>OLPC01000367.1_pt1 | contig 45481 bp, 42 predicted proteins | sample 1672341 | NCBI WGS metagenome assembly OLPC01 (sample SAMEA3136673, study PRJEB25190) | human gut metagenome | reverse complement strand
GGTAGGGGCAAGCCCCTACCCTAAATATGAGCCCCTTTCAGGGGCGCTGGCGCCTTTTTACCGACCTTGATTTTTCTGAATTTTGAACACCCCTGAAAATAACCAACAAAAAGGAGGCAGACATCATTGCGGTGTCTGCCTCCTTTATTGTTTGCGAGGCGTTGTAGGTAATGGCTCAAGTTGTTCTCTTTACCATTATATTACAAAGTCCTCTGGCATTGTTCGGATGAAATTAGTGGGCGCAAGCGCAGCACGGTTTCAGTTGCTGGAAGAAGTCGTTGCCCTTGTCGTCGACGAGGATGAAAGCGGGGAAGTCTTCAACCGTAATTTTCCAAATGGCCTCCATGCCGAGTTCTGGATATTCCACGCATTCGATGCTCTTGATGCTGCTCTGCGAGAGAACGGCAGCCACGCCACCGATGGTGCCGAGGTAGAAACCGCCGTGCTTCTGGCAGGCGTCGGTCACCACCTGACTGCGGTTGCCCTTGGCAATCATCACCAAGCTGGCACCCTTGCTTTGGAACTCATCGACATATGGGTCCATACGGTTGGCCGTTGTTGGGCCCATGCTGCCGCAAGGATAGCCCTCCGGCGTCTTGGCTGGTCCGGCGTAGAGAATCGGGTGGTTCTTGAAGTATTCCGGCATTTCCTCGCCAGCATCCAAACGCGCTTTCAGTTTGGCGTGGGCGATGTCGCGAGCCACGATGATGGTACCCTTCAAGCTTACGCGCGTGCTGACAGGATATTTCGTCAGTTCGGCACGCACAGCATCGATGCCCTTGTCGAGGTCGATTTCGATGCCCTTCGCGCCTTCGCCCGGCTTGCGGTATTCCTCAGGGATGAGTTCAGAAGGATTGGCGTCCATCTTTTCAATCCAAATACCATCTTTGTTGATCTTCGCCTTGATGTTGCGGTCGGCCGAGCAGCTAACGCCCATGCCGATGGGGCAGCTTGCGCCGTGGCGAGGCAGACGTACGACGCGGATGTCGTGTGCCAGATATTTACCGCCAAACTGTGCGCCGAGGCCGATTTTGTATGCCTCCTTGAGCAGTTTTTCTTCGAGGTCGATGTCGCGGAAGGCGCGTCCCGTCTCGTCGCCCGTTGTCGGCAGGCTGTCGTAGTATTTGATAGAGGCGAGCTTCACCGTCAGGAGGTTCTTCTCAGCGCTCGTTCCGCCGATGACAAAAGCGATGTGGTATGGCGGGCAGGCAGCCGTTCCGAGGCTCTTCATCTTTTCAACGAGGAAAGGCAGCAGTGTGCCTTCGTTCTGGATGGTGGCCTTCGTCATGGGGTAGAAGTAAGTCTTGTTGGCCGAACCGCCACCCTTGGCAACCATCACGAAGCGGTATTCGTCGCCTTCAGTGGCTTCGATGTCAATCTGTGCCGGGAGGTTGCAGCGCGTGTTCACCTCGTCGTACATGTTGAGCGGAGCGTTTTGTGAATAGCGCAGGTTGTCTTCCGTAAAGGTGTTGTAGACGCCGAGGCTCAAGGCTTCTTCGTCTTCAAAGTCTGTCCAGACGCGCTGTCCCTTCTCGCCGTGGATGATGGCCGTGCCCGTGTCCTGGCAGAAAGGCAGGATGCCCTTCGCTGCTGTTTCGGCGTTGCGGAGGAACTGCAGGGCTACGTATTTGTCGTTTTCAGAAGCTTCAGGGTCTTCGAGAATCTTGGCCACCTGGAGGTTGTGTTCGCGGCGGAGCATAAACTCCACGTCGTGGAAAGCCTGCTGGGCCACCATCGTGAGCGCTTCCTTGCTCACCTTCAGAATGGTTTTGCCTTCAAATTCGGCAGTGCTGACGCCTTCTTTCGAAAGCAGGCGGTATTCCGTTGTGTCTTTGCCGAGCTGGAACATCGGCGCGTATTTAAATTCTGGAACTTGTGCCATGATGTATGTGTGTTTTTTGTCGGGGCGCACGGGGCGTCCCGGTAGAATATTTAAATTGTTGTTACAATTGCTTAGGTTATTTGCCCCATTCAGAAGGGTTGCTGCGCCACTGGTGGAGCAGTTCCACGTGTTCTTCTTTGATGTATCCAGTTTGGAGCGCCACTTCAACCACTGCTTCGTAGTTGGTCAGCGTGGTGAGTTCCACGTTGGCAGTTTTGAAAGCCTCTTCAGCCACGGGGAAACCGTAGGTGTAGCTGGCCACCATGCCAATCACTTCGCAACCGTGCTGACGCAAAGCCTCAACAGCCTTCAAACTGCTGCCGCCTGTTGAGATGAGGTCTTCGATGACCACCACCTTCATGCCCTTCTGCAAGTCGCCCTCGATGAGGTTGGTCATGCCGTGGTCTTTTGGTTTCGAACGTACGTAAGCGAATGGCAGACCGAGAGCGTCGGCAACCAAGGCTCCCTGGGCGATGGCGCCAGTTGCAACACCGGCAATGGCATCGGCTTCAGGATATTTCTCAGCCACGATGCGGCTCAATTCCAATTTGACGAAAGAACGCAAAGCCGGGAATGCCAAGGTTTTGCGGTTGTCGCAATAAAATGGTGATTTCCAGCCGCTGGCCCATGTGAAAGGCTGTTCAGGCTGAAGTTTGATGGCTTTGACAGCGAGCAGTTTTTCTGCAAAAATCTTTTCTAACGTACTCATATTATTATTGGTGTTTAAAGTTTCAACAATGATGTCTGCCGGCGGCATGGCGCGGAAAGCCTTTGTGTGTTCCACCCAACGACAGTGTATCTCCTTGCAAAGGTAGTGCAAACCGAGAGCAGAGATGCAAGCTTGCTTGCGGTCTTTGCCGAGGTGCAGCCTATCTTCTGCAAAGGTACTAATTTAATTGGAATGCAAAGCGACATGCGGAAAAATCATCCGACGAAACTGGAATTGCTTGGGAGGATACGGAAAAATCAGTTATCTTTGCAAGTTAATCAGTTTTCATTGCAATAAGTAGGTGGGTCTGATATAAGGTTCTTGACGACCTACTTATCATTAACGATATAATAAACAATGAGCAATATAGAAGAAGGCATATTCCATCGCACCCGTCTCCTTGTCGGTCCTTCCGTCATGGACGTTCTCTCGTCGGCCCGCGTCATCATCTTCGGCGTTGGCGGCGTTGGTAGCTGGTGTGCCGAGAGCCTGGTGCGGTCTGGCATACACCACCTCACCATTGTTGATTCCGACCGCGTCTGCATCACCAATGTCAATCGGCAGCTCATGGCCACCACCTCCACGGTGGGGCAGGTGAAGGTTGAGGCATTGCGCGAACGCCTCTTGAGTATCAATCCGGAGGTGGAAATCGAAGCTCTGATGAAAATCTACTGCGAAGAGACCGCTGACGATTTCGACCTCGCTTCCTATGACTATATCATTGATGCCATCGACAGTTTGAAAGACAAAGTGCTACTCATTCGCCGCGCTACCGACACGAAATCCGTTTTCTTCTCCTCTATGGGCGCCGCCCTGAAAATGGACCCGACGAAGATTTCTGTTGCCGAATTTTGGAAGGTGAAGGGCTGTCCGCTGGCTGCCGCGTTGCGCCGCAAGTTCAAGCAGTCGAAGCGCCTGCCACGCCGGAAATTCCGCTGCGTGTTTAGCGAAGAGCTCGTTCCCAACGCCGTGGTGGACAACAACTGCGATATAGACACCCTGCCAAATGCACAAGGGGAGGGTGGCGATGCCTGGCGTCCGCAGAAGGCCCAGATTAATGGCACTGTGGCGCACACCACCGCCATTTTCGGTTTTACGTTGGCCGGACTGGTGGTGCAAGACATCTGGAAGAAAACGAACGAGGCCACTGCGGCTGGAGGCCCTTCGGGGCGCTCAGAATCCGAGGACAAGTAAAGGCGCTGTTGCCAGCAACGGGGGAGGAAAACCGCTTCGCTCCGCTGTTAGAATATTTTCCTTCAAGCAGAAAGCATATCTGACGTGAAAACAAACTCTCTGAAAACCAATACCCTTCTGAATATGTTCAACACGATGACGGGAATCATCTTCCCCATCGTGACCTTTCCTTATGCCGCCCGCATCCTCATGCCGGAGGGTATAGGAATCGTGAACTTCCAACTCTCCATCATCACCAACATCGTGCTGCTCACCAGTCTCGGCATCCCCATGTATGCCGTTCGGGAAGTGGCCCGCCATCGCGACGACATTGCGTTGCGCAACAAGACAACGGTGGAGATTCTCTTGCTCAGCGTCATCCTGTGTCTCATGGGGTACGTTCTGGTGTGGGCGCTCGGCGCTTTCGTGCCGCAGATCAACCAGAATTTGGGCATCTTCTATGTGCTCAGTCTCTCAATCGTGTTCACCGCCATCGGTGTCAATTGGTTTTACCAGGCCATAGAAGACTTTATGTTTATGACGGTGCGCACCACTATCTTCCGTTTCTGGGTGGTGTTTGGCCTTTTCCTTTTTGTGAAAACCCCCGACGACTTGCTCATCTATGCTCTCGTTATCGTCGGCACCACCGTCGGCAATAATATCATCAATTTTATCCACCTGCGCAAGTTCATCCCCCTGAAGTCCATCCCGTGGCGCGAACTGCGCGTGTGGCGGCATCTGAAGCCCTCGCTCCACATCTTCGTGTTTAACCTCATCACGAGCATCTATCTCAATCTCAACGTTATGATGCTCGGTTTCATGAAAGGAGACGCCGCCGTTGGGTATTACACCGCAGGCAATCGCCTCTCGCAAATTGTGCTTTCCGTGGTGGCCTCCATCAGTACGGTGATGCTACCCCGCTGCGCCAATCTCTTCGAGACTGGGCGTATGGACGAATTTGCTGCCATCTGCCGCAAAACGCTGAGGCTCACGGTGGCCCTCTCGCTGCCCTGCATGATAGGATTGCTCTCTGTGTCTGAGGGTATTGTGGCCATCTTCTGCGGTCCCGACTTTACGCCGGCGGTGAGCGTGCTCTGCTGGACGGCCCCCATCATCCTCTTCATCAGTCTGACCAATATGTTCGGCTTGCAAGTGCTGTATCCGCAAGGCAAGGAGAATATCGTGATTTGGAGTGTGGCTGGCGGCGCCCTCTTTAATTTCCTCATCAACTTTGCCCTTATCCCCCTGTTGGCGCAAGACGGGGCAGCCATCGCCACGTTTGCCGCCGAACTGGTGGTGCTCATTATACAGATCACGTGGGGACGCCGCTTCATTCCTTTTCCCATCATTGAGCGTGTCCATCTCCACTATGTCGCCGCCGGTGTTCTCATGGCGATTGCCCTCTGGGCCGTTGGCGGTTGCATGCCCAACGTGTGGATGCAGCTCTTGCTGAGCATCGCCACTGGAAGTATCGTCTATGTCGGCGCCCTGGCCTTTATGCACGACGCTCTTTTGCGCGAGATGGGGCAATATGCCCTTGGACTTGTTAAACGAAAGAAGAAACCATGAAAACACCTTACGACTATCTCATCGTGGGCGCCGGCCTTTTCGGAGCCACCTTTGCCCATCTCATGCGCCAGCGTGGGAAACGCTGCCTCGTGATTGACAAGCGCCAGCACACTGGTGGAAATGTCCATTGCGAACGCATACACAATATCAACGTACACCAATATGGTGCGCATATCTTCCATACTTCCGACGAGGAGGTGTGGCGCTTTGTCACAGGCCTCACGCCGTTCAACCGCTATACCAATTCGCCCGTTGCCAACTATAAGGGCCGCCTCTTCAATCTTCCGTTTAATATGAATACGTTCCACCAGATGTGGGGCGTCGTCACTCCCGAAGAGGCACGCCAGCGTATTGAAAGTCAACGGCAGGAGGCTGTTGAACGAATGAAGGCGCAAGGGGTTGACGAACCTCGGAATTTGGAGGAACAGGCCCTGCTGCTTATCGGACGGGACCTCTATGAACATCTCGTGAAGGAATATACCGAGAAGCAATGGGGACGTCCGTGTACCCAACTCCCGGCCTTTATCATCAAACGCCTTCCTGTGCGCTTCGTTTACGACAACAACTATTTCAACGATGCCCACCAGGGTATTCCCGCCGCTGGCTATAACGCCCTCATCGACGCCCTCCTTGAAGGAACGGAAGTGCGTCTTGATACCGATTTCCTCCTCCATCGCGAAGCCCTCACCGCTGAGGCCGCGCACATCGTCTATACCGGTCCCATCGACGCCTATTTCAATTATTGTTACGGGGCCCTCGAATACCGTTCCGTTCGATTCGAGCATGAGACATTGCAGGAGAGTAACCATCAGGGATGTGCCGTGGTGAACTACACGGCGCATGACGTACCTTTCACGCGGATTATCGAACATAAGCACTTCGAGACCTTCGGCAGTGCCGTCAACGACAACCCTTTCACTATTATCTCCCGCGAATATTCAACGGAGTGGAAACCTGGCATGGAGCCTTATTATCCTGTCAACGACGTGCGGAACTCCGTCCTCTTGGCCCGCTACCAGCAGTTGGCCCAGCAAGAGAAAAATGTCATCTTCGGCGGTCGCCTGGCCGAATACAGATATTACGACATGGCACCCGTCATCCGCCGCGCCATGGACTTGGCGGCGCGGCAAGCATAACGCCAGCCGCCTGTTGAATCACTCTCGCGGCATCTGTCGTTCCGGCCTTTATTTCTTATGCCATTTTTTATGCCTGATGAGCCCTTCCCTTGTTGCTTGGCCCCTCCCTTCCCCTTTGTCGCTTGGCGCCTTATCCCCTTATCTCCAATTCATAATCCCCGATTTTCCCCTAAAATCCAAGAAAATTGCCCTCGTGGCTAAAAAAATGCCAAAATGCTTGGCCATATCAAAAACACTCCGTATCTTTGCACCCGTTAAGACCGCTATACAGCATCTTAGGAGAGATGGCAGAGTGGTCGAATGCACCGGTCTTGAAAACCGGCGTACTGCAAGGTACCGGGGGTTCGAATCCCTCTCTCTCCGCAATAAATGCTGAAAATCAGCAAATTGTGAAATAAACACCCAATTTTACACCCAAGAATGTAAAATTGGGTGTTTTTGCATTATTTAAGATTAGCTTTATTGCAGTTATATAAAGGTAATCAAATGGAGTTTAGTATACTATCATTTGACTACCTTTTTTGATTTATTCTATGATGCCGGGTTTAGGGATTATGTGCATAACGAATCGTTGGTTATCTTTATTCCCTCTAATATCAGGTTGAACTCTAAATTTACTTGATTGTCCACTTCCTGAAATTAGAACCTCACAATTGCCAAGTGAATCGAACTCAATACCATTACTTGACCAGAATTTAATTAAAGCTAATGCTCTTTCATAGCTAAGCTCATAATTTCTTGTATAATAATCTTTTGATGATTGTCCTTCTATGATAAGCATATATTGAGCTTCTGGAATTTTGCTTTTGGCACTATTCATAAAATGGGCGATTGCCAGACCTGCTTTTAGTAATTTATCAAGTTGCTCTTGCTCTATATCATAAATATTAGAACTATAGGTATTAAAAGATACTTCAATGTCTTTTAATGTATGCCTCTTAAATTGCTCATCGTATGCGAAATACTTATTATCTATCTCTTTAATAGAGTTATTTAGTTCTTCGATTTTTCTGAGCTGTTCTTCTTTAGCATTTACCTCTTTATCTAATTGGTCATTAATGCCTTTCATTTTAACAACGCACACTATAAATAAAACAAGCATAATAAAAAATAAGCTTGTCATGAGGTCAGAATAACTTAACCAGAAAGTGTTACTTCTGTTTCTTGGCATAATTACTTTTCTTCTTTTAAGTCCTTAATAGATTTTGTCATTGTTTCTATTGCCTTAAGAATAGATTTGTTCAATTCTATGCTATCAAGTTGAGCGTTATGATAATCTGTTCTAAGGTTTAAGATTTCGCCTTTCATATCCTTATAACATTCCGCTTGAACTTGCGTATATTGTACCATTGTATCAAGCACTTCTTTCAATTTATCAAATGTATCAAAGAACTCTTTATTATTAGCCACAAAATTTTGTATATGTTCTGTTGAAGCCGTAAGTTGGGTAGATAAGCTTTCAGATACTTGCTTCCCTTCAGATATAAACAAGTCAAATTCCTTTCTCCAAATATCCCTTGCTTCTGCTCCTGTTGGAAAATGAGTCGTTATGGCTTCTTGAAATTCGCGTTGAAGTTCTGTTGTCTTGTTTTGATTACTGACCACCACAGACAATCCTGTAGAAAAGTCCTTGAACTTATCAATGATTGTTTGAGTTTGATTAACAATACCTGATACATTTGCTATGGTAGAATTAAGTTGTTCTTGATAAGATTTGAAAACATTTAAAGAATCGGCAGAATCTTTTAACTGCATAAATGTTGCAGCTATTTTATTAGCCGTTTGCGTAAGGCTCAGTTTATTTATTTCGGCTAAGACAAGATGCTGTTTTTCAAGATTGTCATTCAATAATTCTGCCGAATTAGCATACGCATCAAGATTACGTCCGAACTTGTCCACAAAATGTCCAAGCACACCTTTTAATGAATTTAGACTTGAAGCCATACTATTTGATAATAACGGCATCAACTCTCTTCTTAAAAAGTTCATGTATTCTTCTTTGCCCTCATTGGATTTGGCTACAGCAGATTTATATGATATAGCGCTATTATATACAGTAAAGCCCAATCCCAGTAAACTTGCGCACATGGCTGCTATAATACCATACAAAAGATGCTGCAATCCACTTAAATTATCAGTTTCGCCAAAAATCTGATTGAAATCAACCCCTATCAGCCCCGTAATTATACCAACGAATGTTCCTGCTAAACCTAAATAAAGAGGAACGTTAAGGCTATTATGTATTTCATCTTCTAATGCTCCTTTTTGACTATCACAAATATCTTCAAGTATTCCCAAATCTGCGCTTGTTCCAGTGTTTTTGCACAAATATTCATTAGTGCGATAAATAATCAATCCTAATTTCCCATAGATATTTTTGTTTTGAGGAACTATCAACGACAAATCTGTATATTCATCACCGCTATCATCTTCATCGCTATAACGGGAAGGTATGTTCTGCAAGAACTTCTGTAATGAGGACTTATTTTGCAAGATACCAGATGTTATCGATGTTTCTTTGAGAGACAAATTATCAACATCTTCAAATAGACCTTCCAATTCTGAAATTTTTTTCTTTGTTTTAAGAAAGCTATAGATTTGGGCTGCAATAACAATCAAGACAACTATTATAGCAATAATCAAGCCGATATATTCATGTAAATTATTCATTGTCATTATATTTTTTGATTATTTGATTTCGTCGAACAAATTGTTGGTTTGTTCCTTTCTCTTTTCTTTCGCTTTTTTCTTTAACTCTTTCTTAAATTCTTTTTCTCTGATTTTTTTCTCTTCTATTTCCTCCTTGTTCATAGGCTTATAATTATCCATATTATCAGGATATTTACCCTCTATATATAATTTTACCAAGCCAGCATGAGACATAGGTTTTGAAATATCACGAAAATCTATATTTGTATTATAGTCAAGTAAGACTATATCTTGAATTTTGCTTTGTTCCTTTATTCTCTCTACAACATGGTGGACTTCTGGCACATTATCTAACACCCATTTATAGGTAGGAAGATAAATGAGCATTCTTGCTTCAAAATACCCCAACAGCTCTTTGCTGTATGCACCCTTACTGTGCCCTTTGGGTACACCATATTTCCGTACCGTTCTTTTCAAATCACGCATGGTGTCATTCTTAAATGTTGCAAAATCAACGCCTACACCTTCAAAGACCTTTAACCCTTGCCACACAGCTTCAACACAAGTTGCCTTTAATCCGTCAGTAAAAGGAATAGGAATGTTCCCATGAGGATAAAATGGACTCAGAATCTTTGCATACCGAGTCTCTGAGTTAGAAGTGATATCCAAGATTACAGCGTCTGGATATTCTTCTTTTATCTTCTCCAATTTTCGTTTCCTACTTTCTATGTATATCATAATTATGTATATCATAATCAAAAAGTATCAAGGTTTATAATATATTTCTTGGGAATGAATGTCATGACCATTACTTCCGCTTGGAAATACGGTCGTTCATTTTCGTCTAAATCAAAATGTTTATGTGCCTTAACGGTGGAAAAATGTATTTTCTTAAAATCTTCCAAGGATTTGCCTATATTAGGTGTTCGTTTCGTAGTTGTAGCATTCATGTCTGCATACATTGTATGCTGCAAATATACCACACTTGGATCTATTCTTAGAATGACAGGATTACTAATTCTCCCATCTTTCATGGCAACATACATCATAGGATGTTCTGTTGTGAAGCTCAAACGAACATAGTCTTGTAAATTCCGCATCTCATCCAAATTACGGCTTAAATTTCCGCCTCCGGGATTCGGTATGTCGATTTTATGCTTTTCACAATAACTCCAAGACAACAACCCTCCATGCCGTTTAATGGATGGAATATTCCTTCTATCTGTAAAATGATACAAATAGCGGATACCATTGTTTTCCAATACTTGCTTGAATGCAAGCCAATTTTCTTTGCGTTCAGCAGACAACGATTCCAATCTTTGCCTTTCCGCTTGTTCGGCTTGTTCTTTTTTTTGGGCTTCTTCCGCAAGTCTATTTGCTTCCTGCTGTCGCCGTATTCGTTCTTCTGCTATTCTTTTTTCATTCTCTACCTTTTCCTTTTCTTCTCTTTCTCATTTCTTACGTTCTTCTTCCTCTTTGCGTTTTTGCTCTTCGGCTAACTTAACAAATCTTTCATGTTCTAATTCTTTTTCTAATTCAGATAATGATTTTTGTATATTCGCATATTGTTTTATTATAATCGAATCTTTTGTACGCACTATTTCATGCGTAATTTCATCCATTATTTGCTTTGCCTCTTGACACTTTCGCTGCGCAATAAGGATTTCAAGTTTATCCAATAATAATTTTGCCTTTTCCTCTCGTACTTTTAATTCATATGCCTCTTTTCTTAATCTTTCATCTTTTAAAGCTTGGAGAGAAGGTATATTCTCAAATTTATGCGGTGAAAAGACACGAGTTTGTAATTCATCTTTTTGGGGAGGAATATTTAAAACATACCAATCAGTTGATGATTGTTTAAGTTTGTCCCTATTTTGCTTTACACGTTCTTTTCTTTTGTCAAATTCATCACAAAGCGATTTAGGTGCAGATGGCTTGAGTTCACCATTTGAAAGGATTTCAGTTGGTGAACTATCATATAATCCAAACAGTTTTTTAAGCCATTTAAAAATCATACTATATACCTTTTAACACGAAGCGTGGAACTGTATGCCACACTCTACTTGAAGGTCGTAGGAAACCTTGGATACAGATGTAACAATAGCAGCCCACGCTATAGCGTGAGAACCACTATGCTATCCTTGTATCCAATTTGAAAATTTCCTACGTTTTCAAGTACAAGATAAGCATAACGCTTCTTCTTTTTCTTCTATGTCTTGGAAATGGTTGCCCTAATCCACTTACAAAGATATGGAATTTTATTGAGATACAATCAAATACTATCAAGATTACATTCTGAATCCTCTACTTTTTCTTGGTTCTTCTGCTGATTGTCGCAAACCATGCCTTAATTTCTCCCATTGCTCCTTGAACCATTCTCCTATCGGCTGTTTGTTTATAGTTAGTATTAATTTACGATTATCGGTCGGATTTTTTTCTACTTTGAAGATGTCGTTTTTGATTTCAAATCTTCGTCTATGTTCTTCGGAATAGATTTTTCCATTACATCTGATAGCTTCCTTTTTTGTCAAAAGGCTATTTACCATATCTTTGGTAAATCCGATGGCATAACATAGTTTTTCCATTCTCAACATTTCCTTGAGCAATGGAAACCAATTGAACGCTTTTTCAAGGATGGTATTCAGTCGTGATATTTCTCTGTCTTTGGTTTCAAGTTCTTGGTTGTGTATTCCTTGAAGATTGCGTATCTGTTTGCCGTGCTGTTCCTGCATTTGTTGCATCTTGGCTTTTAGTTCGTCAATACCCTTATTGCGCTTGACCACTTCCTGACGCAATTTCTCGTTGGCTTGTTCCAGCTCTTTCAATTTTCCACTTCCGAAAAGAGAACCGACACCGCTTGCTATGGCGGTGGCTGCATTGGTGGCTGTTTTCTTTAGCCTGTCAGTGCGTATTTCTGATTTCACCTGTTTCAGCTCCTGTTCAGCAAGATTTATCTGTTGTTCCTTGTGTCGCTTGGTTTCATCTATACGTTGCAGTTCGGCTTTCTGTTTCTCGATGATGAAATCGCTTCGCTCCAAATGCTCCTTGCCTGTAATGGTTTTGGATTTTCCACGTTCCATAAATAGGATGTCGGATGCCAAGGTCTGCATTTCCATCATATCATTGTCATTGAGCTTTCGGCTCTTGCCTGTGTTGTGGTTCATCCAGTCGAAAACGATATGAGCATGATAATTTGGCTTGAACCATTTTTTACCTACTTGGAAACTTTCCTTGTCCTCTGCATTAGGCTGTCCGTTCAGCCAATGCCCTTCATCTTTGTGCAGGAAGATTTGAAGCGGAGTGATGCCCCAGCGTCTTTGGCATTCTTCGCCAAATTTCTTTACGTCTGCCAGTGTGGTGTCCGGTTTGATGAGCAACACACCCTCACGGATAGGCGAGCATCCTGCCACTTTTATGATTTTTCCGTTCTTCCCTTTGCGCTCACGCTCTTTCTCCTGCATGGCACGACCTGTCTTCTCCTTTACCATCCGTTTGATGTTGTCGTAGTGCGTCTGCAAATTCGAATTGCCGAAGTCCGGGTTTACCCACTGCTCGTTGTCGGCAGAGAGTTCGGACACAATGTAGATTCTGGACTCTCCGATATTACGCATATACTCGGCAGTCCTCCTGTTGTGAGCCTCGCTTGATTTGGTGTTGCAAGGTTTGATATGTATGCTTGATTTTATTGCCATACTACTATTCAGATTTATTGTTTACGATAGATTGTTTTGTTCGCTTTCGCAGAGGGGTTCTTAGGGGTGCAACCCATAAGCGGAGTTTCCAAAGAGAGGGTCACTCTTTGGTCTGGGTTCTCAGGGGAGAAACGCCCTGAGTGGATCATTAGGGCAAAGCCCTAATCCCCTCGGGAGAGCCCACAACTACGAAAGCGAAGCGTGTAGTTATAGTGGGCTATAACCGAAAGCCGTTTTTCTTTTTCGGTGGTCGGCTGTGCGTTTCCTTTGCAGACCGGACTTGCCTGTTTCTTTCAGTCTGTTTCTGTAAGTATTCGTTCAAATCCTTGCATCCGCTGTAGGTCTGCGAAGCATCACGGATATATAAGTCCCTGCCGTATTCCATACGGATTTGTTGGAGTGCTTCCATCCCTGTACGGTCATTGTCAAAGAAACAATGGATTCGCTCGTAGTTCCCCAAAGGATAGAGGGCTTTGGAAACATTGGCTACGGAGTTCAGCACCATATAATCTTGCCTGTCCAGTTCGGGATATTTCGGGCAATTCTCCAATCTCAAAGTAAGGAATGAAAGATAGTCCATAAAACCTTCGAACACATAACACGTTTCCCTTGCTGTCCCCGATTGTCTGATGTGGGATATTTCCTTTGGGGCAATACAGCCTTTGAAATATCTGTTGCGGATTTCATACCCACCCGATACATTAGGAAAGGCGATGGCGAAATACCGTTTGCCGTTATGGGTGAAGTGCGCTTCACTGCATTCTCTTTTCGCCAGTGCAATGTTTATTCCCCTTTCCTGCAAGTAGGTGAGCAGGAAAGGAGAAGAAAGCGGCACAATCTCCAGTTGTTGAAAACTTGGCTCGGAAGATGACTGCTTGCCAAAAGAAAAAGATACGGGACGAATACGGGGTGTCTGTTCTTCGATTCTTTGCAGGAGAAATGGCACATGGTCGGAACAATAAAGTTCCTGTGCCAGTGCGATGATATTCCCACCCTTGCCGAGTGCAAAATCATACCATTGGTTGCGTTCGGTATTCACCTTGAACGAGGCTTCCGTTTCTTCCCTTAGCGGTGATTTGTACCACAGGTTTATCCCTTGCTGTTTGACGGGAGAAAAGCCCAGACTGTGCAGATAATCTGCTATCTTGATTTGTTTCGCTGTCTGTATATCCATAAAATGAAAGGTTTAATGATAATTGAATTGGTTTATTTCTCTTTTCGCCCGTACCTCTTTATGAAGTACGGTCTATAATCACTTCACTTTATTTTCGTATATATAGAGTACGGTAATAAAGTGAAGCGGTTTTACCACATTCCGCAACCACTTCGCTTTATCCCTAATATATAGACCCTCGGAATAAAGTGAAGCGATTGCAAGGTGTGGGTTAATAGTGGAAGTCGGGCATGAACGTGTACTTTCTGCCGTTCTCCTGCACTATCATCCGTTTGTTCCGAAGCATGGTGATGAGCGATACCGCCTTTTTATGGTTCAGCTTTACACCCACTGACACGTATGTCTTGATTAAGGTGTCTTCCAGCTCCTTGTAGCCGTATTCCTCTTTCAGCCCGAAAACAGCTTCCAGTGCGATTCGGTGCTGATGTTCGGTGATATGCCTGTAAGGGTCGAACTTTTCCTCTTCCGGTCTTCCCGGTTTCTTGGCTTTGGGCTTGTACCCCTCCATGAGTTCGGGCAGGGCGTTGTCATTGATACGGAATGCGAAAGGCTCGAAGTCCATTGCCCGTATGTGCATGGCTGAAACATTGCTTATATCTCCATTGTTCTTGTCCTTTTCCACAAGGAGTACGGTTTCTGCCTTGTTGTTCAGTTCAGTACCGATATGTCCCCTCGCGTTCTCATCCCCCTTGTTCTGGTGGAGTATCGTGTGGATATGTATCTGCCTGTCGTCCGTCCACTGCATCAGTTTGGATATGATGCGTGTCGATTCACCGGGACTGTTGATGTCATATACCATGTCACGGATGCCGTCTATGATTACAAGGGCTATGTCAGGCGTATTGTAGATAGCCTGCTCTACAATCCTGATACGCTGTTCGGGCGTGTATTTCCTCAAAGCGAGAAATTCAAGATGCTCATTGTCCCTGTCATCGGGAAGTCCTGCCATCCGTAAAATACGTTTCATGACTTTCAGGCAATGATAAGGGCTCTGTTCCGTGTCCACATAAAGGATTTTCCGTTTGTCTTCCGGAAGTTCCGCCACATATCGCAATACCGTACCGTTCTTCAATGTGGCGGCTACGATAGCCGACACATTGAAAGTTTTTTTGCTCTTGGCTTTGCCGATGGATGCGCTGAAATTCCCCAATGTTCCTATGACGGAACCATGTACTTTGAGAATTTCAGGTGCTTTCTCGTAACTTTTCGACAGGCTCAAACGTGAGGCTTGCCAAAGGATTACGGCTTCTTCTGCCGATATTTCCTTGTTGTCTTTCATATAATCCATAAGTACACCTCCCGTTATTTCCGTCCTCCGGTTTTCTTTCCGGCCAGTTCAAGGGCAAGTTCCGCATCCACGATAATCTTGCGTCCTATTTGCGTAATGGCTTTGTCAATCTTTCCGCTTTTCTTTATACGGTTGGCGGTGGGCAGACTGCACCCGAACAGTTTGGCAATGCCAAGTATTCCGTACACATACTTTCTTTCTGTGTCCGTGACGGGCTGCGGTTGCGCTTCCGTTTGGTTGGAAGCGTGCTTGCTTAGGAATATGAACTCTTCGCCTGTCATCTGCCAGACGGGTTTTAATAATAACTCTTGAAGATTTGTCATCATCCAATCTATTTAGTCGTTTAACAATCAGCCCTGCGCACTGGCTGTTATTTCTGTTCTCGAACGATGCAAAATTAGGTATGGTTATAAGTGGTAAGGATGTGGATGATATAAATCTGAAGTCGTTATATATCGCTGAATATCAAATAATAAAAATACCACTCAAAAATTAATTTGAGTGGTAAAAGTGGTAATTCGTGGAATGTCAGGATATATCACGGATTATCTGAATATGCTTTCCATTTCTTTGGCGAATTTCTGGTTGCTGTCACTCGGAAAATCGGAAACGGGTTCTTTGTACTTCGACCTGTAATAGCTCTCGTCAATATCCAGTAGTTTCAATATCTTGTCTCGCCATTCATCCCTGTATTGCTTGGATAGTTTTTCGCTCATCAGGAATATCAGGTAACACACCCGTATCTTTTCCCTTGCCTTGATTTTTAGTTTGTTCTTGCAGGGGTACAGGTTTATATTGGCATAGAAGTCCGCTATGGTAATGGCTTCGAACTGTTCCCCGACACAGGTTCCATGAATGGGCGAAAGCGGCTTCATGTCAAAATATTCATGCTGTTCCTCCGGTGTATTCTGTACTTCTTCTTGCGCATTTTGCTCGACAGATTCCTCCGGTCGTTTCTCTTTCACATCATCAGGAAGGTACTTTTTCAAGATTTCCATAAAAAGAATACTCAGGCGGTAAACATTATCGGAAAGGTTTTCCGTATATTGAAAAGCCTCTTTCCTGTCTTGCTTTTGCAATTCATAGAGTTTGTCCAATTCCTTCTTTTCCTTGTCGTATTCAGCCTTGCAGCGTTCATACTCCTTCTCGGCTTGCTTCTCTTCCTCTGCCGTATGTTCCCTGTAGCCAATGGAATCATATCTGTTATATGCTTCATTCAAGGGCTTGCTTAATTTTTGTGTAACTCTCAACTGCGCTTCTATATCAGTGTCATATCTGCCAGCGAAGTTGTAGCATACACGGGAAATTATCTCATCATCAAACAATGGATGTTTTTCGTAAATCAGTATGTTCTTCTCTATCTCGGTTCTCAGGCTGTTGAGAATCAGAGTATATTGTTCTTTATGTTTGTCAAGCACCAGTTCAAGGATAGCGGCTTCAAAAGCTGTTGTATCATTGTATTGCTTATAGAAGTCCGTGATGAATTTCTGCTTGTCAAAAGAGAAAGTATGGCTGATTATAAAATCGCTGTATATTCGATTGAGTTCGCCATATTGGGGAATCATAATCTGTATTTCTACTGCCATGTACACTTAGTTTATGGATTCTTATCTTTATCAAGAAAGGAAGTCAGTTCTTCCTCTACTTCTTCTATACTTGGCAGAACTGATTTTAAATTCTCAGGTATAGCCTTGCTCAACTGATAATCGCTGATACCTATCGGCTGGTCGTAGCCTGTCAAGGCGTATTGTGCTACAACTTCGTCTTTTCCTTTGCACAGCAACAACCCGATAGTCTTGTTGTCATTCTCTCCCCTCATCTTGTCATCCACCACATTGATGTAGAAGTTCAGTTGTCCTGCATACTCCGGTTTGAATGGGGTAGCCTTTAATTCCACTACGATGTATGCGTGTAGGGGAATGGAATATAGAATAAGGTCGGCAAAGAAATCGCTGTTGCCTATTTGAAAATGCTTTTGTCGGGCGACAAAGGCAAAACCGTTGCCCATTTCCAACAAATAACGGGTAACGTGCTTTACCAGTTGCTCCTCTATGTCCCTTTCGTCTGCCTTTTCTTTCGCTCCTGCCAAATCGAAGATATACGGGTCTTTCAGTAGGTAATTGGCAAGGTCGCTTTGTGGTGCCGGAAGTGTGGCTGTGAAATTGTTTACCTTGTTGTTGCTGATTTGTCTGTTATATAGGTTGGTTTCAATTTGTATTTTAAGAACATTGCTGCTCCAGCCCATTTCTACCGATTGCTTCATGTACCAATATTTTACACCTAATGGAAGCGAATTATTGAGCATGATTACATGGCTTGCCCAATTTATTCTGGCAACAGGGGATGCCAAAAATAATTTTTCTATATCCTCAATCGTTATCCGGTAAATGGCAGATACAGTTTTGGCAACATTCTGAATTTGCGCAAGAGGTTCTTGCGTAAATTCTAACAACTGACTATCAGTGGATTGTATTTGCGCAGTAAGTTCTTGCGTAAATTGTCCGTTGTTTAGTTTCAAGACTTCATCCGTGACATTCTGTATGCTTGGAACAGATAGCCTTGCATCCGTATCAATGAAACTTCGTAGCACGTTCAGCGGATATGACCGTGCGAATTGGCACATATAAGTAAGGTTACGTTCCGAATAGCCTTTCTTTTCAGGATAATTGAATCGGATAGCCTTTGCCAGTTGCTTGATGATTTTGCTTCCCCAGCCTTGTAAGTTCTGATGATACAGGATATAGTTGCCCATTTTCCAGTAATGGAATAGCATTTGCGCATTGGCTGCGGTAATCAGCCGGACTTGCGCTTGTTCTATTTCCGAACCGACAGCATGAACAAATGCGTCAAAGTTCGTTCTTTCTATATGATGTTCTTTGTTGTTTTCCATGTTTCAATGTTTATTGTTGTCGCAAATATAATTCAAATAGTGGATAATTTATGAAACTGATTGATACTTTTATAGTTGGTTAAACTTGTTCATGGCATTTGCCTTAATATCATCCGCTATGTCAATATAAGGTTTCATGGCTTTATAGTCGCTATGCCCCGTCCATTTCATTACTACCTGTGCCGGAATACCGAGAGCCAGCGCATTGCAAATAAATGTTCTTCTTCCTGCATGGGTGCTTAGCAATGCGTATTTCGGGGTGACTTCATCTATACGTTCATTTCCTTTATAATAAGTCTCCCGTACAGGCTCATTGATTTCAGCCAGTTCCCCCAATTCTTTCAAATAATCATTCATCTTTTGGTTACTGATGACGGGCAGTACCATATGGTTTTCAAAATGAACTTCCTTGTATTTTTCAAGTATGGCTTTGCTGTGGTCGTTAAGTTCAATTATCAGACTGTCTGCCGTTTTGACTGTGGTAACTTCGATATGGTCGGGTTTCACATCGCTTCTTTTCAGGTTACGAACATCTGAATATCGCAGACTTGTGAAGCAACAGAACAGAAAAACGTCCCTGACACGTTCCAGATATTGTTTGTCTTTTGGTATCTGGTAATCTTTCAGTCTGTTCAATTCGTCCCAAGTCAGGAATATCACCTTTTTAGAGGTGGTTTTCAATTTGGGTTTGAAAGTATCGTATGCCATGTTCTGATGATGCCCTTTTTTGAAGCTCCAGCGCAGAAACCATTTGAGGAATCCCATCTGTTTGCCGATGGTGCTGTTCCTCATATCCTTTTTGTCACGCAGGAAATTCACATACTCGTTCAAGCCGAACTCATTGAAGTATTCAAAGGTTACATCTTCCTTGAACTCTTTGAGGTGGTTTTTCACTGCTGAGAATTTCTCGTAGGTGGATGCCGTCCAATTATTCTGATTGCCACACTCCTTTACAAATTCATCGAATACCTCCCAAAAGCTTATCTGTGTTTCTTCCTGCTGCTCTTCGTTGGCATCTTTCATCCGCAGGTTGAACGCATCCTTTAGCTGTTGGGTGGTTGGCATGGCTTCCTGTACCTCAAATTCCTTGAATACGTTTTGAATCTCGGCATAGTATTTCAGCAAGTCCGCATTGATTTCGGATGCGCTTTGCTTTAGTTTGTTGGTGCATCCGTTCTTTACCCGTTGTTTGTCGGCATCCCATTTGGCTACATCAATCCGATAGCCTGTTGTAAACTCGATGCGTTGGCTTGCATATATGACACGCATACGGATGGGTACGTTCTCCACGATTGGCACTCCGTTCTTTTTCCGGCTTTCCAATGCAAAAATGATGTTACGTTTGATATTCATAATTGGGTGCGTTTGAAATTCTACACCCAAATATACACCCAATATTCGGAATAGCAAAAGGCATTTAGAAAGATTTAGATTTACCCTATACTTTGGATAGTATATGATTATCAGTGATTTGCAATTTTATGATATTTCTTGAAAGTATAGGTTCAAGAGCCTGTCTCTCCGCAGTTGAGTCCTGCAAATCGAAAGATTTGCAGGACTTTTTTATTATAGCGCCTTTCGGGCGCTGGCAGGAAACAAAATTTTTGCTTATAAGATATTTTACAAAGAAAACTCGTTGCACGTCTTAGGTCAGGGACGAGCAACGAGTTTTGTAGCTTATATTCGGAGCATTGGTCGGCTCCTTTCAAATAGTGTGTTGGGGCTTGAAATATTATTTCATCACCTTTCTTGTGGTGCCGTCGTTGAAGCGCACAATGTTGAGGCCCTTGGTGGGGGAGGTCAGGCGTCTGCCGCTGGTATCATAGCGCTCCACCTCGCGGCGTTCAGCGGCAGAGTGTACTCCGTCTATGCCCGTTGGGGAGAACTCTACGATGTGGTTGAAGGCATTCCACTCCTTCCAATACTTGTAATTGTACATGGATCCTTCGGGTACGTAGAGCGTGCATTGGGATTGTGTATATTCCTCGAAGGGCTTTCCTTTGATGCCTATGCCCTGTGGGTTAAGGGCGTATATGGATTTCAAAGAGTTGCAATTAGCGAATGCAGCATCGCAGATGGTCCCTAAGGTAGAGGGCAACGTAATCGTGGTGAGGAGCGTGCAGCCAGTGAAGGCATAGTCGTATATGGCGGTAGTCCCTTCCTGCAAGGTAAGCGACTTTAGTCCAGTGCAGTATGAGAATGTCTTGCCTTCAATATATTGCATTCCTGATGGTATAACTATCGAGGTGAGGCTCGCGCAGCCGAAGAAAGCCCCGCTTTGTAAATTTGTCAGCCCCGCTGGCAGCGTGATGGATGCCAACTTGTGACAGTTTCCAAAGGCATTACCGCCTATGCTTGTCACCCCTTGCGGTATGGGTATCGACTCCAGTTCGTTACACTCTGCGAAGGCCTGGTTGGGGATGGCCGTCAAGCCAGTGGGCAATGCAACGGAGGTCAGGCGACATGTTGCGAAGTTCCAATCATCGGTAACAATGGTTGCACCGCTGAGGTCGAGATGCTGCAGGCGGCCGTCGTAGCGCATGTATGCGCCAGGGGCAATGTAGCCACTCATCTTTTGGATGATGTGTATGTCGGCATTGTTGATGTTGCCGGTCACCTTCAGATTCTGTATGCGGTATCTGCGGAAACAGTCGAGCATATTGTGGAGCGTGCCAGCCGTCTGCACATGAATGTTCACTGGTTCGGTTATCAGGGCTTCGGGGGCAAACTCTGCGACCCTGTTCAAGTCGCCCCATCCGTCTTTTAGCCAGTATTCCTGCCGGGAACCTTGCGGAACGTACAGCGTACACTTGTTTACGTTTTCAAATGTGTTGGAGGTTATCGCTATTGGCGATGCGCCGAGCGCATAGAGTGTGGTCAGCGCATTGCAGTCTTTGAAGGCCCTTTCGCCGATGCTCTTTATGCCTGAAGGAATGGTGAGGTCGATGAGCCGACTGCATCCGCAGAATGCCTCGCTACCTATCTCTGTTACGTTGGAGGGAATGTCCTGTCTGACCAGAGCCGTGCATCTGTAAAATGCCTGGTCTCCTATTTTCGTTATGGTGAGCGGCATTTCTACAGAGGTGAGGCTGGTGCAGCCATAGAAAGTGTAGTCACTGATGTATCTTATGTTCTTTGGTATGGTGACAGACGTGAGTGCGGTGCAACCGTAAAACACACTGATGCCCATGCCGTTCAGACTGTATGGCAGCTCTATGGACTTAAGACTTGTGCATTTACTGAATGCGTTGTGCCCTATTTCCTCCGTGGTGTATGGGATGTCTATCGACGTGAGGTTCGTACAGCCAGAGAGAAGTCCAGACTTTATTTCCGTGATGCCAATCGGCAATTTCATGGATTTGAGACTGCTGCATCCGAGGAAGGCTCTCAGGCCGATTTTTTGTACGCTCTCGGGAATGTTGATTGATTTCAGGGATCGGCAGAAAATGAATGCGTCATCGCCTATGGATTTGAGTTTGGCTGGGAGCACAATCTCCTCCATGTCGTATAGGTAGGCAAAGATGGCCACTGGTGTGCCTTTGTCGTTGATGTATGCCTCAGCGGAAGGCCAGGGCGTTCCCTCATATTCCGACGGGTCGCGTGGGTATATACTCACCTCTTTGTTGTCGGTGTTGGTGAGGGTGGCACCGCTGATGTCAAGATAGCGCAGGTGGCCGTCGTATTTGTGCCCTTTTGTATCATAGTAACATCCGGCCATCTCGCGTATAAATTGTATGTCGTCTATGTTGAGCATGCCAGTGAGCCTCAGACATTCAATTTTCAGTTTCTTGTTGTTGCCGATGCGCTCGTGCAATGTGCCGGCCTCCGTTAAGCTTAGAGTGATGGTGTCGGGCTTCAGTGTCTCCGTGGTGGCTGCGTTGCATACCGTGCAGCTCAGTAGCAGACACGCGAAAAGCAGTGTCAGCCACTTATTGGAGGAGGGTGTTGATTTTTTTCTCATTGGAATCATTAGAAAAAGTACTATGTTTTGTTGTGTGATTGAGAAGCCTATATGCTGTGTCTGTGGTAGGCGTCGTCAAGATGTGCAAAATTACATATTTTAAATGTGACGTACAAAACGTGAGAGCGTTTTGTGAAGTATGAGAGGGCGGTGTGATGGTTGGGGGCGGCTTTTGGAGGAATTATTAGAACCACCCTGAACAAAGTTGGAAAATTTCAGGGATTAAGACCATCTTGGCTATCTGCATAAATCAAAAAGCCGCGTGGACATTTCGAATATGTCCACGCGGCTTTTTCTATGGGGTGTATTCTTGTAGTTGAATACTTGGCTTTACTTGTTGAAGAACTTCTGGCCGTTCTGGATGTAGATCTGGCCCTTCAGCAGGTTCTTGGTCTGGCGACCGCTGAGGTTGTAGATGGCGTTTGAAGTCTTGGCTTTGTCGGTGTTGACGTTGCTGATTGCGCTGACAACAGGCGTACCATCGGCCACCTGGGTGATTTCTCCAGTCGTTGTGTTGTAGCAGTGAACGCCGGTTTCTGACGTTCCGATGAAGATGTATTCGCCGTAAGGGAAGAGGCAGGTGATGGCATCGCGGGGATGGTCTTCGTTGGTAACAGTGCCGGCAACAACCATGTAATCACCACTGAAACATACCAATGATTTGTTGAAGGCGTAGTAGATATCGCCGTTGGCAGCCTGGCAGAGGCCAGTGGTGGCGCTCGTCTTGATGTTGATGTCGATGTTGGCTTCGCTGTCCTTGTTGTAGTTGACGAAGGTGCTGCCATCGTATTTGTAGAAGCCCTTGTAGTCAGTGCCAATCCATACGTTGTCGTTGGCATCGACAAACATGCTGTTCACGCCGTCGCTAGCGAAATCGCAGGCAACCGGTGTCTGCTCGCCCTTCACAGGGTCGAACTCGCCAAAGGTGGCGTTCTTTTGCTGGTCACTTCCTGCAACCCACACAGTGCCGTTGCTGTCGAAGGCAAAGCACTTGTAGTAGATGCGGCCGAAGTTTGAAGCCGGGCAAGTGTAGTTGGTCCATTCTTTGCCGTCGAACTTGTGGAAGAAGCCATAGGCGCCAAACCATACGGTGTTGTTAGGGCCATAGGCCAAGCCTCTGGCTCTGACGTCGGCATACTGGCCACCCTTGATGGCTCCGTTGGCCACGCTGTAGGTGGTGGTCTCCGTGCCTTTGACGTGGTTGATGGTGCTGCTCATGCCCAAATTGGCGATATACCAGAGATCGGTCTGGTCTTTGGCGATGATGGACGTGAGGTTGCCAACGGTTTTCATTTCCTTTGTTTCACCAACCTTGGTGTCGAAAATGAGGTAGCCTTCGTTGGTGGCTACGTAGAGGTCAGAACCACACATGGTCATGTCCTTGACATTACACTGGTCGATCGGTGTAATCTGTGCGATAGACGCTACGTTTCCCATTGCTAAGGAAGCGAAAGTGAGTGCGAGTAATTTTTTGAAATTCATAGGCTGAATATTTTATTGATTGTGAGATTTGCCGCAAAATTACGAAATAATCTTAGTCCAAGAAATACTTGCGCTGGGTTTTAAGCTGTAAACGTATTTTGTCTCTATCTGTCACTTTTCGAGAGGAAAACAAGACGTTTTGCTAATAAATAAGCGCCAAGCCGAATCAATATGTCGGTTTGGCGCTTGAATTTATAGGGGGATTATTTCAGATAATCATCGAAATAGCGGGTGATGCGTTCGTGGAGGTGCACCATGTCGTGTCCCATCATATTGTGGCCGTCGCCCGGGTAAACGAAGTAGTCGGGCTGCGTGCCAGCGTCTTCACACTTGCGGAGGAAGGAGAGGCTGTGTTGGAGCACGCAAGTCGGGTCGTTGTAGCCCACGATAATCTGCAGGCGTCCCTTGAGGTTTTTGGCCTTGTTGAGCAGGTTGCTGCTTTCATAGCCTTCGGGGTTTTCCTGCGGCGTGTCCATATAGCGTTCGCCATACATGACCTCATAGAATTTCCAGTCGATCACTGGGCCGCCTGCCACGCCCACTTTGAAGACGTCGGGGTAGGAACACATCAAGTTGGTCGTCATGAATCCGCCGAACGACCAGCCGTGAACGCCAAGGCGGTTGGCATCAACGTAAGGCAGTGACTTGAGGAATTTCACGCCCTCCATCTGGTCTTGCATTTCGACGTCGCCAAGGTGGCGGTGGGTGCAGCTTTCAAATTCGAAGCCGCGATATTGCGAACCACGGTTGTCCACCACGAAGACGATGTAGCCACGCTGCGCCATATAGATTTCCCAAGGGCGTGAGGCATAGTTCCAGCGGTTTTCAACGTTGTTGGCGTGCGGGCCGCCGTAAACGTAAACCACTGTTGGGTATTTCTTCGAGGCATCGAAACCAACGGGGAGCACGAGGCGGTAGTAGAGCGGTGTTTTGCCGTCGGCTGCAAGGATGGTGCCACCCTTTATTATTGGCACGTTGTAGCTCTTCCAGGGTGAGTCGTATTTCTTGAAATTCGTCACCACCACTTTTCCGCCGTTCTTCGCTGTTCCGACGAGGTCGATGTGGCGGAACGTGTCGTGGCTCGACCACGTGTCGTAAATCCATTTGCCAGAAGCAGAGAGCGAACCATTGTGAACGCCGAGTCCGTTGTCGAGCAGTTCCATGCGAGCATCTTTGACGCTGACGCTCCAATGAGTGTGGTCGATGTCTCCCGTTTTGTTGCAGTTGAAAATCGCGCTCTGCGTCTTGGTGTTGAATCCCATCAGGTCAATCACTTCAAAACGTCCCTTCGTGAGCTGCTTCAGCATTTTGCCCGTAGCGTCGAAGAGATAGAGGTGGTTCCATCCGTCGCGGCGCGACTGCATGATGAATTTCGAGTCGTCCCACGGCAAGAACACGATGGGGTGCATCGGTTCCACGTAGCGCTTGTTCTCCTCCGTGTAGAGCACACCTTTGCGGGCTCCCGTCTGTGCGTCATACGCCACGAGCTCAGCCTTGTCCTGCGTGCGTGGAAGTTCAAACATGTAGATTGTCTTTTCGTCGGGACTCCATGCGATGTTGGTGAAATAGCGGTCGGTGGGGTCGCCGGCTTGCAGAAACACCGTCTTGTCGGTGGCCGGGTCAAACACGCCGACAGTCACCTTGTGGCTCGTCATGCCGGCCATGGGATATTTCTCTGGTGCAAGTTGCGCCACGCGGTGGGCGATGTCCACCATCGGATAGTCGGTCACCATCGTCTGGTCCATGCGGTAGAACGCCAGCAAGTTGCCCTTGGGGCTCCAGAACGTACCTTTCGAAATGCCAAACTCATCGCGGTGGACGCTCATGCCATATTGCAGTTCGCGTGTGCCGTCGGTGGTCACCTGATGGCGTTTGCCGTCGGCCGTTGTCACGAAGAGGTTCCAGTCTTTCACGTAAGCCTCGCTGCGGCTTCCGCTGTTGTAGTCGCGTGCCTGCACACCGCTTTCGCGCGGTGCTGTCCATTCAGTCTTCTTCGTTTTCCAGTTGTAGAGCACATTGGCATTCTTTGTGGTCAAGAAAGCCAAGGTCTTTCCTGCGTAGGGGAAAGTGGCGTAGGCGAGGTTGTACACTTTGCCCACTTTGGCCGTATCGATAGCGGCGTTGACCTCTTCAACAGTGAAGAGCACGCGTTGTTTCTTTTGCTGTTGTCCTTTCTCGTCAAACAGCGTACAAACCTTGTCAACTTTCGTTTCGAGGAGACAGTCGCCCCACCAAGCCGTGAAAGGGCTTGACGGCATGATGTTCCAATAGTTGTTTCCGCCCCACATGAGGTCTTCGAGCGTGAAGCTCTTTTTGTCTTGTGCCATGGCGTTGAACGGCAGCAGGCACAATGCGGCCACAGCTGCCATGATTATTTTTTTAAACATGTCGGTTTTGGTGATAATGTGTAATTGCAATCACACATTATAAATAGGTAGCCAAAACATTTTGGCCACCTATTTATATATTAAACATTAATCCTTCGGTCCTAAAGCATTACTTAGTCGCGGTCTTCTCTGCGTGGGAACGGCTTGCGTCCGCCATCGAATTTGCGTTTGCCGCCAAACTTGCGGTCGCCGTCGAAATCCCGTTCGCCGTCGAATCTGCGTTCTCTGTCAAATTTGCGTTCCTTGCTGAACTTGCGTCCGCCGTCAAATTTGCGGTCGCCGCTGCGTTTGCCGCCAAATTTGCGGTCGCCATCTTGGAAATCGCGGCGTTCGCCCTGCCGACGTGCCGGACGTTCATCGCGCTCCTTGAAGTTGCGGCTGCGTTCAAACTGGCGGTGCTTGCTGCGCAAGATGGCATATTCTGGTGGCAGGTCGTCCTCTTCTTCTCTGTTGGCGCGTGGGTCGCCATCCGCATATCGGTTGTTGAAGTCACCTCTGTTTTGCTTGAAGCGTTTCTTTTCGCCCATGCGTCGGCGCTCCTCGTCGGTCTTCACTTCGCCGCCGCTGGCGCGGAAGTCATCCAGTTTGCCGCTGAAAAGCTGGTATTTGCGCAGTTCGCAGTCAAGCGAACCATTGTAGAGCGGAATTTTGATGCTCGGCTTCAGTCCGATTTCGTCGAAACATTCCTGCTTGTAGCTGATCACCCATGCCTCTCCGCCTTGGAATTCGTGTTTCAGGCGTTCTCCGAGCGTGTAATAGATGTTCAAGATGTCGGGCGGCGTCAAGCGTTCGCCATAAGGCGGGTTGGTGATGATGATGGCTGGGTTTTCTGGTCTGACGAACTTGCGGATGTCGCGCTGCTCGATGCTGACGATGTCGGCCACGCCGGCGCTTTTCGCGTTGTTGCGTGCCGCTTCAACGGCGTGCATGTTCAAGTCGTAGCCCAAGATGCGGTGTGCAAACTCTCTTTCTGCCGAGTCATCGTTGTAGATGGCGTCGAAGAGGTTGCTGTCGAAGTCTTTCCATTTCTCAAAACCGAAACTCTTGCGGAATACGCCCGGATAGATGTTGCGTGCCATGAGTGCCGCCTCGATCAAAATCGTTCCCGAACCGCAGAAGGGGTCGATGAAATCGCTGTCGGCCTTCCATCCCGAGAGCTTGATGAGGCCAGCCGCCAGCACCTCGTTGATGGGCGCGTCGACAGAGGCCACGCGGTAGCCTCTCAGGTGCAGACTCTCGCCCGACGAGTCGAGAGAGAGCGTGCATTTGTCTTCAGCGATGTGCACGTTGAGCTTGATGTCGGGGTTGGTGATGCGGATGTTGGGGCGCTTACCCGTTTTCTCGCGGAAATAGTCGACGATGGCATCCTTCACCTTGTAGGCCACAAACTTCGAGTGGCGGAATTCCTGCGAATAAACCACCGAGTCGACCGAGAACGTCGTGTCGATGTCCAGATAATCGCTCCAGTTGATGGCCCTCACGGCGTTGTAGACGTCGTCGGCATCTTTGGCCGTGAAATGTTTGATGGGTTTGAGGATACGCACGGCAGTGCGCAGGCAGAAGTTAGCGCGGTACATCATTTCCTTGTCACCGCTGAACGACACCATGCGGCGGCCGATTTGCACATCGTTGGCGCCGAGTTCCGTCAGTTCCTGTGCCAGCACTTCCTCTAAACCTTGGAATGTCTTGGCAATGAGTTCGAATTGTTCCATTGTTGTTAGCTCAAACCATCGGGGCGCTCACGGTTCCGGCGGCAGCCAAGCAGTAAAGCCTTGATGGTTTTGGATGTTCTATGATATGATTGTTTGAAATTTCAGTTGAGTGAGAGAGGTGCGTCGGCTATCTTCCGTTCGTCACCTGGCTGCCCGCTTCCACGTTGTGCGTGATCCACACGTTGGCGCCGATGACCGCGCCCTTTCCAATCGTGATGCGCCCGAGGATGGTCGCGTTGGAATAGATGATCACGTCGTCGTGGATGATGGGGTGTCGCGGGTTGTTTTTGATGGGGTTGCCGTCTTCATCGAGCGGGAAACTCTTCGCGCCGAGCGTCACGCCCTGATAGAGTTTCACGTTTTTGCCGATGATACACGTTGCCCCCACCACGATGCCCGTTCCGTGGTCGATGGTGAAATGCGATCCGATTTCAGCTCCCGGATGGATGTCAATGCCCGTTTCGCTGTGTGCGATTTCGGTGATGATGCGGGGAATGAGCGGAACGCCGAGGCGGAAAAGCTCGTGGGCCACGCGGTAGCACGTCAGTGCCTTGATAGCGGGATAGCAACTGATCACTTCTCCGTAGCTCTGTGCGGCGGGGTCGCCGAGATAGGCCGCTTCCACGTCAGTGGCGAGCGTTTTCCTAATTTCTGGCAGGCGGCTCACGAAGAGCGCCGCCAGGGTCGAGGCATGTTCGCGGTGGTCGCCATAGCATCCCGAACCGTCTTGTCGTGAAAAACACAATCCTGCCTCAATCTGGCCAGTGAGCAGCGCGAAAAGTCGCTCCACTTCCATGCCGATGTGATACTTCACCGTCACGTTGTTGAGCGCCGAGCGTCCGTAATATCCAGGAAAGAGCACAGCGCGGCAGAGGCTGATGATTTCCTCGAGAATCGGTGTCGAGGGCAGCGGGTCGCCGTGTCGGTGCTGATGGAAGAGGCCCTTCATGTCGCGCATGTCAGAGAGCGCTTCCACGGCGCCAACCAGCAGTTTGTTGTTATTGTCGTTGGTGTGGTCCATGATGCATGCTTTCTTTTTCTCCTCCTCTTTGCCTATGGCGGTTCCAGTTGGGGCTGTCGGCTGGGGGATGATAGTCGGGGGCATCAAAACAAGCAGAGATCTGCCCCTTGGAAGCGCCCCTTCCCATTAATACAAGCAAAGATAATTATTTATTTTCAGTGCGTGGGAATGTTTAAAAACAATTTTGTGAAGAACTTCCCTGTGGCCGGCCTATCTCTCCGCCTGTTCCTCCGCTTTTTTTAGATAAACGCCACATTCTGCAATGTTGAATTTTCTTAAATGCGTGCAAAACATCACATATAAATTGCATTTTTAATAAGTGGGATTGGAAAATTATTTATACTTTTGCGCATTACAAGCTAAATGTGACTGGATACATTATAACAAAATGGAATTAGAAAAATTTGACCGGCAACTCCGTCTGATGGTTATGCTTGCATCGAGCAGACGCTACACGGTGGAGGAAGTCAGCCGCGAGCTCTCAATGAGCCGTCGCTCAATTTATCGTTATATCGATGCCTTCCGCAGCATGGGCTTCATCGTGCATAAGAAAGGAACTCGGTATAATCTTGACCATGAATCGCCCTTCTTTTTGGAAATCACCGACCGCATCCACTTCAGCGACGACGAAGCCATCGCCATCAATCAAGTGCTCAATGCCGTGGTCGACAACTCGCCGCAGGTGAGACATCTGCGCGAGAAACTCTCCTCGCTCTATGATTTCAACGTCATGGCAAAGCACGGTGTTGACGACCAGGTGGCGAAAAACCTCAGCCGCCTCTACAACGCCATCCAGAGCGAGCGTGTTGTTGTGTTGAAAAACTATCGTTCGGCCAACACCGGACAGGTGAGCAACCGCATTGTTGAACCTTATCTCTTCACGGCAGAGAACAGTGAAGTGCGTTGCTATGAAATCACAACAGGCATGTGCAAGACGTTTAAGCTCAACCGCATAGAAAAGGTGGAAATCCTTGACGTCCTTTGGTCGCACAAGCAGAAGCATGCGCCTTATTATGTCGACCTCTTCCACTTCGGCGGCGAAGACCGCCACGTTGTCAAACTCCTTATGGGCACGTTGGCCACCAGCATTCTTCTCGAAGAATATCCCGGTGCCGAGACGCAAATCAAACTGAACGACGACGGACGCCACCTGCTCACAACGGAAGTGTGCAGCTACAAAGGCATCGGACGCTTCGTGATGGGACTTGCCGACGACATCGAAATCGTGGGGTCTCCAGAATTTGTTGAATATATCAAGAGACGGACTAAAGATTTAACAGAGAAATTTTTGAAGTGACGCAGTCTGTCAAATAATGGTTGTTACTTTGCAGCATCAATCAAACATCAAGGCGTGAAACCGAAAAAACATGCTTCCTCAGCGAAGCCTGCGTTGCGGTGGAGCGCCCAACCGGCACTCGCCTCTCCACAGAGGCCGCCATAAAAATCTGCAAAGTTATGACCACAAAAGACAACCTGCTCCAACCGACGGTTCTCGCAACCGCTCCTTCTCGCAAGACGCTCTGCGGCGTTTCCGCCTCTTCTTCACGCCCTGCCAAACCGCTCGTCCCATCGTGGTTGAAGAAGCTGATGTGCCTTTACGGCATTATATTGGGCGAGATTCCTTCTCCCCGCTATGCGCTCCGCATCCTCCATGCGCAGGCCGCCCTGCTGATGTTCCTGTTTCCCTTTACGCTCGGATTTGCAGTGCGCATCCTTCTGCTCCTCTGGTTTGTCGTGGCGCTGCTGCAATGCCGTGGCGACAAGTGAAAGCAAAATGAAATTCTGAAATAATTGATGAGGCTGCGCCGTAATTCCAATTGGAAATTACGGCGCAGCCTCTGTTGTTGGATCGACTTATTCTTTCCCCATTACTAAATACGAGCAGTATTTGTTGAGCAGATTAGATAGCGGCAAATCCCCCTTTTGAAACCGTTCAGCATCGAGTGGCAATATCCTTTCACGTATTTTCCTATGGTTTTTAAACAAAGCATGAATATAAGGTATGCCATTCTCTTGAGCGATATGCACATCGGAAAAGAATTGCGTGAGGTCCTCCGCATCAAAAACAATGGAATAGCTTGGACGCTTGGCTCCTGGAATGTCTTCCGTCAAAATGTTTTTGCTGATAAGATCTTGTATATCACGAATGGCTGTATCCTTGGAGCACTTTGCCAACGAAGCCCAAGACTTTGACGTTATCTTTGCCTCATAGCCATCGAGGAAGAGGTTAAGCATCTTTGTCTGTCGCTCTGTCATAGGAACGGAGGATGCTTTCTGCCAAAAGAAACTTTTATTCAAAATGGTGGTGACCATAGTTTCCGCTTCATCCAGTGCATCAAGCAGTTTCTTCATATACCACACCAACCATTCTGTTATGTCACCATCGCCGCGTTGCGTGCGTTCCAGAATGTCGTAATAGTGGTTTTTGTCTTTATTGATTTGGGCTGAGATATTGTAGAAACGCAATTCACTTCTTTCCCCACGTGCCAGAAGTATGTCTGAAAGAATGCGGGCCAGACGTCCATTGCCATCTTCAAAAGGATGAATGCTTACAAACCAGAAATGAGCAATGGCAGAACGCACAACACTGCCAATAGCGTCGTGGCCATCAAACCAAGCTATAAACTTTTGCATCTCGCCCTCTATCAAATGAGGAGAAGGAGCAACATAATGAATCTTCTCTCTGCCAAACATACCGCTGACAATATGTTCCTCATTGGTGCGGTATTGTCCAATCTCTATAGGGCAGCCTTCACTGAATCCCGTAGGAAAGAATGCTGATTGCCAAGCACATAGTTTTTCCTTACTGATCGGTTGGTCATACTTCTGTATCGCTTCAAGCATTACGCCCACCACGGAGTCAATATAGTGAGAGGGCGCTGTGTATTTCACGTTTTCAATTCCCAGTTTTCGGGCGATGGAAGAACGTACCTGTTCATCATTCAGACGTATGCCTTCAATCTCTGAAGAATACACCACGTCGTGCGTCAGGTTCTCAGCCATTGCTTTGAGTTTACTGTCAAATCCGAGCGAACTCAACCTGCCGTAAAGCAGCCCTTGTTTACGACATACTGTCTCCTGAAGGATTGATACTTCAGAAGCATCCCAACGGAAGTCCGTCCAATTCTCTCTTTCGTGTATATACATAAAGGCTTATATTTCGAAGTAATGGTAAGCATTACTAAGTGCGACAATGCGCGACGCAAAACGTCGCATATTTTGCGACAAAAATAATGAAATAATGTCGCACTACCAATTTCTGGCGTGCGTAATTCAAAAAAAATCCCGTTGGCAACATTCACAGCCAGCGGGATTTTTCCTTTTCTGCGTAAATAATATACAAGGCGGGATTCCTGGATGATTACTCCCCTTTGCAAGCAAACATACGGAAGCGTTTTTACAAATACAGGAATAAAACCGTCACAAATTCAGGAATAAAATCGTCACAAATTCGGGAATAAAATGGTCACAAATTACGGAATTTTTCTGTTTGTCTTTGATATTCAAGGATAAACATATATCTTCGCAAAGAGAAAAGGTATAATATGTCAAGATACAATAATAGTATTGGTGGAGATATACGCAAAGCTTGGTTGGATTACTATACTTTTGGAAGACTGACACAGGTAGCTTTGCTTGAAACGGAAGAAAAGAAAACAGACTATTTGCGTGGTCTGTATGAAACGACCTATCTGCGTGACGTAATTGAGCGTAATCATCTGCGTAATCCTGAAGGAATGAAGGAATTGGTGCGTGTAATAGCCTCGGGCATTGCTTCGTCAACCAATCCAACGAGAATAGCCAATACCTTTCGATCTGCACAAGGGGTAACCATAAAAAGAGACACTATAAAACAATACATTGACTATCTGAAAGACTCTTTCTTGATAGAAGAAGCCTTACGCTATGATGTGAAAGGCCGAAAATATATTGGTACCGAGACGAAATACTACTTCGCAGACATCGGCATTCGTGCAGCCATTCGTGCAGCCATTCTAAACTATCGCCAATAAGAGGAAACGCACATTATGGAAAACATTATCTATAATGAGCTTCGCAGTCGAGGATATAATGTGGACGTAGGATTGGTTGAACTTGGTGGCAAGGATGAGAACGGTAAGTTTGTCAGAAAACAGTTGGAGGTAGACTTTGTGGTGAACCGCCCACCATACAGAGTGTATATCCAGTCGGCTTTTCACATGCCTACGCCAGAAAAGGAACAGCAAGAGCGACGTCCTTCACTGTCAATCAATGACCACTTCCGTAAGATTGTCATTGTTGGTGATGACATTCATCGCAAGGAGGACGAACTTGGAGTGTTGATTGTCGGATAGTTGGATTTTCTGACGGATAAGAACTTGTTGGAGCAAGGATAAATCTCATAAAAAACTATTTTTTACAGGCAAGATTTTTGCTTTTTGATGATTTAATAAGTAGAAACTAAAAAGCAAGAAATATGAGAATAACAAAGAAAACAATTCTGGCAATAGGTCTGATAGCCAGTTCGCTCACGCTGAACTCATGCGATTACAATGATAACAATGAGGTGTTACGGCGCCCAACTGCCCTTGTAACGGTGTATCCTTCTGCGCCTGACGGCTTCTTCATGCAACTTGATGAATCAACGTCGCTTGTACCTACCAATATGAAAGCCTCACCGTTTGGAGACAAGAAAGTGAGGGCTTTGGTGAACTATACAATAGAAGAACGAAGCTACGGAGGCAACCAACAGAGTGTGTATGTAAATTGGATTGACAGCATCCGTACCAAACAGCCAGTAATGACGCAAGGATCAGAAGAAAAAAATGCAAAAGCATTTGGAAATGACCCTATTGAAATTGTCCGTGATTGGGTCTCTGTTGCCGAGGACGGATTTGTTACGCTCCGCATACGCACATTGTGGGGAGGAACAACCAAACATGTCATTAATCTTGTGAGCGGTGTGAACAAGGATAATGTATATGAGTTCGACTTGCGCCACAATGCCCAAGGTGACACCAACGGAAGAATGGGGGATGCACTTATAGCATTTGACCTCAACTCACTATGGAAGAATCATCCTAAAGAACTGAAGATAAAACTCAATTGGCTGTCGTTCAGTGGCAAAAAGTCTGTCGAACTATCGCTCAAAATGCATACGGTCACATCGGCGTACAATACCGAAACACCCTCATTATTGCATCGTATAGAATAAAAATCGAAAAAAATATTTTTCCCAGGCAAGATTTTACAATGCTCTTCATTTAAGGGAATGAGAGTACTCGAAAAAACAATCGTGCCAAGGCTGTAGATGGACGCATACTCATGCTGTGGTGCATAAGTTAAACGACAAAATTATAGAATAAAATGAAATCAATGAATTTCTTTAAATTTGCAACATTAATCGTTTGTGCCGTATTTGCAGTGGCTTTTGCTTCATGCTCTGACGATGATGACAACACTCCCGCCATCAAGTTCAATCCTTCAACCGTTACAGTTGCCGTTGGCGGCACACAGAATGTAAAGGTAGCAGGTGGAGATGGTACTTACACCGCTAAATCAAGCGATGACAAGACCGTCACCGCAACTGTTGACAAGGCTACAATTACGGTAAAAGGAGTTAAGGCTGGCAAGGCTACAGTTCTTGTTACTGACTCCAAGAAGGTGACTGGCAGTTTGAGCATTACCGTGGTTGATGGTGTTGTCGTGGACAAAGCCAAGACAAGTATTGCGGTTGGTAAGGAAGATGTAATAAACATTAGTGGAGGCACAACACCTTATACGGCTGCAAGCAAAGATGAAAAGATTGCCACTACTACCGTCAAGGACGCCAAACTTACCATAAAGGGAGTGAAGATTGGAAGCACAACTATCACCGTCACAGACAAAAACAAAAAAAACGCTACGGTAGTTGTTACAGTAACAAAATAAGAAACTCGTTGTTACGAGATAGTGCAAATGCTTTTTGCTGTATGGTAAAGGCATTTGCACTTCGTTGTTTTCTAAGCTTTTAACCCTACAAACATCATGTTCGGCATAACATTCAGAAAAGAAACGGAAGAGGAACGATGGTTGCGAAAAGCACTCGATGGCGACAATACTGCCACCGAGTGGATTTATCGCAAGCATGTGCGATACCTGTCTGCACTCTGCTCGCGCTACATCACAGAAGACGAAGACATTAAGGACGTGCTACAAGAATCGTTCATCAAGATATTTACTTCTCTGGATAGTTTCAAGTATCGTGGAGAGGGGTCTTTGAAAGCATGGATAGCAAAAATTACTCTCAATGAGACCCTGAAGTTTGTACGCAACAACAGCCGTTTGCCCATTGATAGTATCGATGATAAAGATACGAACATTGCAGATGGCGACAGTATGGAGACTGAGGACATACCTACCGATGTACTTCATCAGTTTATACGTGAGTTGCCCGATGGATACCGAACTGTATTCAATCTCTATGTCATTGACGATAAGAGTCACAAGGAAATAGCCCAATTGCTCGGCATAAAGGAGAATACTTCAGCTTCGCAGCTGCACAAGGCCAAATCAATGCTGGCGCAGAAGATTAAACATTATAGAACCATCAATTCCATTTAACGTATGAAAAATAATTGGCAAAAAGACATACACGACCGTTTGGGCAACTATGAGAAAGATGCACCAAAAGGACTTTGGGAGGAGATTCGCAAAGGAACGACTGATGAGAATGGTGGCTATATGAACGGTGGCAGACCTTTCAAAACTTACTGGCTACGGCGCACAGCGTATACTGCAGCCGCTGCAAGCGTGGCTTTATTGATAGGATATTCAATATATTCTGAATACGCAAACGATGGGCAAATGCCATCAGAAATGACAAATCTACAAATAGCACATACACCAGCAGAGCCATCCCCTAAAGGTAATATCGTTGCTGACGACGGCAATAATTCTATTGCCTACAACTCACCTGTGCCACGCATCATTACAACCATAGTACACAAATCTGTTGGTGACATTGATACATTGTCATCTTATGCTAATGATGAGAAATCTTTGGAAACAGCGTCTGACAACCATGAGGGGGATGATACCAACAGTTCAAAAGAAACAAATACAACTGCCGACAAAGAAAATTTGCCGAAACGTGAGAATGAGAGCAAGAAGGCAAACAATTATCTTCACAATAACAATTACGGCAGTCTTGTGGCTTACAACTCTGACGCAAGGCGTCACGCCTCTTCGTCCACATCGCCACGTTGGACTGTAGGTACAAGTGCAATGGGATCGATGGGGTCATCAAGAACCATAACATCTATTGGCGCCCCAGTTGTTACAACCGGTCCAGATGATTCTGACTGGGAGGACAACCCTATGCTCGGCATCAACATATTCAATCAGGGAAAGGAAGTGAAGACAGAATACAAGCACCGCTTGCCTGTACGCATTGGTGTGAAGGTGGCATACACACTTAACGAGCATTGGAGCATCGAAAGCGGACTTACATACACTCGTCTCTCTTCCGACATGAAAGACGGAACAAAAGAGAACTACTTTACGGGCGAGCAAAGGCTGAACTATGTAGGAATTCCTGTCAACATGAAATATAATGCATGGTCAAACAAAAGGTTCAATCTATATGGCTCGGCAGGTGTACTTGCAGAAAAATGCGTATCGGGAAATGTCACGAAAGAATATGTCATCAATAATGCGATAAAGGAGAAAGAGACTGTCAACATTGACAGCAATCCTTTGCAAGTGTCTGTAAATGCGGCTTTCGGCGTGCAGTTTGACGTGCTTGACAATGTCGGTATTTATGCAGAGCCGGGCGTAAGCTATCATTTAGGAGACCATTCTTCGCTCCAGACTATCTACAAGGAGAAACCGCTGAACTTCAATCTTAATGTAGGTGTAAGATACACTATAGGTAAGTAACAATTAAGAAATATAAAATCATAAAGAATATGAATACAATAAAAACATTGGCATTAGCGACCATCATCATTGGTATGGCATCATGCGCCAGTACCCCCAAATTTTAAATGGTAGGTGCATTCGGCAAGAGTACAAAACTTACGTCAGAAGAAGATTCTCTCTTCAAGGCTGTTGTCCTGTCGCACAGCAACTTGCAGCTGAACCCCCTCAAGGTTTCTCGCCAAGTCGTGGGTGGAACAAACTATCGTTATGAATGCGTGGATAACAACGAAAAAAAGGTTGAGGTTGTCGTCTATGAGCCACTTCCAGGACAGGGCGATGCCCGCATATTGAGCATTGGCGGAAAGGAATATACGGAATAGACGACTAACTCGACAAGTGTTATCCCTAATGATATATGCTTAGCGGGCAAACTATTGCTTTAATAAAATTCACAATTTCATGTCGGCCTCATACTCTTTGATATTGCTTTGTTCAAATGCAAATCCCTATAAAATTGATACCGACAAAATGCCTGCACCATCGTTTATGGCGGTTATAATCGGTGTCGGACAATACGCCTATAAGAGGAAGGAAGGGGTATATGTCATTCCAATTGGATGCTTGAAAGACTGACCTCCCTATCGCGAAGTCCCCGATTGACGTGTAAGTAGATAGTCTGAATTATTTTATATCAGCCAAGGATGTTATTTTAATTCTACATAATATAGTACAAACCTCGGCAAAGCATACAAGCAGGCTTGTTGTTTTGCCGAGGTTTGTACTATATTTGACTTTCTACTTAAAAAGGTGTTTCAGCATAGTGCATAATTAGAAATGTACGCACTTTTCTGTCCTTGATAATCTATTTGTTTTCTACAATTTTAGCGATTCTTACGCTGACTTCATACAATAGGTATAGCGGGATAGTAACTAAAACTAATGTCATTAAATCGGGGGGCGTTATTATTGCTGCAACAAGCATAATAACAATCAATGCGTGTTTCCTGTATTTTGCCAACAATGTAGATGAAACGAATCCTATCTTTGCTAATAGAAATATGATAATAGGTAATTGGAATACGATTCCCATTACGAATGTCAAAGTCGTGAAGGTCTCAATATAGGAATCTAGAGTGATGGTACTGTGAATGTTGTCAGATACACTATATGTACCTAAAAAGCGGAATGAAATAGGAAATAATATATAGTAGCTCATGAGTACTCCTGCAATAAATAACAAATAAATTATTGTTACTACGCTTGTCAAGTGTTTCTTCTCGTTTTTGTAGAGAGCAGGAGATATAAATCTGAATAGTTCGTACAGAATGTAAGGAGATGCACCCAATAACCCCAAATATATAGATGTGGTAATATGAGACATGAATTGACTGGACAAATCTGTGGCGATTAAATCTACATGGAATTCTTCAAAATGGAAATCAAAACCACACGACGAGATTATCTTTTCTATTATGGTGTATGTTGTAAAATTATAGTTACTAGGGGCAAGTAGTATACTCCATACGGTTTCTTTACAACAGAATATAATTATAGCAAATGAACCAGCAATTGCTATGATACGAAATAACATTCGACGAAGCACTTCCAAGTGCCCGCCGAATGTCATTAATTTCTGGTTGTCTTCACTGGTCATTTTTCAATTCATCTTTTGATGGATTTTTTTCTGACTCCTTTTTTTCGACGTCTTCATTTGGGGTGTCATTGTTTTTTTTAATGTCATTGACACCTTTCTTGAACTCTCGAACACCTTCTCCCAAGCCTCGCATCATTTCTGGAAGTTTCTTACCGCCAAATAAAAGTAAGGCAATGCCTCCAATTAGCAATAATTCCGTTGAACCGATGAATAGTAACGGGAGTGAAAATAGTAATTGTGTCATTTCGTTATTCTGTTACAAGATATATATCACATGTATCGAAATCTATTTCCCAATTGCCATTGTCGCAACTCTCCCAATTGTATTTCTGAGCCATACGGTCCCACCATTGTTGGAAACGTGTACCAGTTTCGCCAAGATCTTTTACGAGTTTCTCGTAAAGCTCTGAGTTGTCTGTTGTTACTATACGTGCAAGCTCATTGAGGCCGTTACGGCGTTCAAAAAGCTGCTGTATTTCTTTTTTCTCTTCGACAGTTACCTGTCCCACTTTTTTCCTTGTTACCATTCTTCTCTTACATCAAAAGGGTCCAAATAATTAATTTCCTTAATCTCTTTGTTGCCACACAAAAAAATACCGTTTTTGTGTAGGCTTTTCAAAAGTTTACGACTTGCGTTACGCTCCAGATGAGCTGCTACACATTGCTCATGGCTTGGTGTATTTACTTCAAGCGTAGTCTTACGGTTCAGCCAAATGCAACGTTTGCATTGCCATGCGTCGCATCTGCGGCATAATGGAGCGTGGTCGAGTTGATATAGCTGACTGTTCTTTATTTCGAGTCCGTTCGCCAAATCACCTATTGCATAGCCGTCTGCTGAAAAGTAGAATGCCGGACAGACATAAAACCTGCCGTCTGGCGCAAGTGTTACGGTCGTTTCGCCAGCTCCACAGTTGTTCATTTTATCAAGCATTATACGGTCTGTTAGCAAATTAAGCTGTGGTGATTTGCCAGAAACATAAATCTGCTCTACACGTTCAGCCAAATTCGACAGCAGGGACTCGTAAAACCTAAAATCATCCTCGGTGAATGTCTCAATATTGGTTATTACAACATTGAGGCGAGTAACTTTGTCAAGTATTTCTCCGATAATTTCATATCCGCTGAATAGACCGGCTTTGTCTGTACGTACCAAGTATGCTATATTTTCCTTAAAAGCGTAGTTCCTTGTGGCTATCAATGAGTCGAATACTACGACATCCGTGTTGTCTGCTATACCAGTTGGACAAATGTCCGTGTGGTCAATAGAGTCGATTGTTGTTAGGTACTCTGTTGGTAATTTATAGTTAGGATATACGAACTGTATGTTCAGATTCTCTTTCATGGCGAAGCGGATGCCGTCTTTAAGGGTCTGAAGGGGGATTAGTCTGCGTTCTGTATTTCCGTTTGTATAATGGCAGAATGAAGTAGACGTGTCGTCCAATAAAATTACAATGTACTGTATCATACCTGCTTAGCATTTGGGAGTTTCAGGTTTCGCTTTTTTTCGAAGGCTTCGCGTTCGCCGTCTTTCTCTAGTTTGCGATAGAGCTTGTTCCAGTAGTAGTTGTTGGCTCTGACGCGTGCTTTATGCATCTTGCAGATGGCAGTACTACGTTGATAGACTGTTGGCGTATCGGCAGCGTCGTAGTTCTCGCCTTGACACCATGCACATCCGCTAGCCACTTCACAGTTGATGCATTCTTCAGTAGATTGCGTGCAACGGTCGAGTGTATAGAATGGACGTAGTTTATTCTTGTCAATTCCATCGCGTACATTACCTATTATCCACGCTTTCTTGGATCGTAACGAATACTGTGCAAAGCGGGTGCATGGATAGAAATTACCCTCGGCATCAACAGCAAGCATTCGACCTGCACCGCACCAGTTTTGGTTATCGGATTTGCAGTCCATAGGTTTCCCCATGTGTTCGGTAAAGAACGAACAAGCATAGTCCGTGTAATATCCGCTATCAATGATGGCATCAGCAAGTTCTGTTAGTTGCTGCTCGAAAAGTTTGTCATCACCCTCTTTCCATACGTCCTCAAACACGCAGTTAATGTTTACTTCATGTATGCCGAGTGAGTAAAGATGTAGCACGCTTTCTTTAATGTATGGTATGTCGGTACTGCTTATTGTCACCTTTGTTCCTGCGTCCGGAAATTGTTCTAACCACAACGGAATATTCTTAACCACATCATCATACGAACCGTGTTCCTCTTCTGGCTTTGGCATGATACCTTGCTCCATATCCAAAGTCTTCCAAATGCGGTTTAAATCGTGCTTGCGCTTTGTTCCATCGATGGTGATGCCAATAGAAAGGTGTTCATGATTCTTTTTGATGAATTGCTGCACCTTGTCAGTGCTATAGTTAATTCCGTTTGTGGAGAAGGAGAAACGGTATGAGTTAAACCAATGATGGTTTCGGCGGAACATTTCAACCTTAAGGTAGTCGCAAATTTTATCGATAAGGTCAATTTCAAGGAATGGTTCACCACCGATAAAATCCCATATTACGCTCTCTTCTTTCATGTCTGCCTCATGATCAAGGATATAGTCAATAGCCCGCTTTGCCACATCCCAAGACATCCTCTCTTTAGTATTCTTTCCTACAAGATAACAATACTTGCAGGCAAGTTGACAGTCTTTGGTTACAATAAAGGTTATTGATTTGGCAATGCCATCTTCCCACTGTTTTTCTAAATCTTTAATGTTCATCGATACGCTCCTTTCGAACATTTTATTCTACATGTAGTTGTGCAAGCTCTTTTGCAGCCGCCCTTGCAGGTTGAAGAACATCCACTTCCGCAACTACCCGTACATGAACTGGTGCACGAAGTGCATCCATTGTAACAATGTGCGGTGCAATTTGAACATCCATTTGCGTTACCTGAAGCGGTTGATGAACTTATACATGATGTTTTGCACCCTGAGAAGCACGCATTTTTACAAGAGCCATTGCATGATGCTGGTGACCAATAGGCGTTGCTTTTACAATTATTTCTGCAATTTGCAGTACATGAACCTTTGCAACTACTACTACCTCCACCTGAGGAACCACCATTCATTTCATCCTCCTCATCATCTTTACTACAAGAAGATAATAGTGGGTTTCCTAAAATGATGGAACCTATTATCGGGAGTACCGTACATAATGATTTTTTGAAAAAATCTCTACGAGACTGAAGTTCTTTGTTATCCATATCAAATTAATAAATAATTAGGGTACTCAATTAGATATTCCTGTTTCTTACTAAAACGATGTGGCAACCATCCAAATCATTGAAAATTATTCGCTAAGTAAATCACAATCTTGTGTGAATTAATATCTGATTTTTGATGGTTGAATTTATCTTATTCTCTAATACTTAGAATGTTAAGTGTTAGAGCGTACTAAAACGAGAACATAGAACTGAGTTCTCTAATAAATAATACTCATTCAGTATACCGATCTCATGGTTATTGAATAAGCGATGGTGTAATTCTATTAATATCTGCTATTTCCCTTACATCTGCCATAGCAGGTCCCCTTACAGCTATCAGTGCAGTCATTGTAACATGAATCCTGACACAAAGCATTACATCTTCCTCTGCAATAACGTTGACAAGAGGAAGCACAAGTAGCAGAACATCCATCACGACGAGAGCATCCCATTGGGGATTTTTCAGCAGCATTAAGGATTTGCGGTGCTCCTGAAAGTAATATTGCTCCTAAAATCGGCAGCGCACCTTTGGCTGCCTTTTTGAAGAACTCTCTTCTAGACTGGAGTTCTTCTTTCTTTTCATTTTTTTTCATAATGAGATATATTAAAATTAAACAATATGCCTCACGGTGTTATTTGACAAATTCGATAAAATCTTTTGGTATATAAGCTGTAGCTACTAAACATAGACCTGACACTTCTACAACAACACGTTGTTGGCCGGCAATACGTGCAACTTTACCTATGACCCCTTCAAATTCTCCATTTATAACCTTTACAATGTCACCTGATTTATAGTGGCATTGTTCAGACGACACTAAACGCACGTGTTCATTTTCTGTACTCGTTGTTTTGATGAAGTTCATCATGGAGTCAAATGGAATGGTGAGAGGTGGGTGTTTTCCATTCGCTTCTTTGGGCTTTGTCTTGTCTAGATAATACTTTATAATTGGCAAATCGTTATTTTTTTTCCTGACTATCAAGTCCATTTGTTCTCTTGTGCCATATACAAAAAAGAGATTGGGAAGAAGTGGCTGCAAAATTCGCCGCTTCTTCCCAATCTCTTTCTTTAGCACGTAGTGCATCGGAATGTATGACACTACATCCGCGTTTGATATAATGCTAAAAGCCTTTTCTGTTCTGTTAAAAGTCACTCTTAAAACGAACCAGTAATGTCCTTCCTTTAATGCATAGTCCGAGGACACCCCTGTTTGTAAACGTTGTGTTTCGGGGAGAACGTTGGAGGTAAGTCCAGCGTAAGGAGAACTTTTTCGAACTCGTTGGGTATGCGCATTAATCAATGCGTTCATATCTTTTAATGTCCTGCGTTTAGTGAGGCAACGAATAGACACAAAAAAAGCGTGGAATCGTACTGTTGTCTATTCCACGAGTCGAGGCTCTTGCATTGCCTATTATAGTCGAACAGACAACGTCAGAGCCCACGCCGATATGAAAATCTTGTCCGTAAAGAGACCTATATAATACATTTGGCTGCGCCCTACAGGGTACAATCTATGCTTACAAGGTCTCTAAGGGATTGATATTATCACACCCGGGACATCTACCGTTGACTATATTCGAGACTATAATTCAGAATGTTTGCAAGATTCGACTCGTCTCAAACACAGCGTCGATAAACGCCTTCTATGTCTTGGCTCTCTTCCAATCCGTGGTTCACTTGTTACTGAGAATGTTGTTAGAAGTTCTCAATTTTTAGTTCGGCGTAGGCAGTCTACTCATCAACATTGAACTTATCTATGTAGATATGCAGACTTGAGAGTCGCTTCAAAGTTAATAAAACTCTTTAAAATGAGCAAGGTTTATTTTATATATCTTGTAATTCTGTCTATTTTTAACAAATTAGAAGTAACTATTGCTGTATATGCTTGTATAAAGGTGGCTGAGGTGCGAGTCTGTAAGATAGCAATTGGGTAAGGCGTTGTAATAATGAATGGAAAAAATATGAAAAAAGTATAAGAGTATGCAGTCTATTTCCTCCGGGGCATCCCAGAGAGGGCTTGATATACAATGTTAGTTCTTTTTGAGTATGTCCTTTTTATAAGTGAACTGCACTCCCAATGTTTTAAGTCTAACTTTTGGGGAGCATGTCAGAATAGGCGAAGCTTTTTAATATGGCATTGTAAAATGCTATAAAGCTATGTTTTGGTGAGTCTTATGGGAAAATTTCTTTCATACGTAATCTGGCTTGATTCCGCTCTTATGCTTTTTTGCGACTCCGGGAGCAGTCACGACCGAACGTGGGAGTGTGTGCGAATGCCTCTGCTCCCAGAGCGTTCGTCTCTGCTCCCGTGTGCGCTGATAAATATTGGGATTGGGGCGCGGCTGTGGGGTGGGTTTTAAAAATCCAGCGAAAAATTATGCAGATATTATAGGGGATTTTGAACATTCTGCCTTTCAGGTAGGGTGTTCAAAATCCATGAAAATCAAGGCTTGTAAAGAGGCAGCAGCGCCCTCGCAGCAGAGATTTGCGCTGGCCCGCATAATCGTCTGTTGAGGCGCCAGCATTGTAGCTCACTTTGCTCGCAAAGTGAGGGCCACGAATACGTAGCGAACATGGCCAATGCTCTAGGCATGACCTTGTCGGTTTTTCAGCCCATGTTTGGCCGCCACAATATTCGTCCTCCTTACTTAGCGAGCAAAGTGAGCGACTTTTTATGAACTATTTCTTATCCCGAGCTGGGGTATACTATATGAAGAAGTGCATCACAGGTCAAATGTAATCATTCTTTCAACCATCAGCTTGATCCACCAAATGGTAATTTTTTTGTTTATGAATATGAAGAAGATTTTTTTACACTCGAAAGGGATTGCTGCCAGGCGGTTTGTGACGATACTGATGTGTTTGCCAATATGGGCTGGCCAGTTGTCGGCACAAAATGCCTATGCCGTGTTTGACGAAAGCCAAAGTACACTAACATTCAAGTATGACGTAGGCGGAGGAATACAGTTAAACAAGGACAAAACCATACCGGCATGGGCTAAATACAAAAGAAAGATAAGAAAGGTCGTTTTTGACCCCTCTTTTGCCAATGCGCGTCCCACAAGCTGTTATTATTGGTTCAATGAGCTCTATGAGCTCGAAAGCATCGTCGGCATTGAAAACCTTAACACCGATGAGGTGGTAAATATGGCTCACATGTTCAGTCTTTGCCCAAAGCTCGCAGAGCTTGATGTCTCTAAATTCAATACTTCGAAAGTGAAGAGCATGAGACACATGTTTCAAAGCTGCAGTAATGTTCCTCGACTTGATGTTTCAGGATTTGACACACGCAACGTGACGGATATGTCTTATATGTTTAATGACTGTGTCGGTATCACATCTCTTGATGTGTCAAAGTTTGATACACATAATGTGATAGACATGAGCGGCATGTTCAGCGCATGTTTAGGCATTACAAGCCTTGAACTCTCAAATTTCAACACCCAGAAAGTGACGGATATGAACAATATGTTCTCCAATTCTAAGAATATCGTCACCCTCGATCTCTCTGGTTTTGACACACGTAACGTGTCGGATATGGATGGCATGTTCTTTTTCTGTAAAGCACTCAAAACCATCTACGCCACCGATAGTTTTGTCGTAACAGCTTTAAAAAAGGTTGACGAGATGTTTTATGGATGTGAGTCGCTTGAGGGCGCGATTAAGTTTAACCCTAATAAAATCAACAGTTGGTATGCAAACTGCACTGACGGTTACTTCACCTGTCCCACCCAAAGCGGCATTGATGATGTCTCTGTTGCAAAATCCCACAAAACAGTGTTTTACGATTTGCAGGGGCGCCGCCTGAGCAAACCGCAATCGGGAGTCAACATTGTGAAAGGCGTGAATGGAACCAGCAAGGTCATCTTACGTGTGCGCTGACTTGTGCCATTGGGCAAATGAAGCGTGCTTCGCCTCAGACCTCCACCACATGTCCGCGCATCGCCCTCGCAGCGGAGATTTGTGCTGGCCCGCACAATCGTCTGTTGCGGCGCCAGCATTGTAGCTCACTTTGCTCGC
>OLPC01000363.1_pt1 | contig 45708 bp, 31 predicted proteins | sample 1672341 | NCBI WGS metagenome assembly OLPC01 (sample SAMEA3136673, study PRJEB25190) | human gut metagenome | reverse complement strand
CCTCACTTTGCAAGCAAAGTGAGCTACAATGCTGGCGCCGCAACAGACGATTATGCGGGCCCGCACAAACTCCCCAATTTCCCAACCTTAATATTTCTATTTTCCCCTATCCCCTACCCCAAAAAAACAAAAAATCCGGCTACGCACATGTGGGGGCATGGCGTAGCCGGATTATTTATGATTGTTTTTCAAAACGCGCGCTCCGTTGCATTGGCAACGGGAAGAGCGGCGTGTTGTCAGTCGGCGATGAGTGAGAACTCGGCACCAGAGGCGAAGTCCTGGCCGCTTTGCTCGCTGACAGCGCGGAAGCGGATGTAGCGTGCCTTGACAGGCTTTTCAAACATAACGCGCTGAACGGCGCTGCTGTTTTTGAAAGCACCCTTGCATACTGGGTTGCCCCAGTTCTTGCCATCCTGGCTGACATAGATTTCGAATTCCTTGATACGTCCGTTGCTGCTGTCCTGACGTGGCATATAGGTGAAGCCCTTCATGAGTTTCACATTGGAAGCGTCGAAGTCAATCCAGTGAGGATAGTTGGCAACGGTGACAGAATACATCGTGTGCCAATAGGTGTTTGCGTTGTTGTCGATCAGGTTGTCGGCATCACCTTCCTTCGGTTCGAACGATGAGCAGAAAGCAATCTTGAGAGGCACGCTCTCGATTTTCTTAAATTCCATGTTCATCTTGAACGCGGGAGCATCCTTATACCAAGCCGTTACTTTGCCACCCTGATGGAGGTTGAAGGGCTGGGTGTAGACCTTTGCCTTCTTCGCGCCGTTGATGGTGTACATCATGACGCGCTTGCTGTCGGCAGCATGGAGCACTACGTTGCCCTTTGCGTCGTCGCGCGTGATGGTGATGGGCTGTTCGCCAGTGAGCGAAACTTTGGCCACAGCGGCGGCATTGCCAGCCTTGACTGGACGGATGGCGAAGCCGAAGCTATAGTTGCCACTGCGTGCCTGGTCGCGCTGGAACGGACCACCCTGACCGCAGCTGGCACCGCCGAGACCCGTCACTTTGGCGTCGAGGTGGAGGTAGGTGCCGTCGCTCTTCACGAGCTGGTAGGGATGGGGTGCCACAGAGAGCTGCTGCTGGCTCCACGGGAGGGCAGAAGCCGACATGACGCTGTCGGCAACGAAGGCTGCACCGTTGCCTGAGGCATCGGTCAGAGCGCACCAGCGCACTTCTTCGCGGTTGCCCATCGACTGGGGCTTCGGAAGCATAATGTCTTGCTCGCCCACCACGCCCTGATGGCGCTCGATGAACTGGCCTGTCTTGCGGTCGGCATAGTTGTTGACAGGACCGCGGCCGTAGTATTCAAAGTTTTTGAAAGCAGTTGGCAGTTTCATCACGTAGCCCAAGCGTGGCAACACCACATTGTTTTGGCTGGCAGAAATGGCGCTCTGCACCTCTACGCTACCATCGCGGTAGATGGTGTAGATCTGCGTGGTGGTGAACTTGAAGTCTTGCTCGTTGAGCTCGCGGACGCCCTTGTTGAAGGTGTAGGCGCTTTCTGGGTTGCGGTCGCGGTTGCCATAAGTTTGGTTACAACCTTCCTTGCCCTGGCTTTCAATGGTGAAGCTCACCTGCAGCGAACCGTCTTTCTTCTTCAAAACGGTTGGGGCACCGATGGCGCGGTGCTGCAAATCCCAAAGTCCCTTCTGGAACCATGCACGCGGGAAACCGATGCCGTCGTCGTTGTCGGTCGGTGCGCGGAAGGCGTCGAGATTCGGTCCGTTGCCGTCGGTGATGACGTGTTGCGTGCCGTAGGTCAGTTCGCTGATGGCACCCGTCTTGGTGTCGAACTTCACGGCGAAGTCCTTGCCCTTAACGCTGATGGCGCCGTTTTCTGAAGCATAAGACACTTCATTACCTTCGGCCTTGGTCTGTTCGGCCAAAGCAGGAGCGGCAGTTTCAGCACCCTTCACGCGGAGCTGCTCTTCCATCTGCACGTAGCCCTTCTTGGCCCACGGCATATCCTTGCCTAACAAGAACTGCACCTTGACGAAGTATTCAGAACCGGCTTCGAGCTGGCTGTAATCGTAGTTGAGCGTGTAGATCTGCTTCTCACGTGGACCAACGATGTTCTTCGGGCCCATGAGCGACTGGTTGTCGAGCACGCAGGCACCGTCTTTCCAAAGCGACCATACGATTTGATAGCGCAAGGGTTCGAAATAGTTCTTGTTGAAGATTTCGATTTGTCCCTTCTTGAGGTCAACGGCTTTCACGCCGACATTCTGGTAAACCTTCTTCACTTCGAAATACTGGGCCTTCGGAGTGAGGTCGGGGCGCATCACGCCGTTCATGCAGAACATACCGTCGTTTGGCTTGTTGTCGTCGCCGAAGTCGCCGCCGTAGCCCCAGAATCTTTCGCCCGTCTTGGCGTCGTAGCCGTAGATGGCCTGGTCAACCCAGTCCCAGATGGCGCCGCCCATGATGAAGTTGGAACTCTCGATGGCATCCCAGTAGTCGACGAGGTTGCCGATGGCGTTACCCATTGAGTGGGCATATTCTGAGATGTGGAACGGATATTTGATGTCGTACTTACCCGTGGCGGCACCTTGTGTCCAACCAATGGAAGGATACTGGTTTGACCCCATGTCAACAATGTCGTTGTTGCGCTCATACTGCACGGGGCGGCTCGTGTCGTATGACTTGATGGCGTTGTAACACTCCACGAAGTTCTTGCCCGGACCAGCTTCGTTGCCGAGACTCCAGATTACCACTGAAGGATGGTTGACCGTGGCGTGCACCATTTCCATGTTGCGGGCCACGTGGGCATTCTTGAACTCAGGCACGTGAGAGAGACTGGCCTGGCCGTAGTAATACTGGTGGCTCTCGATGTTGGCCTCGTCTTCAAGATAGATGCCGTATTTGTCGCAGAGGTAATACCAATATGGGGCGTCGGGGTAGTGGCAGTCGCGCACATGGTTGATGTTTCCGCGCTTCATGAGGAACACTTCTTTCTCCATCTGTTCGCGCGTCACATAGTGGCCCGTCGACGGATTGTTCTCGTGGCGGTTCACGCCCTTCATCTTGATGGTCTTGCCGTTGAGGTAATAATAGCGTCCTGCCAGTCCGAACTCATCGTCCTTGGCAGCCGTCTCCTTGATTTCCACTTTGCGGAAGCCCACGATGGTGGAGAACGTTTCAACGACATTGCCCTTCTTGTCCTTCAGTTCGCCCACGAGCGTATAGCGGTGTGGCGCTTCGGCGCTCCAAGGCTTCACCTTGTTGCCGGCGAGGAGCGTGGTCGTTGCGGTGAGTTCGCCGTTCTTGCCCACTTCTCCCACCGTTGCCGTAGCCGTCACGCCCGGCACAAGGGTGTTGTCGTCAGAATAGAGTTTGTTTTCGTAGAGCGAATAGCTGATGGTGTATCCCTTGGCAGCCTTGGTTGAGAGGTTGCGCACGTCGGCCGAGATGTTGAGCGACGCGTCGGTGTAAGAGGCGTCATAGTCGGGGATGGCCTTGATGTCGCGCACCTGCACCTGCGGTTTGGCCGTGAGGGCCACGTTGCGGAAGATGCCTGGGAGACGGAACATATCCTGGCTTTCGAGGAAGGAACCGTCGGAATGGCGGTAGACCTCCACAGCCACGACGTTCTCACCCTTCTTGTTGAGATAAGGCGTGATGTCGAACTGCGCCAGGTTGCGTGAATTCTTTGAGAAGCCAACGTAGTGTCCGTTGATGTAGAGATAGAAGAAAGAGTCAACGCCATCGAAGTTGATGTAGATGTTCTTTCCCTTCCAGTCTGCCGGCACGGTGAAGGTGCGGCGGTAGGAACCCACTTCGTTGCGGTTCTTATAGGTCATCCAATTTTTGGGAGGCGTGCGCATCACGCCGCCTTTCCAGTCGCCCACAGCCACACTGTGCTGGAAGATGACACGCTGGTTGGAATAGAGCGGTTCGCCATACTTAAACGTGCCGTCTTTCTGAATGCCAACCACGTTCCAGTTCATCGGCACCTGCACCTTGTCCCAGGCAGAGGCGTCGAAATCCACCTTGAAGAAATCCTTGGCACGCTCCTCTGGGTTCTTGGCCCAATGGAAATGCCACTCGCCGTCGAGCGACTGCCAAAGCGTACTGTTTTCGGGCAACACCTTGCGGGCTTCTTCCACATTGTTGAAAGAGAAGAACCAGGCGTGAGGCTGTTGCTTGTTGTAGGCTACAGAGTCGGGGCTCTGCCACTCCCATCCTGTGGGAGCCGGCATGTTGCCGTAGAAATAGCCGCCCAATGGAGGAACTCCAGCCCAAACGGGCAGGGAGAGTGCCCCCAAAAGAAGCATCATGCTTTTTTTGCGCATAGATAAAATTGTTTGTTTATAGATTATTGTTGAATGCTGATTGCTTGAGGATGGCCTTACAAATATACGAGAGCGGATTCCACAACTCATAGTATTCATAGTATCATTTCACAGCATCATCCCCACGGTGCTTGCATTGCACACCAATTCACCTTACAAAGATAAGTATTTACTTTCAATGAGAGGAAGGGTGGACTGCATTAATAATGAACTGGAAGAGAAAATTTAAGGGGTGTTATAAAATATCCTTCTATAAGTAGGTGTTCAAAATTATTTTATAGTATCCATGCAGGGGAGAACCTGTCTGATATTGCCTTGCCGTATTCTTTTGCCCCTACAACTGCCTTTCATCAGTCACGTAGCCCGCTACGCTCCTTCTTCAAGACAGCTGTAGGAACAAAATAATACGACAATTCAATATAAACTAATTCTGAACACCTACTTAACACCCCTTTTATACTTGTTCACTTCATCCACCATGCTCCATTTCTTGAAGATGGTTATTCAATCAACCAATCCGAAATATTATTCTTTTCTCCATCAAAATTTACCCCCACCTTCGTTACTGGCAGTTTACTTAGGGCAAACCGTTGACGATAGTCTTTAAGGTTGATTTGCGACAATGCGGCAGCAGCATTGCGATTGAGCTTTAGCTCGATGAGAAAAAGCCGCGTCTTGGTCATCAACACAATATCTACGCGACCATTTGGTGTATGCACCTCCACGTCAACAAGAAAATCTGTTAGGAGAGAAAACACCACGAAAAAGAGTTGCTGATAATGCCCCTCATAATTTGTATTGCTGCAATATGGCACTGTGCCAATAAATGTCTGAAGCAGACGCAGAGCACCATCCATATCGTCTTTCATCAAACAGAAAGCCAAACGGCGTGCCGTATTGGTTGTTGACAGGGTGTCTTACGATACGTAATTGGGTATCAAACTGCGTATCAGCCCCACACGCACTTCGCGGTTGGGAATGTCAAGCGTATAGTATTTGAAGTCTTCATGATAGTCTTTTATGGTCAGATAGCCGCTCTGATAAAGAAGCGGCACGATGGAAGTCATCGTTTCCGTTGGTGTGTCGAATTCATAAGCCTCGGCTTCCACCGCCTTTAAATCGCTCGGCTTGACACCATATTTCTCCAGCATCTTCAATAGATAAGTGGGCGTGCCAGAGTCAAACCAGAAATAATCCATCCGTCCCTTTGAAAAGGCATTCAGAAGACTGTATGGATTGAAAACATCGGGCGAAGGCCAGGCAAAATGATAACCATCATAATGGTCGCGCAGCGCTTCAAACATTTCCTCATGCGACAGCTTCAACTTGCAAGCCATTTCATCAACCGACTCGCTCATCTGCTGCTCTATCTCTTCCTTAGTGATGCCGCAGATGCCAGCATATTTGGGAACCATACTGATATTGGTTATGTTGTTGAGCTCGCTGAATATGCTCATTTGCGAAAACTTGGTGATACCCGTCATAAAGACAAAGCGCAGATAAGGGTCGCATGCCTTCAGCGGACTGAAGAAATTACGCATCAGACGACGCAGATTTTCCAAATTTTCATTTTCGTGTACCACGTCGAGCAGCGGTGCGTCATATTCATCAATAAGCACCACCACTGGTTGGCCTGTTTTTCTGCAGGCTGTTTTGATCAACCGAACAAGGCGAAGGTTGACATCTATAAGGCTCGGCTCTATCCCGTATTTTTTCTCCTCTTCCTCCAATATGAACTCCAAATACTTTTCAAGCCCCTCCTTGTCCATGTGCTTGCCCATGCTCATGTCAAAATGCAACACAGGATATGCTTTCCAGTCTGCTTCCATTTGTTCTATGGCCAAGCCTTTGAACAAGTCTTTACGACCGGAGAAATAACTATGGAGCGTGGACACCAACAGAGACTTTCCAAAGCGGCGCGGACGTCCCAGGAAAAAAGATTTGCCATTGTCGTGCGTCAGATGGTAAACATACGCAGTCTTGTCCACATAGAGATAATCCTCCTTGCGGATAATTTCAAAGTTCTGTATGCCTACAGGATATAGTTTATTTGCCATAGATGGGTGGGGTATACTCGGAAATGGAGAGCAGGGGAAATGCGTTCAACTTTTTCTTTCGCCCTTACTAAGGGACGCTTGATTGTAGCCAACACCCCTGCTGGTATTGCAAACTTACTTATTTTATTCCACAACGCCTAAGCCATGCCGCAATTATTTTGTTTCCTCCCACTCTGTTTTCCCAACGACGTTCCTGCCGCTCCCCCTCTTTTCCTTGGCTCCGTTTTTTTCTTCCGCTTCAATCGTCTCCCATCTCCCGTCTTTTCCTTCCATGATTCGTCTCCCCTCTGTGTTCCCCCCTTTCCCGTTTTTCCACATCCCCCAGTCCTTTCTTATTATAATAGGGTATTTATTCTTTTTTTATAAATAGAAAATACTATGATGATTATGATGGGGTGTGGAAACTGTGGATAAAAATGGGAGGCTTAAAAGCGCCGAAAGTTATCCACTTTATATACCAGTTTATACCCATTCTTATCCACAGGCGCGAGGTTTTGGAGCTGCTATAAGATTCAGCCATTTATATAGGTGTGGGGGAGGCTTATTAACGTGGTGTTGAAAACTTATCGGCACCAGGAAGGGGGTATGTGAAAAACGAGAGGCGGCGTTTGAAAACCCCGGTGGAAAGCCGTGGAAACGGGTGGGATAACTTTCCTGGGCGGCGTTGCTTGGCCGCAGAGAGTTATGAGACGGGTTATACACTGCTTTTCAACATGGTTTTCAACGGGTATTTACAGGAAAAAAATGCCGAGGAAACGATTATCCATTTCTTTCAGTATGCTTGTCAGCGAACGCGGGACGAGGCACGATCGAACGCAGGAGGAGACACGGCCGCACGCAGGACGGCGTTCGGTTGTGCCACGTCCTGCGTGCGCTGACAAGTATAGGGAACGTGGGGAAAAGCAGTGGTGCAAAATTACCACGCCAGGCCCTTCCCCACCCTTCAAAGCCTGTCGGAATAATGTTATAAAATAGGAAGTGAGGAAAAAGCGGGTCTAAAAATTGGCCACGTCAGCAGTAAGGGTTAACTTAGGGGGCGCTCGGAGAAAACGGGCGCTGACGGCGGTGTGAAAAAACGTTGCAGAGCAGGGAGCCTGGTTGATTCAAGGATGTTGAAAAACCTTGAAAAGGGTGGTCTGCTTGTCATGAAAAACAATGCACGATGGCCGTACAGAAGTTTCACTAATCTATAAACCTAATTAAAAAAACATGTTAACCCCGCTCTTCAGTTTCGGTGACTGGATGGCCTCGCCCAATGTGCAGATAGGCATCGTCATCGTTACGTTCGTGGCCACCATCGTGGCCTTCATCATCGGAAAAATTCGTTCCGACATCATTGCCCTCTGTTCAACCGCTGTGCTTCTCACCACGGGTGTGATCGATGCCAAGGCCGCTCTGGCTGGTTTCTCAAATTCCGCCGTGGTGATGATGATCGGACTCTTTGTGGTTGGAGGTGCCGTGTTTCAAACCGGCTTGGCCAAGATAATAAGTGGACGCCTGTTGCGGCTGGCGGGAAGCGATGAGAAAAGATTGTTTTTCCTCGTGATGCTCGTGACGGCCGTTGTGGCTGCCTTTGTGAGCAACACCGGAACGGTGGCGCTGCTCTTGCCCATCATTCTGGCCATGTGTAAGACAAGCGGGGTGAGTCCTTCTAAATTGATGATGCCCCTGGCTTTTGCCAGTTCGCTCGGTGGTGTGCTCACCTTGATTGGTACACCGCCCAACTTGATTGTGAGCAATTACCTCACGGAAAACGGCAAGCCCGACTTAGCCTTCTTCGATTTCACTCCCATCGGCCTTATTCTCCTCATCGTGGGCACGCTGCTCCTTTGGCCGCTCTGCCGCTTCTTCCTCAGCAAAAAGAGCCGCGACGGCGCTGAGGCCGATGATGGCAAATCGCTTGCCGGACTGCTCCATGAATATCACATAAACGACTGCCTCTTCCGCCTGCAGGCCACCAACGGGCCTTCGCCCATAGAGGGTTGCACCGTGCAGGAACTCAATCTAAGAAACCGCTACGGCGTGACGGTGCTGGAGGTGCGCCGCGAAAACCGTTCCATCTTCGGTTCGGTCACGCAGGAGACCATCTCGCCTGAAACCATTTTCTCGCCGGGCGACACCATCTATGTGCTCGGACATGCCGACGATGTGAAGAAAATGGCGACCGATTATCATCTGACCGTCTTTGAAGACGAAGAGCGCGAGGGTAAAGGCAAATTGGATTTCTATGAAATCGGTTTGGCAGAGGTGCTCATCACGCCTGAATCGGCCCTCATCAACCGTCCGCTGCGCCAGGCCAACTTCAACGAGCGTTTTGGCTTGAACGTGTTGGCCATCAAGCGCCACGGCCATTATATCTTCGATGACATCCGCGACGAGAAAGTCTACAACGGCGACATGCTCCTTATGCACGGCCGCTGGAAAGGCATTGAGAGTTTGAGCAAGAAAACGCGCGAATGGCTCGTCATCGGACGTCCCGACGAGACGGCGCAAAACGTTTCGCTCGACCACAAGGCACCCCTTGCCGCCCTCATCATGGTGCTCATGGTGATTGCGATGGTGTTTGAAAAGCAAATCGGCATTCCAGCGGTGGCATCGGTCATCGTGGCCGGCCTGGCAATGGTGTTGACAGGATGTACGCGCAGTGTGGACGGCGCCTACAAGATGATTGGTTGGGAAAGTATTGTGCTCATTGCCGGTATGATGCCGATGAGCACGGCCCTGAGCAATACGGGCATTTCAAAGATGATTGCCGAAGGTCTCGTATCCTCCCTCCAGTCGATGGGCCCCATCGCCATTATGGCGGGCGTTTACATCGTGACTTCGCTGCTCTCCACCTTCATCAGTAATTCCGCCACCGCCATCCTCGTGGCGCCCATCGCCTGGGCCGCTGCCGAAGGCATCGGTGTCAACCCAACGCCCTTTATGATGACGGCAGCCGTGGCCGCTTCCTGCTGCTTCGCCACGCCAATTTGTACGCCGCCCAATGCGATGGTGATGAGCGCGGGACACTACACCTTTATGGATTACGTCAAGGTGGGCTTGCCGTTGCAAATCATTCTCGGCATCGTCTCCCTGATCATCATTCCGCTCTTCTTCCCGTGTTGAGGTGAAAGGAAAAAATACGAAAAGCCCCGTGGAACAATCTGTGTCCACGGGGCTTTGATATTAATTGGTATGCAAAAAAAAATCAGAGGATGCCTTGTGCCATCATGGCGCTGGCCACCTTCATGAAGCCGGCCACGTTGGCGCCGCGCACGTAGTTGACCGTGCCGTCTTCGCGCTTGCCATACTTCACACACTGGGCATGGATGTCTTCCATGATGCGGTGGAGACGCTGATCGACCTCCTCAGCGCTCCAAGAGAGGTGTTGCGCATTTTGCGTCATTTCCAAACCAGAAACCGACACACCGCCGGCATTGGCAGCCTTGCCTGGAGCATAGAGAATGTCTGCTTCGAGGAAGGCATCGACAGCTTCAGGTGTTGAAGGCATGTTGGCACCTTCCGACACGGCGAAACAGCCGTTGGCCAGGAGCTGGCGAGCGTCGTCGCCATCGATTTCATTCTGCGTGGCAGAAGGCATGGCGATGTCGCACTTCTCAGCCCAAGGACGGGCGCCGGCCACGTATTTCACACCGGGATACTCCTCGGCATATTCGTGGATACGTCCGCGGTAGAGGTTTTTGAGCTCCATGATATAGTCGAGCTTTTCGCGCGTGATGCCTTCTGGGTCGTAGATATATCCGTCAGAGTCGCTCATCGTGATGGGCACAGCGCCGAGTTCGATGAGTTTTTCAGCCGTGTACTGGGCCACGTTGCCAGAGCCAGAGATGCACACACGCTTGCCAGCCAAGTCGATGCCGCGCGTCTTGAGCATTTCCTGGAGAAAATAGACATTGCCGTAGCCAGTGGCTTCCGGACGGATGAGAGAACCGCCGAAGGCCAGACCCTTACCAGTCAGCGTTCCTGTGTTCTCACGGGCCAGTTTTTTATACATGCCATACATGTAGCCCACTTCGCGGCCACCTACGCCGATGTCGCCTGCTGGAACGTCGGTGTCAGGACCGATGTTGCGCCAGAGCTCCGTCATAAAGGCTTGGCAGAAACGCATCACTTCAGCGTTTGACTTGCCGCGCGGAGAGAAGTCGGAACCGCCCTTCGCACCGCCCATCGGCAGTGTGGTCAGAGAATTTTTGAAAGTTTGCTCAAAGGCGAGGAACTTCAAGATGCCGAGGTTGACAGAACTGTGGAAACGGATACCACCCTTGTATGGGCCGATGGCGTTGGAGTGTTGCACACGGTAGCCCATGTTTGACTGTACGCGGCCTTTGTCATCCACCCAAGTGACGCGGAAACTGATGATGCGGTCGGGGATGCAGAGACGCTCAATAAGGCTGGCGGCTTCAAACTCCGGATGCTGGTTGTATTCTTCTTCAATTGTGTCGAGCACTTCGCTTACTGCTTGGATGTACTCTGGTTCACCGGGAAAACGGCGCTTGAGGTTTTCAATAACTTCGCAGGCTTTCATTTTTCTATTCTATTTTTATGGGGCATTCCATATGGAACGCTCCGTTGTTTTCTATTGGCAGGAAACCGTGTTGCTTCTCCCCTATCCCTTTTGCTTGTTTGATGAGGCGGTGGCAACAGGTATCTTCGCAATCTCTTGCTGTTGCTTAACTGATTGCAAAGTTACACATTTCTTTTAAAACTGCTAACAAAATGGTGTTTTTTTTGATTGAAAAACATCGAAATGTAAGCTAGAGAAATAAAAAACGCCCTTTTAGAAAGAGCGTTCTATGTCATCCGGGATATTGCAGGCTGAAATGGGGAAGAGGGCGGGCGTTTAAAATTGAGACAATCAAGGTTGGTAGAGAGGTGCTCCTGAAGGGTAGGGGGTCAAAATCAAAGAAAATTCTCTGCGCAATTTTTGACCAAATAGTATGGCGGTTGCGGCACCGCTACAAGGAGCGCTGCGCGAACATGCAGCGAAGGCCTGAGGCGAAGCACTGTAGCTCACTTTGCGAGCAAAGTGAGGGGGACGAATATTGTGGCGGCCAAGCACGGCTAAAAATCCAACGAAGATATGCCCTAAAGCGCTGGCTATATTCGCTACGTGTTCGTGGCCCTCACTTTGCAAGCAAAGTGAGCTACAATGCTGGCGCCGCAACAGACGATTATGTGGGCCAGTGCCCCTGCAAGGGGCGCATATTTAGGGTAGGGGGAAATGAAATATTAAAGGATTGTAGAGCGGCACATGCTGCCTCTGAAGGGCAGAACGCTCCCTTTCGCGCTTTGTTCACTCCACCACCGTTGCCTTGAGAAGAAAAATATCCTTGAGGGGGCGGTCGGAAGTGTCGGTGCTGACGCTTTGTATGGCTTTGACAACGTCAAGGCCGATAGTGACTTCTCCAAACACCGTGTATTGTCCGTCGAGCCAGGGCGTGCCGCCCTTTTTGCCGTAGGTCTCAGCCATTTCCTTGGTCATTTCGCAGCGGCCTTCGGTGGCTTCATAGATGCGTTCAGAGATGTCGGAGAGGTCGGCCTCGCTGTAGCGCTTTCCCCATACGATGTAGAACTGAGAACCGCTGCTGCGGCGCTCAGGATTGACGTCGTCGCTTTCGCGTGCGGCAGCCAGGGCGCCGCGGTAGTGATAGTGGCGGGGGAGGTCGAGCTCCAGGGGAAGCGTATAGTCAGGACCGCCGTCGCCATACACCTTATAGGGGATGGGGTTGCGCGAGTCTGGGTCGCCCGTCTGTATCATGAAGTTTTTGATGACGCGGTGGAAAATGACCCCGTCGTAATAGCCTTCGCGCACGAGTTTGAGGAAATTGTCGCGGTGGGCTGGGGTGGAGTTGAAGAGCGTCACCGTGATGTCGCCAACGGAAGTGTGGAGCAACACCGTCGGTTGTTTCTCGCCCCAGACGGCGAGGGGCAGGAAGGCAGCGAGAAGGAGCAGGCGTGATAAGATATGCTTCATTTTCATTGTGGAGATTTGTTTGGAAATCAAGGTAAGTCGGTGGGGGACAGTGGTGTATTTTATATAGGAGTGTTGTAGGCTGATAAGCGTACTCCTATAATAGATAGTATCCTTTCTTGCTATTTCATCAATTCGGCGAGGCGTTCCTCCATCTCGTCGAAGTCAAGGTCGCGTGCAACGACGCGTCCTTCAGCGTTGACGAGGAGGTTGCCAGGCACGTAGCGGAGTCCCAGCGTCTGTGCGGCCTTGCTTTGGAAAGCCTTACCGTCGCAGATGACTGGCGCAGAGATGCTGTCGCGCTCCATCTGTTGCTTGCAGCCCTTGCGGTCTAAGTCCATTGAAAGGACAACGGCGCCGACGCGGTTGCCGTAGGCATTGTGCATGCGGCGTAGGCTTTCGGCGATGAGGCGGGAATTTCCAGCCCAGGAGGCGGTGAAGAACACCACGAAGGGACGGCCGCTGAATTGCGCCTTGTTGACAGGTTTTCCGGCAAGCGTTTCAAAAGAGAAATCAGGCAGCGTTTGGCCAGCAGCACCGTTGAGCTGCGCCAGCAGGCGTTCCGCCATCAGCGTGAGGGCGGCGTTGCGCGGTTGGGCTTTAGTGAGGTCTTTGAGCAGCGAACGCGTGGTGGCAGCATCGGGAGCTTGCGCGTAGGCGAAATATTTTTTGAACACCGCCACTGCCGCCAGTGTTTTTTTGTGGGCTCTGATAAACTCAGAGGCAGCGAGGCGCTGGTTGTTTTCCGGCAAGGTGTTTTGCTTCTGTCGGAAATCCGTGAGCAGTTCGTTTTCTTCCGATCCAGAGATGTCGGCCTCTCCCAATTTTGCCGCATCACCCTTCATCTCGATGGTCTTTCCTGGTTCAGCCACGATGTAGGTCTGCGAGAAATTGGGATAGAGAAGCGTCAGCACAGCCGGCGAAGTGAGTTGGCATTCATAAGAGAATTTGCCATCATCGATGCGTATGGTGTCAACGCCAGACAAGGCTCCGTCGTCACTGTAGACATAAAATTCGGCCTGCTGGATGCCTGCGATTTTACCTTCGAAGATAAACTTGTCTTTGGGCTGCGAACAGGCGGCGAGCAGTAGGGCCGACAGCGCGAGCAGCAAGCGTGAGTGGATGATTTTCATATCGTTGGAGATAAATGGAGGGGTGTTTCGTAAACTTTCCCTTTAGTTAGCGGGCATTTCCCCTAAAAGAAACAAGAGCCAAAAGCCTTGTGCTTGCCAGATGCTGGCCGCCCGATGGAAATCGGCGGTTGGCATTGCAAACGCTGGTGCTTTTAGCTCTTGCTGCAGAAAAAATTATAAGGAATTATTCCTTTGATTATTTGATGAGGCTCTGGAAAGTGGCGTCACCAAACAATTTGGCGAAGTCAAGATCCTTGGCTGCACGTGCCTTCAGAGAAGCGTCTTTAGCAAAAGCGTCCTTCAAGTTGGCAAGTGCCTGCGTGTTCTGGTTCGTGCGTGCTGAGAGGATGGCCTTCAAATAGCTCGTAGTGGCATCTGGAGCGGCAATCGTTGCGAGCGTCTGAGCGGCAGCGGCATAATCCTTGTTAAGAATCTGTGCCAAAGCAGCGCTGTTAGACTTCACGCCGGCGAGGTCCTGAGCAGCCTGAGCGTAGTTGCCCTTGGCGATGTTGAGGTTGCCGAGCACTTCCTTGTAGTTTTTAGCTTCAGCAGCCTTGCCGAGAGCCTGTTCAGCAGCTTCCGTGTTGCCTTCAACGAGGCTCAACAAAGCCAAGTTGGCGTTGGCTTCGCTTGACTTGGCATTCTTCTGGAGCGCCTGTGCGAGATATTGCTTAGCAGCAGTCGTGTTGCCGCTCTTGAACGCCATTTCAGCGAGGTTGTTGTATGCGCGGTAGTCGTTAGGATAGAGCTGAACCGTCTTCTTGTAGATGTCTTCCTTCTTGGCAGCGTCGTCGGTGAGCGTTGCAGCGTAGAGCAATTCTTCAACAGAAAGCTTAGAAGCGTCGTTCTTCAACTGCTCTTCGATTTCGTCGTCGCTGCGGCCGATGATGTTGTAGTTGATGGTCAGACGGGCACGGCGCAATTCAGGCAGGATTTCGTTAGCCAATTCGTTGAAAGCAGCGGAGAGGTTGCGAATCTGCGTTTCGCGCTGTTCTGGGTCTTCATACATAGAGAGCACGCGGATGATCACTTCCTTGTCCTGAATGTTTGAAGCAGTCACGAGTTTCTGGAAGCCGTCCCAGTCTTCAGCCGTATAGCGGGTGTCGACATCAGTTTCCAACTTGTTTTTCTTCAAAGACTTCTTCACGTAAGCGCTTGAAGTGCCGCCACGCTTTTCAGCCAACTTCTTGTTGAAGTCGAACTTACCTTCTGGCGAAGCATAAGCCGAAACTTCGATGTTGTCGAGTTGGAAGCCCTTCTGGTCGGCCTTGATTTCGCGGAGCGTCTTGACGAAGTCCTTAACAGACACGCTGTTGAGCTCGCTCGTGCGGATATTAGCCTGGTTGATGAGGTATTTGATTTGTGCTTCCTTGGTCTGAGCGATGGCATACTGATACTGGTCTTCGCCCGTTGCCGTGTTGGCGCTGGCAGCAGTGCGGTTGATCAGCGTGGAAGTGGCGATGACACCGTCGGCCACCTTCACTTCAGGCACCTTCACCTTCTTCTTTCCGACCTGTGCGTCGAAAGTGAGGTAGAGTTCGCTCTTGGCCATTTCAGGCACGTAGTTGAAGCTGTTCTTCATTGTGTAGTTGCCGCCAACCTTGTAAGAAATCTCAGTGTTGTTGGCCTGAACTTTCTCACCCTGGAATGTGGCAGACTGACCCTGTGCACTGCCTTCAGCATAGCGCAATACGGGGATTACAGTCACAATGGCTTTTTTCTTCATGTATTTTTCAGGAAAGCGTCCGTTGATGGTCACAGGCACTTTACCGCCCACAGCCTCCATAGGAGAAGGGGTCACTGTGAAATTGTCGGCAGAGAGCTCGCCGAGTTTGTTACATGATGTTAGCGCTACAGACGAAGCGAGGGCTAACGAGAAATAGAGTTTGCTTTGCATGATTAATATTTGGTAGTTAAGTAGGTGTTTGGCAATGGCGGAAGGCGCTGTTCACGGTGTGGGAAATGGTGTGGAAGATTCTGTATCCTCTTTTGGAGAGAGAATCCCATCGTTGCAGTGGATTTTTGTTTCTCATTGCGGTTGGAATTTCAATCCCATCATAACTATGACCATCTGACGGAAAATCGAGAACAGGCATTGAAATGCGGTGCGTGCAAGCCTTTCGGTGCATACATTTTGCCGTTAAACGGGGCAAAGATAATAATTTATATCTATCGGGGGACGGACTGCCCTTTATTTTTTGAGTTTTTTACACCTATGTATATAGATAGCCGACGTGTTTCCCATCATTCGAAAAAAAAAATGTAACTTCGCGACATCTAAGTAACGACGAAGAATGATACGTAAATTCGACTTCTTGGTAATTGGTTCCGGTGTGGCCGGGATGAGTTACGCCCTCCAGGTGGCTGCCTCGGGCAAAGGCAAGGTGGCCCTCGTTTGCAAAACTTCCATTGAGGAGGCCAACACGGCCAAGGCGCAGGGCGGTATTGCTTCTGTGACGAACCTCAAAGTGGATGATTTCAACAAACACATCCGCGACACGATGATTGCTGGCGATTACATCAGCGATCCGCGGGCCGTTGAACAGGTGGTGCGCAATGCGCCTGCCGGCATTGAGCGTCTGCTAAAGTGGGGCGTGAACTTCGACAAGAATGAAGACGGTTCTTTCGACCTCCACCGCGAGGGCGGACACTCCGAATTTCGCATTCTCCATCATGCCGACGACACGGGCTTCGAGATTCAGCGCGGACTCATCGAGGCGGTGAAAAAAACGCCGAACATCACGCTGCTGGAAAACCATTTCGCTGTGGAAATCATTACGCAGCACCATCTGGGTGTGGAAGTGACGCGGCGTACGCCCGACATTGAATGTTACGGTGCTTATGTGCTCGACCCCGACACGAAGAAAATCGACACCATTCTCTCGCGTGTCACGGTGCTGGCCACTGGTGGCTGCGGAGCAGTTTATGCCACTACCACCAATCCAGACATCGCCACGGGCGACGGCATTGCTATGGCCTACCGTGCCAAGGCAACGGTGAAGGACATGGAATTTATCCAGTTCCACCCAACGGCGCTCTTCCATTCTGGAGAAACGCATCCTGCCTATCTCATCACGGAGGCTATGCGCGGTTACGGCGGCATCCTTCGCCTGCCAAACGGTGAGGAGTTTATGCAGAAATACGACAAACGCCTCTCCCTGGCCCCGCGTGACATCGTGGCGCGTGCCATTGACAAGGAAATGAAAATCCACGGCATCGACCACGTCTGTCTTGACGTGACGCACAAAAACCCGGAGGAGACGAAACACCATTTCCCGAATATCTACGCCAAATGCCTCTCCATCGGCATTGACATCACGAAGCAGTACATTCCCGTTGCCCCTTGCGCCCATTATCTTTGCGGCGGCATCAAGGTGGATCTCAACGCCTGCTCAAGTATCCATCGCCTCTATGCCGTTGGCGAATGCTCTTGCACAGGTCTGCACGGCGGAAACCGCTTGGCTTCCAATTCGCTCATTGAGGCTGTGGTGTATGCTGAAGCCGCTGCCAAACACTCGCTGGCACACATCGACGAATATGAATTCAACGAGCGTGTGCCGGAATGGAATGACGAGGGCACGATGAGCAACGAAGAGAAGGTGTTGATTGCACAGGATGTGCGCGAAGTGGAGCAGGTGATGTCGAATTATGTGGGCATCGTGCGTAGCGATCTGCGCCTCAAACGCGCATGGACGCGTCTCGATTTGCTCTATGAAGAGACCGAGGAACTGTTTAAGCGCGTGAAGGCCACCCGCGATATTTGCGAGCTCCGCAACATGATCAACGTGGGATATCTCATCACGCGGCAGGCCATTGAGCGCAAGGAAAGCCGTGGACTGCATTACACCATCGACTATCCGAAACACGCCTACGACCAAAACTGAGAAGCGGTTTCCTCGGGAAAAAAATAAGCTGAACATCCAAATAAAAGAGAAACACAGGTGGTCGAATCGGCTTTCGGCCACCTGCTTTCTATTGGTGAAACTTAGAAAGCATAAAGCTGCCCCCGTTTCCCATTTAAAAATTGAATATGTCTTTAACATCCATCATACGCCCGTTTTTTGTTCGCCGCACGAACCGCCTTGAGCGCTATGCCACGCAGGCAGAAGAAGTGCAGCGCCAGGTGTTGGCACGTCTTGTCGGCCGTGCTGAAAATACGCTTTGGGGTAAGGAACACCATTATGCCGACATCAGCAACTACGAACAGTTTGCCGAAAAGGTGCCCATCAGCACCTATGAGGAACTGAAAGGATATATCGACCGCATGCGTCATGGCGAGAGCGACATCCTCTGGCCGGGAACCGTGAAATGGTATGCCAAGTCATCGGGAACCACCAACGACAAGAGCAAGTTCATCCCCGTGAGCCGCGATGGCCTGCACGACACACACTATGCTGGAGGCACCGACTGCGTGAGCCTCTATTTGCGCAACAATCCCAAGAGCCGCCTTTTCGACGGTCACGCCCTCATTCTGGGAGGTAGCCATGCGCCCAACTATAACCTGCCACACTCGCTCGTTGGCGATTTGAGTGCCATTTTGATTGAGAATATCAATCCGTTGGTCAACGTGGTGCGCACGCCGCCAAAGCGTGTTGCCCTGCTCTCTGATTTCGAAGAGAAGCGCGACCGCATTGCCGAAATCGCTTCAAAGCAAAATGTGACGAACCTTTCGGGAGTGCCTTCATGGATGATGGCGGTGCTCAACCGCACGCTGGAAATCACTGGCAAGAGTTCCATCGACCAGGTGTGGCCCAATTTGGAAGTGTTCTTCCACGGCGGCGTGGCTTTCACGCCCTATCGTGAGCAATACCGTCAGCTAATCAAGAACGAGGGCATGCATTATATGGAGACCTACAACGCCTCTGAAGGTTTCTTCGGTTTGCAGGACGATCCGTCCGACGTGGCCATGATGCTGATGATTGACTACGGCGTCTTCTTCGAGTTCATCCCCTTGGAGGATGTGGGACGCAAGGACGCGGTGGCTGTGCCTTTGTGGGGTGTTGAGAAGGGGCGCAACTATGCCATTGTCATCTCCACGACCTGCGGCCTCTGGCGCTACCAGATTGGCGACACGGTGAAGTTCACCTCCACCAACCCCTATAAGTTTGTCATCTCTGGTCGAACAAAGAGTTTCATCAATGCTTTCGGCGAAGAACTCATCGTTGACAACGCCGAAAAGGGGCTTGCCGAGGCTTGCCAGAAAACGGGCGCCGTGGTGAGCGAATATACTGCCGCACCGGTGTTTATGGATGCAGAAGGCCGCTGCCGCCATCAGTGGGTCATCGAATTTGAGAAAGCGCCGCAAGACCTCAAGGCTTTTGCCACTCTGCTCGACGAAGCGCTTCAGCGCATCAATTCCGACTATGAGGCCAAGCGTTACAAGAGTCTCACACTGCAGGCCCTTGAAATCATCCCAGCACGCCGTAACCTCTTCAACGACTGGCTCAAGAGCCGCGGAAAACTGGGCGGACAGCATAAGGTGCCACGCTTGGCAAACAACCGCGACATCATCGACCAGGTGCTCGCTCTCAACACCAACGAGGGATAATTTTCTATCTCTTTTTCATTAAAAAAATATCTCATGCACATCAAGGAAACCCTGTCTCAGTCCCTGCGTCTGCTATCGCTGCTCATGGTGGCGTTACTCGCTGGCTGTGCCAATCCGGGAAGCGGCCCCGACGGCGGCCCCTATGACGAGACCCCGCCGCGTATCGTGTCGATGTCGCCGGCCTTAGGCCAGCGTGGCGTGAAGAGCAAGAAGGTGACCATTGTTTTCGACGAAAACATCCGCGTGGAAAATGCTATAGAGAAAGTCACGGTGTCGCCGCCGCAGTTGCTCTCGCCGGAGATAAAGGTGGGAGGAAAACACATAACGGTGGCCCTTGCCGACTCTCTGAAAAACAACACCACCTACACAATCGACTTTTCTGACGCCATTGAGGACAACAACGAGGGAAACCCTCTGGGGCAGTTCACCTATTATTTCTCAACGGGCGAAACGCTCGACACGATGGAGGTGTCGGGAAACGTCTTGGCCGCTGAGAACCTCGAACCTCTCAAGGGAATTTTGGTGGGACTGCATAGCGACACGACCGACACGGCTTTCACCACCAAACCTTTCGACCGCGTGGCGAGAACCGACGGACGCGGATTTTTCTCCATCAAGGGCATTGCCCCGGGGGCTTACCGCGTCTATGCGCTCAAGGATGTTGACGGCGATTTCATGCTCTCGCGCGGCGAGATGCTGGCATCGCTCAAAACCATTGTGCGGCCTTCGGCATTCCCTGATGTGCGCTACGACACGGTTTGGCGCGACACGATTTACTACGACTCCATCAAAACCGTTCACTACACGCATTACATGCCCGACAACTTGGTGCTCTTGGCTTTCCAGCCTAAAAACACCGACCGCCATTTCCTGAAATCGCAGCGAGACGTGCCAGAATACTTCCGCTTCTATTTCACGGCGCCCTCGAAGATGGTGCCGGTGCTCAAGGGCATCAATTTCGATGCAGAGAACGACCTCTTGGTGCAGCGCTCGCCCGGCAACGACACCATCACCTATTGGTTGAAAGACGTGGGCATGCCTGCTGTCGATTCGTTGCAGATGACGCTCACCTACGATGCCTATGTCGATTCTCTCGGAGAAAACGTTGTGACAACTTCCGACACGCTCATGCTCGTGCCGAGGCAGACGATGGCACGCCGCCTCAAGGCGCAGGCTGAGGAGATGGAGAAATTCAAGAAGCAACTGGAGAAGCGCCACAAGCGCGGCGATTTCTCGCAGGAGACGATGCCCGTGAAGCACCTCAACGTGAAGTCGAGCATTTCGTCACTGGCTTCGCCCATGCAGAATCCTCGCCTCATGTTTGACGAACCCATTATGAATATCGACACGGCGGCAATTCATCTGCGCCGTGCAATCAACGACTCCACACTGGTGGATGCCCCGTGGGAGATGTCGCCCCCGAAGGAGGGACTGCTCATGGATTTCGGCGTCATCGGTGAATGGCGATACGGGCAGCGCTACGAACTGGAGGTGGACTCTGCCGCCATCCAGGGCCTTTCAGAAAAGGTGAACTCCCGTTTGAAATACACCCTCAGATTCGGACAGGAAGAGGATTTCGGAGCGCTCTTTGTTTCGCTCCCTGGCGCCGACACCACCATGACGGTGCAGGTGCTCTCGTCTGATTCGCGAGTGGAACGCCAGCAGCGCGTCAATGCCAGCCGTCGCGCCGACTTCTTCTATATCAAACCAGGAAAATACTATCTCCGGGCCTTCAACGACCGCAATCTCAACGGACGATGGGACACGGGCGACTTCTTCAAGCAGCAGGAACCAGAGGAAGTGTTCTATTATCCAACGGAGATTGAAGTGCGGCCAAACTGGGACATTGAGCAGGTTTGGCGCGTGAAGGAACTGCCGCTGACGAAGCAGAAACCAGCGAGCCTAATCAAGCAGAAGGCCGACAAGGTGAAAACCATCCGCAACCGCAACGCGGAGCGGGAAAGAAATAAAAGATAAAAGTTTTTGACAATTATGAAAAGGTTATCTACACTCCTCGCCATGTTTTTGTTCGCCATAGTGGCGGCATCGGCACAGTGTTCTTCAAGAAATACGGCTTTCAAAAGCGGAGAGACGCTGATGTATGATCTCTATTTCAATTGGAAGTTTGTATGGGTGAAGGCTGGAACAGCTTACATGAACATCACGCAGAGCACCTACAACGGCAAGCCGGCCTATAGGACCTATCTCATCACGCGTGGCTCGCAGAAGGCCGACCGCTTCTTCGTCATGCGCGACACGCTCCTTTCCTATTGCGACCTCGACCTCGTTCCGCGCTATTTCCGCAAGGGGGCGTATGAGGGAAGCACTTACCGCCGCAACGAGGTGTGGTATTCCTACAGCGGCGGCGAGAGCCACGTCAAGATGCGCTACCAGCGTAACAACAACGCGCCCTCAATCAAAAAACTCCATTCACACTATTGTGCTTTCGACATGATCAGCATGCTGCTGCGGGCCCGTTCGTTTGACCCCAAAGACTTTAAGGTCGGAACACGCATGCGCTTCCTCATGGCCGACGGCAACAGCTGCGACTGGCAGGCCATCGTTTACCGTGGCAAGAAGAAATTCAAGATGGAAAATTCATCGACGACCTATCGCTGCCTCGTCTTCTCTTTCATGGAGACTGAAAAGGGAGAGGAAAAGGAAGTCGTGAAGTTCTATATCACCGACGACAAAAACCATCTCCCCGTGCGTCTCGACCTCAACCTCAACTTCGGAACGGCCAAAGCCTTCTTGACGGGGGCCAGTGGCATCAGAAACCCGCAGACGGCGAAATTGAAGTGATTTGGTAATGACGGCTTATCTTGGCCGCTCCTTGCCTTTTTGTTTAGTATATCCTAATCCATTCAACAATATGAAACTCAAGAGCTTCAAAATATGGATGCCTGCAACGGTCATCTGTCTCGCCGCTACGTGCTTAACCACTGCCTGCCGTTCGATACAGCATCTATCAGATAAACATCAGAAAGAGACAGTGATGAACATCCCATACGTGGTGATGAACAACTATTTCCTGAAGAGCAACGTGGTCGGTATTTCCTATCCGCTTATCACCAAGCAGGAAGAGTTCTCTGGTCTTTTTGGCATGGCCGCCGTGATGGGAAAAGACGGCGCCCCGACGTCCATTGATTTCTCAAAGGAATCGGTCATTGCCATCGTATTGCCCGAAACAAACGTTTCAACGGAAATCATCCCTTTACGCCTGGAAAAGGGCGCCGCACAGGGCCTGAGAATGTACTACACCGTGAAGCGTGGTGAGGAGATGATGTCAACCATGCGTCCAATTTTGCTCGTGAAAATAAAAAACAAATACCGCGAGGAAGTCATGCCCGTTGAGGTGAAACAACAGAAGGAGAAAAACTGAGCCTCTGCTCATTTGAAATATCTAACCATTCTAAAACATCCATCCATGAAAAAGTTATTGTTTCTTCTCCTTGCCGCCTCGCTTATGGGTCTGCAAGTCATGGCCGACAGCGTGAAGCCTGAATCTTTGGAAGGTATCTGGCAACAGGTGCAGGTGTCAAAGACCGACGGCCACACCATGCTTCTCCCGGTATGGAAGGTGTTGAGAAGTGATGGCACTTTCAGCACGTTCCTCATCGTCAACCGCTCCGGCCAAAGTGTCATCACCAACGAAGGCACATATAAAATGGTCAACGACTCCACCATCGTGGAGCACATCACGGGGTCGATCACCGACCCACAACTGATGGTGAAAGACAATCAACTCATCTTCCGCCTTGCGGACAACGACACCTTGCAGGTAGGGTGTTCAAAATCCTCATAATTTTTATGTCCAAATTATCCCAAAAATGGATGTCTAACTAACAGTAAATCAACAAACTGCAATTTTAAAATCGTGCAGGATTTCCATTTCGATACATTATGCATATAATTGTTGCAGAATATCAGTGAGTTATAGCGTTTATTTGGTCAAAAATCGTGCGGGATTTTTTCTGGATTTTGAACACCCTACCTTGCAGGTGTCTTACAAAATGCCGGGACATACACGTGAGGCACACGAGAAATGGATTCGCGTGAAGCTCGAAAGGCCAAGAAAACCGGAAGACAACCACTGATTTACATATAAAAAGAGCGGCCCCGCGAGGCCGCTCTTTTTTGTATGCGTAGGGTAGGTCATGGATACTGGCGGAATATGTGTTCTGATTATATTCCGAACAGTAGCAGGTCACTTTTCAAAAAAATCAAAGAATTTGTTCATTTCGGATATGCCCTTTGATTTGGCTTCCTCCAATGAAAAAGGTATGGCGTTTTTGCGTGCAATCAGAATACCTTCTTCTCTTCCCAGTCGGTCGTATATATTGGGAGATTTCTTGTAGTAGCCTTCGCTTTTGTCATATTCTTCCAGGCCTGGTAGCTTCCTCAGTGTGGCCTCCATGGTGCTGAAATCCGGGAAGAATACGCGGGTATTGCTGAAATGAAGCAAATACCAAAACTCCAGGCAGGGCGTGTTCACGATGAGCACCAGGCTTTTCATCCATCCGTATTTGGCTTTTTCCCTTGGAGTCAGTGTGTCTTGAGTGGATTTCTGATATTTCTCATAATAGACTCTGAACCGTTCAAATTCCTGATGATCCTTGATGATGCTGTCCATGTCCAAGATGAGGATAACCTGAGTGGATTCCATAGCAAGTTTCTGTTCTGCCAAAGCAAACAGTTCCTCTACGCTTTTTTTCTGGGGTAGGTCGGGCTTGATGGTTGCCTTTTTCATGGCCATATTGGGATAATGCTCCTTTATCGTTTCCAGATACCATTTTTCATCCTTGCCGTCAATGATAACGGCAATGGAATTCTCAGCACTGCGTCGTTTGATTCTTCTCATAACTCTTTCGCTTGGTTAAGTAATTGTGAAAGAATAAGGTAAGCAATTTTGTGAAATAAGAAATAACTCCTTATTCCACAAAATTGGTCAAGGTGTTTATTCACCATGACTAAATGAAACGTAGGTATCTCCCAAGTGCGGAATACCGCCCAACTTGCCTGCCCGGTAGGCATTGTAGCGGTTGGTTGTGTTGCGCAAGGTGTCTGTATCAAAATCTGCCAGGGAATATAGTTCCGTATCTCCTTGTTCGGATTTCTTTGTAATCCAGACGGAGTCGTCTCGGAAGAGGTCTCTGTCGGATAGAAATTCAGACAGGTGGGAAGAAAAGACCAACTGCGAATGGTGGGAGTTTAGAAGATAGGTGGTCACGAAATGCTGATACAGGTCGGGATGCAGCCGGCATTCCAGTTCATCAATAGCCAGAAAATGGGATTCCTTAATGATTTGAAGCAGCAAACCAGACAACTCGTAGTAGCGTTGCGTTCCGCCAGACTCCTGTTTGTAATCCATTGCCACCGTTCCTTGATGACCGTTGTGGCTCATGTGGATGTCAAATTCCAGCTGCGTAGGGTCTGACTTCAGTTCCTGCTTCATGCTTTCTGGAATTTGGTCACTGTGCAGCAGCAAGTCGAGTATGTTGGAGTTGAGCGGACGTTTGGTCTGTTCAACCACCAGATCGCTGATGCCGATGTCGGCTTTCATCAGTTGGCGTACCAGTTCACTCTTGTCAATCAGGTTATCCATCAGGCTTTGGCTGACGTATTTCTGCAGTTTCTGGTCGCCGGTCGTCACCATCGGCATGAAATATTCGCTCATCCAGTTCAAGATGTCTTTCATCCAGGGGATGTCTACGTTGCTGTTCAGGTAGGCACCGAAGAGAGTTCGGTTGTGCAACAGATTGCCTGACAAAATACGGGCGCTCGTGGTTGAGCGGTATCTGTCTCCCCATTTCATGGTGGAGACGAGAGTTTCTTTGTTGGTTTTACGTTCGTAAACCGTATGTTCGCGCACGGCATCGAAGGGCTGGCATTTCAGCACCTCGTGATATACAATCCTGTTGTCAAAGACGATTTCATATTTATACCTTGCTTCGCCAACAATGAAATTTACGGCCATTTCTGAAGAATGTTGCAGGCAGGCTTCATCCAGAAAAAACCGGTCGTATTCTATTTCCGAGGTCTTGTCTTTGCAGGGGCGGAGCATCAGGTCTGTAAACAGGTAAAAGGCTCTTAGCACATTGCTTTTCCCAGAAGCATTGGCGCCTAAGAGGGTCGCAATTTTTAGCAGACGGTATTTTCCGACCTTCATCACAAAATACTCTTCCAGGTGAGTACTGTTGGTCGCTTCAAACGAAAGCGTTTGCTTATCTCGAATGGAGCGGAAGTTGGATATTGAAAAGTCTATTACCATATTCTTGTGTTTAAACAACTGATTATTTTTGATAAGCGCTTGATTTATGTAAGTGATGTGCAAATATAAGTCTTTCGTCTGAAATAAGCAAGGGTTTAGCGGTTAATCTGCCCACTTACTAAAATTCTTGGAGACCAGCGTAGCATATTTCTGAACGGTGGGGTGTTTATTTTAAATTGTCGTATTTTTTTGTTCCTACAACTGTCTTGAAGAAGGAGCGTAGCGGGCTACGTGACTGATGAAAGACAGTTGTAGGGGCAAACGAATGCGGCAAGGCAATATTAAACTGGCTTATTCCTGCATGGATAATATAAAATAAGCACATAGCGAGAAAACAAAATTGAGAAAAGCGTAGCGAACAGACTGAAAAAGCGTTCGTTACGCTATATTTTTTTCTCGGCAAAAAGCCAAAGAGAACCACAATATAGCCAAACAGCGCAAAGGTTCAGTTACTTTATCATTACCCGTGTGATGATGAAAAATTCTTGCTAAAAAACACGCTATTTATTACAGACGAAATAGTATCATTAGCTCGCTCTAATGGAGGTCGATGGACTGTAAACTTTTCTGATTTTAGAGAAAGTTGTGTTGAAATTGAGGCAAACCAAGAACTGTATATTGCCACAAAAAATAGTTTTTGGAGCAAATTAATTAGAATATGATTGGGGGATTTTTATATGGGTTCCTTGTAATCATGTAATGTACTGAGAAATATCAACAAATTAAACATATCTGATTGCCCCTCCACTTCCAAAAGGATAATCGTTTACATCCTTGTTAATATAAGGAGAATCTTCAATTAACACACCATAGAAACAACATCTTTCTTTGTTGAAATACGTTTTGCTTTCTGCATCGTAAGAAGTCCATTCATAACCTTCAACTTTAAGGACAGTACGTACAATCCCGTGATATACGCCTAACACATAATCTATTTGACTTGCACGAGACTTTGCTATTGCCCAATACTTACGCGTTTTTTCATATATGTCCGTTCTTTGATACACTCCATGAGCCTTCGCATCATCAAAACTTCTATTTAAGCTAACCAATAACAGTTGCTCATTGGGATTTACTTTGATTTTCTCACAATCATAGATGGAACTGATTTCATCTACAGTTTTAATACCTTCATCCCACTGGTGATGTCCGCTCACAATATTAGTCAACACTTGTTCGGTATTAAATTTTGGAAATGTAAGAAAATCTATAAGAACGGATTCGATTTGAAAAGCTTCTTCCTCTGTTAATTTATGACGAAGTATATAATGCTCCACTTCCGCGCCCGAATAGATAATCTCACGAATTAGATTAAGTTTTAGCGATTCTTCGTTTTCTTGAAGCGCAGCTTCGCAATGTTGAAAAACTCTATTGCCACAACCTTTCCCTATATAAAAGATTTTATTGTTTCGAGGGTCTGTCAACGAGTAAACATAATAGCCAAGTTCTTCTATAGTTTTGTCACTGAACTTATTCATAATATTTACATTATTTTTTGTACTGAAATAATAAACGGGTATTCTGTCTTTTTACTTCAACAACTTTCTTTTCCCATTATCGCCATTTTCCAGCACACTCATTTGGTGGATGGCTATTTGATTGAGTTTTATAAGTCGCTTTCCTTGTGGAATTCCTTGCTCGATAAATACAGCATTCAGATTTTCCATATTGGACAGGCATATAAGTTCATTGATGGTGGCATAATCCCGAATATTACCTTTCAAGTTAGGATTGTTTTCCCTCCATTCCTTTGCTGTCATTCCAAACATCGCTACATTCAGCACATCGGCTTCATTGGCATAAATGATATTTGCCTGTTTGGGCGTTATTTCAGCAGGAATAAGATTCTGCTTGATGGCATCCGTATGTATCCGATAGTTTATCTTTGACAATTCACGTTTTGCCGACCAGCCGAGTTGCCGTACCTCCTCGGTTTTAAGTCTTTGAAACTCTTCTATAAGGTAGAGCTTAAATGGTACACAGATTGCAGAACCAAATTCAAAGGCAATATCTTTGTGAGCATAAGTTCCGCCATAACGTCCTTTTTTTACAACAAGTCCAATAGCACTTGTACGTTTAATCCATTCTGAAGCACTGAGTACAAAGGAAGGTAACCCGGCACTTTTTCTAAAGTGGTCAAATTCGACCACTTTAAAATTGGGATTGTGAATCACTTCCCAAGTTCCAATAAATTCAATCGTATAACGGTTTCTTATCCAATTCTTGATTATATCAGCAGACCGACTATCTCCCTCTTTGGCTGAAGCCATATCTGTAAGGGAAATGTAATCCTGTTCAGCCCATTGCAAAACTGTTATTTCTGTATTTTGAACCGTAATCTTAGCCATAGCACTAAAGTGTTGAATTTCTGTACAAAGGTAGTGAATTTTCTCAGTACGATAGCATACTCCATATAGTATCCTAGAGTTTTCTGATATAAATTGTTATGGTATTACAGACTTGTATTATCTTTGTCTGAACAACTAAAAGACTGCTTTTAACAAGCCGCATTATCACGAATGGGGGGTTGGGACGGCTGAAGAAATTGCCCTTTGTTTTTGTCAGATACGTTATAAACTCTGCGACTTTACCTTTCGTTTGGGCAAACTGTAAAAAGAAATCCCCGCTACGGTTTCAAACCGTAGCGGGGATTTTCATATAGAGGCCTTATTCAGGCGATATTAGCCTTGTTTACAGGGATGGGGCTGCCGTATGGCAGGCCACGCTCCCTTGTTGGAAGAAATTAGTCGTGGAGCTTAGCCTTGATGAACTCGCGGTTGAGGCGGGCGATGTTGGCGATGGTCTCATTCTTCGGACATACAGCTTCGCAGGCACGCGTGTTGGTGCAGTTACCGAAGCCGAGTTCGTCCATCTTGGCAACCATTGCCTTTGCACGCTTGGCAGCTTCAGGACGACCCTGAGGAAGCAATGCAAACTGGCTCACCTTTGAGCTGACGAAGAGCATGGCAGAACCATTCTTGCAGGCTGCAACGCAGGCGCCGCAACCGATACAAGTGGCGCAGTCCATAGCTTCGTCGGCATCCTGCTTCGGAATCAAGATGGCGTTGGCATCCTGAGGAGCACCTGTGCGAACAGAGATGTAACCACCGGCAGCCTGGATCTTGTCGAAGGCAGAGCGGTCAACCATGCAGTCCTTGATCACAGGGAAAGCAGCTGAACGCCAAGGTTCAACGGTGATGACGTCGCCATCGTTGAAGCGGCGCATGTAGAGCTGGCAGGTAGTGGCGCCGGCAGCAGTCTTGCCGTGAGGCGTACCGTTGATATAGAGTGAGCACATACCGCAGATACCTTCGCGGCAGTCGTGGTCGAAAACGAATGGTTCTTTACCCTCTTCGATCAACTCCTCGTTGAGGATGTCGAGCATTTCGAGGAAAGAAGTGTCGTCGGGGATGTCGTGCATCTCACGAGTGTCGAAGTGACCCGCATCTTTAGGACCATTCTGCTTCCAATATTTGATAGTAAAGCTTATATTTTTAGCCATTTTGGATTGTCTTTAGATTGTTGATTCTACCAATTAGTTCTTGTAGTTACGAGTCTTGACTTCAATAGCCTCGTACTTGAGGGGCTCTTCGTACTTGACAGGCTCTTTGTCTTCGCCCTGGTATTCCCAGCATGAAACGTAGAAGCAGTTCTTGTCGTCGCGCTTGGCTTCGCCTTCTTCTGTCTGGTGTTCAACACGGAAGTGGCCGCCGCAAGATTCTTCGCGGTGGAGCGCATCGATGGCGATGAGCTGGCCCATAGTGATAAAGTCGTTCAGACGAATGGCCTTGTCGAGCTCAACGTTGACACCTTCGAGCTGTGGAACGAAGAGGTTGGTCTCAAATTCCTTGCGGATGTCCTTCAGTTTGGCGAGAGCCGTCTGGAGGCCTTCCTTAGAGCGAGCCATACCTACGTATTCCCACATCACGTGGCCGAGTTCCTTGTGGATGCTGTCAACCGACTTCTTACCCTTGATGTTGAGCAAGTGGTTGATGTGGTCTTGAACGGCCTTTTCAGCAGCCTTAAATTCAGGCAGGTCGGTTGAGAAGCGTGGAACGGTGATCTGGTCGCTGAGGTAGTTCTGGATGGTGTATGGCAATACGAAATATCCGTCTGCCAGACCCTGCATCAAAGCAGAAGCACCGAGGCGGTTTGCACCGTGGTCAGAGAAGTTACATTCACCGATGGCGAAGAGGCCAGGGATGTTGGTAGAGAGTTCGTAGTCAACCCAAAGACCGCCCATTGTGTAGTGGATGGCCGGATAGATCATCATCGGGTTGGTATATTTGATGCCGTCGGCACCTGTGCGCACCTCTTGACCCGGCTTAACGTCGGTGATTTCTTCATACATGTCGAAGAGGTTGCCATAGCGCTGGAGCACAACGTCGATGCCCAAGCGGCCGATAGCTTCAGTGAAGTCGAGGTAAACGGCCAAGCCAGTGTTGTTCACACCGAAGCCAGCGTCGCAACGCTCTTTGGCGGCGCGAGAAGCCACGTCACGAGGAACGAGGTTACCGAAGGCCGGGTAGCGGCGCTCCAAATAGTAGTCGCGGTCTGCCTCGTCGATGTCAGTAGGCTGGATTTCGCCCTTTTGGAGTTTCTTGGCGTCTTCGAGCTTCTTCGGAACCCAGATACGGCCGTCGTTACGCAGAGATTCTGACATCAAAGTCAGCTTCGACTGCTTGTCGCCGTGAACAGGGATACAGGTCGGGTGGATCTGTACGTAGGCAGGGTTGGCGAAGTAAGCACCCTTGCGGTAGGCTGCGATGGCTGCAGAGCAGTTGCAACCCATAGCGTTGGTTGAGAGGAAGTAAGTGTTTCCGTAACCACCAGTTGCGAGCACAACGGCGTGAGCGGCGAAACGTTCGAGCTTGCCGTTGATGAGGTTGCGAGCGATGATACCGCGTGCGCGGCCGTCAATCATCACGACATCCTGCATTTCATAGCGGCAGAAGAGTTTCACAGTGCCAGCGTGAACCTGTGCCATCAAGGCTGAGTAGGCACCGAGCAAAAGCTGCTGGCCTGTCTGACCCTTGGCATAGAAAGTACGGCTCACCTGAACGCCACCGAATGAACGGTTGGCCAAAGTGCCGCCATATTCGCGTGCGAAAGGAACACCCTGGGCAACACACTGGTCGATGATGTTGGCGCTCACTTCTGCCAAACGGTAAACGTTGGCTTCGCGGGCACGGTAGTCACCACCCTTCACGGTGTCGTAGAAAAGACGGTAAACAGAGTCGCCGTCGTTCTGGTAGTTCTTTGCAGCGTTGATACCACCCTGTGCAGCGATTGAGTGTGCACGGCGGGGTGAGTCTTGGATGCAGAAATTCAATACTTTGAAGCCCATTTCGCCGAGAGAAGCAGCGGCAGAGGCACCAGCCAAACCAGTTCCGACAACGATGATGTCAAGTTTACGCTTGTTGGCAGGGTTCACCAGTTTCTGGTGAGCTTTATAGTTTGTCCATTTTTGAGAAATAGGACCTTCAGGTATCTTGGAATCTATGTTAGCCATGTTCTGAATAGAATTTATGAGATGATTTTATGTAAAAATCCTTGTTGCGTTTGTCTTGATATATATGGTGTCTTATCAAGCAGCGCAGAAGAAGCCTTGGATGAAGAAGATAACGGCAACAGCCAAGAAGATGAGCATCACGAGTGATACGTAGACTGAGCCGATGGTCTTCCAACGGCAGAACCAAGTCTTGTTGTTCAAGCCGAGGGTCTGGAAGGCGCTCCAGAAACCATGGGTCATGTGGAACCAGATGGCAACGAACCATACGATGTAGAGAACGGTGAACACTGGGTTGCTGAAAGTGTAGGCGATGAGGTCTGCACCTTTGTCGGCCTTGACGCTGAGGTCGTAAGCGTAGCCGCCGTTGGTAAATTCAGCCAACATCATGTTACGCCAGAAGTTCCACAAGTGGAGCAGAAGGCCGAGCACGACGATGAAGCCGAGCACCAACATGTTCTGAGATGCCCATTCAACCTTTTCTGGTTTGCTGGTCACAGCGTAGCGGTTGTTACCGCGTGCCTTACGGTTTTGCAACGTCAAGATGATGGCGTAGATGAAGTGAATTGCCACCAGCGCTGCCAAGCCGACGGTTCCGGCAACAGCATACCAGTTAGCGCCCAATGCTCCGCACACCATGTCGTATGCTTCAGCGTCGATGAGGGCAACCAGGTTCATGCAAGCATGGAACGTAAGGAACAGAATGAGCGCAATGCCTGTTACTGACATTATGACTTTCCGTCCGATAGATGAGTTAGTTAACCACATAAATCTTTGAATTAAATTTTATTATTTGATGAATTATTTATGTCCGTTGCCTGGGGCGCTGCGTAAGTGTGGCTTAGCGCGTGTTTTTGAGGCCGTTCGGCTTTTCTCTGCAAAATTAAGACATTTCCTTTGGTCGGCAAAAAAAAGTGGTGAAAAAGTCAGGGACGGCGTTGAGGATTTGGCCCCTACTGGGTACGATAGTAATGTTGAACACCTATATTTAGATTTCCTTCGTTTGGTTTTCCAGCCATTGCTTGTCGGCCGCATCGCTGAGCAGCGGCATGAGGCGCTGTCGCACAGTGGCGTGGTAGTCGTTGAGCCATTGGCGTTCCGTTTGGTCCATCATGGTGAGATCCACGGGGCGGAGGTCGATGGGGCAGAGCGTGAGAGGTTCGAAGGTGAGGAAGGTGCCGAAATCAGTGGTTTGGGCGGGGATGGCGAGCAGCGTGTTTTCAATGCGCACACCGAAGCGTCCGGCCACATAGATGCCCGGCTCGTCAGTGATGGTCATGCCGGCCTGGAAGGGAATCATGGTGCAGCCACGCAGGTTTTTGCGGATTTGCTGCGGGCCTTCGTGAACGCAGAGGCGGTGGCCAACGCCGTGGCCCGTGCCGTGGCCGAAGTCATATCCTGCCTGCCACATGGCATAGCGGGCGGCGAGGTCGAGCTGGATGCCAGTGCTTCCTTCGGGGAAGTGGCAGCGCGAGAGGCCGATGTGGCCTTTCAGAACGAGGGTGTAAACGCGGCGTTCTTCGTCGGTGACGGGGCCGAGGGCGATGGTGCGCGTGATGTCGGTGGTGCCACAGTCATACTGTGCCCCGCTGTCAAGCAGCAGCAATCCTTCGGGGCGGAGCGTGGCGGCGCTTTCTTCTGTGGCTTCATAGTGGACGATGGCGCCGTGAGGACCATAGCCAGCGATGGTGGCGAAACTGAGGCCGCGGAAACCAGGCTGTTCGGCACGCAGGGCGGTGAGTTTTTCGTCAACGCCCACTTCCGTCAGGGTTCCAGAGGCCACGTTTTCGTCAAGCCAGCGCAGGAATTTGACCATCGCTACGCCATCGCGCTCCATGGCGCGGCGGAATCCCTCTTGCTCTGTCGCGTTTTTGACGGCGCGGAGCGTGGGGATTTCCCATTCAACAAAGCGGAAGGGCACGTTGCAACTCTTGCAATGGTTGATGACGCGGAGGTTCATGGCGCGTGAGAAGGCGAAGATTTCCCCTTCTGTGGCGTCTTCAATGGTGTTCTTCCATCCTTTGTAGCGCTTGACGGCCACGCCAGCGTTGAATAGGTGTTGCTTCACTTCGGCGCTGAGACGTTTCTCGTCGGTGTAGAGCACCGAACGGCTTTGTCCCACCATCAGATAGCTCACAAATACGGGGTTGTACATCACGTCGTTGCCGCGCAGATTGAGCGCCCATGCAATTTCCGTCAAGTCGTTGAGCAGGAAATATTTAGCTTCAGGACAGTGTTTGTGCTCCGCTTCGAAAATGTGGTGCAGTTTGTCGGCCGCCGAGCATCCCGCTGTTTCGTCGGGCATGATTTCGAGCGGTTCGTCGGGTAGGGCAGGGCGGTCTGTCCAAATGGCTCTGAAGGGGTCGTTTTCCGTCACGACGCATTGGTATTCCTCTCCCAGTTCGCCCACCAGGTCATCAGCCAGTTCCTGCGTCATGATTTCGCCGTAGCAACCGATGTTGCCGCCCTGCGGGAGGTTTTTGCGGAGCCATTCCGCCACCGATGGCGTGCCGGGCATACCGTCGCGCATCAGTTCAAATGGCGTGCCGTTGAGCTGTTCTTCGGCTTGCAGGAAATAGCGCGAGTCGGTCCAAAGCGCCCCGCTGTTTTCCGCCAGCACCACGGCTGTGCCAGCAGAACCGTCGAATCCCGTGAGCCATTCGCGGGCTTTCCAGTGGTCGGGGGTATATTCGCTGTTGTGGGGGTCGATGGTGGGAACGATGAAAGCGTCGAGACGTTCCTCCTCCATCCTTTTTTGCAGTTGCTTGACGCGTGTCGCAACCGTGTTTTTGATTGTATTCATAGTGATTTTGTATATTATAAATAGGTGTGCAGGAAGCTGGGCATAATACAAGAAATGTCTGCCTGCCATTGCAGCGCAAATATACGATTTTTGCCCGGCTTCTTGTGGCGGGAGGGGCAAAAATAATCAATGCCCCATTCATGTGTTTTCACGTGAACGGGGCAAACCATTGGTTATGAAGAATAATTACGAAGGTTTTGGGGATTGTAAAATAGGTTTGTGTTCTTCCAGCGGCATACATCTGGATAACGGCGCGTGGTCTGTGCGCCAATCATCTTGCGCAGTTCCTTTAGTGCAACGGCACCCCTCGTCAATGAATAGCAACCTCTTGTGTGTGGAGAGCGCTCTCATGTGTGTGCAGGGAACCCTTTTTTTGTGTGGAGGGTAATAGTGCCGTTGCACGGAACTGTTGGCGATGAATCGCCGTCTGAGTTTAGTAAGTTAGAAGGTTTAGGTCGGTTAATGTTCTGCGTGTCATTTTCAGATGCAAAATTATAGATACTTTCCAACCCATATAACCTCATATCGTTGTTGATATAGATATAAAAGTTTATAATACTCTGAAAATCAAATACATTATTTTTGCTAATAAAGGTCAGTGTATAGGTGAGCGAAAGCGATATATAGTTTTTCCGCACTGCTTTCTCCTTGTTTTAGTCTGGTGTACACGTGGTACACTCCTGTATTTTGCAAGAAAAACCTCCTTTCTCACATCGTGTTTCCCTTCTCTGTTCCCGCCTTCCTTTGAGGGACATGGTTCTTCCTTCGTTGCGCAAGTATCAGCAAGGAGTTGGCGTATTTAAGTATATAAAAAGCGTTCCGAACGCGCTGAGTGAAAGGGTCAGCATGTTCGGAACGCTTAAAAGAATCGTGCAGGCCGGGACTTTGATTTTGGGGAAGTCAAGCCACGTGTGTCTGCGGGTTATTTGGCTTTGGATGGTTCATCCTTGGCTTTGGATGGTTTATCTCTGGCTTTAGATAGTTCATCCTTGGCTGTAAACGATTTATTCTTGGCTGTAGGCAGCCTCTTCAGCTTGGCGCACGATGGCTTCGCGTTCGGCTTCAGCTTCGTTGCGTGGCGTACCGTCTACGGGAGGAAGGGCGGTGGCGCGGCGCGAGCGGCGTGAAGGACGGCGACGTGGGGCACGTTCCTGGCGCATGTCAGCGTCAGAGGTGTCCTGCAGAGTTTCGTCATAAGGTTCCGCAGATGTCGGAGCATTGTATTCCTCGCTTGGAGCGTTCTTCTTTCTCTGGGCGGCTTCCGCGTTTTTTGGGGCGGCTTCGCCGTTTTTCTGAGAAGCGTCAGCGTTTCTCTGGGCGTTATCGGCCGACTTCTGGGCCGACTTCTGCTGTTTCTGCGAAGCGTCAGCCTCTTTTTGTGCAGCGGGATTATCCTTCTGGTTCTGAGCCGTTTCCTTTTGAGAAGGGGCATTTCCCTTTTGAGGCTGTGCGTTGTCTTTCTGAGACTGTGCATTCTCCTTCTGTGAAGGTTCAGCACCTTGCTTCGTGTCCTTCTGGGCGGCATTCTGCTGCTCCTTTCGGCCCTCGTTGCGTTTGGGCTGTTCATTCTGCTTTGCCGAGGCAGTGGTGGCCTCGTTGTTAGCGGTCTGTTTCGGAGCGCGTTTAGCGCCTGCTGCCGGTTTGTTGTCGCCCTTCTCCTCAGCAGTGGCCGGTTTGGCGGCATTTTTCTTCGCTTTCGGTGTGCGCGACGGTGCCAGTTTGGCATTGCGGCTCACATGCGGTTTGGCTTCCTGAGCAATCTCTTCCTCAATTTCGTCGATGCGTGGCACCACGCACACCTCATCGGCTTCCATCGCCGTGCGCTTCTCTTTGGCGCGGTAGATGCTGTCGAGGAATTTCGGTTCGCGGCGCAGTTTGGTGAGCGCCTCTTTCGCTGCAATCTGCTGGCTTTCCTTCTTTGAGTGTCCTTCGCCCGTTCCGGCAACGATGCCTTCCAGCACGACCGAACTGTGGAAGAGCTGTGTGCCGTTGTTTTCGTCGGCTTTCTCTTCGAGTTTGTATTCAGCTAAGATGCGGTTTTTCTGCGTCCATTCAAGGAGCTTGCTCTTGAAGTTCACTTCCTTGTTGGCCACGCCGTCGATGTCGAGCAGGCGGCCAATGATGCGTTTCTCGATAAACCATTGGCAGTGGTGGTAGCCACGGTCGAGGTAAACAGCGCCCATAAGCGCTTCAAAGGCGTTTCCGCCGATGTTGTTGCTGCGCGGTCCCGGTTGAGCCGTCGTCTTGATGAGGCGGTCGAGGCCGAGGTCGGCAGAGAGTTTGTTGAGCGAAGAGCGTTGCACGATTTTGCTGCGCGTGCTGGTGAGGAAGCCCTCACGTTTGCGTGGGTAGCGGTGGTAGACGATGTCGCTCACAACGGCTTCGAGGATGGCATCGCCAAGATATTCCAGACGCTCGTTGTTGACAGGTTTACCAGCGCGGTTGCGGTAGCTCTGCGATTTGTGGGCCAGCGCGGCGCGGTAAAATTCAAGATTATGTGGATAAAATCCGAGTATTCCGTATAAAGCAGAGGAGAGCTTCTTGTCTTTGCTGAAGGAATGCTTCACTCTGTCGATTAGATTAACTACCATGGGAGGATGTTTTGGATGCAGGGAGCGGGAGGGGGATATTCCGTTTAAGTTATGGTCAAACAACAACTTGAACAATTCTGAGGAGAGGAGTATGCCGATGAAATCTTGCGGAGAAGGGGTGGAAACTCATGGAGACTGCGTGGAAATCCTTTGCAACGCCTTGAGCTATCGTGGAAACAGATTGGCGGCGCAGGGGAGTAGGGCTGTGCTTCGAGAAGGTGCTATTGGGCTTCAATAAGGTGCTACTGCGCTTCAATGCGTCAAGGCGGAGGATTACTTCTAAGTAATGGTAAAAAAATAACTTGAACAATTTTGAGGAGAGGAATAAGGCATTCTATTCTTATGCCCTGTCTTTTTGCCGTTTTTGAAATTTGTCATCGGTCACATAGCCCGCTATGCTCCCTTTTCCAAATTCCAAAACCAACAAAAATACAGGTCAAAATAGTTCAACTTATTCTTTCACCATTACTTTCATTTGGACTTTCTTCCAGACGGAGTGACCCTGAGTTGCCACAGGACTTGTTTTTGTAATCTCACACAGATTTCATGGGAAAATGCCGGGATTCTCTCTGGAAACCGGACTCTTTTCATGGGTTGTATGGCTTCTTTTTGGCAGGCTGGTGGGTTGGTTGTGGGCCATTTGCTGCCATTGGTTCTTGGAACTTCCTTGTTCCCGACTTCTGCTTAGGTAAAACAATAACTTCGGTAATTGGCTGATGGAAAAGCACGACACCAATTATCCGAAGTTACTGGGCAATTTAATTTATGTTCACTATGGGAATTTTCAGTCTTTAGTAATGGTCGCAACCATTACTAAAGGCAATTTCCCCATCTACTTAAAGTCTTAGTCTTCAAACTTCTTGACGATGCAGCAGGCGTTGTGTCCGCCGAAGCCGAACGTGTTGCTCAAGGCAGCGCGGATGGGGCGTTTCTGTGCTTCGTTGAAGGTGAAGTTGAGGTTGTAGTCGATGCGTTCGTCGCGGTCGTCATCTTCGTGGTTGATGGTTGGCGGAACGATGTCGTTCTGAACAGCCAAGCAGCAAGCCATTGCTTCGAGAGCGCCGGCAGCGCCGAGCAAGTGACCCGTCATAGACTTCGTTGAGCTGATGTTGAGCTTGTAGGCGTGTTCGCCAAAGAGCTTCGTGATGGCCTTCACCTCAGAGATGTCACCAACAGGCGTTGAAGTGCCGTGAACGTTGATGTAGTCGATGTCTTCAGGCGTCATTTCAGCATCTTCGAGTGCGTTGCTCATAACGAGGTGTGCACCGAGGCCTTCCGGATGGCTGGCCGTGATGTGGTGGGCATCGGCAGACATACCAACGCCGGCTACTTCGCAATAAATCTTCGCACCGCGTGCCTTTGCGTGCTCGAGTTCTTCAAGAATGAGGCAGGCAGCACCTTCACCCATAACGAAACCATCGCGGCTGGCGCTGAACGGACGGCTGGCGTGTTTAGGGTCGTCATTGCGGGTTGAGAGGGCGTGCATGGCGGTGAAACCACCGACACCTGCGGGCCAGATGGCTGCTTCGGCGCCGCCAGTCACCATCATGTTGGCTTTGCCCAAACGGATGAGGTTGAAAGCATCGGCGAAGGCGTTCGTTGAAGAAGCGCAAGCCGAGGTGGTGGTGTAGTTAGGGCCGTGGAAGCCATATTTGATGGAGATTTCTCCGGCAGCGATGTCGGCGATCATCTTAGGAATGAAGAAAGGATTGTATTTCGGACCCATTTCTTCGCCGTTGATGGCGTAGTTGCCAGCTTCTTCTTCGAAGGTGTGGATACCGCCGATACCAACGCCGAGAACAACGCCGATGCGGTTCTTGTCGACTGATTCGAGGTCAACGCCGCAGTCTTTGACAGCTTCCATGGCAGCAACGAGGGCGTACTGCTCATAGAGGTCCATCTTGCGGGCTTCCTTGCGGTCGATATAGTCGGTTACCTTGAAGTTCTTCACTTCGCAGGCAAACTGCGTTTTAAACTTAGAAGCGTCGAAGTGTGTGATGGGGCCAGCGCCGCTGACACCTTTCAAAAGGTTTTCCCATGTTTCGGGAGCTGTGTGGCCCAGTGGGGTGAGCGCACCAAGACCTGTTACGACTACTCTTTTTAATTCCATATATATAAATGTGTATGCTTCGCAGGTGTCTGTTGCTGGGCCGTTGGTCCATCGGTTTCTTGTTTCCTGCTCAGATGGTTTAATCAAAAAATGTTTGTTGGGGAATGTATAGACCCCTTTCGCCTGCGTAATGGTTGAATGCCGTAAATTCATTCTTTCGCCATTACTATAGGAACTGGCGCAAACCAGTTCTGCGGACTAAAGCCTGGAGTCGTACATCGGTAGCGGATGATGGGCGAGAGGCCGGAACCGTTGGTGGAAAGTCTGCGTGAAGCTTCATGCAGGGCATGGAAAAGTTTTAGTAATGGTTCATCATTACTTCCTGAATGTCGGGAATGCCCTTTTAAATGAAGCCAGAACCATTGGCGTCTGTCAAATCCTGCCAATGTTCTGCCAAACCGTTCAACCAATGATTTCGGCGGTATGCTTTCTCCTCCGTCCACCCAAATGCCACTGTCGCGCCTCGCGTCAGATGGATGGCAGACGCGAGGCGCCACAATGTGAAGAGTCAGGCGCTATTCGGCAACGGGAAAAGAAGAGGGGCCGTTGGTGCAACCCTGTTTTTCGCAGTGCGTAAACAGTTGTTAAGCAGCAGGTCGTCCGCTCCAACGCGGCGCCGTTTCTGCTTATGCGCAACCCATTTTTTCGCCATTGCTCAGCGAATATGTCTAAACATTCCAAGGGAGGGAGGACACAAAATCCCGAGACCGTCGTTATGGCCGCCGTGAAGTTTGCAGTCCTCCCCCCCTTGGGGGGATGAGAGGTGTGCTCTCAAAAAGCAATGGAAACCATTACTTACTTGATGTGCTCCTCGATGTAGCTGATAGCATCACCTACAGTAGAGATCTTCTCGGCCTGATCGTCGGGAATAGTGATCTTGAACTGCTTTTCAAATTCCATGATGAGCTCTACAGTGTCGAGAGAGTCAGCACCGAGGTCGTTGGCGAAGCTTGCTTCGTTCGTTACTTCAGCTTCATCAACGCTCAATTTGTCACAGATGATTTCTTTTACTTTTGCTTCAATATCAGACATAGTTTCTTAATTTGAATTTATTAGTGAATGTATTAGTATCCTTCTTTTGGCTGCAAAAATAGTCCTTATTATTAAGACGGCCAAGTATTTGCGTGAAAAATTGGCTTATTCCTGCACATTTTTCCCTTTTTTGTGCTCCGATTGTAGGGGGGAGTTGGTTTTTTAGGGACTTGGCAACGGCGGCTGGCTGTAGCGACGGCTTGCCAGCGATTATTGCTGCGGTCAGCGTTTACGAGAGGAGTGCTTTCTTTTTCTTCGGAGAGACATCCTTGCTCATTCCTTGACCCGTTGGCCTGGTTGCTTGTCCCGTTGCCTTTGCTGCGCGGTCTATGGATTTTACTCCTTTTCCCATTGGCTGTATGGCCGTATGCGGAGCGAGGAATTATAATAGCGGCGGTCGCCGGTCACTTCCTTTCCCAGAAAATCGGGGCGTTCAAAAGCTTCGTCTTCGCTGCCCAGTTCCACTTCGGCCACAACGAGGCCTTCGTTTTCGCCGAAGAACTCGTCCACTTCAAACGTGTGGCGGCCTGCCGGCACGAGCCAGCGGATTTTGTCGACGATGCCGGGTTCGCAGAGACGGAAGAGCGAGAGCGCTTCGTCTTTCGATATTTCGTGTTCAAACTCATAGCGCGAGAGCCCTCCGTTGTTTGAAGGTCCCTTGATGGTGAGATAGCCGCGTTCGTCGCGTAGGCGGACACGCACAGTTCTCCCACGTTCGCTGCAGATATAGCCTTGAACGATGCGCGAGTGAGACGTGGCGAGCGATTTATAATCGCCCGTCACCAAGAATTTGCGTTCTATTTCCAGTGCCATTTTTTAATGTCGTCTTGCTGGCAGGCAGCGGCAACCATTTTGCGGTGCCTACCCATTGTTGTGGTTGGCTGTTGAGGCCGTCTGCATCCTCACCTACAGATCATCCGAAGAAGAAATAGTAGCAGAGGAGGAACAAAATCATGAGGACGATGAGGCCGATGAAAATGCCGTTGATGACGCGGCGGGCCTGGCGTGCTTGGCGTGCTTCGCGGGCCTTGAGTTTTGCTTGGTGCTTTTGGTTCATGGTAGTAAATGGTCTTTGTGCACATTGGCAGGCAGCGGGCGGCGTGAAGCGCGTTTCAGGAGCGCCCTTCCTGCCGTTTTGCCTGTCCAGTTGCTTGTTTTTAGATATAAGTAGGTGGTCAAATATAAAAACAATTCTGACTACCTATTTAAGTAAGGCTCTAAAGTAATGGTAAGACAGTTCGACTTATTCTTTTACCATTAGTAAGGAGCGTTCAGAACAGTTCCTTAAGCCTGTTCAGCATCCGTTTCGGCAAATTCCATGAGGTACGCCTTGATGAATCCGTCGATTTTGCCGTCCATCACGCCGTTCACGTCGCTCGTTTGGAATCCCGTGCGATGGTCTTTCACGCGGCGATCGTCAAACACGTAGCTTCGGATTTGGCTTCCCCATTCAATCTTTTTCTTTCCCGCTTCAATCTTGGCCTGTGCCGCTTTTCGTTTTTGAAGGGCGCGGTCATAGAGTTGTGAGCGGAGGAGTCGCATGGCGTTTTCGCGGTTTTCGAGCTGCTTTCGGCTTTCCGTATTTTCGATGAGGATTTCTTCTTCCTCTCCCGTGTCTGGGTCTTTATATTGGTAGCGCAAGCGCACACCCGTTTCCACCTTGTTGACATTCTGTCCGCCGGCGCCGCCAGAGCGGAAGAGGTCCCAAGAGATTTTCGACGGGTCGACATACACCTCGATGGTGTCGTCAACCAGCGGTGTGACGAAGACAGAGGCAAACGACGTCATGCGTTTTCCCTGTGCATTGTATGGCGAGACGCGCACGAGTCGGTGGACACCGTTTTCGCTTTTGAGGTATCCGTAGGCATAGTCGCCCTCCACCTCCATCGTGACCGTCTTGATGCCGGCTTCGTCGCCGTCTTGCAAGTTGGAGATGGTCACTTTATATCCCTGTGCTTCGGCATATCGCATATACATGCGCATCAGCATCGATGCCCAGTCCTGGCTTTCCGTACCGCCAGCGCCAGAGTTGATTTTGAGCACGCAGCTCATCGGGTCTTCCTCCTGTCGCAGCATGTTCTTGAGCTCCAGTGCTTCCACGGTTTCGATGGTTTTGGCATAGGCTTCGTCAACCTCCTGTTCCGTCACCATCTCCTCCTTATAGAAGTCGAACGCCAGTTCCAATTCGTCAACGAGCGTTTTCACTTCCTTGTATCCCTCGATCCATTTCTCGAGCGACTTCACCTTCTTCATCTGTTCCTCAGCCTTTTTGGCATCGTCCCAGAATCCCGGTGCCTGAGTGCGCAGTTGCTCTTCTTCGAGTTGTATTTTCTTGGCGTCGATGTCGAGATAGCGGTTGAGCGCTTCGACGCGGTCCTTAGCTTCTTTAAGTTGTTCGGCGGTAATCATTTATTTCTTCGTTTCTTTTTCAGCGTCAATATAGATTTGTTCGATCTCCTTGGCGTATTTTTCGTAGACCACGCGTCGTTTCACCTTCAGCGTATTGGTCAGTTCCCCAGTGGCGATGGTAAACGGTTTCGGCAAGAGGATGAAGCGTTTCACCTGTTCATAGTGTGCGAGGTCTTGCTGCAAGAGGTCGACGCGGTCTTTAATCATCTCGTGGATTTCCGGTGAGGCGCAGAGCGCTTCGCGGCTTTCGAGCGCCCCAAGGCCGTTTCCTTCGGCATATTTGCGGAGCAAATCGTAGTTGGGCACGATGAGCGCGGAGACGAATTTATGTTTGTCGGCCACGATGACAGTCTGGTCGATGAATTTGTCGATGACAAACTTCGACTCGATCATCTGCGGCGCGATATATTTTCCGTTAGACGTCTTGAAAAGGTCTTTGATGCGTTCCTTGAGGAAGAGTTCTCCGTCTTTCATATATCCAGAGTCGCCCGTGTGGAACCATCCGTCTTCGTCAATCGTTTCGCGCGTCACGTCCTCCTTCTTGTAGTAGCCCGGTGTGATGCTCTTTCCGCGCAGCAGGATTTCGTCGTTTTCTCCAAACTTGATTTCCACGCCTCCGATGACGCGTCCCACGGAGCCCAGCGTTGTGGGCTTTCCGATGAAGTCGCAGGAAACGGTGGCCGTTGATTCCGTCAGTCCGTAGCCCACCACCATGCAGATGCCAGCGGCGTGTACGAATTTCTCCACCTCCGGCGACACGGCGGCTCCGGCCGTCGGGAAGAAGTTGGCGTTTTCAAGTCCGAGCGTTTTGCGCAGGAGTCTCACCACCGTTCGCTGATAGAAAGCATATTTCATGCGCAGCAACGGCGGCAGCGTTTTCCCCTTCGAGAGATATTCCGTCCAGCAACGTGCCCCCACTTTCAGTGCGCCCAGAATCAGGCGGCGCTCCAAGGCCGATGTCGTTTCGATGCGCTCCATGACACCCTGGTACACCTTTTCCCAGAAGCGCGGCACACTGCTCATGCAAGTCGGGTGGACCTCCTGCAGCGACTGCAGAACATCGTTGGGGCGCAGGTTGATGGCTAGGCGTGCACCTTCAGCCAGGCAGAGGTATGACCAGGCGCGTTCGAAGATATGGGTGAAGGGCAGGAAATTCAGAATGACATCTTTTTCCGACAGGGGAAGAACGGCATCATTTTCAGGTATGGCGGCATAATACATGCCGTGGGTGATAATCACGCCCTTGCTGTTGCCCGTTGTTCCCGAGGTATAGAGAATGTTGGCCGTGTCTTCGAGCGTGCTTTCAGCGGTGAGCGCGTCCACCTTCGGCGTCAGTTCGGCTTTGTGTTTCTCCGCTTCAGCGAGAAACTCGTCGAAGTAAATTGAGAGATGGTCGTTTTCGTGTCGCACCACGTCGCGCGAGAAGATGATGATTTTCTCGAGCGTCGGGCAGACAGAAATCACGCTGAAGGTCGTGTCGTATTGCTCCTGTTCGCCGACAAACACGAAGCGGACGGCGGCATCGTTGACCATGTAGGCCACCTGTGCGCTGCTGCTCGTTGCATAGAACGGGATGGTGACGGCACGTATGCCAAAAGCCCCGAAGTCCACATAGAGTCCTTCGGGCTTGTTTTGTGAAAAGACGGCAACGTTCTCCTGCACTTTCACGCCCAGCGTGAGGAGTCCAACGGAGGTGAGGCGCACCAGTCTTGAAAATTCATTCCACGACACGGGCTTCCACACGCCTTCTTCATAGTCGCGCCATGAAAGGGCGGTGCGTTGGCCGTATTTTGCGGCCTGCTCGTGTATCAGTCTTGATAGATGAGAATTATTCAGCATATAGATTCGGTTTTTCCGATAGCACAAAGGTAGGTCTTTTTATTCAATGCGAGGGCGTAAAATTCACTTTTTTTGTGATGGGGCGGCAAAGCCCGTCGTTGTGGGGAAATCCGCCGCTTGGAAAACGGCCGTTTTTTTCAGTAATGGTGAAAGACAAGGCATAAGAAACCTACTTACCATTACCAGCATCCGGCAAATAATTTGTATCTTCGCAAATCATCTCCATTTGCTTCATTATGAAATATCCCATTGGAATACAAGACTTCAAGTTTTTGCGTGAGGGCGGATTCGTCTACGTGGACAAGACAGCTCTGGTGTACGACATGGTCACCAGAGGAAAAACCTATTTCCTGAGTCGCCCCCGGCGGTTTGGCAAGAGCATTCTTGTGTCCACCCTTGAATATTATTTCAAAGGTGAGCGCGAGCTCTTCAAAGGCCTGGACATTGACGGGATGGAAAAAAACTGGGAGAAACACACGGTGTTTCACCTTGATTTCAACGGATTAAACTTCGAGAAGCCCGATGTGTTGAGCAGCACGCTCAACGACTATCTTGCAAAATGGGAGAACGAATATCTCGTGGAAAACAGCAGCGACCTCGATTTCGGCCGCCGTTTCTGCAATATTCTGGAACAGGTTCACCGCCAGACGGGAAAAAGTTGTGTTGTCTTGGTGGACGAATACGACAAACCGCTGCTCGATGTGATGGATTCGGGGCTCAGAATGAAAGACGGGAATGGCAACGAAGTGTTGATTGAAGACCACAATCGGGGCATCCTCAAAGGTTTTTACTCCGCTTTCAAGGCCGCCGATGCCCATTTGCGTTTCGTGTTGCTCACGGGTGTGACGAAATTTTCGCAAGTGAGCGTTTTCAGCGGGTTCAACCAGCCCAAGGACATCAGTATGGACGACAACTACGAGGCCATTTGCGGTATCTCTAAAGCCGAATTGCTGGAAAACCTGATGCAGCCTGTCGGCGAACTGGCTGAGGTTTATGACGTGGACACAGACAAGATGGTGGAGCTCCTTGAGGAACAATACGACGGCTATCATTTCAGCAGCGGCATGACAGATATGTTCAATCCCTTCAGTCTGCTCAATGCTTTCGACAAGCGCCGCCTCGATAGTTTCTGGTTTTCAACCGGCACACCGACTTACCTCATCCGTCTCCTGCAACACAACCACGAGAACCTGAATGACCTAACGGGACGTTATTACCGCCCAGCAGATTTCGTTGATTACAAGGCAGATGCAGAAAATCCGCTGGCCATGATCTACCAAAGCGGCTACTTGACCATCAAGGGGTTCAATCGCCGCTTCAACACCTTTTTGCTCGACTTCCCCAACAAGGAAGTGAAGGAAGGCTTTGTCAGTTTGGTGGCCAACAACTACCTTCAAGTCTCGCGCGACACGGCCGTTGAGGCTATGGAGTGGGTGCAGACAATCGAAGCCGGCAACCTCTCTCTTCTGCGCAAACAGCTCACGGCCTTTTTCGCCAGCATTCCCTATACGATGCGGCGCAAGGAAAATGAGCGCGAGAGGGAGCGCTACTTCCACTATACTTTCTACCTCATTTTCCGTCTTATGAGCACCTATACCATTTTGACGGAGAAACGTCAGAGCGAGGGCCGTGCCGATTGCATCATCGAAACGCCCGCCGCCGTGTTCATCTTCGAGTTTAAACTGGACGGAACAGCCGATGAAGCCCTCCGCCAGATAGAAGAGAAGGGATATGCGCGGCCATACGCCGCCGATAAGCGCCCTGTGCGGAAAATCGGTGTCGTTTTTTCTTCGCAGACGGGAACGATTGAGGAATGGAAAGAGGTGTGAAGGAAAGTTGAAAAGCCGCTTTGCCGTTGTTTGTTCCGCCAGATTTTCCACGGCGTCCCGATATAGTCATCGATTCGCGGCCGCCGTTTGCGCTACTCGCGGCCGCAAGCAGCATTACTCGCGGCCGCGAGTAGCATTACCAGCGGCCGCGAATCGATTGTTTGTAAGGCATTTCGGAAAAAGGGATGCGCTGGCAGGCGCTAAAGTTGCCAGTTAGGTAGGGTGTTTAAAATTCCGAAAAAATCAAGATTGGTAGAGAGGCGCCAGCGCCCCTGAAGGGGGCTCATATTTAGGGTAGG
>OLPC01000361.1_pt1 | contig 45766 bp, 29 predicted proteins | sample 1672341 | NCBI WGS metagenome assembly OLPC01 (sample SAMEA3136673, study PRJEB25190) | human gut metagenome | reverse complement strand
TCGGTGCAAAATTAAACTATGAGAGTTGCATGGCAAAACCAAAACTTACGCAGAATGGAGAAGATTGAACCGCCACCGTTAAAAATGCTTATTAGGGCGTTTCTGCGAGGTAATGATTTGAAAGCGTTTCTATTTCATCAATCTGCGTTTTCCGCATTTCCTCGTCTTTGCCACTTAAAGCCAACGACCGCCACAACCACTTGAAACTCAAAACAAAAGCATCATTCTGCTATTTTTTGCTTTTTTAGGCGTTATTTTCATCGAAAAAGTGTATCCTCCTTCAGAAATCCACAAAATGTCTGGTGTAACCTAACAAGATAATTGTATCGTTAAGGGATGACGATGCGGAACGTGGTGATGCCCTGCGCTTTGTCCTGACGTAGCGAAAGGCTGCCTCCGCTTACTCGCATGATTTGGCGGGATAGGGAGAGACCGATGCCGCTTCCTTCGGGCTTAGTGGTGAAGAAAGGAATGAAGATGTGGGAGGCAATGTCGTCGGGGATTAGACCGGCATTGTTGCTCACGTCGATGATGACGGCTTCCTGCTCGTTGGTGTAAGAGTGGAGGCAGATGAATGGTTTGGTGGTCGGGATGGATTGCAAGTCATTGAAAGCCTCTACGGCGTTCTTCAGGAGATTTGTCACTACGTGCGAGATAAGGCTCTCGTCGGCATAAGCCAACAAGTCCTTTGGTGTTACCGCTATTTCCACTTCGCGATTGCAAAGCATTGCCATACGTTTGAGGAACGGCTCCACATAGAAGAGGGCAGGTTGAGGCTGTGGCACATGAGTGAAGCGGCGGTAGTTGTTGACAAAAGCCAAGAGTTCGGTTCCGGTCTTGTGGATGGTCTCCAATCCTTGCTTCAGCTTGGCTTGCTCTGTTGGTTTCTGTTCTGCTGCGTTCTGCTCTTCGTTATCGAGTTCTTTCAGCAAAGTCTCGCTGAGCGAAGTTACCGGCGTGATGGTATTCATTATTTCATGTGTCAGCACACGAATCAATTTAATCCATGAGTCCACCTCTTGGTTGCTAAGCTCGTGGCTTACGTCGCTCAGGGCGATTATGCGTACATGCTTGCCTTTCAGCATGGCTTGCGTCTCGTGCTTAGCCAGATGTTCGTCCTTTAGTTTCTCCCTTACCTGATTGATGTGTGTGAGCACGTCGGTGTCGAGCAATCGGAGAGCAGCCTGGTTGTGTTGCAGGATGTTGTCCTGACTGTCCACCACCATTATGCCAGTATCCACCGCATTCAGTATCTGCTCGTAATATTTCTCCCGCTCCATCTGCTCCTCCCTTGTATGCTGCAGGAAAAGCTTGATGCGGTTAAGAGATTGGTGCAGAATCTTGTCCTCCTTATTCCTTTTTTCTGTGGGGAAGTTGAAGGAGAAGTCGCCATTGTCAATGGCATCAAAAAGGAACCTTACCTTCTTGATGTTGCGACGATAGTGGCTGTAGAGGCGAACATAGCCCACTACAGCCACAAGCAAAACCATTATGATGACAATCAGTTTATAGTCCATATCGCTTGATCTTATTATAAAGCGTTTGACGGGAAATGCCCAGCCTTGCTGCCACCACCGACAGATTGCCCTCGCATTCCTTGATGGTTTTCTCTATCATGCGACTCTCCATCTCGTCGAGCGTCTGCACCTCCTCCAACGGTTTCTCCCTTCTCGTCTGGTTGCCGCCGTCAATGTCCTCGGCAGCAATCATTCCGCCGTCGGACAATATCACGGCTTTCTCGATGGCGTGCTGCAGCTCTCGGATATTGCCATACCAAGGCAGGCTGGTGAGCTTCTTCTCTGCCTCATCTGAGAAGCGAAGGTTAGTCTTGTTGTATATGTCGCCATACTGACGAAGAAATCGGTTGGCAAGTGGCACGATGTCAGCCTTTCTCTGTCTGAGGGCTGGCAGTACCAGGTGGATAGTATTGATACGATAGAGCAAATCCTCTCTGAATTCGCCGTCATTAACCATTTGCTGCAGATTGCGGTTGGTGGCGCAGACCAGACGGACATCCACGGGTATCTGAGTGGAACCGCCCACTCTCACGATGCTTCTGCGTTGCAGGGCGGTGAGGAGCTTTGCCTGAAGGCTATACGAGAGGTTTCCGATTTCGTCCAGAAAGATGGTGCTACCGTCTGCCAGCTCAAACTTGCCAGGCTTGTCCACCTTGGCATCCGTAAATGCGCCCTTCACATGACCGAAGAGTTCGCTCTCGAAAAGGGTTTCCGAAATGGCTCCCATGTCCACCGGCAGCATCTTCTTACCGCTGCGAGCCGACAGCCGATGAATCTCGTTAGCCAATACCTCCTTGCCCGTACCGTTCTCGCCCGTGATAAGGATGTTGGCATCGGTGGCTGCCACCTTCTCCACCACGTGTCTCAAATCGGTCATCACCTCGCTCTCTCCCCAGTACATCAAGCCTTGCGCATTCTTTCCTCCAAGCTTGCCCGCGGCTTTGTCCGCAGCCTTGTTCTTGTCCCTTGCCTCCGTCAATGTGCTGATCATCTTCCCGTTTTCGAAAGGCTTGACGATGAAGTCGGCTGCACCTTCCTTGATGCCCGTTACGGCAAGCTGTATGTCGGCATAAGCGGTGAAGAGCACCACCTCGGTTTTCGGACTAAGGCTCTTGATTTCTCTAAGCCAGAAGAGTCCCTCGTTCCCCGAATTGATGCCACTCGAAAAGTTCATGTCGAGCAAAACCACGTCAGGATGTTCCTCTCTGAGTTTGGCAGGAATTGAGTTAGGGTTGGCTATAGTGATGATATTGGCGAATACAGGTTCAAGCAACATCCTCACCGTAGTGAGAATATTGCGGTTGTCATCAACTATAAGTATTGTTCCTTGTTTCTTTATCATGGTAACAAAGCTACAAAATATCATCGAGAAAAAGCTGCGATTGTCAAATAATTAGACAAAAAATAATTGCAATTCAAACAACAATAATAGCTTGAATCATAAGATATCCTCGGAACCACGCACGTTTTTCAAGGGACTTTTCCTGAAGTCATGCACGTTTTCCAAGGGACTTTTCCTGAAGTCATGCACGTTTTCCAAGGGACTTTTATTTGCTACCATCGGCATCGCCTTATTGTATGCTGTCGGCAGAGGGTAAACCTTTGCCGATAAATGATAATTTAGAGGCGATGGCTAAGCAACTCTACGACTATTGGTTTGTACAGTTTGACTTCCCGAATGAGGAGGGCAAGCCGTATAAATCAAGTGGCGGGGCTATGGTGTGGAATGAAGAACTTCACATGAACATACCTTACTCTTGGAATACATGCCTTTTGAACGATTACATCGGCAGTAATAACACTGGCGATTGGGGATTTGACGAACCTGCAGAAAAAAGAAACATGAAAGTTGGGTGTATTCGTGGAGCAGATATTGTAAAACTTAATGATTTGCCAACTCGCTACATAAAAGATAGTAACACTTCAAAGCTGTTATCTGTATGGGATATTGTTATAGAAGTATCTGGTGGTAGTCCCCCCAGGCTACTGGTAGAAGTGCGTTTGTAACGCCTGGAGTATTGAAACGCAATGGTGGAAATTTGACTTGCTCTAACTTTTGCCATGCTTTTACAATGAAGAACTACAAAGCATCTGCATATTTCTTCTTTATGTGGCGCATGTTCTATGACAATAACAATATGTTCAATTATGAGGGTAAAACTTCGGGCATAAAGAATTTTATGACAGACACTTTCTTGGCAAACAAGTGGTTAGATGTTCCTACAGCATTATTAGACTTATTCTTTGAACGAATAAAGGTTATATACGAGCAAATTGATAACAATATAGAAGAAATAAACGCTCTCACTAAGCAGCGTGACGAGCTCTTGCCATTGTTAATGAACGGTCAAGCATCGTTAAATTATCATTTATCTGACGATTGATAGCAATCTTATTATCGATATCAGTTAAAATGCGCCCAATCCTTTTCTGAACATCAAGACTTGGAATCCAGACGGTACAGTCTTTAATCTTGTCAGGAGAGGTGTGGCGTATTTTTGTTTGTTGGGCTGCTGCACTTAGTTGTTGTTTCACGCAAGCTGACGAGATTAGATAGAAAGCAAAGTTTTTATCCAACAAGCTCTCGTTGCAGTCTATTTTTGCAATATCTTGGCTTTGAATATATTTACCACTTTCTGGTATTCTTGCAGTAGAACCAAGCAATCCGATTGCCTGTTCTGTCAGAGGAGTAATAATATCACCTTTATCAAGTAGAAACTCCTCTTTGAAATCACCTACATAGTAGATGTTATCTTTTGATTGGTTCTCTTTAAAACAATTATTTCGATAGTCGAAATTTCCACAAGTAAGGCGTATATAGTTTCCTTGGGTGGCATAATACTCGCCACCCAAACTTGCGCCTCTTGTAACTTGTGTCAATTCTCCAAGTTTATATTTCTTCAATTCCATTATTCACTAATTTTGCAAGTGGGACTTGCAGAATTGCTTCCCTTAATTTGGGCAAACAAATCCAAGTCGTATTATTAGTTGTCAAGCAACCCTCTTATCTCCTTATCGAAATCAGAGTCAATGCGTTGCGTCTTATTAAATATATTATATTCTTCTTCCGCTTTCTTCTTGGCTTGTTCCGTTGAGATCTTGCCTTTATCGGGCAATATCTGATATCGTCGGAAAGCCAGAAACTCATTGACGCTTGCGGAGAACTGTGCCATATCGAACGTGTTTTCACGCTCAATGAGGTCTTCGATATAATCAAAGAAACCAGTAACAGCACGCTCCAATTGTCGGATTTCCTTCTCCTGCAAGAAGTTCTTGGCAATAGATACGTCCGACTTTAAGACACGTCCATCTGGGGCATTTTTCCATGTCGTCAATCCCATGTGGTCTTTTGTATGGTCTGCCTTTGAATAGATAATCTCCGCAGCAGTCTGTCCTGTAATGGCATAGTGGAAGCGGTTTTGTATCATCGCATAGAAATCTCTTGTAGTCGGAGAGTTCTTGTCATAGTCGGTGCTGCACTCTGCATATATGTCCGTAATCTGTTGCCAAATGCGGCGCTCACTCGTACGGATAGAACGCACACGCTCAAGCAATTCGCGGAAGTAGTCCTTGCCGAACACTGCCGTTCCTTGCTTCAACCGTTCATCGTCCATTGCAAAGCCCTTTTTGATATACTCATTGAGTATCTTTGTAGCCCATTGACGGAAACGAGTGGCTTTCAGAGAAGACACACGGTAGCCAACGGCAATAATTGCATCAAGAGAATAATATGTCGTTGTGTAGTTCTTGCCATCAGCGGCAGTTGTTTCCATTTTGGAAATAACTGAATCCGCAACAAGTTCACCCTCTTCAAAGATATTCTTCAAGTGCTTGCTAATAGCAGGAACACCAACTCCAAAGAGTTGCGCCATAGCCTTTTGCGTACACCAGAGTGTTTCGTTCTTTATTACAACTTGTACTTTGCCGTCAACATCGGGCATATTGTAAAGCAGAAATTGTATTTCGTTACTCATTATCTAAATCCAAGTCATTAAGTTTATTTTCTATTTCCTCAATCTGCGGCAAAGCCGATGCAACATCAGCGAAGAGCTTTTCCGTTTCGTATTGCGCTATACCCATTGGTTGTGTAATGCCACGAAGCGAAAACTCGGCTTTCTTGTTGCTCTTAGTCCGACAAAGGAGCAAACCAATGGTAGGCTTGTCTTCTGTGGATTTTACCAAGTCGTCAACTGCAGAAATATAGAAATTCAGTTTGCTAACGAACTCTGGCTTGAACTCTACGGCTTTTAGCTCCACTACAACATAACAATGTAATTTTAGATGGTACATTAGCAAGTCTATATAGTAGTCATCCCCATCAACCGATATGTGGTATTGTCTGCCTATGTATGCAAAGCCACGCCCCATTTCAAGCAGAAAATCAGTAATCTTGCTTGTCAATGACTTTTCTATATCCAATTCGTTTTGCAATGCAACCGTTCCGATGAACGAGAAATTGTAAGGGTCTTTGAATATGTAGCGAGCCAAGTCGGACTGAAGAGGCGGCAAGGTCTGTTCAAAGTTGTTGATTGCATGTCCTTTTGCATGGATGTATCCATTGTCAATCTGAAGGAGCATCACATCACGACTCCACCCATTCTGTGCTGTTTCTGTTATATAGTAGGCACGTTCTGCTTCGTCTTTCACCTTGGGCAGCAATGAAATATGATGATACCAAGATATTTGTGCAAGCGGTACTTGCACAAAATCCTTACCTTCACTCTCTAATTTTGCAAGTGTCGCTTGCAAAATTGGCAGTTCTCTTAATTTTGCAAGTGGCACTTGCAAAAATGGAAAATCTGGATATTGCATGGCAAAACTCTTCATATAGCCAAGGTTGCGTTTGGAATAGCCTCGGTCATCAGGATAACGAGAGATTAAATCCTTCGACAGCTGCTCTATAACCTGTTTGCCCCAACCTTCCTGCTCCTGTTTATGTAATATACTTTTACCTATGTTCCAATACAAGGTCAAAGTCCCCACATTCACATTAAGAGCCGTATGAAGTTTGGCAGTATCAATTAGGTGTTCAATATCTTTACGCCATTGGGCATAACCATTTGGCAATAACGAGTTGTTTCCCTTGATTATTTCGTTCATAGTGCTATTCCTTATCGATATTATTAAACGATATACTACGCAATTGGGTAAGTATCTCCTTCTCCAAACGGTGACTCTCTTCAAATTGTTGTGTCAGTGTGGCTTCATATTCACTCATCCGTCTGTTGAACTCCTCTTCCGTTATATCCACATAGTCAATCTTTATGTCGAAATACTGTCCTGCCGAGAGGCTATAACCCTTCTCTTTGATTTCATCGTAGCTGACGGCAACAGAGAAATCATCCACAGCCTCCTTGTTCTGGAAAGTCGCAATAATCTTCTCAATCTCTTCGTCGCGAAGACGCACTTTCTTCAAACCGTTGCTGTCCTTGTACTCCTCACCAAGTTTGCTTGCGTCAATAAGCACCACCTTGTCGGCACTTTTGGACGCATCGAAGAACAACACAGACACATTCGTACCAGTGTTGGCAAACACATTGCTTGGCATCGACACACAGCCATACACTATACGGTTGTCAACGATATGCTTTAGAATTTTGTTCTCTATGCCACTCTTGGCGGTGATGAAACCTGTCGGTATGACGATAGCACCCTTGCCCGAATCTTTTTTCAAAGAATTGATGACATGCTGGATGAAGCAAGTGTATATGGCCATGCTTTCCTTCTTCTTGGCAGGAACCTTGGGCACACCAGCCCAAAAGCGTGCAGGGAAAGCGGCAATCTTTTCACGAGTGTCGCTGAAGTCCATCTTGAAGGGTGGGTTGCTCACCACATAATCAAACTGGCGGAGACTCTGTCCGTCGTCGCTCTTGTGATAGGGTGAGACAAGCGTATCGCCTTGAATGGCATGGTCGAGCGAAGACACCAGTCCGTTGAGCAGCAAGTTGAGTTTGAGCATCTTGTTGCTTCGTTGCGAGATGTCCTGTGCGAAGATGGTGCAACGGTCTTCGCCTATTTGATGAGACAGTGCCATGAGCAATGTGCCTGTGCCAGCCGACGGATCGTAGCACTCTACGTTATGAAGGTCGGCATCATCGCCTACCAACAGGCGTGCCATGATTGTGGCAATGGCGTGGGGCGTGTAATATTCGGCATACTTTCCGCCACCAGCCGTGTTGTAGTCTTTAATAAGATATTCAAAAATGTTGGCAAAGAAGTCGTAGTGCTCGGCAAACGCTTCCTCAAAAGAGAAGTTGGCAAGCTTGTCAACCATGGCACGGGCAAAAGGCGCACGTTGCGCCACGTCTGTGACATAATGTGTTAATGGCTCGAAGAGCGGTATCTTGGTGTTCTGTGTGGTCTGCGTGGAGAATATGGCAAGGTTCTGCTCGGCAATGTCGCTCATCGTATTGTCGAAGATGAAGTCGAAGTCACCCTTTGCCTGCTGATTCCATAGGTTGGCAATTAGATGTTCTGGCTTCAGGCGAGGCAGGTCAGGCGATAGCGAAGCCCAAAGCATCATGCGCTCCATGTCGGTAAGTTGGTTGTAAGCAACTTCCCATTTATCTGCTGTGCGTATTTTTGCTGCGTATGGACTCTTGGATGTCTTAAGGGCATTGCCAAACTTATCATTAAGGAATTTGTACAAGAACACCTGTGTTATAATCTTGTACTCGTTGCCATCGTTGCCCATGCCGTATGTCTTGCAAGTAGCTTTCAAGGCATCAATGAGAGCCACAGTCTTTTCTCTTATTGTCATATTTTAATTTAATTTCTTGGATATGTTGCGTTGTATTGGTTGATGTACTGTCGGGCTATGCGCGTCTGAATGAACGAGAAGTCCTCCATCTGTGGCTCAATGGTGGGATAGTTGTAGAGAGCCTGTGCTATTTCCGTCATGACAGTCATTTCAAAATACTCGTCTTTCTTCAGAATGTCGTTACGGTCATACACCTTTTGGTCTATCTCCGATTTTATGTCGGTGAGTATCGCCACTATGTTGTCGTCATAATAGCTGAATATGGCGGCTTTGTGTTCTGCAAAACGACGCTTGTTCTCCTCGCGTATGCGTTTATGCACGTTGGCAAACTTGGTGTCGCCATTATATTTTTTCAGCAAGCGGTTGTTGCTCTCCTGCAACTTCACAAGCCGTTCAATGATTTCATCAAGTTCTTTGCTCTCTTGGTTGAACTTTGCTATGCTGTCGACCACAAATCCGTGCTCCTTGAACCGCTGCATGAAGGCATCTCGCAGGGTGATGTATTCTGGATCGTCAGGGTCAGTATTTTCCGTAAACTTGCGTATGGCTACCGACCACTTGTCTTGCAACTCACGCCCTCCGGCTATCATCTTCATCTCTTCCTCTCCAATCTTCGAGAAGTTGAAACGTATGTCTTGCATAGCCTCATTGACAAGTTGCTTGGTCTCGTCGGACACGGCAAATGCTTCCTTCTGATTGATGATGTCGATATGGTGTTGCACCTCTTTGAGCATGTCCGGAAGTTTGGTTATCTCCAACTTGCCGAAAGCATCTTTCAAGTCGTTATCGCCAAATGTACGCACTATGTTGGCACAGTCTTTGGCAGATATGAGCGTTTTCTTCAAGTCAAGCAATACCTGTTTGTCCTCAATGGACGAAATCTCAGAAGAGAATTCTTCCACGTTGTTTGTGGTGTAGTCGAATAGCGTCTGTCTGACATCGCGCATCTGTCGAATCAGTTCGTCAGGGTATTCTATCACTTGCGAGAAGGTGTCTGTTGTATGGTTGCCGTCCACCTCATCAGGGTTGTTGAAACGATTCAACTCTTTAAGATAAGCCTCATTGGTTTCCTCAAAGTTACGCTTGATATTGGCAAAGTCTATGACATAGCCATACCTGTTGTCTTTGTAAGGACGATTCACACGGGTGAGAGCTTGCAGCAGGTTGTGGTCCTTTAGCTTTCTGCCGAAATACAGGCGTTTCAGTCGTGGGGCGTCAAATCCTGTAAGGAGCATATTGAAGACGATGAGCAAGTCGATGGTCATGTTCTTCTTGAAGTCCTTTATGATTTGCTTGCGTGTCTCCTTATCATCGCTGTCGTGAAGAATCAATCCAACTCTCAAAGGTTTTTTTTTCGTTTCATACACAGGCACAGCCTCGGCAGCCATCCATATTTGGTCGCCCATCTTGATTTGTATGGGCTGCGACTGTCCGCCATCAGGCGTGTGCAGAAAGGCTTCATATAGTTTGCGTGCCTGCTCGCTCGTCTCGCAGATGACCATGCCCCCCAAGGTGTCATCGCCTTGAATCTTGCGAAACTGGCGTAGGTCGTCGGATATATAATGCGCCAACTCGCTTACATAGCTCTCATGCTCTATGATTTGCGAACGCTTGATGTCTTTCTTTTGCACAAGCATTTCAAGTTTGTCGTATACTTCCGACAAGCGCTCCTTGTATGAAGTCTCAATGTCCTCGCGGATGATTTTAAGCGTGTATCCATCAGCTATGGAGCGGTCGTAATAGTATGTATGGAAATAACGTTGGAACACAACGCTCGAAGCACAATCGCTTTTCAAAAGCGGTGTGCCCGTCAAGGCTATCTTTATGGATTTTGGATCGGCATCGAAAAGGTTTGCCAAGAAGCAACCGCCAGGCTTATAGCCTCGGTGTGCCTCATCCATGATGAATATGCGCTGCAAGTTGGTGGCGTATGCAGGAAGATTGACCTTCTCCTTGTCTTCTGCAAAGCGCTGGATATTCACAACAGTAATCTCTGGTTGACCACTAAGCCCCTCTTGCGCATGGTTGTTGCGGAACTGTGCCATTAGTTCAGCACGTGTGTTGGCTGTAGATACCACCAATCCTCTTGCCTCAAACTCTTGTGTAGCCTGTTCCAGCAGATCTATTCTGTCGACAATGAAATAAAACTTTGCTACCATGCTGTGCTTGGCATAGTAATCCGAGAGAACGTATGTAAGATAGTAGGACAAAGCAGTCTTTCCACTACCTTGGGTGTGCCATACAACACCAGAAGTGGCACCGTCATTGAGTTGGTCACGAATAGCCAGCGACGCAAACATCTGTTGATAGCGCATGATGTGCTTTTGGTCGGTACTTTCAATTTTGCCGTCCACTTCCTTTTCCATCTTCACATAGGCAATGCCATACTTTATGAGGAATAGCAAACGTTCGGGGCTACACATGGATGTAAGTATTCGGTTGGTTGGTGTATTAACATCCAAGTTTGTCTGATATTCAGGCGTATGATGGATTACCTGACAGTTGAAATCAGACAGTATGCGTTTTTCTTCATCCTGCTTTATGCTGCCGTAAGGATATTCTTTTATAAATGGTGCAACAGGCTGATTGGATGGATTTTCCTCACGAAAGCAGTTGAACGGAGCATTTTCTCTTGCAGCCGTGCAATAGAAGGCACCCTGTATTGGCACAATGCCTCCCATCGTATCATACTCCATATTATTGGAGAATATCATCAACTGAGTGATGTTGATGAAACGACGGATTTTTTTGTTTGGGAAGCGTTCCCGATTCATTCGCTTGCTCTCTGCCACCATGCCGCCATGATTATTAGGCTTCTTTACCTCAACAAAGCAAAGAGGCAAGCCATTGACAAATAGCGTTATGTCAGGGCGGAACTCGTCCTGACCGTTTTTACAGGTAAACTCAGCTGTAAAATGGAATGAGTTGTTTCGAGGATTCTCAAAATCTATCAGTCGTACTGGTGAAACGGTAGTGAGCCGCTTATAGAAAGACTTGCCGAGGTCTTCATTCGTCAGTTCTTGCCTGATAGCACGTAATGTTTGAGCAAATTCGCCCTTTGCAGATGGATTCAAACGTTCAAACTGCAGCTTGAATACATCTGTAAGGATATTTGTGTCTGGGTCGTAAACACTGCCAGCCATGTCTTCATTTATTTTGCCAAAATAGGAATACCCTAATCGCGTCAAATGTACCATGGCTGGCATTTGAACTCTTGTCGCTTCATTGAACTTGCCCATAACTTACTTGCTAAATTTATTGGTAACCATTTTATTTTTAAGGCACATATAACATCTCTGTTTCTTCAAAGTCATTATTTGTTCAGGAAATACACGGGCGAGTTTCTTGCGCCTTCTTTCTTCAAGATTCCAATCTCTGTGAAATGCTTCAAGCATTTCAGTGCTGCACTTTGGCGTAGTCCGAAATTCAGTTGCAAGTCGCGCCTTGTAATGCAGTTGTTTGCCGTAAGGTATTCTTTAATCTTTGCCAGCAACTCCTCTTCGGTGTATTGGCTTGATTTGGACGAGAACTTGGCACGTTCAAACCGCACGTTCCTTTTCACTTCGTTGAGCAGTTCTGCGTCAGGGCGAAACTTGATGTTGCGGACTCTGATGTAATCGCCACGTACTTTTTCCATAGGCTTGTCTTCCGGCATATCAAGATTGACAGCCAACGAGAAGTAGCCTATTTCTGGAATATGAAAACGGTTGCCATGCGAAAGTTCATTTATCATGCTGTCACGCAAAGTCATTAGCGTGGCTTGCACATCGCCTTTCGTAAGTGAGCAGTTGTCTTGAATGTGGCTCTCAAGTTGTCGGTCTGTTTGAGGAGGATTCTCAAAAATCCGCACAAACTCCTGTTCCTTACCCGTACCTTTAGAATTCTTTATTGATTGTATTTCGTATTTGATGCTCATAGGACTGTTTATGATTAGGCTTCAAAGTTAATAAATAATCGCCAAATATAGAAATCATATTAAGTAAAAGCCTCATAAACATCTGTCCTGATAAGCTATATTAACCTTACACGTCAATAAATGTTGTGTAAACAATGCCGCAATGTGATGTCAAACAGCCTCGTTTGTCATATCATATCGTTCGATACACACATTCACATCGAACGATATGAGCATGTGTATCGAACGATATGAATGTGTGTATCGAACGATATGAAAGAACAGAAAAGCCCCTCTTGCTTTCCAATAGGATGACTATTGGATTGCAAGAGGGGCTTTGCTGCATCATACCAAAATCACTTTACTTAACGAGTATCTTCTTGCCCTTCACAACGTATACGCCTGACGGCAGACCGTTGAGAGAGTGGGCTTGCTTGCGAACCAGCTGTCCGGTGGGAGAGTAGATGTCGCAGGGCTTGCCGTTAAGCATTGCGTCTGCTTCTACGGCTGTGATGCCGGTGGCGCCAGTGACGGTCAGCTTGCCGTTGGTGTAAGAGAAGTCGTAGTTGTCGGCATCGCCGCCTTCCACCACAATCTCGTATTCGCCCTCGGGTGAGTTCTCGTCTGCCACACACGTTATCTGCGGCTTCTCATTGAATACGCTTTCCGTATCGCCGTTGCGGAATCCTTCGTAGCGGAGGGTGAACTCAGGATTGCTTTCGCCCTTGCCACGTGTGGCGTCTTCCACGATCACTTCCAGCGGAGCACGCTTGATGATCAGATAGCCGTCCTCAAACTCCACGTCCTCGTCCTGGATGGTTCCGCGTCCGATCTTGATCTTGTAACGTCCGGCATCAGAAGTCTTGTCTGCCTCGCATGTCAGCTCAGGCTTTCCTTCCAGCTCTGCACCGATGACGGTGTAGGTGAGTTCAGGATTGTCGTCGCCATAGATGCGTGAGAGATTGCGTGCCTTGACGGTAACGCCGAACTCCACGATGTTCGTGAATTCCTTCCACTGTGCCAAAGAAGCGTAGCGTGCCTTGCTGCCTGCACGTACTGTCAGCTTGCAGGTCTGGGTGTTGGCTGCTGCGAAGACGTCGGTGCCGAGCTGCGGGATGTCCTTAGGTCTGACCTTCAGTTCCTCCATTGACCAGCAGTAGCCGAAGGCTTCCCTGCCGATGTTCTTTACGTCGTTGCCGATGGCTATCTTGCGTACCATGCTGCAACCGGCAAGTGCATAGTCGTCGATGGTCTTCACTCCGTCGGGGATGTTGATGTCTTCTCTGACGAGAGGCGTGACAGCCATCAGAGTGGTCTTGTCCGTATTGTAAATCATGTTGCCGTCCACCTTGAAGTTGGCGTCAGCGGCAGGAGTGAGACTTACGTGGCTCAGCTTGTTGCAGTAAGCCCATACGCCCTTTCCGAAGTTGTGGATTCCTGCCGACGGGAAGCTGATCTCTTCCATGCTGCATCCATAGAACAGCTTGTCTGGCAATGTGTTGTCCGCCTTGATGGTGAGCTTGTTGCCCTTGTCGATGAGATAATAGTCAGATCCTGCAAGAATGTTGGTGTTGCTAAGGTCGAGTTTCTGCAGTCTGCCGCGAGTGCGACCGCCATTCTCGTCCACGCCAGCCATCTCACGGATGGTGCGGATGTCGGTGGCATTGATGTCACCGTTGACCTTCAGACCTTCGTAATGGAAGAATGATTCCTCTTTCAGCAGCGATCGGAGCGTACCTGGCTTCGTCACGCTTACTTCGCCGGAGATGCGGCTGATGGCAGGTGTCGGCTCGATGTTGATGACAGCCTCCTGCATCTGTGTGAACTTATAGCCGACGGGGTCGAGGATGGCTATGTCGTAATAGCCGTTCTGATCACCGTTCCATCCCCAGTTGACATGCACCAGACCCTCTGCGTCGTATCCGTCGAGAACGAAGGAATGGCCCTCGCGCTGCTTTGTGAATCCACCGTATACGATAGGCAGATTGCGGCTGAGCTGGTCGTAGACGACGTTCATCCATTCCTGCTCGGTATAGTCCTCACGCTCCAGATACTTCACGTCGGTCAGTCCGTAATAGCGCTGCAGACCTCTGGCAAGAGTTTCGTGGAGCGCGCCGCTACCGCCTTGTGCAGCCGAACCGTATTCCATGTCGGCTGCCACGCCAAGGTCTCTCATCAGCATAGCCACGGCATCAGCCTCTTGAGTGGAGTAGCCTTTGTCGTAAACGTCTATCATGTTGGTCCAGTCGTAGATGCTCTTCTCGAAGTCTACGCTGATGGCAACGCCTGATGTCATGCCGTAGGGATAATAGATGGTATGGCTGCCCATTCCGTTCTTCGGTCCCTTATGATAATAGAACACCTGTGCCGTGGCCGTGGCGGCGCATCCTGTAAGACATTTGCCAGAACCGTCAGTGGCGATGGGGCAGAGGTTGTTGAACGGTGCCTCCTGACCCCACTTGGTGGTGAGGAGCATGGGGACTGCTTCTGGGAAGTTGCCGTCGGTAGGCTTTGTGGTGCGAGCAATGGTCTTGCCTTCTTCCACATTCTTCTTCACCACCTCGCTGACAGCGCTGAGCCACCACTTGAAGCTCTCGTTCCCTGCCTTGTCGTCGAAGCTGCTCTCCGAATAGCCGAGCACGGCAGGAACAAGGTCGTCATTGGCGATGATGGCAAATCCGCCGTTGTCGTATCCGAAGACTGTGTAATCGTCTGCAGCCTTGAGCTGCTTCATCGGCGCTTTCTTGGCCTTCATCATCTTCGACAACTGTCCCTTACTGAAAGCTGCCGTGGCTGCCTGCATCTTCTGCTGAAGGGTTCGGGGCTTGGCGTTCAGTGCGCTTGGCATAAGTAATGCCAAGCACATTGTAGCCAAAACCATATTATAACTTTTGTTCATGGTTTTCGTTTGTTGGTTTCACATTCCAGTTTTTACTTCACTGCTATCTTCTTGCCGTTAACTACGTAGACTCCCTTCTTGAGCAGGTTGAGGTTCTTCACGCCCTTTGCCACGCAGATGCCGTCTGTTGTGTAGACGTCGAATGTCTGGTTGCTGTCGGCAGAGATACCGTCCACTGCGGTCAGAATCTGAGCGAGTGTTGCCTCTGACTCTTCTGTAGCGTAGACAGCTGTCACGCCATATACATGACTGTTGGTGTCAGAGAGATCTGCATCCTTGTCAACGAAGTTGCGAACGTCAGCTGCGACATTGCCGATAAGCTTGTCGTCACGATAGATCTTATAACCAGTTACCTCACCGGCACCATAGCTGTACGTGATGTCGTCAATCATGAAGAAGAACGGATTGTTCCATGTCGGTGTGTTGTGGTTGATGGCGAAGTATCTTGCTCCTGCCGGCAACTGCACCTTTATCTGCTGCCAAGCACCGCTCGTTATGCTATAGGTATCGCCAAGCTTCATGAACGACTCGCGTTTGTTGTCGGTGGTGGAGTAGTATACGTTGAAGTTCTCCTCATGGGTGTTTTCGCTGTCCTTATAGTTCTTCACCCAGAAGCTTACCTCCTGATTGTCGCCTGAGAGTTCCGGACTGTAGAGCCAGTTGTTCTGGGCCATGTCATATCCTTCAGCGTCCACGCGATAGATGGCAGCCAGATACTTGTTGCCCTCATGTGCCTTGAAGTCGGGCACCTGATTGAGCTGTGCTTCCGTGAGCCATCCGTTGGTAGGCTCGAAGAGCATGAAGCCGTAGTTGGAACCCTGGTTCGGGAACTTATATTTATCGAATATACCACCCGTTGTACCTGAGTTGACAGCCTCTGACTTAAAGGCTCCGAAATTGTCCTGGCTCCAAGATGTGCCCTCCTCGAAGCTCTCGGTAACGGTTTCCGTAGATGTGACAGCAGGAGTCCAAGATACGTTGATGCCCTCAGCAGTCTTGTTGGTGCTTACACTTTCGGGTCTCGGCTTCTCGCTGGTGGTGAACTTGATCTTTGAAGAAACCACGTTATCGTCCTCGAAGAGGTCGTAAGCGTAGTCTATCTCAGCCTTCAGTTCCACGTCGTCGTTCTGGTCGAGCTTGTTGCTCTGGTATGCGAAGTCGACGTCTGTGAAGCCGTATGCTGCCAGTGTCTCAGTAATCTTCTTGGTTTCGACGAGCTTGTCGTTGGCATAGAGCTTCACCTTGAAGTTCTTGGCGGGGTTCTCGCCGAAGTTGTTCACTCTTACCTTCACGTTAGCCACGCCACCCTTCAATACTGTCTTCGGTGTTTCGATTTCGGCGTTGAGGTCGTCAGTCTGTGTGTCGCGAACGAAGAGGCGGTCGATGTATATCTCCTCATAGCTCTTGCCCTGTACGGCGAAGTCGAAGGTGATGAACGGTTCGTTAGCCCACGGACTGAGGTCGATGCCGGATGCGCTCCAGTCGCCACCCTGCAAGTTGGCATAATCCACGACGCCTGCCTCATGCTTGATGCCGTCAGGAGTCTCCACCTCTACCGTAATCTTTGCCTTGCTGCCTTCTGCTGCCTTGTGATGGAACATCAACTTGGGAGCTGTGGCGCCACCGAGACTGATCTTGCCTGAACCGAGGTACGAGATGTCGTCGTCGTTCACCGGCATAAGATAGAAGCAACCGCCGTCGTTGTCAACCGAGTTTTTAGAGAGCTCGAAGTCTGACTTGCCGGTTCCCCATGCTGCCCAGAGGATGCCGTAGAACATATAGTTCTTTACGCTGGCAGAGAACGGGATGTCGTAAGGCTTGCCCTGGATGTATGAAGGCAATGGTATGTACGCACTGCTGCCGTAATCGTTGGCTGCGTTGATGAAGAGTGTCTTTACGGTCTGCTCCGCTCCGTCATTAGGATTGACGTCGAGGTCGAAGTATGTCTTGCCTACTGTGTTTCCCACAGGAGTATATGTAGGTTTATAGTCAGAACCGTCAGATTCGGCGAGCGTATAGGTGAGCTTCTCGGGGTTGAGATAGCCACCGTGTATGCCCTTCTCTGGAGCGTTCCAGTTAAAACGTACTGAGTTGGCATTTGTCTCGGTGTTAGCCTTTACCGGAGTAGTGGGGCTATCTTCGCCTACGTATACTGCCACCGGTGAGCAATAGAAGCTTGCGCCCTTCTCGTTTACGGCTGCCACGCTGTATACGTTGACACCATTGACCGGTGTGTTGTCTGTGTATTCCACCTTAGCGCCAGGAGCTGCAGCCGGAATCTCTGCCACCACCTTACCCGTGCGACGGAGCTGGAAACCGGTGATATTGTCAAGAGTATTGCCGTTGAGGGTCTTTGTCGGAGCTGTGAAGCTGATTCTTGTGGAGAGAGTTCCCTGCGGGTCGGCTTCCACATTGAGTTCCGTCACCTGGTCAGGAGCGAGATTATCCACACCTGCCGTGACATTGATGTCGTCAATCTTTACGCCCATGGCTTCTCCCAGTACTGAGAGTGCATGGAATCCGAGATAGATAACCTCATCCTTGTCTGCTTCGAGAGTGAGCGTAACCGCCTCAAAGTCGGAACGCTTGATGGTGGTCTGCGGCATCAGAGTCTTATTCATACCTTCCACAGTGGGTGCTGAGCCGTATTTCACCTCGAACTGCTCCTCATAGTACTTGTATAGTCCTGAGAGTCGGAAAGAGATGTTATACTTGTGGTTGGCCTTTACCTTGAGTGCGGGTGTAATCAGCCAGTCGTTGAAGCTGTGCTTCTCCTCTCCACGAAGTATTGGGGCGTAACCGTCGTAACCATTGAACATGTCAGCCTCTTTGAGAGACCATGTGATGTTGTCATTGTCTGCATCCATGACGGTGAAGTAAGCCAAGTCGTACTTAGCGTCGAAGCCGTTGTAGAAAGGCGGAGTGATGGGGTCGCCGTAGGCTATGTAGTTGGTGACGATTTCGTCGCCCTTAGTGCCGTTGTTGCTCGGCGTGATGCCATATCCGTAGACAGTGGTCTCGCCCTCAGGAAGTGTTTCTTCAAAGGTGGTTCCCACATGGCCTGTCTTAACCACTTTGCCTTCCGGATAACGCTTGATGTCGTAGGTGAGTTTGCCGAGGTAGCCGTCGTTCTGGCCACCGGCTGGTGCTTCCCATGTGACAGTAGCCTTGCCAGTGTTGGCATTTACGGATGCCTGAGCGTTGCCCACAGGCTTCGGAGTGTCAAAGCCTGCGTAGTAACGGCTTGCGTACTTCGGGCTCGCGCCGTTGGCGTTGCTGACAATAACGGTGATGGTGTTATATCCCTTATTAAGTGTCACCTGCTGCGATACCTTTGCTCCAGGAGTGGTCTCGCCAGTTGCTATTTCTTCTTTACCGTTAAGGATGGTGTAGGTGAGCTTGCTGTCTGTAAGATTGTTGCCGTCAAACTGCTTTGTAGGTGCGGTGAAGCAGACGTTGCCCGTCAGCGAACCACCAGTGAAGTCGAAGTCAATCTGCTCAACAGCAGCAGGAGCGTTGTCGGCAGCCTTTGCCTTAGGAATGGTAAGGAGCGAGATAATGTTGTTGTTAGCGAATTGTCCAACCTCCGTCAGCTGACCGGTAGTGAGGTTAACTGTATAGAGGGTTGACTGCTGGTTGTTGTCCACGCAGTCCCAATAGAAAGTATTGGTGGTCTGGTCTATTTCGCCGCTCTGATAGAAGTAGCTGCCGTCAGCCTTGGTGAGTTGCTTGCCAGTGGAACCGACCACTACTTCTTCAGCTGTTTGGGTGTCAATCTTATAGAGGTTGCCATCTTCCGCAATGCCATACAGAACATTGTCGCTGGTGATACCCATTGCCACGTAACTGTGTCTGAGTCGTCCGATAGTGGTTCTTGACTCGGTGGCATAGTCCACAACGCCAAGCTCATTATACGTACCGTCAGCGTCAAGGAAACATCCGTAGACAGTTCCGTCGTTAGCCACGGCTGTCTCGATGGCAACGAGCGAATAATTCTCAAGGCGCTTTTCCAGCTTCTTCTCCCAAGTCTTGGTGTCGTAATGATAGAGGTAGATCATATCCACGCCCCAGAAGTTCTGGTACATCACGAAATAGAGGTCGTCCTCAATCCATGCACCTGCACCAGTGGCACGGAAGAAGTCGTCCAGGAATTGCTTCTTTACCTTAATGGGAGTTTCGGTGCTGAACGAGTACATACCGTATTCTGGAGTCTCAGCACCCCAGCTATTATCAAAAAGCACATTACCCCATAGAGTCTTGGCTTTCTCGTCGTTGGCTCTTAATATAGGAAGGGATGGTGCTTGCTTGGTCTTGATGCCTGCCTCAATGTTGCGGTTAAGACGCACGAGGCTGTCACGCTTCGCTGTTTGCGGCACGAGTCTCTTGTGCAAAAGCGGATGCTTGGCGATAGACTCAGCCAACTTAGCCTTGCGCTCTGCTGGTGTAAGCTTCATAGGAGCGAGCATCTCGTATGAAGACTTGTTACCTTTAAGCCCTAATTCTGTGGTTTGGGCGTTGGCGCCGAGTGACAACAACAACATTGATGCTGTTACTCCAATGGTCATAATTGGTTTTTGTTTTTGCATAAGATTATTATTTTTAACCTATTGGCAGAACTACTTGTATGTTACATATTCCACAAACAGGCGGTGTTATGTTATGATATTTATCGCTTGCAAAAATAGGTATATTATAAACACGGTGCAAATCAGTCTTTTCCATTTTCACGAAAATGATGATAAAATACCTTATAATAGGTATGAAATCCCGATGAAATGTGGCTTTTTGACAAGGAATGTGACAAATAAAGGGGGCAACGTCCTTGATGTCGTGATTATACGACTTCAAGAGCGTTGCCCCTAATTATGAAATGATGTCTCCTTACGGAGTTATGCTATTACTTGATGATCACCTTGCGGTCGTTGATGACGTAGATGCCAGACTTCAGACCATTGAGCGACTTCATTCCCTTGTCAATCAGTTGACCGTCGAGAGTGTAGACTGTGTATGCTGTTGCATGATTGATAGTCTCAATGCCTTGTATTGTGTTGATAACTGTAGGAACTGCGATGGTCGGCTCAGACTCGCCGTTGGCGTAAAGTGCCGTGATGGCGTAGGTGTATTTCTTGCCAGCCTCTCCTGTTTCGTCGGTAAACTCCGTCTGGTCGGCTTCCATTGTCTTTATCAGCTGGTCGTCGCGGTAGATGTTGTAGCCAGTAATGACTTCTGTTCCCTTTTCGTATGTAACGTCGTCAACGAGGAATATCATAGCGTCGTCTTCTCTTGTCTTGCGGTGGATGGCGAAATACTTGGCGCCTTCTGGCAGTTTTACGTTGATTTCTTGCCACTCGCCAGACTCTATGTCGTAGGTCTCGCCCAACTTGATGAAGTCCTTAAAGTCTGTGCCCATTGTAGAGTAGAGCACGTCGAAGGTTTCAAGGTTATATACGCCCGGCGAAACCAGATTGTTCACCCAGAAGGAGACGGTCTGCTTGTAACCTGACAGAGCGGGACTTATGAGCCAGTCGTTTGCATCAATGTAGTCGCCATTGGCGAAACTGTAGAATGCTGCAAGGTATTTGTTGCCGTTGTGGGGCTTGAGGCATGGGAAGTTGCCCATAGTCTCAGAGTCAATCCAGTAGTCAAGCGGTTCCATCAGTATGAATGCGAACGGGTCGCCCTCGCCTGGATAAGGATAGGTGAAGATATTTCCGGTCTTAGTCTTCTCTTCACTGAATTTAGCTGTCCATTCGCCGAACTTGTCCTGCGACCATGAGTCGTACTCTTCAAAGCTGTCCGTAACCACCTTGCGTGCATCGGCGGGTGATGTCCAGCTTACGGTGTATGTGCCGTTGTTGTTGTCAGTGACAGATGCGCTCTCCGGTTTCTGCTTGTCAGATACCTTAAAGGTCAGCGTGGTGGTCTTTATGTTATTCTCCGGCTTCATGTCGCCTTCGTATTCCACTTCCGCTTTCAGTTCCACAGAGCTGTTCTCCATGGTGATGGCTGCTGGATAACTGAATGTATAGACGGCCTCATCCATATATGCAAGGGCGGTTTCTGCCACTTTCGTGTCCTGGAGTTTTCCGTCGGCATACAGTTTCACCTTGTATCCGTTGGCCTCCTGCAAGCCACGGTTCTCTACTGTCACTTTCACTTCTACGTTATCCCCCTTCTTTGCTGATGGGGGAAGGATGATGGTCTTCACAGCCATATCGTTCTCACACTGGTCGGTAATGCTGATTTCGTCAAGCATTACAAACTCGTACTGACTGGCTGAAACCGTGAATTGTAGGAAGAGATAAGGTAATGAGCCATACTTCGGGTCGATGTCTATCGTGTTTCTGATCCACTTGCCGTCCTCAGATACGGTCTGGATGGTCTGCAGTTCTTCCTCTGTGCCGTCTGGCTTCTGTATGGCTACGACAATCTTGGCGTCACTATTCTCGTATGCCAAGTGAGTGAACTCCAGTTTCGGATGAATGGCTCCTGCAAGAGTCAGCTTACCAGTACCCATCACACCATAATCGTCAGAGTTGTTTGATTCGTACAAGATACATCCGTTGCCGTCGGATGAATCCTCTGTCATCATAGTGAACTCGGATGCGCCGTTGCTTCTTGCCCACCACATCGGGTTGTCAAGCTTACCGTTCTTGAAGCTTTCCGCAAACGGCAGTTCGTATGGTGCGCCCACGATAATGCTCGGTGCCATGGCAACATTGCTTTCGCCAGTGGCATTAACGGCAGACACGCCGAAATCCTTCAGTTCCTGCTTGCCTTCGTTGGTGCGCATGTTGAGTGTGTAGCTTTCTTGTCCTACGCCGGTTTCGGCAATGAGAGTTTTGGTGATGTTGCCGTAAATGTTCTCAAATGTATATATATTATGTGAGAGTGAGGTCTTGTCCACGTAGCCGCCATTAACACCTTTATCGGCGTCTTTCCATGTGAATACCACGGAGGTGACATTATCTTGGGCAAAGACGTCAGAAGGAGTGCCGGGACGGTCTATATCTATATCTGTATCTGCTGTGATTCTTTCTGCTGTGACTCTTGATATCTTAACACCGGCGAAGGGCTTGAGGTTGCCACGTTGAGATTTTTTTCCTAACGCTTTGTCTTGACCTATTGCGGTGGCGGGCAACAATAACATCGTTGCCGCGAAACCTATGGCCATAAAAAACGGTCTTTTTATTTTCATAAGATTAATAATTAAAAACCCATCAGCAGAACTTCTTGCTTCGCAACTCATTTCGACGGACAGGCGTGGTTAGGTTAATGAATTATCGTCTGCAAATATATAGTTTATGCTTATATCGAGCAAATCCGCTTACTCCATTTTCCCGAAAATGAAGAGAAAAGAGTCTGTATTACAATGATTTCGGCTTTTTATTCCACAGTATGCTCCTTGAGCCGGTCCTCTGCCAAGAACTTCTGATATACGGATGGGGTGAGTCCGGTGCACTTTCGGAACTGCTTGATGAAGGTGGTCTGCGACTTGTAGCCGACGCTCTGTCCTATGGCGGTGATGGTGAGGTTGGCGTATTCGGTGTCGTCGGTTAGACGTTCGCATGCTTTCTTTATGCGGCAGTCGTTGAGCAGTTCGGTGAACGACTTGCCGTAGTGGTCGTTGATGACCATCGAGACGTATCGCTCGTTTGATCCGATGAGTTTGGCAAGCGAACCGACGGTGAATTCCTGCTGACAGTATTCGTCCGTTTCTTCCATTACTCTTCGTATATCCTCAAGCAGCTGCTGCTTCTGGTCGTCTTTCATATTGCTGGTGCGAGTAGCCTTGCGTTCTTCTGTTTCCGCCATATTGCTGCGGTTCATGTCGTAAAGCTTGCGGTAGCTCACCTCCAGATTGCGCTTCTGTCTGAGTACATAGAATAGCAATACGCTGATAAGGACGACGGCGATGATGCTGACAAGGAAGAGCAACTGATAGAGTCGGGCGTTATGACGATGTATTTCCTCTTCTTGGTGTAGGCGGGTTATCTCCTTGTTAGCCTTGTCCACCTCATAGATGAACTGCTGGTTTTTCACGACGTTGAATCGTTGTGAGTTGTAGATTGAGTCCATCAGGTTGAGGTATTGGGCGTCGTATTGCTGTGCTATGGAGGTGTTGCCGCTTCGCTTCTGTATCTCCGCCATGTCGCGCAGCGTTTCCGGCACGTAATGCATCATGCGGTTCTTCTCAGCTGTCTGCATGCAGAGGTGGATGTAATGGAGGGCATTGCTCATGTCTCCCATTTCCATATAGTTGGTATAGATGCGCGAATATACGGAGCAGACAAATATTGCAGGCAGTTTGGCGGCGATAGATGTCTTGGCAAGGTCTGCAAGAATCTTGTTGGATTCGGCATAGCGTGCCTCCTCAGAATTGAGAAGGGCTTTGGAGAAAGTGATGTAGAAGTGGGTTTCTGCTGTTTCGGGGTGTGGCGATGTCTGCATAAGCTGGCGATACTTGCGGGCTTCCTTCAGGTCCTTGCGGTTGAGGCATACGCCGAAGAGATTGGCAAGCAGCTTGAATGTCAGCTCTTTGTCGCCCTTAGGTATGATGGCATAACCTTTCTTATAATATTCGAAACCCTTGTCATAGTCCTTGAACATGCAGTAAGCGTTTCCGATGTTCTTGTATATAGAGGCAAGATGCTCTTTCGACTTCGAGCTTTCGCTGAGTTTCAGTCCGGTCTGATAGTTCTCAAGTGCGTTGATATAGTTGCCGCGGTCATAGAAGATGTCGCCAGCCTTCATGTTGGCAAGCGAGCAGTCGGTCAGTTCCTTGTCGGTCATATTGTCGTTTGTGCGTGAGCAAACGAGCATATACATCACGAGGGCCTTGTCGTCTTCATGTCGTTGGAGCAAGGTGTCGCCCATAGCAAGAACCTTCTCGGACGACCACCCACGAACTTCGCGTATGAGCGTTGAATACTTGCTGACGCCCGAAGCCGGTGACATCAGCGAATAAAAGGTCAATATGATAAGTAGCAGTGTCCTGCCAATATGGTTATTCATCGGTATAGTTGGAAAAATGATAGTACCTTGATGGCTTCTCCATCAAGGCTTCATACGATGCAAAGTTAGCACTTTTCCGTAAAAAGAAAAACTTTCAAGGTATTAAAATCAAATTTTGGACGATAAAGGTAATATAAAAAAGAAGCCGTCACGTAAGCAATTACTTACGAAACGGCTTCCTATGGTATCCTTATCGGAAGTTGTTTGGCTTCATGCGGTTGCCGGCAGCGTCGTTGGTGTCAGCCACATCCCACCAGAGGCGTGTGCCCTGGGTGTTGTTGGTCTGCAGGTTAGGATGCTGGATGAAGTACTTGTTCTGCGACTCGCTGTTCGGATAAAGCAAGCGCTTGATCTGCTTGCCATTAGGAACGTCACCTCCAGAGAAGTTGGTCTGCTGATTGAGAAGGGCGGGATAGTCGGTGCGACGGAAGTCAGCCCAACCCTCGTTGCCGTTCGGAAATACTGCCATCCACTTCTGTGTGATGATGGCTTCGAGGATGGCTTCGCGGTCACCGCTGCTGAATACGCCTTCGTCCCATACCTTCAGACCGTCGATGTAAGCCTGAGCGTCAGCGTCGGCAATGTGATAATAGTCCATGGATGCCTTGACACCTGCACGGAAGTAGCCCTCTGCGTCAAGTGTGAGGTCGGCTCCGGTCCATCCTCTCAGAGCTGCCTCTGCCTTAAGGAACAACGACTCTGCGTAACCGAACCATACTGTAGGACGAGAATAATTGAACCAGTGGTCATCGGGAAGATCCTTTGAGGCACCGTCCTTAACCGTACGTGTAAGACTGTACTTCAGTGGGTCCATAGAGATGTCGGGCGACTGGGCTCCACGCAGACATCCTACAAAGTCGTTGCGCAGACCGTCCTGACCGGTGGCAAGCGTAGCAGCTGTCATATTGCTGCGATACCAGCTCACAAGGCAGCGTGGGTCAATCTTCTTTGTTTCCGAATTGTTGCGTCCTTTCTTGATTGTGTATTCCTTGCCGCCGTTAGAGAGGTTGCGATAAAGATTCTCCATGTCCTTAGAGAGTACGCTCTCGCCGCCATAAGCCACGGAGCACATGGCAAGACCGTTCTCGTCTCCGCCACTGTCTTCGCCACCCATCTCAACGGGAGCGTGCTTAGGCACGGTCTGCATGTTGTCGTCATTGCTCTTCATCAGACCGTACTTGTTGTTGAGTGCAGCCTCTGCCTCCTTCTTTGCACGTTCAGGATTGACATTGCTGATGCGCAATGCCATGCGCAGACGCATTGAATTGGCGAAGCGGCACCACTTCTCGGCATCGCCGAAATAGCAGATGTCATCCTTATCAATCTTATACTGTGATGCGTCTTCCGGCTTAATGCTGTCTACTGCCTGCTCAAGCATGCGGAACATGGCGTCATAAACCTGCTCCTGCGTGTCGTATTCCACGTTGTTGGTCTCTGGAACCTTAGCCTGCACGTACTGACGGAACGGCATGTCGCCGTATGTGTCGGTGTTGGCGAGAGCGAGGAACGTGTAGTAGATGCGTGTGATGTAGTACATATTGCGATACTTCTCAGGCGTATCGTTAAACTTGTATGCTCTCAGAAGGTCGCGATACTCGGTGGAGCGCTCCGTATAGAAGTGTGACCAGCGGCGTCCTGACCATCCGTCAGAATAGCCATAGTCAGGCGACTTCTTTGCGTGCTTGGGCTGATTGTTTGCCACGTATCCCGCATAGATGTCGTGCGAGAGGTTGGTGGTTATTTGATAGTCGTTGTAATATCCCTGATAAAGGAATGTGCGGAAGGTGGCAGGAGCGTCTGCCAAAGCCTTCTTGTAAGCCACCGAGTCGTCGTGCGACACGGCATAGTTGATGTTGATGTCTGCGTATTTGCCTTCGTCCGGTTTGTCCGGAGTAATCTCGCCGCCCGCATTTTCAGAGCCTTCCACGCCGTAGGGGTCGCGACTCATTTCGTCGAGGTCGTAGCATGACGCAAAGGTGAGCAGCGTTGTGGCTGCTATCAGACCGGTATAGAATATATTGCATTTCATTGTATTGTTCTGTTTGTTTACTGTTTTTTTATTATTCCGTATCAGATGCTTCTGTTAGAAACCGATGTTAACGGAGAATCCGAATGTTCTTGTGTAAGGCACTGCCATGAAATCGATGGCCTGTGAGAACATTGTCGTGTCATAACCGCCGTCAGGATTGCCAGGTGTGTGCTTCATAAGGAAGCAGAGGTTGCGTGCCACGAAGCTGAGCTTCAGCTGTGTGAGCGGTGTGCGGCGCAACACGGACTGTGGAAAGCTGTAGCCAAGAGCAAGTTCCTTCAGCTTGATGTATGAAGCGTCATGCACGAACTCCTCGGCAAATCCCTTCTGCGAGTTGTAGAGACCGATGGTGGAATAGTAGGCCTGTGCGCTTACCGGTTTTGTATTGGGCTTGCCGTCAGCGGTTACGCCGGGAACAACCATATACCAGTCCTTCACGCCGTTAATCTCCTTGTATTCGCCACGGTTAATGGTGCGGTCTGACGTACCGACAGCCGTAGCCATACCCTCAGACACCGAAACGATGTCGCCACCGAACTTCATGTCGAACATAGCTGTGAGCGAGATGCCCTTGTATGTGAATGTCGGTGTGACGGACATCAGAAGATCGGGTTGGATGTTACCGATAGGATGGTCCAGCAAGTACTGCTCAAGGTTGCCGTCGCCGGTTGTTGCCAAAGGCAGACCGTCGTCGCCGATGATGACGCGTCCCTGAGCGTCACGCTGCATAAGATTGTTGGCGAAGATGTCGCCGAGCTTTCCTCCGCTGACTGCACCTACCTTCACCGGCATGTTGCCGTCGCCGGCGAAATAGATGCGGTTGACGCCGTCTGCCAGTTCCTTTACTGTGGAACGGTTATGCGCGAAGTTGGCTGTGAGGTCAAACTGGAAGTCGCGTGTACGAACCGGCGAACCATATACCATAAGCTCCACTCCGGTGTTGTTTATCTTACCCGCGTTCACCCACTGCTGTGTCAAAGGAGCTGATGCGTCCACGAGCATGGCCTGATTCTTCGTAGTGCTATAATAATATGTAAAGTCGAATCCGAGACGGTTCTGGAGGAACTTCATGTCGAGACCAACCTCATACGATGTCTTAATCTCTGGCTTGAGGTTAGGGTTGAGGCGTACGGTGTTGATGATAGGCTTGCGGTTGCCCATCTCGAACTGGAACTTACGCACGTTGTAGAGATTGTACGGCGACGGATCCTTACCAACCTGGGCTGCAGAGAGGCGCAGCTTTGTGAACGTGATCCATTCCGGCAGACGATGGTCGATGGAGCGCATGAAGTCGGACACCACCCAGCTGAGTGATGCAGACGGATAGAAGAATGAGTTGTTCTTTTTCGGCAGAGTGGACGACCAGTCGTTACGTGCTGTAAGGTCGAGCGAGAGCCATTCGTCGTAGGCAAACTGAGCTGACGCAAAAGCCGAATACATGGCGCGATCGTGTCCGTCGTCTACGGCTGAGACAAGCTTGTTGCCGGTGTTGAGAATCCAGTTGTCTTTCTCCAGCATGTTCTGCACGGAAGCTGAGAGCGTCTCATACTTCAGGTACATGATGTTGGCACCAGCCGTATAACCGAGGCGTAATTTCTTCGTAAGCTGGTTGTCGCCCATGAAGAGGAACTGCATGTTCTGCTCGAAGTGGTTCTCCTCGCCGCGTGACATGCCGTCGGTAACGAGTTTCTGCTCCCATCCGGTGCCGTCCGTAGAGATGGCTCCGTCACCCAATGTAAGGTCGGATGTCTGGAGACGTGTGCGATAATAGTCGAAAGAATACTTGGCGCTGAACTTCAACCAATCCGTGAGGTTGAGGTTGGCGGCATAATATCCGAAGGCACGCCAGCGCTCGTCGCTGTTCTGGAATCTGTGGCGCACGTAGTAAGGATTGCTGTAGTGCTGGTCTGGACCGAACCAGTTGCGGTGGAGCTGGATAGGAGAAGTATAGTTTGCCTCAAGGCCCTTAAGGCTTACGTTGCCCGGCATGAGGAGCAACTGTGCCACCTCGCCGTTCAGACCCGTGTAAGGCCGGTTCTCTGCCTTAGTGTGCGATACGGAAATCTTGCCGTCCAATGACAGCCATTTGTTGACTGTAGTGCCGGCGTTGAGGTCTACGTTAAGCTTGTCGAGCGACTCGTCCTTGAAGAGACCGTCGTTGGCATTGAAGCCTACAGAAAGACGGAAGTGAGACTTGTCCGTGGCTGAACCCACGGCTACGGTATGGAACTGTGAGAATCCTGTACGGAAGTAGTCCTTCAGACGGTCGCCTGTGTATGAGTAAGGAGCCTTCTCGCCGAGCCAGTTGGTCTGCATGCTGCCGTCGAAGCGCGGACCGAATGCCAGTTCACCCGTCATTGTTGTGGGGTTGCCATCTTCGTCCTTGTTGAAGAGCAACTGTCCCTGCGAACCCTGTCCGTAGAGTTTCTGCATCTTCAGAGTCTCTGCAGCCTGGCTCCATGTGAAGTTGCCGCTGTAAGATACGCCGAAGCCCTGCTTGTGTGAGCCTCGCTTTGTGGTAACGAGGATTACGCCGTTACCTGCACGTGATCCGTAGAGAGCAGCAGCGTTCGGACCCTTAAGTACTGAGATCGACTCGATGTCCTCTGGGTTGATGTCGAAGGATGTGCCGCCACGGTCGTAGCCGCCGTATGCAGAAGCCTCAGAAGTCTGGTCGTCGGTGAAAGGAACACCGTCAACAATCCATAACGGCTGGTTGTTGTCCGTAAGTGAAGAGTTGCCGCGGATGGTAATCTTAGTGGAACCGCCAAGACCGGTGCTTGCCGTGTTCATCTGCAGACCAGCCACCTTGCCGTCCAATGCTCCGGTTACGGAAGGGTCGCCAGTGGTGTTAAGGGCGTCCGCCTTGATGTCCTGTACGGAATAGCCGAGCATTTTCTTCTCGCGCTTGATGCCGAGAGCAGTCACCACCACCTCGTCAATAGACTGCTGGTCGGGCTGCATGATGATGTCGATACTGGATGATCCTAATGCTTTCAGTTCCTTATTGCGATAGCCAAGATAGCTGACAATGACTGTTGGATGTGAAGCAGAAGTGCGGAGCGTATAGTTGCCGTCGATGTCGGTAACGGTGCGCTCCTCGGTGCCCTTCACGTTTACGGTGGCGCCGATAAGCGGTTCTCCGTTCTCGTCTGTCACGTGTCCTTTGAGCGTAGTCTTGCCGTCCTGCTGGACGAAAGCGTTGAATTCGGATGCTGGAGCGTTGCTGACGTTTCCGGCAAGAGTCCACTGGAATGGTGCGGCAGCGATGACAAGTGTCATTGCCTTACGCGACCACTTCAGAGTAAGTAACGGTCGTGTTCTCATAATTTTTTCCTTATTGTTTTTTTGTTGTTCAGTAGATAGCTGATGTCGTACGATTTAGGTTAACGGATACAACATCACATATCAATATAACAATCTATAAGGAAAAAACACTTAAGGAATCTTTATGGTTTTATGCAATTTCTTGCACAGTAAGGAAAAAAGTAAGGTTGAGAATTGAATTTTGAGAGTTGAGGGTTATGATAACCATATGGTTAGAAAGATTATTCATGGGGATTGGTATATCTCAACTCTCAAATTCTCAATTCTCAACCTTTACTTGATGTCGTGTGTGGCAAATCTTTCTTCTGCCAGACGCTCGTACTTGGTGCCTTTTCTGCCGTAGTTGGCGTAGGGCCAGATAGAGATGCCGCCTCTTGGGGTGAATATTCCTGTCACCTCAATATACTTAGGGTCCATGAGGCGGATAAGATCTTTCATGATGATGTTCACGCAGTCCTCATGAAAGTCGCCGTGGTTGCGGAAGCTGAAAAGATAAAGCTTAAGACTCTTGCTCTCCACCATCTTTACGTCGGGGATGTAGGATATGCGAATCTCGGCGAAGTCGGGCTGACCGGTGATGGGGCAGAGGGATGTAAACTCCGGGCAGTTGAATCGTACCCAATAGTCGTTGCCGGGATGTTTGTTTACGAAAGTCTCGAGCACCTCAGGTGCGTAGTCGTCACGGTAGCGTGTGTTAGAACCAAGGGCCTTGAGTCCTTCGTCTGTACGGTTATCTGAATTTGTAGCCATTGTTTTTTTTATGAATTGAATAAATAAGGATGTTGTTAAATGTTGAATATCTTCCAGATGCTGTAGTTGACGTTGTTGTCGTAGACGTCCTCGCCTTCGTAGCGCTTTGTGGCTCTCACCACGCGGATGGTAACGGGAAGCACAATGATTTCGTAAAGCGTCTTGAGCACAACTTGCGAGATGATCAGTATGGGCAACTCACGCAGTGGCACTACGCCTCCCAATGCCAACGGGAAGAAAATCAGCGAGTCGGCTGTCTCGCCATACACCGTACTGAGGATTGCTCGTGCCGAGAAGTTGCGTCCGCCTGACGATATCTTCATGCGGCTCATTACGTAGGCATTTACAAACGAACCGATGATGAACGCCACGAATGAGGCTGCGGCAATACGTGGAGCAAGACCGAAAATGGCATGAAATCCGGCTTCGTTGTCCCAATAGGGAGCGGCGGGAAGCAGGTCGCACAAGGCGCCGAACGTCACGAAGAGGAAGTTCATGGCGAAGCCGATCCATATCAGCATTCTTGCCTTTCCATATCCCCAAACCTCGCACACACAGTCATTGATGATGTATGAGATAGGAAATACTATCAATCCTCCCGTTATGTTGAACGGTCCTACGGATATTTGCTTTGTCTCGAGTACGTTTGCCGTAATGAGGCAAACACAGAAGAGTATGCTGAAAAGCATAAAGAGCACACTCACTGTCTTCTTTTCTTTCTGCATTGTTCTTGTTTTTTAAGAGGTTTACCAAGCACTCTGTTAATAATGTTTATTAAGCCCATTTCTTCAAATGGACTGCAAAGTTACTTATTTTCGGACAGTTATGCAAGTTTTTCAGCCTCGCCGTCCCGTTTTTAACGATGGTCTCGTATTTTTTCCTTAACTTTGCAAAGATTTTAGAGTCACTTTTTCTGACTTGCTTTAAATTTATTGTTACATCTTAAAGACTTACATATTATATAATGAGTAATAACAACAATCATCAGTTGGGTGAGGCACCCTGGTTTCATGTAGCGTTATCAACGGGTTTTGGCGTCGGATTCTGGCCCTGGGGACCTGGAACATTAGGAGGCTTTGTGGCTCTTCTTACGTGGATAGGTCTTTATCTGCTGCTCTCTCCAATGTGGCTTTTTGTGGCAACGCTGGCTCTTGTGGTGGGTTCGCTGCTGCTTGGAGTGTGGACAGACAATGTCATGGAGCGCTATTGGGGCGAGGATCCGCGTACTGTCATCATCGATGAGTATTTCGGAACGTGGGTGGCATGTCTGCCTGCCTTGTTTGTTGACGGTCCTTCGTATGTGGCTATATCGCTCGCTTCGCTTGGCTTCGTGCTGTTCCGTGCCATTGACATCACCAAGCCGCTCGGCTGTCGCTGGGTGGACAAGCACATACATGGCGGTTGGGGCTGCATGCTGGACGATGCTTTGGCTGCCTTTTATGCCTGTATTGTGGTGCTTGCCGTGAGATTCGGTAAAGTGGTTGAGTTTGTTGCCGATCTTTTTTAAGAGCACATTTCATTACGCCGTGTCTCAGAAATAAGCGAGATACGGTGTGTCTATGGTCTTGTTTAAGAAAAAAATATAGGAACTGACGTTGTATAATAGTCTTAATATTGGAATTATATAAAGTTGGTCGGTTTTGGTTTAAACGCATGAAGCCGGACAAGAGAAACGGGCATTGCCCTTCCCTAGTCCGGCTTCATCGGTATTGTCAGTTCCTTATTTTAAATGAATTTTCGATGCTTGATATCTCGCTTGAGAACTTGCGATCTACCTTCAGACGCTGCTCCACCTGGTTGCAGCTGTATATAACCGTAGAGTGGTCGCGTCCACCCACGAGTCGTCCGATGCGGCTTGCCGGCATCTTGGTGTATTTCTGTGCAAGGTATATTGATACCTGACGTGCCATAACATAATCCTTCTTACGGCTGCGGCTGTTGATGTTGGCAGGCGTAACATTGTAATGCTGACACACGCTCTCGATGATATCCTCCACGGTAAGCGGGTTGTTCTCCACCTTTACAGAGTGCTTGATGACGCGTTCTGCCAGCTTCATGTCGATGCTGCAGTTGTAAACCACGCTGTATGCCATAAGTGAGTTTACGACACCCTGCAGGTCTCGCACGCTGCCGTTAGCTGTCGAGGCTATGAATTCCACTACGTCCTCAGGTATGCTGAGGCCCTCATGGCGTATCTTGTTCTCCAGAATGTCCACACAAAGCTTCACGTTCGGCTTCTGCAGCTCTGCTATAAGACCGCAAGAGAAACGTGTGATGAGACGCTCGTTCATTCCCTTGAGCTGTACGGGCGGACGGTCACTGGCGAGTATGATGCGCTTGCCGTTGCGGAACAGATGGTTGAAGATGTGGAAGAAGGTGTTCTGTGTGCCCTTCTTGTCTTCCCATTCCTGTATGTCGTCCACGATAAGAACGTCTATGGTCTGGTAAAAATTGATAAAGTCGTTGATGGTGTTGCGCAGTACGGCGTTGGTATACTGCACCTCGAAGAGGCGTGCGCTGATATAGAGCACTCTCTTTTCGGGGAATATACGCTTTGTCTCAACGCCGATGGCGTTGATGAGGTGTGTCTTTCCGCATCCTGAAGGGCCGAAGACGAAGAACGGATTGAACTGCATGCTCTGCGGATTGTCGGCAATTGTTTTACCGATGGTACGCGAGAAAAGGTTGCTGCTGCCTTCGATGTAGTTGTCGAAAGTGAGCTGCGGGTTGAGCTGCGAGTCAATCTGCTGCGGAGCAAGGCTGTCGAGAGTGTTGGGCGACTCGTTGGCATGCTCGCGCTGCTGTGGCTTGAGTGTGTCTTCAACGGGCTGTTCGCCTTCCATTGTCTGTGTCTGCTTGTTCTCCTTGTCTGTTACAATACGGTACGACAATTGTATGCCTGAGCCAAATTCGCGGCTAAGCGCCACGTGGAGCAACTTGACGTAGTGTTCTTCAAGATACTCACACACGAAATGACTGGGCACGCGTATCACCACCATCTTCTTTTCCTCGTTGAAGGCTTCGAAGACGATGCTCTTGAACCATGTGTTATATGTCTGCTCTGAAATGTTCTTGCTGATGAAGGCAAGACATTTGTCCCAAAGCTTTTCAGGACTAATGTTCATTGGCTGTGGTACGTGTTGTGTCTTTCGACCGTTTGTAAACTATAATTCCGACTGCAAAATTAGTAATTATTTTTGAGCTGAGCAAATAAGCTGCTTTTTTATTATTATTGAATGTATACGTTTTGTAATATAAATGACTCTTTTCCCGTTAGTTATGCTATTCTTATATATATATGTTTTGTTCTTTGTCTAAATAAGCGTAATCTGCTGATAATCTGCATATTGATGTTTTTATGTGTGTTTTGGCGTTTTTAGTGAAACATTGGCTAAATGCGCTTATCTCATTGAAAAAAAACGGCTTCAGAGTTGTTCTGAAGCCGTGAAACAATATCCTTTCGGTATTTATACTAAGTATATCTATGCGCTTACTTGTCTTTCTTTCCGAATACGGAGAAGTGGACGTAGCGCTTCGGATGCTGACGAAGGTCAATGAGGAGCGAGTCGGCGCTTCTCATAGTAGAGTTCATGTTGTTATACATTGTCGGATCGTTCATCAGCTTGCCGAGTGTTCCCTCGTTGCTGTTAAGGCGATCTGTGAGAAGCTTTACGTTAGCGATGGTCTGGTCCACCTGCAGCTTTGTTGTCGCGAGGTCGAGGTCGGCGAGGTTGGATGTGAGGCGGTTGGTGTTGTCCAGCACGCCGTTAGCCTTTGCCATCATCGTAGGCACGCCCTTGTTGAGTGTCTTCATAAGTGTGTTGAGCTGTGCTGAAGATACGGTGAGGTTCTCCGTTACGGTCTGCACGTTGTGTAGGCTTTGTGCGAGAGCCGGGTCAGCAAGCAGGGTGTTGAGGCTTGAGAGGATGCTGTCCAGCTTCGGCAGCATGTTCTCTATGGCGGGCAACATCTGAGCTGCCTTTCCTAAAGCGCCTGCGTCAACGTCGCCAAGGATGGTTTCGCCAGGCATGACTCTCTCTCTCGGGTTATTGGCGAGTAGGAGGTTCACCTTCACGTTACCCATCATGTCGCTCTCGATGACAGCCGTGCTTCCCACCGGTATGCGCATGTCTCTGTCTATTCCTACCACCACGCGTGGATCTTCTTTTCCTGAATAGTCGTAAATGACGCTCTTGACGGTTCCTACCTTATATCCGTCAGCATATATCGGGCTCGAAGCTGAGAGTCCGCTGATATCGTGAAATTGTATGTAATAGTCGTCAGTTGACGAGAATATGTTCAGTCCTTTCAGGAAGTTCATTCCGAAAAACAGTATTATCACGCCTACGATGGCTACGAGCGCGATTTTCACTTCTTTATTAAATGCTTTCATATTCTTATTTGTTTCTGTTCGTTGTTTTGAATCCTTTTTATCTGTTTCTGTTCTGTTTGAATTCTCTAATAGCCTGATTGACGTCCATCTTTACGCCGTTCTTGAATGCTATGATGAACGCTTGCGGGAACAGCTCCAGTATCTCCTTGCGCTTTCTGTACGTCGTGTTATAGTTATTGGAGGCTCCGGTGGTGTATTTCCACATGCCGTTCTCCTGATAGCATTCCACGTCTGTCAATCCCTTGAAGTTAGGGTCGCTCTTTTTTAGTTGTCGGCTTGTGGCAATAATCTGTATCTTGAACACCGGCTTGCTGTCGTCCGTCTTTTCCTTTACGGTTGTCTGCTTCGGCTTTTCAGTCTGTCTGGGCTTGTCAGCTTGCTTGGTCTTTTTGTTCTGCTGTCTTGTCTGCTGCTTTTTGGCAGGGCGGTCGTTGCTTTCAGACTGACGGTCTTTGTTTCTGATGTTCTCTTCGTTAGCCTTGGTGTCTTGTTCAGCCTGTCTTGCGTCTGCCACGTCAGAGTCGTTCTTTTGTGTGTCGCTTTGCTGTACGGTCTCAGGCAATGGGTCTGACAATGGCTTGTACGGGATGGTCATTCCCGTGTCATACTTGTTCTTGTATTCCACGAAGGCGTTGTATATGCCGCGTGCAATCTTGTCTATCTGATTCTTGTCGTTCAGCATTCGCTCTTCGTCGGGGGTTGAGATATATCCGAGCTCGATGAGGCAAGCCGGCATTGAGGTTAGCCTGAGCACGGCAAGGTTCTGCTGATGCACTCCCTTATTGGGACGATTAGCCACCTTGCATACATGTCTTTGCAGCATCTTTGCCAGCTCGATGCTCTTTGTAAGGTTTCGGTCCTGTATAAACTCAAACATGATATTGCTTTCCGGCGAGTTGGGATCGAAGCCCACGTAATGTTGCTCATAGTCTTTCTCGAGCAGAATGACGGAGTTCTCACGTTTTGCCACTTCCAGGTTGGTCTCCTTGGCGTGCGAGCGTCCGTCGCCGAGCGTGTATGTCTCGAATCCTCTCATCGTGTGGTTGCCTTGGAGAGCGTTGGTATGTACGGATATAAAGAGGTTTGCCTTCTTGCGGTTGGCTATTTCGGCGCGTTCGTACAAGGGGATAAACACGTCAGTCTTGCGTGTATACACCACAGTAACGTCGGGGCAATTACGCTCCACGTAGCGTCCGAATGCGAGTGCCACATTCAGGTTTATGTTTTTTTCCTTCGAAAAGCTGCCCGGTGCTCCGGTGTCTTTTCCACCGTGTCCAGGGTCGATGCAGAGTGTAAACTTGCGGTTAGCGCCAGCTGCTGCCGACACTAACGTTATGATGAGTATTATAGAGAGCAATATTTTTTTTGCCATAAATGAGATGCTGTAGGTTGGTCCAAATGTCTGAACTGCAACTTATTTTGGTGCAAAGATAGCGAATAAATCGTAAAAACGACGGCAAACTCGGAAAAACATGTTAGTATATTTTGCTTTGTCTTGTATTTTGCGTAAATTCGCAATATATTAAAGAAAAATATACAAATCTATAATTATGGCTCTTAAGTTATTCTATAAGAGCATCATATTGCTATGAAGACGCTTGGATGTATACGCTTTGCCGCTGCTGCATTATGTGCGGTCTTGTTGGCTATATTGACGGTGGCGTGCCACGATAAGAGGCAGCTGCGGTCGTCAAGGGTGCGGTCTGTCTATTACTGGAGCACCACGCTGAATATAGACTCCACGAAGACGGCTTTCCTTCGTGCCCACGACATATCGCGTATGTATGTCCGCTACTTTGACGTGGTGGCGGACGCAGGTGGGAGAGCGGTGCCTAACGCCACGCTTAATTTCGCTACCGCAATGCCACAAGACGTCGACATAGTGCCTACGGTATTCGTTATGCCTGAATGTCTTCGCGGCGACCGCAAGCAGTTGGCTTCGCTCATCGTCAAGCGCGTTCTCCAGATGAATCAGACCAATGATGTCAATGATGTCAAGGAGATACAGATTGACTGTGACTGGACTCTTTCCACACGCCGACTCTATAATGACTTTATGCAGGCTATGCTTGACGAATGTCATAGCCGACAGCTCCAGCTCTCCTCCACTATCCGCCTTCACCAGCTCGCACAGACTCCGCCACCTGCTGACCGCGGTGTGCTGATGATGTATAACACTGGTGATGCCACCGACATACGTTGCCACAAACCTATTCTCGACCTGCATGACGCAGCCCCTTACTTGCCTTATCTGAAAGACTATAAGCTCAGCTTGAGCGCTGCTTATCCCGTCTTTACGTGGCGCATCCTGTTCCGTGGCGGTCAGTTCGTAGGCTTTGTCCATTACGACGGTGAATACCCGATACTCTCCAGCGACTCAATTATCTTACGCCAACCCTCCCTCTCCGATATTATCTCAGCCGTAAACGCTATAGGCAGCCGACGTCCTGAAGCCAATGACGAGATAATACTATTCGATCTCAATAACAACAATATTAACCGATTAAACTACGATGAGTATGAAAGGATTTTTAATAATTAGTTTGATTGCTGCCCTGCCGCTCATTGACGCCACGGCATGCATATCCGAGGGAAATACGCATAATCGTTATATGTTCTCCGTCTTTCGCCATGAAGCCATGACCGACGGTCCTGCATACTTGTATGATATCGACCGTTTCTGGCAGGATTATATGGGGGAGAACGGTCCCATCGGTGTCGATTACTTTAAATGGAACCGTGACGCAATCCTAAAGACTGCCAAGGAAAGAAACGATGAGGAGATGACAGCGTACATCAATTTGCTTAATCGTTACTTCAAGGCTTGTGAGGATTACGCCCGTGACGCATGGAGCTATCCCACGAAGGGGGATTTAGCACATCGGCATCAGACATTCACAGACGTTCTTGCCGCAGCAAAGGCATACGGCGGCAAGGCATTACGTCCGCAATACGTGCTGCTGCAGATGCGTGCAAACATGATGCTCGGCAATGACAATCTTAACGTAGAATTGTGGAAGACCTCAGCATCCAGCCTTCCTCAGAGTCCGTGGCGCGAAGCCATGCGCAATATCTATGCCCGTGCCTTGCTAAAGACTGGACAGCGTGGTGCTGCCTGCGACATCTATGCAGAGCAGGGCGACGTACAGTCCATCAAGTCTGTTATGCGCAACTATCGCAACCTTGCCGGCATAAGGACCATCTATGCAGAAAACCCTAACGCCCCGTCGCTCAATTACCTTGTGCAGGACTTTGTAAATAACGTGCAGGAAACGATAGACCAGAAGGCTGGTGGCTATGAAGATGCTGAATGGTTCCGGCAGATAGATGCCAAGCAGGTGTATCGTAAGGAAGCGATGGCGTTTGTACAGTTTGCCCTTAATGCCGCCAACGACAGTAAGGTGAAGTCGCCGAGTCTGTGGCTTGCGGCTGCAAGCATGATTGACTATCTGTTCGGAAATACGGAGCGTGCCATGGCGGAAGCAGAAAAGGCTGTTGCCTCTGAAGGCAGTCAGCGCATGCGCGACAATGCCCGTGCCATACGCTTGCTTGTCTCGACGCGTGCCAACAAGCCTACAAAAGAATATACTGACTATCTGCTTGGCGAGTTCCGTTGGCTTGACAGTAAGATAGAAGAGGAACGTGGCAGCAGCTACTCTTATAATCACTATACTGATGTGAAGGAACGCGTGGTTCATCGTGGTTTGGAACAGCTCTTCCGCCGTGTAGGTATGGACAATACTGCCCTTGCCTTGTGTGCCATGACGAATGCTGATGACGAGTATTTCTATATGGAGCAGAGTCAGGCCGACCCTACTATATATAGCGAAAACACGAACGTGACGTACAGTCCGTGGAACGAGTATTTCTGCAAGATGGACAGTCTTACTGCCGACCGCCTTGCCGACTATTACCGTTATCTCTCGTCCAGCCATGACAATGCCTTTGACCAATACTGCGTGCAGAACTCTTACCACGATGCCGACTACTTCAATGACCTTATCGGAACGAAGCTGATAGCCGAGGGACGTTTTGCCGAAGCCATACCGTATCTTGACGGTGTGTCGATGTCGCTTCTTTCTTCCCAACTCATAAGCGCTTACTCGTCACAACGCCGTTATGACGTGCCGCGATGGTTCGGCAAGCAGAGGGTCAGCGAGTGCTATGAGCCGGTAACAGTAAGCCGTAACATAAAGCTCGACTATTGTCGCGATATGGCTGACCGCCTAAATCGCTACAATCTTGCACGCGAAGGCGCTGCGAAGCAGCAGATGGCCTACGACCTTGCCGTGCGTTATTATCAGGCTTCATGTTACGGCGACTGTTGGTTCCTCACTCATTATTACAGCAGCGTCATGGATTCGGCTCGCTCTTGGGAGAAAGACTTTGCCGCTGAGACGGTGAAGTATCTTAATGTGGCTAAGCGAAGCGATGACCTGCAGTTGCGTTACCACTCCGTTTACGCCCTTGCGTTCATGCCCGTAGACAAGTGGGCTGAATTTGAGTATGACGGTAAAGTGATTCTCTATCCGCACTCTGCTCAATACGAGGCGTTATACGAACTTAGCTTGTTTGCAATGGCTTATCCCAATGTCGTGGACGAGTATACGCGTCGTTGCGACGTGCTTAAGAAGTACGAATATTATCTGCCTTAGCTTTAGTCTTCTCCGCGCGTTACAGTTATTTCAACCCCGGCGCCGTTACAGTCGGCACCCATCGGTGGGTTGAGTTTGGTGATGCGTAGCGTTATAGAGGTGATGTCCGCATAACTTGCCATAAGATGGTCTGTTATGCGGCCCGCCACATGCTCTATCAGTTTTGACGGGACATTCATCTCCTCCTTTATAATATTGTATACCTCGGCGTAGTTGAGCGTGTCAGCTACGTCGTCGGTATACATTGCCCTTGATATGTCATATCCCACGCGTACATTTATTATATAGTCATTGCCGGTGAGCTGCTCTTGAGGCAGCACACCATGACACGCGTGCAGACGAATGTCGTCTATATGTATGAAAGATTTCATTATCTAAATTGAGGAATAGATAAGTTGGTTTATCCGCAGCGTGAAGCTCCGCAGTTCTTACATATCAGGCATCCTTCCTGATAGACGAGAGTCTCCTGTCCGCATGACGGACACACCAGACCTTTGGCTGCCGTTCCGTCCACCATGTATTTCTTGAGTGCACGTTCCACGCCGTTCTTCCATGTGTTGATGCTCTGGTCCTTAAGCTGCAGCGAGCTGACGAGCTTTATTACGTGGTCGATGGGCATACGATAACGCAGCACTCCGGAGATAAGCTTGGCGTAGTTCCAGTATTCCGGGTTGAATTTCTCCGACAGTCCCTCCACCGTGGTCTTATATCCGCGCTTGTTCTCGAACTGGAAGTCATAGCGCTTCGTGCCGTCGGGGTTGGTCTGCTTGATGATGCGACCCTTCGTTACGGTCTTGGGAAGGGCTATTCCTTCCTCGTCGTCCTGTAGTCCGGTGAATATCTCGTAAGGATAGCCGTCCAGCAATCCTACGAAAGCCACCCAGTTCTCCTTGTTGTTCTGGAAACGAACCACGTCACAGTCGAGTTCCTTCGGACGCGTTTCCGTCACTGCCATTACCGGTATGCGGTCTGTGCTGACCTTCTCCTTCTGGGCAGCGCTTTTCTTCTTGTCCTTCTTTGAAGCAGAAATCATCACACCCGAGCGGCTGCCGTCGCGATAGATGGTGCATCCCTTACATCCCGAGCGCCAAGCCTCTACGTAAAGTTTGCCAACGAGTTCTTCGCTTACGTCGTTCGGAAGGTTTACGGTCACGCTGATAGAGTGGTCCACCCACTTCTGGATGGCTCCCTGCATTCTCACCTTCATCAGCCAGTCCACGTCGTTGGCGGTGGCTTTATGGTACGGCGATCGTGCCACGAGCTCGTCTATCTCGTCCTGGGTGTATCGCTTGCTGGTGTCGATGCCGTTCACCTCCATCCATGTGAGGAACTTCTTGTGGTAAACGATATACTCCTCGTATGAGTCGCCCACCTCGTCCGTGAAATCCACGTGTACGTCAGCGTCGTTGGGGTTCACCTTTCTGCGGCGCTTGTATACGGGCATGAATACAGGCTCGATGCCGCTTGTGGTCTGTGTCATGAGTGATGTGGTGCCGGTCGGAGCGATGGTCAGACAGGCGATGTTGCGGCGTCCGTATGTCATGATGTCGTCGTAGAGCGACGGGTCAGCCTCCTTTATTCTTAGGAGGAACGGGTTGGCAGCCTCACGCTTCGCGTCGAACACCTTGAAAGCTCCGCGCTCACGAGCCATGTCTGCCGAAGAACGGTAGGCGGCAAGCGCCAGTGTGCGGTGTACGCTGACGCTGAAGTCGGTGGCTTCCTGCGTGCCGTAGGTCAGTCCCATTGCTGCTATCATGTCGCCCTCAGCCGTGATGCCCAAACCGGTGCGTCGTCCCTGCGAGCTCTTGTCCTTTATCTTCTCCCAAAGATGATATTCTGCGTGCTTGATGTCGTCGGTTTGCGGGTCGTGCTTTATCTTGTCCATGATAAGGTCAATCTTCTCCAGCTCCAGGTCGATGATGTCGTCCATGATGCGCTGTGCCTTGGCCACGTGCTCCTTGAAGAGATCAAAGTCGAAGCTTGCCTCCGGAGTGAACGGATTGCGTACGTACGAGTAGAGGTTCACTGAAAGCAGGCGGCACGAGTCGTACGGGCAGAGAGGTATTTCGCCGCACGGATTGGTGCTGACGGTGCGGAAGCCGAGGTCAGCGTAACAGTCAGGGATGCTCTCGCGTATGATGGTGTCCCAGAAGAGGATGCCCGGCTCGGCGCTCTTCCATGCGTTGTGCACAATCTTCTGCCACAGCGCCTTGGCGGAGATTTCCTTCTTTACCTGCGGGTCTGCAGCGTCAATTGGAAACTGCTGTGTGTATGGCTTTCCGTCAATGGCAGCCTGCATGAATGCGTCGTCAATCTTGACGCTCACATTGGCTCCCGTCACCTTTCCTTCCGTCATCTTGGCGTCGATGAACGCCTCGCTGTCCGGATGCTTGATGCTTACGGAGAGCATAAGCGCTCCGCGGCGTCCGTCCTGCGCCACCTCGCGAGTGGAGTTGCTGTAGCGCTCCATGAACGGCACAAGGCCGGTGGAAGTCAGTGCCGAATTGTTTACAGGCGAACCCTTAGGGCGAATCTGCGAAAGATCATGACCCACGCCGCCGCGACGCTTCATCAGCTGCACCTGCTCTTCGTCCAGGCGCATGATGGCTCCGTACGAGTCGGCGTCGCCCTCAATGCCTATCACGAAGCAGTTGCTCAGCGATGCCACCTGGTGGTCGTTGCCGATACCCGTCATCGGGCTACCGGCGGGTATGATATATCTGAAATGGTCGAGCAGACCGAACACTTCCTGCTCATTCATGGGGTTGGCGTATTTGCTCTCTATGCGAGCAATCTCCTTAGCGATGCGGTGATGCATGTCTGTGGGCGACACCTCAAAGATGTTGCCGAAGCTATCCTTCATGGCATACTTGCTCACCCATACACGGGCGGCGAGTTCGTCACCGTCGAAGTATTTCAGCGAGGTCTGGAAGGCCTCGTCATAAGAGTATGTTTTCTGATTTTCCATTATATATATGTAGATGTGTTTTCTCTTGACCGTAATGTCTGCAAAACTACAATAATAATTCCATATATAAGAATCATTTCGTATATATTTTGAGAAAAAGAATACGCCTCCTTTCTCTCGTTTCCGTTAAAAGCGCTACCTTTGTGGAATACTAAAAAACAAGAAAAATGAAGACCATAAACACACGACGTACAATACGTAAATATGCCACCCGCGAGGTGGAAAACGAGTTGCTCCACCGCCTTCTTGCTGAGGCTGAGCGCACGCAGACAATGGGCAATCTCCAGTTTTACAGCGTAGTGGTAACACGTGACGACGAGATGAAGCGCCGTCTGGCTCCCGCACATTTCTGCCAGCCGATGGTGACGGAGGCTCCGTGGTGCTGACGTTCTGCGCCGACACCCGCCGCACCACCAAGTGGGCGGAATGCCGTGACGCCAATCCGGGATTCTCCAATTTCCTCTCCTTCATGAACGGAGCCACGGACGCTCTGCTTTACTGCCAGACGTTCTGCAATCTGGCTGAGGAGGAAGGCCTTGGCTGCTGCTTCCTCGGCACCACCGTCTATAGCCCGCAGACCATCATCGACGTCCTTCAGCTTCCGCCGCTCGTAATGCCGGTGGCCACCATCACGCTCGGATGGCCCGACGAGACGCCAGACCTTACTGAGCGTCTGCCTCTTGAGGCTGTCATGCATGAGGAGGTCTATCATGACTACACTCCGCAACTCATCAATCGCTTCTACGAGGAGAAGGAGTCGCTGCCCGAGAACCGCCGCTTCGTTGAGATAAACAACAAGCAGACTCTTGCGCAGGTCTTCACCGACTGCCGTTACACCAAGTCGGACAACGAGCAGATGTCCGTAACCATGCTTGAGGCTCTACGCAAGCAGGGATTCCTTGATTAGAAAGAGTAAGAACGCAATCAAGGGGTCTGTATGCCATCTTTCATCGTGGCATATAGACCCCTTGCTTGTATTGTTATTCGGGTTTTGTTTGAAAGAAACCGATAAACTCATCAAAATCTCGAAGAATGTCGTTCAATTTAGGATTACTCTTTTGAATTATAATGGCTATGTAATTGTCTACTTCTTCATCTCTAAGAATTGAAACTTTGACATAAAACCTATCTCGTTTATCGAATTCGTTAAACCATCTGGTAAAAAGACGAGCCCGCATAGCCTGTCTGCTATCACCCGTTTCACATTGATATAGAAGAATGTCTGGATTAGTGAGAAAGAATTTTTCAATAATACATTGTATTGTCTCTTTAACTTTAGAATCGTTAGGAGATATCTTCTTGTTTTCATTGAGAATGGCGAATTCATACGCTTTTTCATCCTCCCATATATTATTGTTTTCTACAAATTCTATTCTATACTGGACACCATGATCCGTTAAGAATTTATACGAACCATTGTCTATCCAGACCTTATAAGGAGAATGAAAGTTGAGACGAGTTAAATTAAAGGCTTGCATAGCAGTTAGTAGCCTCCTGACGTGCTTTGGCAAAGTCTATTTGAGCCTTTGCTTCCATTTCTTTTTTACGTTTAACCATGTCTCGTAATACTGCAATTGCTTCTTCACGAGTTTTTATCTTTAAAGCCATATTTGTTCATTTAAAAGTTCTACTTCTTGTTCAGTTACAAAGCTAATCTTTTATTTTGAAAGCGCAAAGAAAACGTGAGAAAAGTTTCGAAAAACATAGTTGTAGCTCTTGAAGACAATTATTTGTTGAAAGAAAAGTATGATATATTGCATATTAACTTTAACTTTGCAAAAGTTCACTAAAGACGAAAAATCGTATGGGTATATATAATCATAATCAGACGGAAGCTCCCGTAGCGCTCTCACTATACGAGCTTAACAGCCTCGTGGCTGAGGCCATTAGCATCGGCGTGCCCGGACAGTACTGGGTGGAGGCGGAGATTTCGGAAGCGCGGGAGGTGCGCGGACATTGCTATCTTGAGCTGGTGGAAAAGGACGACCGCTCCAATACGCCAGTGGCTCGCGCTTCGGCGAAGTGCTGGCAGAACCGATGGTCCATAATCCGTCCCATGTTTGAGCGGGTGACAGGACAGCGCCTGCATGCCGGAATGAAGGTAATGTTGCGCGTGTATGCCAACTTCCATGAAGCGTACGGCTTTTCGTGGATAGTGTCCGACATCAATCCCGAGTATACTTTGGGCGACCTTGCCAGACGACGTAAGGAGATTGTAGAGCGTCTGAAGGCGGACGGCGTGTTCGACCTTCAGCGTGAGCTTCTCCTGCCGATGTTCGCGCAGCACATAGCCGTGGTGTCAAGCGAAGGGGCTGCTGGCTTCGGCGACTTCTGCCGACAGCTCCATGACAATGCCGGAGGCTATCAGTTCGATGTCCGCCTTTTTCCTGCCGTGATGCAGGGTGAGGCTGTGGAAAGAAGTGTGGTGGAAGCGCTGAACGCCATATATGAGGTGCAGGAACGGTATGACTGTGTGGTGATAATCCGTGGCGGTGGCGCCACCAGCGACCTCTCCGGCTTCGACACGCTTGCCTTGGCGGAGAACGTGGCTAACTTCCCTCTTCCCATCATCACCGGCATCGGACATGACCGTGACGAGACTGTGCTCGACCTCGTGGCTTTCGCTCATGTGAAGACTCCGACGGCGGCTGCCCAGCTGCTTGTGGACAATCTCTCGCAGACGGCGGCTCTTGCCGACCGCCTCTGCCAGCGTGTCGTCCTTGCGGCACGTCGTCGTATGGAGATGGAGCAGGGCAGGCTGCGTTCGCTCGCAAGCAGAATCCCCGTGCTCTTCTCTCTTGTTGGCGAGAAGGAGACGGGACGTCTTGACCGCCTCACGGCACGCATAAACAGCTCCTTGGCTCTTACCATCTCTGCCCAGCGCCAGCACCTCGACCGCCTCGCTGCCTCCGTACGCGATCAGACCCTACGCCGTATCACCGCCGAACAGCATCGCCTCGAAATGCTCGAACGACGAGTGGAGGCGGAGAACCCTGAAAGACTCCTGAAGCGCGGCTACAGCATCACCACCTATAAAGGACGCACCGTACGCGACGCCTCCCAACTCCCGCCTGACGCAGAAGTGGAGACGCGTGTGGAGAACGGCAGCTTCCGTTCGCGTGTGGTGAAGTAGTGTTTCTGACAGGAAGGCTAAGCCAGTTGTCTCTATTGTCGTTTTAATCATCTGTCTTGCTATGCAAATATCGTACAAAGAGTAAAAATATGTTACAAAATAAAAATTCATTCTAGAGATTTTGTTTGCTGTTTTTACGGTGTTTTGACGTGCAAACAGCACCCATGCTTAACGATACAGCCTCTTTTACAGTACGAAAGTGCCACTATTATACTGTAAAAGAGGCTGTATTGTATGGTAATAGTGGCACTATTGGAGTGTAAAAGTGGCTCTATTGCAACCTAATGATGCTTGTTTGGTATCGTCATTCATTGCACATTTCTTTTCTTGTCCGCATAATCGGCTGTGTGTCAGCAAACTATCTCTGCACGCTCAAAACTCAAGAATTTCGCACCAAAGATTTTGTTGTGCGCCGGGCTCATAGT
>OLPC01000347.1_pt1 | contig 46735 bp, 45 predicted proteins | sample 1672341 | NCBI WGS metagenome assembly OLPC01 (sample SAMEA3136673, study PRJEB25190) | human gut metagenome | reverse complement strand
CGGAAGCGGTCAGACCAGCCACCAGACTATACTCGAACATATAAGAGCTGCGGCGAGTGTCCTTACCGATGACGATACGAGCGGGGTTGGTGTCACCATTGCGCTCACGCAGTGCGTTGTAGTACCAGCCCAGAAAACGACCAACCTTATAGGCATGGTCAGCAGTCAAAGTAATTCCAGCCTCCCCACGGAAGCCATCAGTTCCAAAATACTTTCCCATTATAGTTTTTTCCTCATCCAAAGAGTAAATTAACGAATAGAAATGTGCCTTTAGCCGGATAATTATCCGTTGCCTGCTGCTCACCACGGAGAGGTAGCACACTTGAGTAGCACAGCCATGCCGACGCATGGCTGCAATAAGTATTAGTCTCTGCGGAACAGGTCGCGTGTATAAACCTTGTCCTGCACATCATCCAAGCAGCTATCATAGCGGTTGGCAATGATGGCTTGGCTGCGTTTTTTGAATTCTTCAAGGTCATTCACGACTTCACTGCCAAAGAATGTACTGCCATTCTCCAGAGTCGGCTCATAGATAATGACCGTTGCACCCTTTGCCTTGATGCGTTTCATGACGCCCTGAATGGAGGACTGGCGGAAGTTATCAGAGTTCGATTTCATGGTCAAACGGTATACGCCAATCACACAAGGCTTTTCCTGCGCCTTGTCATACTCATTGTCCTCGCCATATCCGTAGTAGCCCGCCGTCTGAAGCACACGGTCTGCAATGAAGTCCTTGCGGGTGCGGTTGGACTCCACAATGGCCTCGATCAGATTTTCCGGCACATCGGCATAGTTTGCCAGCAGCTGCTTGGTGTCCTTGGGCAGACAGTAGCCGCCATAGCCGAAGCTGGGGTTGTTGTACTGGTCTCCAATACGAGGATCAAGGCAGACTCCCTTGATAATCTGCTGAGTGTTCAGCCCTTTCATCTCAGCATAGGTATCCAGCTCGTTGAAGTAAGACACACGCAATGCCAGATAGGTATTGGCAAACAGTTTGACTGCCTCAGCTTCAGTGAAGCCCATAAACAGAGTGTCAATGTTCTCCTTAATTGCACCTTCCTGAAGCAGACCTGCAAACTTGTGCGCAGCCTCGACCAAGCGTTCATCATTCAGGTCAGTACCAACGATAATTCGGCTCGGGTAGAGGTTATCATACAGAGCTTTGGACTCGCGCAGAAACTCCGGGCTAAAAATGATGTTCTTGGTGTCAAACTTCTCGCGCACAGATGCGGTGTAGCCAACCGGGATCGTAGACTTAATGACCATGATGGCATCCGGATTATACTGAATGACCAGTTTGATCACAGCTTCCACTGCCGAAGTATCAAAGAAGTTCTTCTTGCTGTCATAGTTGGTAGGCGCTGCAATGACAACGAAATCTGCATCCTTGTACGCTGCCTCTGCGTCAAGAGTAGCGGTCAAATTCAGATTTTTCTCTGCGAGATACTTTTCAATATACTCGTCCTGAATCGGAGACTTTTTGTGGTTGATGAGGTCAACCTTTTCCGGGATGATGTCTACTGCCATGACCTCATGGTGCTGTGACAACAGCGTAGCAATGGACAGCCCGACATAACCGGTTCCTGCAACTGCAATTTTCATTTTTTCTTTTCCTCCTGAATATCGAGTTTGAAGTAGCTTCCAAGTATTTCATCATATTGATCCGGTACAATACGATCAAACCCATTACCGTTAGTAAACGTCATCTCTCCAAAGTAAATCTTGCCGTCAACATTATATAAGTCAACCCGAACATGTCTAAATCCCTTGCACAGTATTGTTGCAAGTTCTCTCATTTTTTCGAAGTTTTGAGGTTTTTCAATGTACACTTCTTTGGGATCGTATACCTGTGACCAAAGTTGTCTTTGCCAATCCATATCGTAAACTGTTCTTGTATGATGTGAAAAACGACCGGTATCAACCCAGCAAAAGTACGGAACTCCATCAAAACAAAGGAACTTGTAATCGTTTAATTCGTCATTATGGTCTGTTGTATACTCTTCAATAAGGAATACTGGCGGAATATTCGCATATTGCATTTCTAAAACAGAATAATATGCATAATTTGTTTTCTGCCAAAAATCCATTTTTCTTTTTACGTTTTTCAAGTCAAGTTTTGACTTATCTTTGACAATAATGTTCCAACCAGAGGAATTATTTGACTTAATTACAAATTTACTCGGCAGGGAATTAAAGTCTATTTCGTCAAAGCTTTTAACCGAAGTTATCAAAGGAAGCAGATAATCTTCTCCTATTGTTTTTTTCACCCATTCTCTCACACGATATTTATCGGAAAGATACGACATCTCATCTGTGATACCGTACAACTTTGTCCATTGAATTTTTGCAGTGTACCTTGTTGGATTCTCCAAATCCAATGGGACTCCAATCCGTTCCATATATGTATCCTCAAGAATTTTGCGTTTCTGCTGGATAGTGCTATTTTTACGATATTGATAATCGCGCATTTTCTTATTATTCTGCACCCAGCGTGTCAGTCGGGGGAAAGTCATCTTAATCTTGTCTTTCATACTGTTCTTCATATTATTACCTCTTACTCTTCAAGAAGTTTTTTGTCATTTCTAACAATTCACGGTATTGGCTAAAAGCACCAAAATAAATAGCGTCAAATTGTCTGGCCTTTTTGAAAAAAAGAGGAGAAATAAAGGCCACCGTAATTTGTGATATCAATGTTGTAACGGAAGCTCCCGTTATTCCCAATGTAGGAATAAAAAGTAAGTTCAAAGCAAAATTAACTGCGGCTCCGATGAAAACATAATATTTCGTGTATTTGTTGAACCCCTCCGCAACAATCCAGATACCTCTTGCAGTGCCAATCATAGCAAATCCAGTTGCCCATATTAGTATTCCCAAAGGTGCAGTAGCCTCCAAATACTGTTTTCCATACAGAATCAGAATTGCAATTTTTCCTAACACCGTTACAACCACTCCAACAACGACCGAAAGAATCGTAATTGCAAGAAGGAGCTGTTGAAATCGTTTTAAATATTTATTATAGTCTTTCTCTCTCAGCTCTATAATTAACGGTCTTGCAGAATTAATTAGTGCATTGGGGACAAATTCCCATAAAGCTGCTATAGTTGCTGCTGCTGTGTAAATTCCAACTTCACTGGAATCGAGAAATTTTCCTATCATTATCTTATCAATTTGAGAATAGAATGTTACTGCCAATCCAGAAATAATGAAATGATAACTTCCTCTAATCAAATATGTAGCATCATCTTTTGAGTAAGATAGCTTTAAGGAATTATGTTCTCGTCTAAAGCAATAGATAACAACTCCGCCACACACCAAATACTGAATCGACGATGAAAATGCAAAGAAATACACAGAAGCTTTTGTAGCCAACAGCATAATTCTCCACACACCAACAACGGTTTGTGCAATCATAGTTGCAATTGACACGTACTTCATTTTCAAATTCAATTGAAACCAGTACGTAAATACCTCATACGACTGCAATATAACAGCAAAAGCCTGCAGAAGTGTAATAACATGCAAGACTGTATTGTTAGGCTCAAGTACTCTCACAATTGCCATTATGCAAAATAGAGAGGCAACGGATGTGGAACACCTCATAACCAGAGCTGATCCAAGATAGCTTCCTCTTTTCTCTGGTCTCTTTATCATTTCATTGATAATAACGCTATCCAATCCCAATCGGCATATGATTGAAAAAAAAGAAATGATCGACGCGCCATAATTTATCAATCCATAATTCGACGGTCCCAAATATCTAGCCGAGAGTGATCCGACAACTAATTGAAGAATCATATTATACAACTGTTGACCAATCATCCAGCCCGAATTACCAATGAATTTTTTTGCAACGCTTTTTTCTTCTTTATTTTGTTTCACTTAGTCGTTCCTCCTTGTATGCAATCGCACCAGAGAATTCAACAATCCCAGCCATAAAAAAGAAGAACGCCATCAAATTAGTTCTTCCATAATAGAGGACAGGCTCGGTCATAAAAAGTATCGCAATGACAGCAAACCAAGCGAGTAATCCAACCCTGTCTGCAAGCTCTATGTTCCTCTTCTGCAGTCTAAAAATGCCCACTAATATTCTAATAAAAAATGGCATTAATGCACACAATGCAAAAACTCCGCACTCATCATACAAGTCCAGGAAGAAGTTGTGTATCATGCCCCCCAATTGCTTACTGTAGTAATATCCGCCTCCCATATTCTCACCAAAATGACTTAAGACATAAATCCAGCGATCCGTACGCCCTGTATCAAATGCTGAGCCTAGTGTATTCTGCTTTTGAAGCATGCGTAAAATCAAATTACTATTCCAAAAAGCACTTTGAATTCCACCAATATCAAAAGCAAAAGCAGTCAATCCAACTACCAATAGTCCAAGCAAACCAATTACAATACGATTTTGTTTATTCTTTACTGCAAGAAGAAACACTAAAAGAGCAATGACAACGCTAACTATAAGTCCTGTGCGTGAGGATAAAATAAAGAAGGAAACTACCGACAGAATCATCATTATATACAATATAGCTCTATTTAGAGATTTAATTTCTTTTCCCTTAAAAATAATCCATGGCACCGTAGCCATGAACATCATACACCAACCCGCAACTTGAGTTGCCGCTAGACGTCCACCACCCCAGATATCTTGCATATAGCGTCCACTATCTAGTACCGCTGAAAAAGAAGTAATTATTCCGTAAGCACCAAATCCAATCGATCCTCCTACAACCAGATTAAATGTATCATGGTGCTTATCTTCTGCCAACAAATATGCAATGGCCCCAAAGACATAAAAAGCTGCGCACTCAATTAAAAGCTCTGTTTTTGTTTCACCATTAATGAAATATGCCAGTAGCCAATAAATCACTAAAAATCCAAATGTAAACAGTGTTTGCCATGACGCATAAATTTTGTGCCGTATAATAATATAAGCGAAGCAAATCGCAATTACAGCGTATGAAATATAAAAATATCTATTAAACAAATTTAGTCCATACACAAATAAGATTATACAGAAGATAGCTTGCTCTATCTTCCCTAAAATTGTTCTATTTTCATTTATTTCCATTTAGAAGTCTCCACCATCTTTCATTTTGCGAGCTTCTTGCATAATCTTTAATGTTTGTCTCCGTGCTCGTTTTCTTCACACGTGTTGCTAGTATATCCATAAAAGCATTTTCAACTTCTTCTGCTGTTGAGCAAACATAATTTCCTGAAATTTTTCCAACCATATCAGCAAATTGCGTCTTTCGTGGTCCAACAAACACAATCGGTTTCCCAAGGAAAATATAATCATAGATTTTTGTTCCTATCGCGTTCGCCCGGACATCTATGATCATGAGGACATCTGCATTCATTAAGTATTCCATTCCCTCTTTATAGGGAAGAAAACCAGTGTTTTTTATCAAATCAGATGAAATATTGCACGCCTCTAAAAGTCCGCTCGCTTCTGGTTCTCTTTCTCCAATTTGAAGCACCGATACCTTATCTGCAAATTTTCTAACTCCATTCAAAAAGACCTTTGAATACTGCTCTGTATAATAAAACAGCTTTCCAAAGACACCAATGACGACTTTACCCTGTTTGTTATAATCAGCTTTATGTAAATCGGTCAGCAATTCATCGTCGTATCCATTTGATATGGTATAAAACTTTCCTCGCTGACTGGGATAGTACTGTTCAAAATCTTGTTTCCACCCATCAGTAACTGTAACCACCGCACTAGCTTCTTTAACCGCAGCTCTTTCCTTTGGAAGTTCACGGATTTTTGTATACAATTTTTTGGGTGAAAAGAACTCTTTTGCTTCTCTGTAGTCAAAAATCCATGGATCTCGAAAATCAAGCACACATGGTATCTTTTTGTATTTAGATGCCTTGGCAATGCTGAATGTATAAAACGGCCCGCCGCTGACAATCACAGTATCATATTGTTCAGAATCCACTTCGTCGTTAAAAGCTTTCAAATATAACTGTTCATTGTGAGCAAATTTTTCTGAGTATCTTCCGGTCTCCTGTGTGTCCACATAAATATACTTTGATACTGGAATTTCCACATTATCTTTTCGATTGGTTATTACCGTAATTGAAACATCTTTCTTAAGCAAATAGCGTGCAAGGCTACCCATTCTAACAGCTCCCACCCTTCTGTCAGGGGGAAATGCTGGTGCAACAATTAGCAATTTCATTTTTCTCTTTGACCTCCACAACACCATTTTTCTAGCACTTAACTGTTCGATTTAATCACTTTTGCTGGATTTCCACCAATAATGCTTCCTGCAGGGAAAGATTTTGTAACCACAGCTCCAGCGGCAACCACAGTATTATCTGCAATAGTTACGCCAGGCAAAATGATTTTTTTCCCCCCCCCCGATCCATACATTGTTTCCGATCGTGACGGGCTTAAACTCTTCGTACCCCTGCTTCCTAAATGGCACATCCGGCGTTATTTGATGTTTATGATTTCTCGTATAAATAAGGCAATATGGCCCCATCATAACATTATCACCAATGGTCACATGCTCTGGAACGTGTGCATTTACTCCAACTCCTGAATGATTGCCAATCTTCAATGTCGAAGAAACATCTGCTCCGTGTTCAAAATTAACGTCACTTCCGCAGCTCGATATATAGCCTTTGACCATTCGATATCTTATTTTCGACGCCATCTTACCGCCAATATGGTATGAGACCGGCAAGTGCTTTCCTATCAGCTCATATGCCACTCTACACGCTACTTTGCAGACATTCATACTATCTCCTCATATACAGCCATAAGCTGCTTTGCTATCGTTTCAGGGGAAAATCTTTTTCTTATTTGATCACTAATAGCAATTCCATTGTAGTCACGGATGTTTTTACACATATAGAGCATTGCATCCTCAGCCTGCTCTATGCTCCCTTTATCAATGAGAAGCCCATACTGTTCTTCCATAAATTCTTCTGGTCCACCACAGCGTGTTGCAATAACTGGAATTCCTGAAGCGAGTGCCTCTATATAGGCAACACCGAATGTTTCACTATTTGACAGTAAGATGAAGCAATCTGCTTTTCTTAAGGATAGAGCAACTTCACTGCGGTCTACAGCACCCCTGAGATGAACCTTATTTTGCAGTTCATTTTTCTCTATCAACTCTTTTGCAAGTGTCATTTTTGCGCCAGCTCCGTAAATATCAAGCTGCACATTTGTGTTTTTCTTGCACACATTTGCAAAAGCTGCTATCAAATCTTCCACTTTTTTGGGTTCTTCCAGCCGTCCCACGCTTATAAAATGAAAGCTATTGGACTCTTGTTTTTTCTGCTGTGGCACAAATAGTGCCGTATCCACAATATTATTAATTACTGTACATTTCACTCCTGTATTTTCATAAAGCCGCTTTGCTAAAGATTTACTAACAGCAATAACTTCTTTTGCTCTCCGATATCCAGCTGAAGCATATTTTAGGAGCTTTGGATCAACGACTTCTTTTTCCATGTCACTGGAATGCTCTGTTATCACAAGCGGAATTCCAGTAACTTTTGAAAGTTCGGCCGCCATGTATCCCTGTCTATGGAAATGTGCATGAATAATATCCGGGTATTCTGTTGAATCCTTGAACACTCTATTAAACAAATATTTCAATGCCACGCTTCCAACTGGACAGAAAATGTTAGGTGGAACATTTCCCAACGGAATACTAATTGTGTAGCATTCAATTCCATCATGCAGAGTTTTCACGACACCATATTTTCGCTTTCTTCTTATGGAGCGTAAATCAACCGCAAAGAATGTCACATCAATCCCCTGCTTGGTAAGAGCCTTTGCCTGATCAAGCTCAAATATTCCAAATGTCGGATTATCCGGCTGCGGAAGCCCTCTGCTAACAATTAATACTTTCATAGCTCACCAGTTATATTTTCTAAATATCGCTTCGCCACGTCAGACTCAGAAAAGCGTTTTGCCGTGGTCACTGCGTTTTGGGATAGTTTCTGCTTTTCCTCTTTTGTAAGACCATTGATTCTATTAAAAATATGTATCAGTTCTTGTTCATTGCCTTCCTCGCACAAGAACCCGTTTTCTCCATCTCTGATGATTCCATCAACACCACCAAATTTTGAAGCAATCACAATACACCCTTGAAGCATTGCCTCTAGGTACACTAGGCCAAAGGTCTCATGCTTACTAATCAAAACGAATACTTGACTTTCATGCATCCGTTTTTGCAACTCGTCACGGTCAATTCGGCCAAGCAGATGCATATATTTCTGTTGATTGTTGGTATCAATGTAATTTTGAAGTCTCGCTTTCATCGGGCCGTCACCAGCAACTACAAAATCGTAATCCGACCCATCAAACGCTTTTGCCGCGGCCGCCAATGCCACATCAAGCATCTTGTATTCGACAAGTCTTCCTGCTGAAATAATGCTTATTGGATTTTCAAAGGATTTTGTATTTTCCCCCTGCAACCTTTCGATGAATCTATCCGGTATTCCAGATGCTGCAACAAATGGCTCTTCCTTAAAATGTAAATATCCCTTTGCAGCTTCTACCGCAGACTGGGATCTAAATCCAATGTGATCAATTTGATCTATGTACTTCTGCACGCCAAATTTCTCACAGTTTTCTTTTCCATAATCCGCATGAAAAACGAATGCCGATTTTGCGTCATACCTCTTCGCGATCCGGGGCACTAACATAATTTGTGGGTTGACCCAATGGCCTGTCACCACATCCGGTACAAATCGGTTATTTTCAAGTACAGTTACAATTTCCTTAAGTTGTTTATCCAATGCCTCCTTCGAAAATTTTCCATGAGGCACATATTTTGTGATAGGAATATTCTCTACATGAACACCAAATTCATCGTATGCAAATCTCTTTGTCCACAATCTATCAGGCGTTCTTGATACATCAAAAGTTTTGGAGACAAGTCCTTTCACTTTATCTCCAACAGCATAATACGCCGCAGGGAATGTCGATGAATCAACAATCGCAATAACTCTATGTCCTTGCTTTACCCATTCCTTTGCAAAGTAACCGACTACCTTTGTTCTATCAGCATTCGTATCTTTTTCATACGGATACTCACTTGCTAAAATCAGGATATTCATTGATTCATTTTCCCCCACTCAACTACTGCCTACTTTTACATTAGCTTCAGTGCCACGCCATCATGCCTTTTAACTGCTACAGGATAGCACCAAAGCTCGTCTGTATTTCCCTTCGGAAACTGAATAGCTCCATATTGCATCAGCTTCATTGGCAGTGCATCCTTCTTGAATTTCTCTATTGTTTTGAAGTTCATTTCTTCATCGATTTCAACCAGATAAATCTCATCTGAAAGAATTCCTTCGCCGCGTTTAGATGATATCCATGAGGTCACTCCACGATTATTTTCATCCGGCTCTACCGTTGTTGAAAAATAGTACTTTCCCTGAAATTCTGTACCATAAATGCATGAGCCATTTAATGCACAGATTTTTTGAGGTTCACCTTTCCCATCAAACAGATACACATAATTTTTCTCATTTACAGCATCCGTCGCATACAGCAGTCCTTTCGGCGTATCAAACCCAATAACGGCTCTATACTGTTGCTTTCCAATTTCTACTGGCTCTACTTGATCAAATGGTACATTCGCTTTATAGATTCCTGCATCCTTTTCCTGATCTCCTGTGAAAATGTAGTATCCACCAGACCGTTTCGGGATAATATTGTGAATGTGCCTCACCTGACCGCTTTTATAGGTATAGACGGTTTCCACCTCGTTTTCTTGGGTCAAGCCATATATATTAATAGAATCATGTTCAGCGTTTGAACCATAATCACCCCAAAGCGCAACCCATTTTCCACTCCCAGCACATATATTTAGAGGATCGGAAAAGCCTTCTTTGGACGAGGAAATATCCTCCACGACCTGTTTTTCCACATCTACGGCCTTTATTGCGCGATGGCCAACCAAAAGCATTTGACTTTCATTAATTGGCACGGCATATTTAGGCTCCGTTCGAAATAGTCTCGCCAACACTCGCAGGGACTCTTTTGCTGTGCTGGAGTATACTTGAATAACCTTTTCCGGTTGATTTTCTACTAATCTGTAGATATATCCCTTTCTGTAAAGATAGAGAGTCCCTTTTATATAACAGAGGGGTTTGTATCCCGGTAATTGTTGTACTGCCATTGATTATCCTCCAACTTAAATACATATCTCTACAGAAATTTTTCCGTTTCCTTCATATCTAACGGCTTCAAGCGAGACCAGTTCTCCATATTCCGGCGCATATTGCTGACCTATCGTTTCAGAATTGCCATCAAAAGTCATGTCAATATCATTTATCGGATGAACAAAGGCGGTCAGCTTATTTCCACCAGACTCATCCGTTACCTTCAAGGTCTTTTCAAGTTGAATAGTTCTTTTTACCGTCTGTCCACGCTGATCCATTAATTCAATAACGATTGATTTTTCTGACACACTTACGACATTCACCTTACTACGTTTTGCCATACGAAACGCACCCCAACACTGGGACTGCTCCGTATCGTTAACCATCACCGTGTTGTGCGCCGCAGTACTGCGGAAGAAACTGCGCTCTTTGCACTGGTAAGCATATGTACCGCAGTTCACTATCACCGGCTTTCCAGTCTTGAATAATTCAAAGCTCATGGCATCGCAATGCGCGTGTCCGGGAATGTAGGCGGGCCCCGGTTGTCCCGCGTCAACTATGAGTTTCCAGTCGTTCTGTTTGAAAATGTAGAAGCCACTATCAATAAAACGAGATTTATACTCTGGAGTGATACCAAAGTGTTCCTTGCACGCAGAAACCAATGCTTGCAAACTTTTTGCTACATTGTTGCCTGCATCGTTGAAAAGCGGAATCCGATCTAATCCTTCCTCCAAAGACCACGCAACATCCAACATCGGCTGAAGATAGCCATTGACTTCGCAGTCATCCAATCCCTTGTCTTTCAGCGCAACCACAACTCTGACAACGCCTTCAAAAATCAACTTGTGATACATCGGGCTAAGTTCAAAGTGCATTCCATCCGGAAGTATTTCCTCTTTACACTCCGCCTTGAAAGCTTTAAGTGCAGTGTGTAAAACAGGCTCATCATTAAAAAACATCGCACATAGAACGAGTGCTTTCAGGTCCTCAAAATAGTGGTTACCTAAGATATCCTTTTCCAAATGTCTGCTCAAGAATTCATACTGCTCGTGAATAGAGTTAATAAACAAGCTCTGGAAATCGTCATCCAACTCAGTGTGAACCGCTGCATAGTATCCCAGCCAGTTGGTGAGTCTGAGGTCAATCGTGTAGGGAGACCATCCTTCTCCACCATCACCCTTTGGATTCTGATTAATCCACCCGCGAATAGTTTCGATAGATTTTTCTAAATACTTCTTATCGCTCGTTTTTCTGTATGCATCAACCAACGAAAAGAGAAATTCAAAGTAATGAAGATTGAAGTTCCACAAAGCAGACTTATCATCAAAGTGCCATTTGTCAATCCAATGGAACTCCTTTGACGAGTGCAAAAATGTTACAGTATCATTGATAAGTCCATCTGCCGGGAAGCGTTCCAGAAAAACAGGATCATAATCCAGCTCATCAACCGTCGCAATCGGTGCAACCTTACTCACATCACTTGTGACCTTACACCCAACGCTACAATCCAATTTCAGCATCTTTCGGATGCGAAAATAAACCTGACTCGGCTTCATTGATTTAACTGTATTGGCATAAAGTCCAAGTTTTGCAAGCATGGCTATTCTCCCTTTTACCGGTTTTTACATTTTGCAAAGCACATCTGCAATCCGCTCACAGGCATGTCCATCACCATACGGGTTGCTTGCTTTACTCATTGCCTCATACTCATCCTTATCGGACAGCAAGCGACTGAACTCTTTGTAAATGGTTTCTTCTTCCGTGCCGACCAGTTTCAATGTACCCGCTGCAATACCTTCCGGACGCTCCGTGGTATCACGCATAACCAGAACCGGTTTGCCCAAAGAAGGAGCTTCCTCCTGAATTCCACCGGAATCCGTCAGAATCAGATAACTACGGCTCAGGAAGTTGTGGAAGTCCAGAACATCCAACGGTTCGATGATATGGATACGATCATCGTCCCCCAGATACTCATTGGCGATCTCACGCACGACAGGGTTCATGTGAATCGGATAAATAGCCTTCACGTCCGGATGCTCATCCATTACACGGCGGATTGCCTTAAACATGTGGCGCATCGGCTCACCAAGATTCTCACGGCGGTGAGCTGTGATCATAATCAGGCGGCTACCATTTGCCCACTCCAGTTCAGGGTGCGTATAGCTCTCACGAACCGTAGTTTTCAGAGCATCGATTGCGGTATTGCCCGTAACATAAATGCTGTCCGGGTCCTTACCTTCTTTCAGCAGATTCTGCTTAGAAAGCTCCGTTGGCGCAAAATTGAACTTGCTGATAATGGAAACAGCTTGACGGTTGAACTCTTCCGGATAAGGGCTGTAGATGTTATAGGTGCGCAGACCTGCCTCAACATGGCCAACTGGAATCTGTAAGTAGAAACAGGCCAGTGCCGTCACAAAAGTCGTAGAGGTGTCGCCATGTACCAGCACCACATCGGGCTTTTCTTTTTCCAACACTTCCTTGATGCGGTTTAGAATATTGGTGGTCACATCAAACAGCGTCTGCTTGTCCTTCATGATGGACAAATCATAGTCCGGTGTAACATCGAACGCTTCAAGAACCATATCCAGCATCTGGCGATGCTGACCTGTCACGCAAACAGCCGTCTGAAGTTCTTCGCGTTTCTTCAGTTCGTTAACAAGCGGGCACATTTTAATTGCTTCCGGTCGAGTACCGAAAACGAGCATTACTTTTTTCATATTTTAGTCTCCTTAAACGAAACTGCCGTGCGAAAGGCAAAAGCACTCCCGCACAGCAGTTCATCTTAGCTATTGGTGCTTTTTCCAATCAATACAGGGCATATTCTTTCCATAATCCTTCCTACGATCAAACAGCCCACTATTGAAATGGCTGCAACTACTGTCCCCGCGATAAATGAAACCGCCTCATTTTCTATTGAAACATGAAGAACAGAGCTTAATATGATTGAACAAAACATTATTGGAAATTTGTGCGCCACCAATATCACAAGCGTATTCTTCCCAATATACTCTACTGTACTGCACTTGATATCTACCCACTGAACAAGTGAAATTATTCCTATACAAATACAGAATGTAGAGATCAAAAACAGAAGATAGTTGTTGTATGTATCTGACAGGTATCCCGGAGCACCATTGAATTTTCCCAATGCACTACCAGCAAGTATCAACATAATTCCTACTACTGGATCACATCTATGCTTCAGAAAATCAATGTCCTTTAATAGAAAGCCAAGGACAAAAAATGGAAATAGGTAAATCACCGTTTCTAGTTCCATAAATAGTGAATGTAGTCTCAGCAGATAATAACTCAGCGTTCCAACACATACAGCAAGAAGTAGTATCACTTTCCCACTAATCTTATTGAATAGTTTGCTGATAGCACATGCTAAAATTTCTGTGACTACAATGAACGGTAAATACCACATTGGTGAATTCCAAACCATCAAACCACTTGATGTTGAACTACGTCCTAGGCTTCCATTACCATACAGGAGTCCAATTGCGTACCCCCCCTCCGATTCTTATTGCAGAATTATTTCTACACATCAAAACGAGGTATACCACAATGCTTAAAGCACCCCAAATCAAATAAGGTACATATTCATGCAGCAATACTTTCTTTACATATCTTTTTCCGTCAGAAAGTGTATTGCGAGGTGAAAAAAGGAAGCCAGAGAGGACAACACAAAGTGGAACATGGAAAAGGTATAACCAATTATATATGGTTCCACCTTCCTCACCAGTTTGACCAAGCGAGTGTCCCAGAACAATTAGAATCATTGCAAGAGCACGAACTTGGTCAACCCATCTTTTCCTTGTTGCCATATACTCTCCTTTGCTTAAAACTTTCTCTTAAATGTGATACACGCCCGGAAGATCAATGACATTGTGGCAGTCCAGAACAACCTTGCCAGCCAGCTTGTCCACGTTCTCACGAATCTCGGTGTGCTTGACCATGATAACGACCATATCGACATCTGCGAGGAAAGCGTCAAGATCGTGGTACTGGTTCTTGACCACATCCTTGGTAATGAACGGATCATAGACCTTCAGACCGGTTGCCAGATGGCGCTCCTGGCTCTCCAGCAGCTGCAGCGTCGGAGACTCACGCATATCATCGACATTCTCTTTATAGGTCAGACCATACAGACCGACACGGCTCACATCGGTCAGACTCTTTTCCTTCATGATCTCATAGATACGATTCAACACGAAATCAGGCATGCCATCGTTGGTCTTCATAGACTCGTCGATAACCTTTGCCAGAGAGGGATAGTCGCCAACGAGGAACCACGGATCAACGCTGATGCAGTGACCGCCAACACCAGGACCCGGCTGCAGGATATTTACGCGAGGATGCATATTGCAGATCTTGATGATCTCATAGACATCCATGTTGTCATGACGGCAGATCTTCGCCAGCTCATTTGCAAAGGCAATATTGACCGCACGGAAAGTGTTCTCAACGACCTTAGTCATTTCGGCAGTACGGATATCGGTAACAACAATCTCACCCTGGCAGAAAGAAGAATAGAGCTTCTTCACCTTCTCGCCGATGGCTTTATCATCTGCGCCAATGGTGCGGTTGTTGTGCAGCAGCTCGTAAACCATGTTTCCGGGAATGATACGTTCCGGGGCATGGACAAGGTTGATGTCCTCACCAATCTTAAAGCCATTTGCCTCAATCACAGGGCGGACATACTTGTCGATGGTTCCGGGAGAAACAGTAGACTCCACGACAACCGTTGCTCCCTTGGGACAGACACGCATGACATCCTTCACGGCCTCGACAACGTAGCAGGCATCAACTTTCTTGCTGAACTTGTCATACGGAGTAGGAACGGACACAATGTAGGTATCGGTAACCTGATACTCGGTGGTGAACTTCACGCCGGCTGCCAGAGCATTCTGGAACAGTTCATCCAGTCCCTTTTCCTTAAAAGTGGTCTTACCCGCATTCAAGGTTGCCACCAGTTCCTTATTGTAGTCAGTGCCGATAACTTCCACACCGTGGGAAGCCATCATCAAAGCAGTAGGTAGACCAATGTAGCCCAAACCAATTACGTTAACCATTTTTCTTTCCTCCGTCTTTTACTTTAGCGATTCGTGTAGCTGTTTTTCAAAAGCAATTGCGATCTGTTGCCGCGAGTATTTCTTATGCATCAAATTTCTTGCTTCAGCGCGATGCTCACTGTATTTTGAATAGTTCTCGACCATTTCATCGAAAACTCCTGCAAGCTCTTTTGTATGATCCGGCAAAACACATCTGCCCATTTCAGACTCATTTACGATATCGCACGAATCACCCTCTGCAACGAGGAGTACCGGACAGCCAATTCCCAGTGCCTCGTACACTTTTGTAGGGATGCTGTCCTTCATGTTGGAGTTCTTCAGCGGGATAAAGCTCATCTTGGCATAAGACAGCAGCGTAAAGACTTTCTCGTGCGGGAGGACGCCACAGAAGTGGACATTGTTCAGCCCACGCTCTTTAGCTTGCTGCTCCAGCACCTCCTTTTCTGCGCCCTTACCAAATAAAAGGAACTGGACTTCTTTGTGCTTAGACTGCTCTGCCATATCCAGCAAAGCTCCCAATCCCTGCGCTAAACCGATATTGCCGACATAGACACAGGTGAACTTCTTATCCAGCTCATACTGGGCAATCAACTCTTTGTCTATATAGCTGTTCTCCACGCTCTCATCAAAGCCATTGCCGACCAGCTTCACCTTGTCGACATGATCCGGGCCACCTTTTTTGCCACCCACAGAAATCACATGGCTTTTGATTTTTTCAACCTTACCAGGTGAAACTGTAGTCACCCAGTCAGAGTGCTTGTACATAAAGCGTGTGATTGCTCTGAACACCTTGCAGTAAATACTGCCTTCAACAAAGCTACCCATCTCAAGTGCGACATCCGGCCAGATGTCGCGCACATCATAAACAAGCTTTGCGCCTTTGCACTTTGCAATAATCCATCCGGGAATACTAACCAGCGGAGGCGGAGACGTGGTGATAACCACATCTATCTTGCCAGCTTTCAATGCTGTGAAAATGGATGTAAAACCGAAACTGAGATTATTAAGCATCCGCATTACTGTTGTCTTTTTCTTCATGCGGATTGCCGGAGAGTACAAAATCTTTTCTCTTCTCGGCTCAATCTTTCCATTTCCTTTATTGGTAGAACTGGCAATCACCACAACCTCATCGCCTTGGTCAATGAAGGCATCCGCCATCGTGCGCATTCTATAAGAACACGCTTGGGCTGTGGGATAATACTCGTCCGTATGAATCAGTATCCTCATAAATCTACAATCAACCTCTAAACTCTTTTATCTTCCTTATTAAATAGCCACATCAGCAAAGCTATGCGTCACAGTTATGTAAACCCTCTGCGCCATGATGACTTTTTCATCACCATGGAAACTCTTGTCTTTATTCCTGATGACACCATCATCTCGCCACAGGAATCCATGTGTTTATGCCCGAAATCACTCATATCGCTATGGAAGCTCATCAATTTATTCCTGACAGCACCCTGCTTTTCACTGGGAGTCCTCATATTTATGCCTGATAGCATCTCCATGACCGGGTTGAAAGTTTCGATGATATTGTCATCGAAACCCCTTGTTTATTCCTGACAGCACATTCTGAAAAAGTGTCAATTTTTAGTCTCCGAAATCAGCCAAAAACCGCGTAAAATCAATGGTTTTCTCCACTCATAGCAGTGGTTTGACCCTCGGAAACTCCCTCGGTGCTTTCAGGCATAAACAGGATTTTCACTGTTGCAAACATGATTTTCAAATCTTCGACAATGCTCGGATGAGCTATGTACATTAAATCCATAGTCAGTTTGTCGTAAGGAGTAGTATTGTACTTGCCATAAACCTGTGCATACCCGGTCAATCCAGCCTTGGCCTGCAGGCGCAGGGAGAATTCCGGCATTTCCTCACAGTACTGAGCTGCAATCTCAGGGCGCTCCGGACGGGGGCCGACGATGCTCAAGTCACCCTTCAAGATATTTATAAGCTGCGGCAATTCATCAACGCGGCAAGCACGAATGATTTTGCCAACGGGCGTGATGCGATCATCGTTTTCGCCGCTGGAAAGACGGGCGACGCCGTCCTTTTCAGCATCGACCCGCATGCTTCTAAATTTGAGAATACCGAATTCTTTGCCATCCTTCGTTAAACGAATTTGCTCGTAAAATACTGGACCGTGATCCGTTGCTTTGATGGCAATAGCCGTCACAAGGAAGATCGGACTCAGAATCACAAGCGCAATAGCAGAAATGACAATATCCAGCAGTCGTTTTACAAACAGATACTCCGGCTGAGGATTATACCGGCCAACACGAAGCATCGGCAGGTGGAACATATGCATATGATGTGCGCCGGACATGATGGTGTCACCGATGCGCGGGACAACAAATACGGTAATGTTGTTTTCTACACAGTATTTCAGAATAATATTCCGATCATGGCTGTGGATGCCGCTCAAAAACACTGTGTTGATGCCGTCCAGCATGGAAAGATTCTCGATGCACTCCCCCGCCGTAGCTGTGGAGACCACTTTGTACTTGGCATCTAGACCGTACTTACCAATCAGCTGCTCCATACCACGTCTGGTATCATAAATAACAGCTGTGGCCTGCGGCGGAAAGGTTTTAAAGTAGGCGTGGTGAGCGTTATAAGCCCAAATTGAGGCCATAATAACCTGCCCCACAAGAGCTGCCACGCCAGGAAGAATGTTTGGCAGGTGCTTGGACAAAAGCCAAATCACGATATACATGATAAAATCGCTGACCGCAGCCGCCAAAAATTGCTCGTAGATAATTTCGGAGATGCGCTGCATCGACATCAGAAAGGCGTCATAAACGCGTCCAAAGATGATGAACAGCACAAAGAACAGTGCCACGACCAGGTAATCGCCCTTTGCATAGTACGGCGATGCAACGCGCTTAGCATAGTATAGATACCAGCACATTGCAAATGGTATCGTCATAAGCACAGCATCTAACAGCTTTATCATCCGCAAAATCAAGTCATGCCTAAACCTTGTCATGTTCTTACTCCTCGTTATTCTTTACACATATATTATTTTCTATACTGCAATTGAAATCAGGGAAAGCAGTTTTGAGCAGCAAAAGGCATTTCCACAAATTACTCATGGAAAATCCTTAGCACAATTCAGTAGTCTACCAACGCAATATTTTGCCAATATATGTATTGATATAATAGCACACAATTCGACATTTATCAACAAATCGGATTCACTTTAATTATACAAGTACACAAATTCAGCACATTTTACAAATACACCCTTGTTCATAAGGTGAATGAGGCTAAAATTCGATAGATTGTTATATGTAACAGTCAATTGATACACGATTCATATTTTGCTTAAAACGCAACTGATTCAAATAAAAACAGATTGCTACGCTTGCAGCAATCTGTTTTCATTTGAATCAATATTAACTACTAACGCTCAGATCATCACCTGCGTCCAAACTTCTTCCGCTTCTTTGACGGGTGTTTTTCCTTGTTCAATTCACGCTGATACGCATCTTCAGAACTGAATCCAAAGATTCCTTCTGAGACCCGTTCAACCAGTGCCGTAAACATCTCGTAATCGCGCAAGTAGTTATTCCTTGCCTTGTCATCCATTACCTTAAAAAACCTCGCCATCAAACTCATGTATGCGTTATAGTCGCCATTCTGCGCAGCCTTGAGCAGGCATTCAAACCGCCTTGCAGATGGAGTCCACAGTTCTTCCCTTTTCATCTCAAACCAGCTTCTTTCTCAATTCTCTTGCAATTTTTCTTCGTGCCTTAGAAATCGTGTTGGGTCTAACCTTAAGCTTCCTCGCCACAACCTCTATAGGATAATCCAAATAAGTACGAATAATCATTAGCTCCCTGGGTGAGAGCCTTTCCAATTCCTGCTTCAATGATACCAGAAGCTCTACTCGAGCGAATTCATCTTCCGCACGAACATCAATGACATCAGCCACATCATCAATATTGATAATAATCGGCTGATTTGCATTACCAGCAAGTCGCCTTTTCCCCTTGTTCCTATATCCAAGGAGACGTTTCTCCGACCTGTATTTAATTTCCTCTTTGTCTAACAAATCAAGTATATGGCTGTTGAACGAATTACTAAGCCAGTTCTTTTCTATCGTCTGGTTAAGCTGATTATAATTGGCCCATAAACGAAGTGTGCACCAAAGTTCATACATTTCTAATTCAGTCATTTTGACCTCCTATAGCGATTTGAATTTTTTCGGTCAAATCACATCTAGGAGGTCCCCTGCTCCGAGCGCAACTAAGCAGTTTCACCACAAAATCACCTATCCCCTCAGTTACAATGGATTGCGTCGCTTAGGTGATTTGGGAATCATAAATATTAATTTCACAATTCCCGCATGTGGTTTATAAAGAAGGCCACCAGAGAAGCCAAAAAAGACTTCTTAGGTGGCCATCATACTGACTGTATTTAATTTACTATCCGCATCCAGTTGAATGATTCGTATCATACTACATTTGTCCGCATTAGTTATAATACAACCTTCAAACAAACCATTTCAACGTGTTCTCACTCTTTTTCTGTCAAACTTTGTTGAAGTTCCAATAGAATTATATTCCAGTATTTATTTCAAGCTTTTATTCCCGCACTCATTTTATCGTAAGCAATCAATAATCCCCCGTGAAGGCAAAAAATAAGAGCACCTCGAAACTGAGATGCTCAAAAAATCAAGACAGATGGCAATATTCAGGGAGTGCCGTAGACCAAGGCAATAGCGGCAGGAGTTGCCCACGAGTTGGCTCGCTTCTGAGTTTGGGAAGCTCCTGTAAAAGGAACAGAAGGTATCCAAAGGGATCCAGCTTGTTGCGTTTAGCTGTTTCAATCACGCTGAAGCACAGGGCACTGGCATCTGCGCCTTTGGCTGTGTCGCAGAATAAGAAATTCCTTTTGGCCATAACAAACGACTTAACGGTTCGCTCCGCCACATTGTTCGTAAGTTCCAGTCTTCCATCCAGCAGAACAGCCTCCAACTGTTTTCTCTGGTGTAGCGAGTATGTTTGTGCCTTTTGCAGATTGCATAAATCGGCGCGAGTTTGCCATCTGCACGGACTTTTTCCGCCATTTCGCCGGAGATTTTCTGCCACCTTGTCGGGACTCCTTACCACCCAGTCAATTTTCCTAAATAATGAAAGAGGCACGAGAAAAAATGCCGTGACTACTTTCAAGGAGGCCCATCGAAATGACGGACTACAGGAAAATTCTTATGCTTCGAAGTATGGGGTGCAGCCAACGCGAAATGGAACGCAATAAGATCGCATCCCGCGAAACCAGCAAGGCAGTATTTGAAACTGCAGATTGACTTGGGATTTGCTGGCCTCTCGATGATGACATTACCAATGCCGATCTGGAACAGTTGTTCTTTCCAAACAAGTACAAGAATGCTTGTTTGTATGTTGAACCTCTCCATTAGTTTTTGTGTATAATCACCAGAGAGGACGTACCAACGTATCTTTCCAGTGAACGGACAATCAAGAAAATCTGAGAATGTGGATAAAATAAGCATCAGATGCCATGCATCCGTGCCATTTACAGAAATTCGGGTACGCCGGTGGACACGTCTTTGGTGTGACCATTGTTTTCCCCAACTTTCTGCGGCAGCAAACCTCTCATATCCAGCAGGTTCATCCGACTAGCGGAGACCCCAATTCCTTCGTTCTGCCTATCCACAAAAGCCGGACAGGCTTCCGGTACTCATCTGCTGAGAATTGACACCGACGGGCAGCTGCTTGTGCTGCTCATAGTATGCCTTAACGAAGTTATAGTTTTCCTGCCAGTCATCGTTCCTTTTAAACTGGCCGTAGACAACACCGATTGAAGCAAGCATCTGCTGCTTATCTTCGTTCATCATTCCGCTTCGGATAGCAGCTTTCTGAGCAGCAATCCAGAATTCGCTGTTTACGGTCGTCGTCAAGGGAATAGAGCTCTCACCAATAGGCAGGCTTCCGTTCGCGTCCACATAGGCTTTTATGCCGTTGTAGTTTTGCAGCCAAGTAGCTTCTTTGGCATCCCAATCCCAGCGATCTTCGCAACTCCAATCAATGCTTTGCCACTGACACTCCGCTCCCGTCTGCCCTGCACGATGCCGCCATGCAGCTTTATCGCCAGTATCTGGTGGTTGGCGGTATGCCGGAATGTGTGATGCAGTTTGTCGAGACGAAGGACTATATCCTTGTCCGGCATACACAGGATACGATACTTGCGAGCTATCTCAATGATATGAGCAAGTACAATACGCCGAACGAAATCAAAAAGACGCGGCTGACATACGACAATATCACCGTTCAGCTGTCGAAAAAGAATACCCGCTTCCAGTACAAGCTCATCAAGAAAGGCGGGCGGGCAGCTGAGTTCGAAAATGCGATTGAGTGGCTTTGCCTGTCCGGTATCGTATCTCAGGTCTTCAAAGTCGAGCAAATCAAGAAGCCGCTTGAAAACTATCGCGATATCGATTCGTTCAAAATCTATGTATCGGACTTAGGGCTTCTGTGTGCCAAGAAGGATTTAGCCGCCAATGACATTCTGTACATGGTCGAGGAGTTGAACGATTTCAAGGGCGGTATGGCAGAGAATTATGTCAATGTACAGCTGTCCATCAACGACTACCGCACCTACTATTGGGAGTCTGAGCGCGGTGCCGAAATAGACTTTATTATCCAGCGTGAGGGGCAGCTTATCCCCATCGAGGTCAAGTCCGCTGATAACACCCGAGCCAAGAGTCTGAAACTGTATATGGACACCTATAAGCCCGCCTATGCCATCAAGCTGTCCGCCAAGAACTTCGGTTTTGAAGACAACAAGAAAATCGTTCCCCTTTATGCCGCCTTCTGCATCTGAGCCATCTTGCTGATAATTAACCACATTGCCACCGTATGCCTCGTTGTTACGGCGGCCTTTTGCTGGCTGTATTTACGCTGCATTTTGCCTGTGGCGGCTATTCCAAAAGCTGCAGGGAGGAATTGTACCGGGATGCCTTTCTATAACGGCACAAAAATGCCGTCATCCTCTTTCCCAATGCAGATAAACAATAGGTTATATAGGTTACCCCTGCCAGCTTATGTTCACCGGCAGGGGCACACATAAAGCAACAGCCTTTCCTTTGCTATATGTCAAGCAACAGGAAGGCTGTTATATTATTTTGGTCTACGAGATTTCACTAGTAAGCCAAAAAGAGAAGACCCTGCACATTTCTGTGCAGAGCCATAGTGCTTTGAACCCGAATTTATTTTAGCTGTTCTTCGACATCATGCCGAGACGGCATGGATCGAATTGCTCCTCGGCGAGTCGTGACGAGACGTGCAGCCGCACTAGCAAACGTAATCATTTCAGCCAACTGATCTTCGCTTAAATTTTCGATGCCATGATCAAGAACATATGCTAATACACAACCGCAGTATGTATCACCGGCACCTGTGGTTTCGATGACTTTGCCAGACCCAAGGCTTGGACGCTGAACTCTCATATCCTTGTAATAGGAAACGCTGCCTGCAGGACCAAGGGTAACATTGAACAGCTTAATATTCGGAAACTGCCGGCGCAGCATCTGTGCGCCCTTCGTCAAATCCGTCTCCCCTGTTAGGAACTCTACTTCATTATCAGCAATTTTCAAAATATCACACTGCGCGAGTCCCCACTCTATCTGCGCCTTTGCTTCGGTCAAATCGTTCCACAACGGCGGGCGCAGGTTCGGGTCAAAAGAGATAAGGCACCCGGCCGCCTTGGCACAGGCAATGGCCTTATGGGTAGCCTCTCTCACAGGCTCATTGGTCAGCGACAGGGTTCCGAAATGGAAGATTCTTGTGTCCTGAATAAGATCTTCCGGCACCTCGTCAGCCGTCAGCATACAGTCCGCGCCCGGAGAACGGTAGAAGGAGAAGTCCCGGTCTCCGTCAGGGGCTGTATGTACAAACGCTAAGGTTGTGGGAATTCTCGGATCTACGGCTAAACCGCGCAGATCAATGCCAGCCTGTTCCGCAACGCTTTTCAGCATAGTGCCGTGGAAGTCATTGCCAATCTTGCCCACAAAGGCGGTTCGCTTACCCAACTTTGCCAGCATAGCCAGCACATTACATGGCGCACCACCGGGGTTGGCCTCAAAAATCGGATTGTTCTGCTGGGACTGACCATTCTCGGTAAAGTCCACCAGCAATTCGCCCAGAGCTACTACATCAAAGTTCTGCATTTGTTCACCCTTGCTTTAAAGCATCTGGCTAAATTCCACTTTTTCACCGTTAGGGCCAAGAATCGTAAAGAACCGCACGCCGTTGTCCCAGAACGGCAGGAACTGCACTTCCTTATCCAGCATCGTGTACCCGGACTGTTTGGCCTTTGCGAAAGCGTCCTCTACATTCGCCACATCAAGCGCCACATGGTCAATGGCACCAGGTTTGCCTACGGCGCAGCCATTCTGGTAAGTTTCAATGCAGAGATTCTTCAGCCGCAGAAAGCATACCTGCTCCCCCGCGGCCTCGTTTACCGTGCGCAGGGCGATCTCAAATCCCAGCGAGCGGTAAAATGCAACGGTTTCTTCAATGTCATTTGTAGGGATGCCGATATGCTGGATCCCGGTAACATTTTCTGTCCATTCCATACATTTTTCTCCTTACGGCATAGCAGCAACGATGTCATCCATGGCCTCGAATGTCTTTTGCTGCGGGCGATTCAGGAAAGCATGCACCATACCCTTGTAGATGTGGTACTCTACCTGATTACCCTGATCCTGCAGCTTAGCGGCATACATCAGGTTCTGATCAAGCAGCGGGTCACACTCTGCCGAGATGAAACACGCAGGCGGGAGGTTCGTCAAATTGCTTGCAAATAGCGGTGATACATAGGGATGATTGCTATCCTCCGGCTTTTCCAGATATGGGATTGGCGCATCGGTTTCGCTATTCATTGAAAGAAAATACTCACCGTTTCCGTAACGCTGTTCAGACACGGTGCGGTAGCCAAGATCAAATGCAGTCACCGCAAAAAGAAGGAATTGTTTCGCAATGATTGGACCGTGCTCATCACGGGCACGCAAACTGACAGCTGCTGCCAAATTGCCGCCTGCGGAATCACCGCAGACACAAAGGCTCGTTGTGTCACCTCCGTACTCGGCACAATGCTGAGATGCCCAAACCACCGTGTTGTAGCAGTCATTGAAGCCCTTGGGAAATTTATCTTCCGGTGCCAAGCGGTAGTCCGGTGCAATTACCAGCACATTTCCATAAGCGGCAAAGTAGCGATGGACGAAATCATACACATCTACATTGTTCATCATCCAGCCGCCGCCATGGAAAAACACCATCGTCTTGCAGGGGCCATTTCCTTCCGGCTTGTAGATACGCACCGGCAGCCGGTAGCCGTCGGAATCAATGAACAGGTTTTCAATCTTAATACGCATCAGCCGCGGAAAACAGAAGGTGTACTTCCACTCCTGGGTTAGGCGGGCAATGGTCTCAAAATTCTGGCGGATGCGGGACTCGGTGGGGTGTTCGAAATCAAAGGGAACGCCCACATCGGAGCCTACATCGATGATGGCGTCGGGCGCAGCCTCACCATATTCCGGCTCGAGAAATTTACGGTAATAATCAGCCATGGGTAGGTCTCCTTGCTTATAGCGTATCGGTCAATGCAGGTACTTTTTTAGCGTGGCGCGCACGGCACCGGGACCTGCGATTTCCTCCTTAAAGAAGGCTTCAATCTTCTGGGCCACGCCGGCTTCATACAGGTCGCTGCCGAAAATTTCTTTGTTGGCGAGCACACTGTGCAGTTGGTCGGTAAGGGTGTCGGGCTCACCCAGCTTGATTTGACTGACGACATCGTGCAGTTCCTGAGCCAGTGGGTCGGGAGCCAGCGCGAAAGGCTTGCCTTCATCATCAATAGCGTAGAAATAACGCAGCCAACCGGCCAGCGCCAGCGGAATGGCCTCAAGGTTGGAGGCTGTGCCGTACTCCTGCACATAGGAACGAATCGTTTCGCCGAAACGGACACTCACGCCCTGGGAGGAGTCGGTGCAGATGCGGGCAGTGGTATCGCCCAGATATTTGTTGGACATGCGCTCATTAATGACCTCATCCAGAAACGCCTTGGGTGAGAAGATTTTGGGGTCGATTACGCGGGGCAGTCCCTCAACATAGCCAACATTGTGAGCCAACACTTTCAGTTCCGGGTCATCCATCAGGTCGGCAAAATACTCGTACCCCAGCAGCATACCGTACGGAGCCAGTGCCGTGTGAATGGGGTTCAGGCAGGCCGTGACCTTCATTCGCTCGGACTTATTGACGGTATCACGGTCGGTCATATAAACACCGGCTTTCTCCAGCGGAGGACGGCCATTGGGGAAGCTGTCCTCAACAACCAGATACTGTGGGCCCTCGGCGTTGACAAAGGGGGCAATATAGGTGCTTTTGGATGTGACGATAATATCCTGACCTTCGACGCCATCTCTGGTTAGGATTTCTCCCACAAAGTCTGCCGGACGGGGAGTGATTTTATCAATCATTGACCATGGGAAAGAAACCCTCGACTCATCCCGCAGCCAGTTCAAGAACTCCTCATCTACAAATCCGCGCTTCTTCCACTCCTGCGCCATCGTCAGTACCGAGGTTCGAAGCAGAGAGCCGTTGTGAGAGCAGTTATCCATCGAGGACAAAGTAATCGGCGTACCGCCTGCCTTATAGCGCTCCAGCAGCATGGCAGCTACGACCGCCATCGCGCCGCTGGGGGCGGAGGGACCGGTAACGATGTCCTTCTCTACATAGCCAAGGTAACTGCCATCTGTCTTGCGCAGGGCGTAGCCTTTTTCGGTGATGGTAAAGGAGACCATCTGCAGGCTGGGAGCGCGGAAGATTTCTTTCAGGCGTGCCCAGCAGGCGGCATCGTCGCTCTTCGCCTTGACGCACTCGGCCAGCGAGCCAATGACTCGCTTGTCCATACTGCCATCCTTATGCAGCGTAACACCAAGGCAGAGGTTGTCGTGCGGTGCATAGATTTTGTCTGCAATATCAAAATCAAAGGTTTCCGCACAGGTAATGCCGGTATCCATCAGACCACGGGCAATCAAATCATCGGCAATACTGCCTAAAAAGATGCGGAAGATGTTGCCAATACCGAAATGGACCCAGCAAGGTTCTTCACGGGTCTTTTTTTGTAGTCTTGCCACATCATAGGTCGGTAATGCAATGCCGGCGGATGCCCATGCCTGTCTATCCTGCAATCCATTCAAAGTCAGTTTCATGCTCGTTTTGCCTCCCGAGATTCTTCCAGTTTCTTTTTCTTGATGTTGTTACGGCGATTCATCTGATACACATCGTAGCCGATCGCCGCCAGCAGAATCACACCGCGCACAACATACTGGTAATAGATGTTGATACCGGCCAACTGCATACCGTTGGTCAGCAGGGCAATGCAGAGGATACCGGCAAAAACACCGGAAAGCTTACCTTCGCCGCCGCGCATAGAAACGCCGCCCAAGAAAATACCCGTCATAACAGTAAATTCGGTGCCAACGCCCATGGTAGATACGGCCGATCCAAGACGACCGATCAGCAGGATAACACCGATGCCGATGAACACGCCTTCAATGGTGGCGATCATATAGCGCATCTTGTTAATGTTGATACCGGCCAGGCGCGCAGCCTCCGGATTGCCGCCCAGAGCGTAGACATTGCGGCCAAAGTATGTCTTGTTGAGCACAAAGCTCATAACGAGGAACAAAGCGACCATTAAAATGACCGACACAGGGATAATACCGAAGAGATACTTCTGCCCCCAGAACTTAAAGCTGTCGGGTAGGTTGTTGATGGTTTTGGATTCCGAAATGATGTAGGTGGCACCTTGGAAAATTGTCATTGTAGCGATGGTCACAACCAGAAGCTGCAGATTCAGTCTAATGGAGAGCCAGGTGTTCAACAGCTCGATAGCCACCGTGATGGCGATCATTAAGACGATGACCAGCCAAGTGGGCAGCCCTACATCTACCAACAGCTTGGCACCCACAACGCCCATTGTAGACATAACATAGCCGACGGACAGATCCATACCGCTGCTCATCATAACAAAGGTGATGCCGATGGAGGCAATCAACAGGTAGGCATTCTGGGAAAGCAGATTCATGATGTTACGCAGGCTGAAGAAATTTTCTGAGAAGATGCCGAAGAATACCACCAGAATCAGCAGGACGAACCATGCGACATTGTCGCCGATAAGCTTGGCGATGTCAAATTTCTTTTTGTTCATTGTCTGTTTCCTCTCTTAGTTGGACGAGGCCAGTTCCATAACGGCCACCTGGCTGAACTGATCCCTAGTAAGTTCACCGGCCACAGAGCCTTCGTTCATAACCACAATGCGGTCGCTCATACCAAGCAGTTCTTCCATATCGGAAGAAATCATCAGGATAGAAATTCCCTGCATGGTCAGGTCGTTCATCAAGCGATATATTTCCTGCTTGGCTGCGACATCAATGCCGCGTGTGGGTTCGTCAAAGATAATAACGCGAGTTTCGGTAGCCAGCACCTTACCGATAACAACCTTCTGCTGATTGCCGCCGGATAGGTTTTTAACCAGCTGGTGCGGGCTAGGCGTTGCAATATGCATCTCACGGATGTATTTTTCGCTGACAGATTCAACAGCTGCATCGTCCACCACGCCGTATTTGGAAATTTTGCGCAGACTCTGGATCACGATGTTCCAGTCAATGGGAAAATCAATAAACACACCCTCTGTCTTGCGATCCTCCGGAATCAGACCGACGCCCTGTGCAATGGCCTTGTCGGGCGAAGTAAACCTCACAGGCTTTCCGAACAGCTTCATTTCGCCGCGGTCAATCGGCACTGCACCGTAGATCATCTTGGCAAGCTCTGTACGACCACAGCCCACCAGACCTCCAAGACCTAAAATTTCACCTTTGTGCAGCTGCAGACTGACATCCACATCGCCATTTCCGTACACATGGTTCAGCTCCAGCACAACCTCGTCGGAAGGTGTGCAGCGCTCCGGGTAGGTTTCGTTCAACTCACGGCCGACCATCAGCTTGATAAGCTTATGGCGATTCAGTTGATCGATAGACACAGTATCAATGGTATGCCCGTCACGCATAACGGTGACGGAATCGCAAAGTTCGAACAGCTCGTCCAGTCGATGGGAAACATAGACAATAGCCAGTCCTTCCTTTTTTAAGGCTCGGACGATTTCGAACATAACTTCGGTTTCCGAGACAGACAGTGAAGCGCTTGGCTCGTCCATAAAAAGCACTTTTACTTTTTTTGATATCGACTTTGCAATCTCTACCAGCTGCATCTGCGCTGTAGACAGCGAACCAACCAGTGCTGCGGGATCAATCTTGACACCGAATCGGTCAAAGATTTCTCGCGCTTTTCGGTTCATTTCCTTAAAATCGGGCGTGTATTTTCCGCCGACATGTTCACCCAAAAAAATGTTTTCTGCCACAGTCATGGATGGAATCAGGTTGAATTCCTGATAAATCACAGAAATTCCGTTTTCAATAGCAGCCGTGGGATTCATCGATGTGTATTCCTTGCCGTCAATGATGACCTTGCCCTCATCAAACTGGATAGCGCCGGCAATGGACTTGATGATGGTGGACTTGCCTGCACCGTTTTCACCGATCAGGCCGCGAATCTCACCGGGCTCTATCTCAAAGCTGACATTGTTCAGCGCAATGACACCGGGATACCTTTTGGTCACATTTTCAACTTTCAGGATAGACAAGATATCACCGTCCTTTCTCCTATTTATAGATTTTGATTTGTATTGCTTACCTATAGTCCGCAGGCAGAGCGTTTGCTCCGCCTGCGGAAAGGTAAGACATTCAACCGAGATGGTTATCCGAGGATGTACTTGGCATAGTCGGCCATGTTGTCGGTGTCGATTTTCTCAATGGGCTGGTACAGGATCTTGCCGTCAACGAGATCGGAGGTGTCATAATTTTTCGAGGCGACATCGTACATAAGCTTGCCGGCATTCAGGTTCGTTGTAACGATGCCGCGAAGGCAGCTTTCGTTGGTGGCAGATTTGCCGAGCAGTTCGTAAGAAGTAGTGGAATGGTCAACCGTGAAGATACCGATTTTGCTGGTATCGAGATTCATTACATCTTTGTTCTTCTCAATGGTTTCTTCGGCAATGCAGGCCTGGGTATCGGTGAAGCAAAGAATTGCGTTAATGTCAGGATGTTTCTGAAGCAGGAGCTCAACATTCTGAGCTGTCTCAGTTGCAAAGTTGGCAACATTGCAGTCATAGCTCTCTACCACAGTCGCTTTGGGGTTGTAATCGGCAATCTCATTAAAGACATCACAACGCTCTGCAAACTGCTCGGTAGCCCACAGACCCAGAACACCGCATTGGATCGTACCGTCTGCGGCATCGGGGAAGGTTGCGTCGATCCAGTCGGACGCCATCTCGTCAACGCCCTGCCCCAGATCATGCATAGAAACGCTGATGCCAACATCGAAGCTGTCACGATCACTAGGAATCTGATCAATGACGACAACATAGATACCTGCGTCGCGTGCTTTCTTCATCGAGTCTGCGCAAACCTGTGGATCAACAGGATAAACGCAGATGGCATCAACGCCCATCGTGACCAGATTGTCAATGTTCATAACTTGGGTGTTGGCATCACTGTCAGCCGACAGCGTAATGAGCTCCGTGTTGGGATTCTCGTCACATGCCATTTGTACTTCCTTCATCAGCTTCATGCAGAACTCAGTGTTGCTGGTTCCCATAGAGAGACCGATGCGATATTTTTCGCCGTCGCTGGCCTCTGCCGTGGCAGAAGTGCTACCTGCCGTAGTTGCGGCGGTACTGCTGCCGGAACCACCGGCGCATGCGCTCATTGAAACGGCCATGCCAAATGCCAAAACGGCAGTGGCTGCTTTTTTCCAGAAGTGCTTTTTCATGTTGTTGTCTCCTTTGTTTGTTAATGTATTTGTATTTTCAGGGGAGCTTCTCCCCCGTTGCTGCAATGTAGGATGGTTGCCACATTTTAAATGTATTTGGTTTAATACTTTTGTAAAACTGTTTTATTGAAGTGTCTTAAGAATAATCCTGAAACCACAGATTGTCAATAGTCTAGCGTCGTTTTCTACATTAAGTCCCAATGTCATACGACAATTTTATGCAATTTGACGAACAGATGACGCAAGAGACGCCACCGCAGCAATGCCACGGTGGCGTCTTTGGAAGAATCAGGTTTCGTATTCGTCTAAAAAATGGCGGATGGAGTAAAGCGCCGCGCCCTGGGCGGCGGGATAGTCGGTGGCGTATTCAAATGCAATGGAACGATCCGAGATATTGAAATCGCTTTGTGTGCGAATCTTTTCCTTTAAGATCAGCAAATCCTGATCCTTCATATAGCGGCGCAGCAGTCCGCCAATGATGATGTCCACATCCATGACCATCAGCACATTGTGCAGGAGCAGCGCCAGATAATCCAGATATTCATCCCACACGGCAACGGCTTTTGGATCATCCCTGCGCAGAAGCTCAAAGAATTCCTCGGTGGGCAGACCGGTCATTTTCTTCAGACCATGGGCGCTGCAATAGCACTCGGCGCAGCCGTACTGCCCGCAATAGCACTTGCGTCCTCCGCGAACCAGCTTCATGTGTTCCAGCAACTGTCCTCTGCCGTGATTGCCGCGGTACAGTTTGCCTTGGATGATGGACGCACTGCCCAGATAGTTGTTTAGAAATACATAGCAGGAGTCACGAAGGTTAGGTCGTCGAAAACTCTCAGCAAAGGCCGCAGACTCACTGTCATGCATCAGAATGCATGGGCGACCAATATAGCTGCTCAACATATCTGCCGACAAGGCCCAGTTATTCAGAATACGACCATAGATCATTTTTCGGTGGTCATAATCGGGGATTCCCTGAACAGCCACCACAATGCCGAGCATTTTATCGTCCGGGTAGCCGGTTTTTGTCACAAAATCCGCAATGAAACGACCGATCTTGCGGAAATAGGTTTCCTCGTTGGTGTATTTTTCCTCCAGCTTGGCGCTGGAAAGCGTTTCTCCGTATAAGTCCAGAAGTACCGCGACCACATGCTCGTGCAGAATCTCCACACCCACGGCCACGCGCGCATCAGCAGTGCATTGCAGCACGGCCGCCTTGCGTCCGCCGGTGGACTCATACAGACCGGCCGTGTGAACCATGCCTTCCTCCTGCAGTTCTTTCAGGTTCTGGATCACAGTAGGCAGGCTTTGTCCCAACGAATAGGCGATATCCTGCTTAGAACATTCTTTCTGCTGGTATATATAGCGGTATGCATTGCGCTTATTCAGTTTGCGAATTTCAGGCGATGATGCCATAACAGCCCCCGGTCTTTTATAAATGTGTTTTCTAAAACTGTCCTAATATACACAATACATCGTTGACGCTTTTTTGTCAAGATTGCCTATGTTGCGCTTTCTGATAGGCGCCATGTTTTGTACGCTCCCTAGTGTTATTTTATTGACCTGCGGTACTACAAGGCATAACAGCAAGCAAATCTACCCTCTCTGATCCATTATACCCGCGTGGTATCACAAAAGGGGCTGTTGCACAAGGAAAAATTCCAAGTGCAGCAGCCCCTCCTCTATTTTACGGCTGGAATATACGCCCTTCATATAGGCGCACACCAGTACTTCAAATAACACACGCGGCTCTATCTGCGATTTTCGGATTCCCGAATAAGCTCTATACAACCCACCTTTATATGAATGTGGACTATGTTAGTAAACAATTTGTCAAATATACAGGAAAGAGATTTTCAGCATACCTAAACGAATTAAAAATCGAAAAGTCAAAACAAATGCTGGCAGAGGATAAGGTTTTTATATTCACGCGTTTTGCGCAGCTGGTGCCACATTTTTGTGGTTTTCGTAACCATTTGATTATAAACCGTACATCCAACGCGAAACTTTTTAGAAAGAAAAATCTCATTCTGTTTGCTGACCTTCATGGGGAGCGTCAACACAAACGATGGTGTACTATTCTTATCTCCGAAAGCCATAATAGCCCTCCTTTCCTTGATTAATTATACTGGCATTATAACATTTTTTGATGCAAAAAGAAATCAATCTTCTAGTGTTGATTTCATTCGACACAAAAAAATAAAACTGTATGATTTACAGCGCTCAAAAACAGAGTGCTGCTTTTCTTTTTGTGCAATGAAAAAGCCGCCATGCATAATGCACAGCGGCCTTTTCTGAGGAAAAACGCTAATGAAGAGAATGTCAGAAAATGAATTTTGTCATGGCGGTCTTTTGCTGTCCATGCTTAATCTTTTGCGGCTGGAAACAGCATTTTATTTACGAAGAAGAAAATGACCATAGATACGCCGCCGTTTAGTACAGTCGTGCTAATGTTGTAGATGAAATCAGGAACAACCAAACCTGCAACAGCGACCCACACGCAGTTGATTGAGTTGGCAATGCAGGTAATGATGCAGAATGCGACCACATATCCCGCAATCTGTTTTCCCAGATTTCCTTTGCTTCGGGACACGAAATTTCGCTGAATCGGGAAGTTGATGCGCTCACCAATGACCATAGCAATCATGTATGCACAGAAATACGGTAAACCACCGTGGGCTGCATCGTAGCCAAGAATATTCCACTGAAAGGTTTCTCCAAACAGCGTAACAGGAATACCCGGCCAGCCGAAATCAACAACCGGCAAACTTGCAATCGCTTTCGGCAAGAACTGCAAGAGCAGATACTTGAAAACAGTAATGAGATTCGATACGATGACAAACAGTCCGCCTTCTTGTACCCATTTTGCTGTTTCAGGGTGTTTGGCTGCAAAGCGATTCCAGAACTCCATTCTGCTCCTCCATATTAAGCCTGCACAAAATTCTGCTCTTTCCAAAGCTTAACATTCTTGCGGCGGCGGACAAAGTAGAACACGCACAGAGCGATGAGGCCAGCATCGACAACCGCAACCGTGATATACAGCCAGTACGGAATCGGGATAGCGCTGACTTCCTGACCAATGCTATTAGCAGAGGCATAAAGGATATTATGCGTAGCAGTGCGAAGGGCCTGATGATCGGCAGGAGAATTGGTGACGGCCTCACTCGGAACCTGAAAATTCATCAAAGACAGAATCAAGTCATTACCTGCTGCGATTGCACGGTCGATGTTGATATAGGACACAAGAAAGAAGCAGTCGGTAATGACAGTGCCACGGAAGCCCCATTCGTTGCGCAGAACAGTAGTGAGCAAATCAGCGTTCTCAGCAGCACAGATTTCACCGATACGGTTGTAGGAGGACATGATTCCGCGTGTACCGTCTTCCTTAACGGCAATGTCAAGGGTCTTGATATAGATTTCACGCATTGCCTGCTCGTTCACCCAAGTCAGCAGACCACCGGTATCGCGGTTGCTCTCCTGGTCATTGACAGCAAAGTGCTTGCAGTAGGTCGTAACACCCTGAGACTGGATATCCTGCGTTTCAGCAGCAGCCATTTTACCGGAGTGCAGACCATCCTCAGAATAATACTCGTAGTTACGGCCGCTGAACGGGCTGCGATGAATGTTCATAGCCGGGGCATACAGAGCAGCGAATCTCATAGCTGCCGCTTCTTGCGCTAAGGTTTCGCCCATATCGTATGCCAGCTCGGTATTCCAGCTGCATGCCAGAACGGACTGTGCGCAGAATTGATTGCCGGTAGAGCCTGCCATAATGTTGTTGACACCGTTGGGACCATCAACTTCAGTATAGCCCAGTTTGCCTACAGACGGAACTTCCTGTGTTGCCCAGCCGCCGTTGGAAACCAGATTAACCATCTCACTGACCGGAATCTGCTCCAGAAAATCATTCCATTTCGGGTCATCATAAGCAAGACCCTTCATATCTTCAATCTTCAGGTCATGATTTACAACGGCAATGATGCCACATTTTTGTGGTTATACTTACAAGCTGATTATAAATAATGCCGCACTTTTTGAACTCTTTGTACAAGAGGTCTTGTTCATTAAGACCTATAACCATCGGCAGCGTCAACACAAACGACGGTGTACTGTTCTTACTTCCGAAAGCCATAATAGCCCTCCTTTCTTTGATTGATTATACTGGCATAAAAACATTTTTTGATGCAAAAATAAACCAAATAGCGTTTTATTTACAGATTGTACACATTCGCTTCTCTCAAAAAACATGCACCAATTCCTCCCACCGCTCACGCAGTGGGAGGAATTGGCGCGGACTTTGTTAATTCCAAGAAAATCTTAATTGTCGGCCTATCATCCCACGGTTGAAACCGTGGGCTTTCTCGGCCTTCATCTTGTAACTGTGCATAGTATCCAGTACATATGGCTAACTTCAAACCTTCGCCACAAACTGTTGATTTTCGCCATTTGCTAAAAACTTCCGTCATGTTGCATATTGACTATTTCCCGAGAAAAGAGTACGCTATTCTGAATCGAAGGAAGGGATTGTCATGGAAGTCAGTTTGTTGCTCATGCAGCAGATAGCTCAGCTGTTCATCGTTCTCATAATGGGCTATGTAGTCGTTAAAACAGGGCTTCTGAAAGCCTCAGACAGTAAGGTTTTGTCCGTAGTTTTCGTGTATCTGGTCATGCCGTGTGTTGTTCTCAACGCATTTCAAATCGATGATACGCCGCAGATTCGCACAGGACTCTTGTACTCGATGGGTATAGCAGTCGGGATGCATGTCGTGTTTCTGGTTCTCAATGCCATCTTTAAGAAGCCACTAAGATTGGATGTCGTGGAGCAGGTCAACATCATATACAGCAATGCGGCTGCGCTCGTCATCCCTCTGGTTCAGGCTTTGCTCGGCGAGGAATATGTCGTGTATTCCTGCGCTTTCGTCATTGTTCAGCTGATTCTTCTCTGGACGCACGCAAGTGCCTGCCTGCAAGAAGGCGCAAAACTCGAATGGAAGAAGATTCTGACCAATGTCAACCTGATTGCGATTGTCGCCGGTTCTCTCTTGTACCTTCTGCATATCTCGCTGCCTACACCTATCGTGAGTACGCTCAGCAGCGTAGGTGCTATGATAGGACCTATGGGTATGCTGCTGGCCGGTATGGCGATTGCAGAAGTGCCGTTAAAGAAAGTCTTCTGTACACCGCGCAACTATCTTCCCGTTGCACTTCGTCTGATTATAGTTCCTATCATTGTTCTGCTGCTACTTCGCGTGTTCCACGCATCTGACTGGATTGCAGATGGTAAAGCAATTTTAATGACAGTCTATCTATCGGCTATTACGCCGTCTTGTGCGACAGTCACCTCAATGGCGCAACTCTACAATCGTGATGCGGCGCACTCAAGTGCATTGTATGTTCTGAGTACGCTGCTTTCCATCATGACGATGCCACTGATGATTGGACTGTTCGATATGCTGGTGTGATATACCTTTTATAAGTACAGATTAAGAAAGAGAAAAGCGCCCACCTTTCACGGTGAGCGCTTTTTCATTTTGTGGAGTATTACTGGATACCCAGAGTGACTTTCAAATTGTCATTGAAAGAATCTGCGATGGCGTGAACATTTCTATACTGGCCAGTGTATCTCTTACATTGCCCTACGTTTCAATCGTAACAGAAAATGATTTGTCAAAAAGCGAATCATAGCACACTCCTTTGTTTTCTTTCACACATACCCTTACATGTACCTCATCTGGATACAAGTTCAATGCCGCCTTAACTGCTGCAGAGGACTTTATTTAACGCGCATGATACGGGACCAATCCCAGCAAATCATCTGATGAAAATTTCAGCTTTTGATTTTCCAGCCGGATGTTGATGATTTTGAGCTCGTTAGGTACCTCGCACATGATCAACAACTTCATTTCATCAACTTCCTTTTCAGATTCATGAGTTCATCATAGTTTACTGCCGTTTGGAAAGCGTTATTATAAAAACGCTTGCTTTTAAGCAAACCGGATCTCACCTCAAAAGACTCATACATGTTCTTAATAGCGATCTTATCGCTTGACTGGCACACCCAGATATTATCCTGTCGGTTGAACAAATCCAAAACTTCACAATAATGTGTCGAAAACAGCAGTGTTGCCCCGCGCCTGTTCACTTTTTTATCCATATACAGACTCAACATATTTTCGACAAGTGTCTTATGAAAATGCGCCTCTGCCTCATCGATAAGCAAGTCGAAACCCTGTTGGAGAGAAGCTACAACCAATGTGTAAAGGATAATGCCTTTTGTCGTTCCGCTGGACAACATATATAGGAGTTCTTTGTCCGATAGAAACTTTTCCTGATTGCAGATAGTGACACGATAGTTATGCTCGTCAAGCATCTGAATACTTTGAATATTACTATCGAAAATACAGATAATCGCAGAAAGCATTTCATCTGGTATATGATACGTTTTGAGCAATCGGAATGCCATTTGGTATGTGTCTGCTCCCATACCGTCGCTAACGAAGAAAATCGCTGATACCTGTTTTTTCTTTAAGACAAAAAAAGTGCTTGCCGTATCTTCCGGTAACTCACCTAGATCTTTTTGCTCAACAAAATCCTCTGTATACAATGAACTCTGTTTAGTTTTATAATACTTTTTCTTATAAATATGCTGATCAAAAAATGTTGCCCGATTTGCTAAAGTCGGATCTGCTTTCAATTCTGTCGTATATTTGTAAATATATTCCTCATGAAAAAAGATGATTTCCAGCTTGATTCCCTCATAGGAATAGTGCTTATTCTCCAGGCTAAATTTACCCAGAATATCATAGCAGCAGTCCAACAATTCCAGAGCAGTTGTTTTACCGGAAGCATTTTTTCCGACAAACGCTCCAATGCTATACACATACAAGCCCTCACTAATTTCCTGAAGCTCATACTCCTTGTCTTCAGTCGTCTTCTTCGACTTAGCGACCAAATCAATAACCGTATCATCCTGGCAATTCTTAAAGTGACTCGCCTTGACACGCAGTAGCTTCATCTGAAACACCTCCAAGCTTAGTATACCTCATCGTTGAATTTTAATCAAGATTTTTGTTTAAACTTTAGTATCTTCTTGCTTTACGGCGATATTGTTATGTTTTCTTCGAATGCTTTCTTTTTCTCTAAGTTTTCTACTTCTGCCAGCTTCGGGCCGAAATACTCAGCAATATTTCATCTTTTTCTCAATACCTTTGTTCCCTTTGATGACTTATCTAAGTTAGCTACTGTAATTCGTTCGCTCATAAGGAATCTATCATCTACGGTGTCTTCAACGGATCTCGCTGGCTCGCATAGACTCCTGCATAAAACCAATAAAACGCCTGGTAGATAGGGTTGGATTTGGGAGGCAAGCAAGGCCGATACTGAGATTTTGTGGAGGGTCAAAAGGGAGAATTTTGATATCATCTCGTTTGATTGCTAGAGTTTCATTGATTACGGTAATACCAAGACCAGCAGCAACCATTTCATGAGCGGCATAACGATCAGATGTGGTAAATCTTGTGTTTGGCTTAATTCCAGCTCCCTTAAGCAAGCGAGAAGAATCGCTGTCACGGTTTGGATAAATATCAATGTATGGTTCTTCTTTCAGAATGGACAACGAGACTCTATCCTTATCGGCGTATGTGGAATTAGCAGAAACCACCGCAACCATTTCTTCTTGCTGCAGAATAAACCATAGCATATCCGGAGTAGGTTTGCTAACAACACAGATATCCATTTTGCGTTCTGCGACAGCATGGCATAGTTCGTCGTTATAACCCCATAGCATTTTGATGTTGATGCGAGGGTACTGCTGAACAAACCGAACGATTTGCTTTGTGAGTAATGGATAGCTGGAGGAATACGCTGTACCAATGGTTAACGTACCAATTTGAAGCCCATTGATATTAGCAATCCGCTGTGTAATCTGTTCTTCGTCATGCAATAAGGTGCGAATATCATTTAGCAATAGCTCACATTCATCTGTTGGTCCAACACCGCGATTGTTTCGTACCAACAGAGGAAAGCCAATTTCTTGTTCCAGATTCGCAATCATACGGCTTATTCCCGAAATCGTGTAATTGGATTGCGCGGCAGCTGCAGAAATACTGCCAGAGTCCAATACCTTAAGAAGTAGTGACCATTTTTGTGTATCCATTTGGACCTCTGCTTTGACATTTTCGCAAAGCGGCTTGTATAATTTGTCGCTTTACGAAAAGTATACAATATGGTTAAATAGTTGTCAAGGAACTCGTTTAGTATTTTTAATCATTATTGATTATACGCTGACGAGTATTCAGCAGGAAATAGAGCCTCTTTTGCCGGCTAAAGGTTCTATGGATGGTGTGTATCTGCTGAAGATAGAAAGAGAGAATGGATGGAAACGTCCTTTACGCTGAGAAGTTTTTGCAAACGTGAAGGACAATAAAATTTTCAAAAAATAAGGAGGCTTACTATGAACAGTATGGTTATCTGCCTAATTATTTTTGCGGTTATGATTATTCTATTCTTTAACCGCAAGATACCAATGGCATTTACCAGTATGGGCGTTATTGTTGCTTTGTATGTCGCAGGATGCGTGGATAAGGCTACCGTGTTTGCTGGATTCGGCAACAACAACGTTTTGACGATGGCTGGTATGTTTATTGTTGCTGCGGGACTTTCTCGCACGCAGATGGTCAATAATATTACCAAGCTTTTGTATCGTGTGAACAATGGGTCCTTCACGCGAGTATTGGCGTCTTACATTTTGGTTATCTTCCTGCTCGGCCAGTTTGTCCCCAGCCTGCCAGCTATGTTTGCTATGGTTTATCCTCTGGTTATCAGCATGTGCAAACAGTTAAAGTGCAGCCCCTCTAAGATGATGTATCCGATTGCTGTTACGGTAGTCTCTACTTCCTTTGTTATTGAGCCCATTGGTCCTTATGCTGCATGGTTCGTTACGCAGAATGGCTATCTGGAATCCTATGGCTGGACCGGATCTCTTCTCAGCATGTGGAGTGAGACCATGGTTTTTCTGCCGACCGCGCTGGTTACTTTGCTGTTGACAATCTTCGTCTTGCCGAAGCTCATGCCAGATCAGCCTGAAACTGAAACGGTCGCTATCACAGGACCGGATATCACAAACAATGAGGCTCTTTCTCCGGTCCGTGAATTTCTCGGTTATGGTATCTTTATTGCTACCGTTATCGGACTGATGCTTGGCCTGCCTTCTTGGGCAGTTACGATGGCCGGTGCAACCGCTGTTGTCTTGTCCGGTGTTTTGGATGAGCAGACCGCACTGATTCGTATGAATATGAGCATGGTTCTGCTGTATGCAGGTGTCACGGTTATGGGCGAGGCTTTGGGCAACACCGGTGCTGCTCAGTTGTTAGGAGATCTCGCTGCAGGTGCTCTTTCTGGTGTTCACAATGGTTATATCATTGGCGCAGTATTCTACCTGGTATCTTTCCTGATGACATCTTTCCTATACAACAGAGCAACGACTACTGTTTTAATTCCCATTTTGATTATTTCTTGCAGCTCGATTGGCTGTGATCCTCGTGGTCCCGTTATCCTTTGCTCTCTGGCATCCATGTCTTCGCTGATCACTCCGATGCCTAACCCCGTAGTACCCATGGCTATGCAGGCTGGTGGCTATACACAGAAGACAATTCTACGTGTAGGCATAATTCCAGCAATTGTTCGAGGAATTGTTGGCGTTGCGATTGCTATGACGATCTTCCCAGCTTTCGGCTAATGTTACAACAAAGCTAAAAAATGAAGTACGCGCTAGAACGCTTGACTATTGACGAAGGAGACTTTCTATGAAAAGGTTTGATGGTAAAGTTGTTGTCATTACGGGCGGTGGCTCTGGAATGGGCAAAATTTCTTGTACGCTCTTTGCTCAAGAAGGTGCATCGGTTTGTGTTGTTGACATCAATGAAAAAACAGCAAAGGCAACTGCGGACGAAATTATTGCCGCAGGCGGAAAGGCAAAAGCCTATGCAATAGACATTACCAATGAGGCAGCTGTGGAGGCCTTGTTTGATGATGCTGTTGCCACATTCGGACGACTCGATGTGTATTTTACAATTGCAGGCATCAGCCCGGTCGGTACTGCAGTAACGACTTCTTATGAAGATTATAAAAAGGTCGTTGCACTGGACATGGATAGCGTCTTTTTAGGCAGTAAGTATTGCATTCCGCATATGATCAAAACAGGTGGTGGTGTAATACTTAATCTGGTTGGAACTTATGGCATTCGCCCAACACCGAATAAGTTGAGTTACTCGGCGGCAAAGGCCGGAGCACTTAGTATTACAAGATCTGTTGCAATTGACTTTGCACGTGATAATATTCGTTGCAATGCGATTTGCCCCGGATTTGTTAACACTCCGCTGAACAATGGCTTTGAGGGGGAAGCTCGTCAGAGATTCCTGAATACCTATCAGCCGGCACCTTTTGAGATTCAAGCAAAGGATATTGCCGAAACAGCGTTGTTCCTGGCAAGCGATGAAGCTCGTGCCATAACCGGACAGGCAATTGTTGTAGATGGTGGTACGGAAGCTTCCCTCTATCTGAACTACAAGCGACCTTCTGCCGACAAATAAACATATCAACCTGCAAAAGCGGCAGAAGAACATACGATGGAGTATGTCATCTTCTGCCGCATTTTGTTTTTTTTAGTTAAGGAGTTCTTTATGGAATCGATTTTTATTCCTCGTTATTTTTGGAATGGGACGAACGATGAAGTATGCACAAACACAGCTGTTTTAGTACGTGACAATCGGATTGAACAGATCGATGAGCCTGAGAAACTGCGACTTGGCTATCCGGAAGCACAGGTTTTGGAAAGCAAAGATTGGTTGATGATGCCTGCCTTTGTAGACGCTCATGATCACGGCAGAGGCATGTCCCCCATATCCTTCCGTACCCCTGATCGGGCGCTGGAAATGTGGTTACAGGATTTAAATAAGCTCCCTGCTATCCCCCACTATCAAGCGTGTTACTATGATGGGATGCGTCTTGTATCGTCTGGTGTTGGTATGGTATTGCATAGTCACAACCCTAACAGCTTTGCTAAAATTCGTGAAGAAATGGTGGCAGCCGAAAAGGGATATAAGGACGCAGGTATACGAAGCATTCTCTGTCCTTTGTATTTGGATCAGAACAAGCGCATTTATTATGACCGTGATAAATTCATTTCAGATTTGCCAGAGCCACTGCGCACAAACTTTGCGGCCGGTATTCATGACAAGATTATGAGCATGAATGAGTATTTCCAACTTGTCGAGGGTATCTGCGAAGATCTTGCAGATGATATCAAAGCAGGATGGACTGAGGTACAACTTCATCCGAACGGTGGTCAGTGGTGCAGTGATGAAGCCCTGCTTCAGATGAAGGAATATGCACTTGAACATGGTATGTACATTCATCTGCATCTACTGGAGACTCAGTATCAAGCAGAGTATGCAAAGCGTACATGGGGCAAGAGCTTTATTAAACATTATAAAGAAATCGGGTTTCTGGGCCCATGGGTATCCTTTGCACATGCCGTATGGCTGGATGAAGAAGATTTGCAGCTGATTGCTGAGAGCGGAGCGCATTTAATTACGAATCCATCTTCCAATTTACGTTTGCGCAGCGGAATTTTCAACATGCAGAGGGCGAATGAACTTGGTATTGACTGCGGTATTGGGTTAGATGGATGTGCATTTGATGACGATCAGGACTACCTAAGAGAGATTCGTGTTGCATGGCTCAATAATCTGCACAATGGTGTGGATGGCGAAGTGGATTACAAGGACGCTTTGAAAATGGCTACTTCGCGTGGAGCAAAGATTTCTGCTTGTGGTCTGTCCAGCGGCATCCTAGAACCAGGCGCTACGGCAGATTTTACAATGATCAGTGTCGATAGCATAGAAAAGCCTTACGCGGATCCGGGTATTGACCCGCTGGCACTGCTTGTACAGCGTGGTACCAGACAGAGTGTAGTCATGACCTGTGTTAACGGCAAAATCGCATGGCAGCAAAACGATGAGAGTAGAAAGAAAGAAAAAGATGCTGAAATCCAGATTTGCACGGCAATAAAAGAACTGCGCTCCAAGGATGATGGGAAGCGAGACAACAGCATCATTTTGCAGCATGTCCATGACTTTTATACGAAACGAAAGTGAGGAGACCCATGAAAGGAAAGGCAATCCGCAAAGGAGTATTTATCCCAGCCTTTTCATGTGTATTGATAGCAGGGGCTGTAGGGCTGATCAACAATCAGCTTTTGATTTCGTTCTTTAAGGGAGCATTTGAACTTGCTTATCAGAATTTGAGCTGGTTGTATCAGTGGATCGTATTGGCAATCGTAATCATTTGCGTGATTCTTACATTTAGCAAGGTTGGTAATATTCGCATAGGAGGACCTGATGCGAAGCCGAAATATGGCTTCTGGTCCTGGTTTGCAATGTCACTAACGGGAGGAATTGGAGCGAGCATTGTCTCGTCAAGCATTTCCCAACCCATTACTTTTTTACAAAGTATTTGGGGAGAACTGGATGGTTATGGCATTGAACCTGGCTCATCTGAAGCCGTACTGTTTGCATTGGGGCGATCTTTTCACGAATGGACAGTCTTTCCTTATGCGTTCTATGGAATATGCAGCATTTCTATTGCGTATTTGTGCTTTAACAAAAAACAGCCTGTTTCACTCTCTACATTGCTTGTGCCATTGTTTGGAGACAAGGTTAAAAAACGCGGAATTTCTTCTCTAATCGATGCAGTCAATATTTTGGCTCTGGCATTGGCTCTTGTAGGTACACTGGGCACATTTATCGGTCTTACCAGTGCTTGCGCAAAGTATGTGTACAATATTCAGCCGACGCACATATTGATGTTAACTGTTATGGGTGTGACCACAGTTTTATATCTTTTGTCTTCTCTGAGCGGTGTTGAAAAAGGCATTAAGTTTTTTGCAAATCTGAATTTCCGTTTTTATATGGTGCTGACCGCTATTGTATTGGTTCTGGGTGGTTCTGCTGCTTTTATTTTTAATACTTCTACTTCTGCGCTTGGTTATTGGTTGCAGAATCTCCCCCTGTGGAGTCTTGACACAGGAACATCTGGTGGTAGTGCTCTGTTGCAATGGTGGACAATCTACAACTGGACATTTTGGATGGCATTCGCCCCAGTGACAGGAGTTTTTCTTGCTCAACTGACTTATGGACATACCATTCGGGAATCGTTGATAGTAAACTGGTTGATGCCAAGTGTTTTCGCTACCATTTGGTTTTCGGTATTTGGTGGATGTGCGATTAACTGGCAGGTAAACGGAGTTTTGGATATAGCTTCTGTAATCAGCGAAAATGGCACATATGCTGGCATATGGGCATTCATTGGAAAGTTACCTTTTGCGCAAATACTGATCCCAATCACGCTTTTTATCATGCTGATTTCTTTCTCTACCAGTGCGGACAATAGTGTGTCTGCGATTTCCGCTCTTTGCACTCAAAACAGCAAAATTGGAGATGAGGCCCCCTCGATCCTAAAGATTCTGTGGGGTGTAGCAATCGGCGTATTAGCATATCTCTTGATGGCTTATGCTGCAGGCGCCAAAGGGAATGATGGTGTACGCTATATGGTAGTAGCAATTGGTTCTGTGCTGTCAATCTTCATCATTCTGGTGATTGCATCTACGGTAAATATGTTTTTTGTGGATAAAAAGGCATCTCAGGAGCAGGAATAACAAATTATATACGTTATATCGTACGACGCTTGCGATGAACCAAAAGGTCACCGCCCGTAATTGGGCAGTGGCCTTTTGGCTTTATTCCATACTTTTACAATGCCGATTTTCCCCGCAGGAACTCAATTTGTCCTTTGAAAAAGCTAGTTTGTCCAGCAAATCACTGCCCTGGCTATTTGTGTTCCTTATTGCATAAATCGGAGTCAGAACCCCACTTGCACGGACTTTTAGCCCCACTTTCACGCGCTAAAGCCCCAACATATGTTTTGGAAACAAACGGATAATAGGTCACTCTGCCTGAATGTTTAAGCCACCCACACCGGTGAGCATTGTGAAGTAGCTCAAATATTGGCTGTCACATAGCTCAAACATTCATTGACCTCTGAATTGCGACACTCAACAATGCGCTGCTTCCACTGTGCTTGACTTACTGCCCCTTTCATCTGACTCACTTGCATGGCTACAACTCCTCCTTGAGACTTTTCAGGAATTCCTGATAATTACCAGGAATTCTCGGTAATTCTTGATACCCTTATTATCTCACAGGCACCGTTGCTTTCACAGGACGTCATTTATCGTGCGCTTACACTGCAAACTTCTGCATAGGCGAAGTAACTACAGGGCAGGACTGCTACAAATAGGTACGCCTTGCTCTGCTCACCGGTTACAGAATCGAAAATGGGGATTGTATCGCCAGCCCAATCCACCTCAATGGCGTCTCCGGGCTTGTGCTGGATACGCATGGTTGCCTTGGTGACGCGGGCATATTTGCGGTATTTCTCGCCGAACTGTGTAAACATGTACGGCTTCTTGCCTTCATCGTAGCATTCGCGGCGGTACTCCTCCCACAACAAGGTCAGTGTAACACCACGCTTTGCCAACTCACGGTGAATGTACGGATAGTCCGGTTCAACGTACAAGCAAGCACTCTTGTACTTGTCCGGGAAGAGCATCTGCTCCAAGTCTGCGTTGGTAATGTCATCGTCAAGGGCCACTGGATGCCATGCTTGTCCATCTCGGCTAAAACCTCGCGGATGGTGTGTCGCGAACAATGAGCGGTTGTCTCAATCGTTCGTTGGCTGTAACCGAGATGGTTATATATTGCTCTTTATTCTCCGAATCAAGGCAAACTCTGCGCATGCAGTACGCACATATATACCCTTGATCCACTGCAAGCTGTTTCCGTGAGCCATCTTTTGGCATGTCTTTGTAAGTGATTTTTAGCTGAGGGGATGCCCTGCGGCAGTCCCTTTTATACTTTTGCAAATCCTCTGGCTCAGTCCCAGCCTTTTTTATGTATCTCATTCTGGCCACTCCATCTGTTCAATTTCCAGACTACTTCTAGCCTTATAAACCTCTGGATCATCGTAACCAAGAATATTTTCTAGTTGAGATAGAATTTCCCTTGCCTTTGGATAATCTTCAGCATCAAGAACCTGCGAAAATTTATCGAACAGTTCTTTAATTTCCGCAGGACGATTTCCTACAAGCAGAATACTCCGAAAAACAGTATTTACATCTTTCCCATACGCTGACTCAATCTGCGTGGCACTGCCTTCATGCTTTAGTAAGATCAAATTAGCTTCTTTGTACGATGTGATGACTTCAGGAGAGTACGTTGATACAATAAATTGAATATTCGGGAAAACTGACGTCAAATCCTTCAAAATTCGCTTTCGCCACCCTGGATGCAAGTGCAATTCCACTTCATCGATTATTATAATACCCGGCGTTTCAAGTATTGCATCTCCAAGTTGTGGATTTAAAACCGCCATTCTGTGCGCAATATCTGCCACCATGCTTAGAACTGAGCGATAGCCATCACTCATCTCGTACATGGGATGAAGTTCGTGTTCACCAGAACGATTCGTGTATTCGACAACAACCGTCCTATAGCGCTGGCGATATTCAACCTTTACCCTCTGTGTTTCATCATGATCAATCAAATCCGCAAAGCACCGTTCCAATGCTTGCTAAACCGCAGTCATCTGCGGGATAGGCCCTTCTTGGCTAACGAGAAGTGTGGTCTCACTGAACCATTCCAGAAGCTGTTTGTCTGTTGCCTGCTCAGCAATGCAATCTCGATAGCCTTCAAAACGAGACCTCAGCTTTTGTTTACCCTTTTTCTTTGCTTGCTTTTGTGCCCATAATCGACCAGTACCATAATAAGCAATAGGCGGAAGTACATCTTCCGAATATTCATTTGATGCGCTTTTTTGCAGGGAAGATGCAATATTTCGCAAATCGGATGCTCCACCATAAGTCGTATTAGACTTAGGGCCACTCAAAGAGCGCGACCACTTGCAGGTAACCCCATTAACGACGCCCTCACAGGAAACTTCTACCGGATAGACTGCCACCTGTTGATATACTTTTTTAACTTCATGTGCTACATGCCGAACATCATCCGTTTTGATGCTACGCGGAGAAGCGTAGTCAATTCCAAGAAAGAAGGCGCTAGCAGCAGTTAATGCACCCATGAGCAGAGAACTTTTGCCGCTTCCGTTATTGCCAATCACAATATTCATTTTAGAATTCAGCGGAATATCTACACTCTCAAAGTTCCGGAAGTTATTCAAGGTCAACTGGTCAATATGCATAAGCCATTTCCTTCCCAGCGATAACATAAATGCATGTTTTTGAGTATTATTTTAGTGTAGCATATATCCCCCTACGTTTCAATCGTAACAGGAAATGATTTGTCAAAAAGCACATCATAGCACATTTCTGATATCCGTGATATCGCAGCTTCTGCAATGTAGTACAGATTCACATCTTCATCATTGATTGCAATTCTGCCCCACACTGAATACTTATTTCACCTTCACTTAGCGAAGCGAAGCAACTGCATATTTTATTTAAAACAAAATCATCCAATCCGTTCAATAATAAAC
>OLPC01000341.1_pt1 | contig 47126 bp, 34 predicted proteins | sample 1672341 | NCBI WGS metagenome assembly OLPC01 (sample SAMEA3136673, study PRJEB25190) | human gut metagenome | reverse complement strand
CACACTTGGTGTTGAATATTTATACAAAGTTACAATGAAAAAATAATATACAATGAAGATAAAAGAGAAAAACATGCCGCTCATAGCGGTTGTCGTAATCTCGTGTGTGATGCTCCTGCCCTTCCTCGGGCTTACCGACTTCAACACGAAAGGTGAGCCGCGTGAGGCTGTCGTGGCGCTGTCAATGCTGAAGAGCGGCGACTGGATTCTGCCCGTCAACAACGGCATGGACATTCCTTACAAGCCGCCATTCTTCCATTACTGCATAGCCCTTGTGTCGCTATTGACGGGCAGCGTGGACGAATATGCGTCGCGTCTGCCGTCCGCCTTGGCTCTTATCGGCATGACCGTAGGCTGCTTCGTCTTCTATAAGCGTCGCCGAAACGCTCAGCAAGCGCTTATGGGAGCTTTGCTTCTGCTGACGTCCTTCGAGGTGCACAGAGCCGGTGTCAACTGCCGTGTGGACATGGTACTGACGGCTTGCGTGGTGGGCGCAATGCTTTTGTTCTATCGTTGGTGGGAGCGTGGCAGCAAGGGCTTCCCTTTGTTGGCGGTGCTTTGCATGAGTGGAGCCGTTCTGACCAAGGGTCCGGTGGGCTTCGTTCTGCCCTGCTTTGTGATGTGGGTGTTTACGCTGATACGTGGCGGACGCTTCTGGCGCACCTCGCTGACGTACGGAGGCTTCGCATTGCTGTCGCTCATACTGCCGCTTATGTGGTATGTGGCAGCTTGGCATGAAGGCGGACAGCACTTCCTCGACCTTATCTATGAGGAGAACGTCGGACGTATGACCGGATCGATGAGCTACGAGTCGCACACCCATTCGTTCCCTTACAACTTCTTCACGCTTTCTACTGGATGGGCGCCGTGGACCCTGCTCCTCCTCTTCTCGCTCTTCTCAAAGCCTTGGAAAAAACCAGCTGCCGCTTCTGCCTCTGCTGAGGCCGCTTCTGCGTCTGATGCCTCCGCTGCTTCCTACGCGAAGTCGGCTTCTTCGGCGAAATCTTCGCTCCCCGGCGGTCTGAAAGGCACGCTGATGAGATGGCAGATACGCCTTATGCAGGTGCCGCCGGTGATGCTCTTCACGTGGTTGGGCTTCCTGCTTGTGCTACTCTTCTATTGCTTCCCGTCAAGCAAGCGCAGCGTTTACCTGCTCCCTTGCTATCCCTTCATGGCCATGATCATAGCCGAATACGTCGATTGGTTGTGGCGTACGGGCAGAAGAGGCGCTATGAGAGCTTATGTGTGTCTGATTGGTGTCTTGGTATTGACGCTCACGGCGGTCTTTGCTTGCGTAAGAATGGGACTGGTGCCCGACACCATCTTCCACGGCAAGCACGCCGATGCCAACATTGCCATGCTGCATGCCCTGCGCGATATGCCGATAGGAATACTCGAATTCCTCCTCTGTTTCCTCCCTGCAGCAGCTGCTGTGGATGCCATGCAGATGGTATTGCGCAAGCGTACACGTAACGACGGCCGCCGTTTCCGCTACGCCTTGCTGGCTCCCGTCATCCTGCTGATGACAGCCCTTGACGGCCTTTATCAGCCTCCTGTTCTGAACAGCAAGTCGCTGCGTCCGATGGCACAGATGATAGCGGAGACGTTTCCCGGCGAGAAAATCTATCAGCATTTGGAGGCAAGAATGGCTCATTTCTTCGGTGCCGACTTTTATCTCGGCGACACGATGGACCAGTTTGAGAAGCCGGTCTATGAGGAACGTGCCGATGGCAGCATCGTGAAGAAGACTGTCCTGCCCGAAAAGGGAGTGCTCATCATCCCCACAACCGACTTCGAGGAACTCTCGAAGCGTCATCCCGAATACCGCTTCCAGCTCGTCAAGACCACTAAGGAGCGCGTGTCAGAGGTGAAGGGCACCGTTGACTTCTATCGCTTCTCGCGCTTACAGTAGCTTAAGAAAGCCCTGCCTACCTTCTGCTGAAGCTCCGAAAACATGTTCTTCATGTCTTCTTGTCTGAAAAATGTGCCACCTATCCGCCATGCAAATATCGTACAAAGAGTAAAATCCTGTTACAAAATAAAAATTGATTATAGAGATTTAGATTGCTGTTTTCACGGTGTTCTGCTGCGCAAACGGCACCCATACATAACAATAAAGCCTCTTTTACAGTCCGATAGTGCCACTATTAGAGTGTAAAAGAGGCTTTATTGTATGATAACAGTGGCGGTATTGGAGTGTAAAAGTGGCTCTATGGCAGATGAAAACGGCTCGTTTGAGAGTCTGATTTCATAGCGCTTCGCTCCGAAACCGTATAAGTCACTGTGTATGAATATGTTATCTCTAAGTGTTCAAAACTCGAGAATTTCGCACCAAAGATTTTGTTGTGCGCTCAGTTGGCAGTATTGAGCGTTAGAAATGCAAATATTGTCTTCGTCGAAACCGCCGAAGAATTAGGAATTTTGAATTATTCTCGGCTTCGCCTGCGATTTTGAATTATTCAGTTATGAATTACAAGCAGACAAAAAAGGGGAATGACCATAAAGCCATTCCCCTTTTTATATTAATGTTTCGTTGGATTTACTTCTTCTTGGAAGTCTTCTTTGCAGCAACCTTCTTCTTGCTTGCAGTCTGCTTCTTGTCCTTTACGTCCTTGGCAGGAGCCTCCTGCTTGCGGTCAATCTTAACCAGCTCCACCTTGAAGATAAGAGTAGAGTAGGGCTTGATGTTGCCGGCGGCACGAGAACCGTAGGCGAGGTCCTGCGGGATGTAGAGCTCCCATGTGCTGCCCTGCGGCATCATGGTGAGAGCCTCTGTCCAACCCTTGATTACCTGGTCAGGACGGAAAGTTGTGGTGTTCGGGTTGCGCTTGTAGCTGCTGTCGAACACGTTGCCGTCGATGGTTTTGCCCTCGTAGCGTACGGTTACGTTGTCCTCCTTGCCTGCAACCTCGCCGGTGCCCTTAGTGAGAACCTTATACTGGAGGCCTGAAGGGAGCGTGATGACACCTTCCTTCTTAGCGTTCTCAACCAACCAGTTGGCGTTGTCCTTTTTGTAGGCTTCCTCCTGACGGCGCTTCTCAGCAGTCATTGTGGTGGTGAAGTAGTTGTTGGCATCCTCGTTCTTCATAACGGTGGTGTCGCCGAGGACACCTGCGAAGAAACCAGCGTTAAACTTCAGGCTGTCTATTGCCCACGGAGTCTGCTTGATGTCGTTCTTCACGTTGGGGAAGATGCGGCTTTCGAGCATCTGAGCAATCTGCAGACCGGCAGCGTGAGCAGCAAACTTCTTGTCGTTCTGCTTCTCGATGCCTTCCTTGATGCCGGCAACAAACTCGTTGATGTTGGTTGAATCAACGCCGAACTGCTGCTTAACGTAGTCCATAAGACCACGAGTGGTGAACATACCGGCTGCGTAGCTGAGCGTGTCGGCCTTTGATGTGAGAGTGACGGGTGCCTGGCAGCACTCAGTCTTGCAAGTCTTCTTCTGCTTCTTGTCCTTCTTGGCAGGAGCAGCAGTAGCGCTTGCTGTGGCGAGAACCGCAGCAAGAGCCAAAGTGAAAATCTTCTTCATTATTTTGTTATAATGTAAAGTATTGTTCGGTCTGTCCTGTCAGCTTACTTTACGCTGACAAGCTCGATGGTGAAGATCAGAGCTGAGTAAGGCTTAACCTCGCCCTGCTCACGATCGCCGTAAGCGAGATCGTAAGGAACGTAGATCTCCCATACAGAGCCGGCAGGCATGTGAACGAGAGCCTCTGTCCAACCCTTGATCACCTGGTTGGCGCGGAGCTGGATGGGGTTGCCACCGTTGTTCTTCTTTGTGCTGTCAAATACCTTGCCGTTGATGAAACGACCCTCGTACTTAACCTCCACTACAGAAGTGTCCTTAGGCATAGCGCCGTTACCCTCCTTGATTACCTTATACTGCAGACCTGAAGGCAGAGTCTTTACGCCCGGCTTCTTGGCATTGGCAGCGAGCCAGTCCTGGCACTGCTTCTTGTAAGCGCCGTAGGTCTTCTCCATGTTCTTTGACTTGATGGCCATCATCTTGGCCTGAGCCACAGCCTGAGCCTGCTCCATTGTCATGGCGCCCTTCTTGCCCTTAACGCCGGCTACGAAGCCAGCCATGAAGTTCTTCAGAGAGATGGTCTTTGTAGAGTCGTCGCCGAAGAGCTCGTGATTGATGCCCTTAACCATGCGGTTAGAGATCTGCTGACCAATCTGGATACCCATGTAGTAGGCAGCCTTCTTCTTGTTGTCGCCAGCGTTGGCACCCTCGTTAAGACCCTTGATGAAGGCGTCCATATAGGTGGTGTCGATGTCCATCTGTGTGAGATACATCTTCAGACCCTGTGTCTGTGCCATACCGATGGCATAGCTGAATGAGTCGACGTCGTTCTTCAGATTTGCATTGTTTGAAGATGATTTGCCGCAAGAAGCTACGAAGCTTGCAACGGCGATAGCCAGTAAGGCTACGAAAGTTAATTTTTTCATTATCGTTGTTTTTGTTGTTTGCTGATGTTGTTTTTGGATTAGAGCACCTTGATAAGCTCTACGTCGAATACGAGTGCTGCGAAAGGAGGAATGGCCTGACCTGCGCCGCGCTCACCGTAAGCAAGCTGGTAGGGGATGAAGAAGCGATACTTGGCACCCTCGCTCATGAGCTGAACGCCTTCTGTCCAACCTGCGATAACGCCGTTGAGGGGGAATGTGGCGCTCTCACCGCGCTTGTAGCTGCTGTCGAATACGGTGCCGTCGATGAGACGACCCTCGTAGTGGCACTCCACTGTGTCGGCAGCTGTCGGCTTCTTGCCGCTGCCCTCGTTGAGCACCTGATAGAGCAGACCTGAAGGCAGAGCCACTACGCCTTCCTCCATAGCCTTGTTGGCGAGCCATGCTTCGCCCTTCTCCTTGTTGTCCTTGTATTTCTCTGCGGCAGCAGCGCGCTGCTTAGCCTCCTGCTCCTCGAAGAATGTGGTGACGAGCTTCTGCGCCTCCTGGTCAGACACCTGCGGTTCCTTACCGGTAAGGATGTCCTTTATTGCCTGTGAGAAATCGTCGATGTTGAGGTCTTCGGCTCCCATCTGTGCGAGCTGGCGGCCGATGCCAAGACCAAGGGCGTAACTAAGTTTGTTCATAATTCTTTTTGTGTATTGTTTTAATTATATATATGTGTCTTTTTTCAAATGTGCAAATTTACGACTTTTATCTGATAGACTTTCCTACATATTATTAAAAACTATTAAATACAGTACTTTAGCAAAATCTATTCTTCGCCTGCAACCTTCTTGGGTCCTCTAACGGTTTCGCCTTTCTTCAGTCCGCTGCGAATCTCGATGTTGATGCCGTCGCTCAGACCGGTTGTTACCTTGCGGCGCTCGTATGTCTTCTCCTTGCCGCTGCCTTTAACGACGTATACGAAGGTGTCGTTGCCGCTGAACTCGATGGCGCTCTCGGGTACGGAGAGGACGCCGCGTGCCTCGGCGAGCACTATCTCGGCGTTGGCGCTATATCCGCTGCGTATCTGCTCGCTGCTGGTGGGGAGGTTTACGGCTGCCTTTATCTCAAACTGGTTGGCGCCGTTCTGGTCGGTGGCTTTCGGCGAGATATACTCCAGACGGGCATCGAACTTGAGGTCCTGCAGGGCGCCGATGGTTATCTTCATCGTCATGCCGGTGGTGAGGCGTCCCACCTCGGTCTCGTCAATGTTGCCGCGGAATATGAGGTCGTTCATGTTGGCGACGGTGGCGATGGTGGTGCCGTCGTTGAAGGTATTGGCAAGGATGACGGAGTTGCCCACCTTTACGGGGATGTCAAGGATGAGTCCGGTGACTGTGGAACGGATAAGCGTGGACGAAGCAGAGGCGTTGGTCTTCGATACGCCGTCGCGCACCACTTCCAGGTTGTCCTGCGCAGCTGCTGATTCCTCACGGGCCTGACGCAGCGCCTGAGCAATCTTGTCGTACTCGTCGGCAGACACCAGTCCCTTGTCGAAGAGAGCCTTCTCACGCTCGAAGTCGGTGCGTGCCTGACGCTCGTTGATGCCAGCCAGTCTGACGCGGGCCTGTGCAGCGCTGAGCGAGCTCATATCGGGGATGACCTTCACCTTGGCAATCACCTCTCCGGCTTCCACCTTCTGTCCTGCCTCCTTGAGAATCTCCGTGATGATGCCTGAAATCTGCGGCTTGACGTTCACCTCGTTACGCGGCTCAATCTTTCCCGTCACGACTGTGGTCTTGCGGATGTCCATTTGCTTCGGCTCGAACTCGTTGTATTCCACCGGTTTCGGCTGCGACTTGATGTAGAGGAACACGAAGGTTCCGATGAAAACGACGGCGGCGAGGGCCATCATGATGTACTTGAAGTATCGTTTCATATCGTTGTATGTTTTTTTATTCTGTGATTGTTCAGGTTATTGTCATTCGTCTCGCATTGCGTCGACGGGCTTTATCCGCATCGCTCTGAGCGCGGGAGCAAGTCCTGCAAGCACTCCGAGGACGGACAGTCCGATGACGGTTACGAGGGCTGTCCAGAAGCTAATCTGGAAGTTGGCTTTAGGTATGCCGTCCGTGGTGTTGGCCATCTCCAGTCCTTGCAGGATGAGCACCACGAACACAATGCCGCTCATTCCTGCTATGGCGGTCAGTAGGATGCTCTCCTGAATGATTTGGGTGAGGATGACGCGCGGTGTGGCTCCGATGGCGCGGCGTATGCCTATCTCGACGGTTCGCTCACGCACGGTCACCATCATGATGTTCGACACGCCGATGGCTCCGGCGAGAAGCGTTCCGATGCCGACGAGGAGGATGAGCAGATTGATGCCTTTAAAGAGATTGTCCACCATCGCGAACATCATCTCCGTATTGAATATCATCACGCCCTTCTCGTCCGTGGGGTCGACGTCGTGACCGTTGGCAATGACTGTGCGTATGTGGTCGGTGATGTCGCTCATCGTTATGCCGGGCTTGGCGGTGACGTAAAGGAGATCGATGTCTGCGCCGCGGTTATACACCTGCTGCACGAGCGAGAGCGGCACGAAGATTGAGCTTTCGTCATTGCCGTTGACGTGCATTCCGCCGTCGCTGTAGTTGACGCCCACAACGCTGTAGTAGACCGAGTCGATGCGTATGACCTGTCCGCAAGGGTCGCCTCCCTTCGTGAAGAGATTCTTATATACCTGCTTGCCGATGACACACACCTTGCGTCCCTGAGCAATGTCCATTTCGTTAATGTAGCGTCCGTAGCGCAGGTTGGGCGTGACCACCTTTTGCATCTCCGGCGTGATGCCCTTCACCGTACCTGACGACTTGCGGTCCTCGTACGTGGCGTTCGATCCCCATCGTGTAATGGTGGGCGTGATGGCGTCCAGCTCCGGCACGTTGTGTCTGAGACGCTCTATGTCGGTTCGCGTCATCGTCCACACTCGTCCTTTCTGGAATCCGTGGTATGGCTTGGTGGTGGGCTGTGCCCATATCATCGCCGAGTTGCTGGCAAAACCCTGGAAGTTGTTTGACAGCAGCTGCTTCAGTCCGTCGCCGCCACCGATAAGACCCACGAGCATGAAGACGCCCCAGAAGACGCCGAAACCCGTAAGGAAGGTCCTCGACTTGTTTCGCGACAGTGTGTCGGTGATTTCCCGAAGGCGGTCAATGTCGAATTTTATCATAAATATTAAATCAAAACTCTATAAATCAAAATATGCTATGCCGACAACTCCTAATTCAAAATTGATTAATTCAAAATCGCAGGCGAAGCCGAGAATAATTCAAAACTCAAAATTCAAAATTCGGCTTATTCCGCTCTCAGTGCCTCAATAGGCCTTGTCCGTGCAGCCTTTCTTGCCGGTACGATTCCTGCTATGGTTCCTGCCACAATCATGAGGACGGTGGCTTGTATGCAGATGCCGATGCCAACGGTGGGGTCCTCGAACACCTTCATGGCGAAGAAGCCGTTGTCCAGCTTTTCCTGTCCGATGGTGGCGTCCATGTATTCATTGGCGGCGATGCCGAGCACCATGCCGATGTATCCGAAGAACGTGGTGATGCAGATGCTCTCCACGATGATAAGACGCAGGATTGACCAAGGCTTGGCGCCGATGGCTTTGCGGATGCCGAACTCGTGCGTGCGCTCCTTGACGGTGATGAGCATGATGTTGGAGACGCCGACAATGCCGGAGATGAGCGTCAGGATGCCGATTATCCATAGCGCGGTGCGTATCATTGTCGAGCCCGTATTCATCTGCAGGTTCTGCGTGAAGCGGTTCCATATCCATATTGAGTTTTCGTCGTCTGGTGCCGCTTCGTGCAGACGGTTGAGGCGTGAGCGGTAAGCGTTCTCGAAGTCCTCGTTCTCCTTCATCGAGTTTAGTCCGTGGAAGGAGAAGACGACGTTGCCCGTCTTGTCGCCCTTGGAATAGATGGTGCGGAACGTCGTGAACGGGATGAAGGCGTCATTGCCCATCGTGCTCTTGTCTGACTCGTATATGCCCACCACGCGATAGACAATGCCTGCTGCGCTGATGTATTGTCCCATAAGATTGAGCGGAGCACGCTCCAACAGTTCCTTCGCCATATCGGAGGAGATGACGATGTTCTTACGCTGGTCGCGCAGGTCGAGATCGTTGATGAAGCGTCCCACCATCATCGTGCGCTTGTTTATCACCACGTCATTGGGATAGACACCGCTGACGTTCACGCCCGTGGTGGTGGAGCCGCGATATACAAGCGTCTGCGACGGCTGGTCGAGTTCGGCACCCACATCCTCTATGTTTTCGCCGAAGCCGTTATCGGTCACCGCCATGTCCTTGTCGTTGAGTTCCACAGCCCTGCCTTTTCCCATACCGGCGTAAGCCTTCGACGTTTCGCCGCCGTAAATCACCATGGAGTTGGCGAGAAACTTCTTGGAATTGCTCGTCACGGCATTGATGAGACCGTTGCCGGCGCCCAGCAGTACGATGAGGATGAATATGCCCCAAGCCACGGAGAATCCGGTAAGGGCAGTTCGTAGCTTGTTATGGCGTATGGTGGTGAGTATTTCGTTGAAGGTGTCGCGCATAGTAAGTTCAGTTATTTCATTATTCCGTTAATGCCGAACGGACTGGCGTTATGGTCGGTGTTGATGTCAATCTTTCCTATCAGTCCGTCCTTTATATGCACAATCTTGTTGGTCTGGTTGGCAACGCCACTCTCGTGTGTGACGACGATGGTGGTGACGCCCTCCTCCTTGTTTAGCTTTGCAAGGAGCTGCATCACCTCCACGCTCGTCTTCGAGTCGAGCGCACCGGTCGGTTCGTCGGCGAGGATTATCTCGGGCTTCGTAATCAATGCCCTTGCTATAGCCACACGCTGCTTCTGTCCGCCCGACATCTCGTTGGGATAATGGTCAGCCCACTGCGTCAGACCGAGGCGTTCGAGGTATTCCATGGCAAGACGATGGCGTGTGCGGCGCGACACACCCTGATAGTAGAGCGGCAGTTCCACGTTTTCCACGGCGGTCTTGAAGGATATGAGATTGAACGACTGGAAGATGAAGCCTATCATGCGGTTGCGATATTCGGCAGCACGCGTCTCGGAGAGGTCCTTGATAAGCGTATCGGCGAGCCAGTATTCGCCCGAATCATAGTTGTCGAGGATGCCGAGGATGTTGAGCAGGGTGGACTTGCCGGAGCCTGACGCACCCATGATGGACACAAACTCGCCCTTGTCGATGTCGAGGTTTATGCCCTTGAGCACATGCAGGGGCTGAGCGCCCTGGTACGTCTTGTTGATGTCTTTAAGTTTTATCATACTGTGTCAGTATTATGTAAGCGGGGTTTCAGGGTATAGGATAAGCTGGTGTCTTATTTCCATCTCCATGTCTTCACCACCTTGCGTCCCAGTCGGGTGATGGCAACGGTGATGCGCTGCGGCGAGAGATGCTTGCCGCCGATAATGAGCAGCACGGCTGTAAGGATGAGGACGATGCCGGCAGCAAGACGCGGAGTGAATGCCTCGCCGAAACAGACGACGCCGATGGCTACGGCAGTAATCGGCTCGATGGCACCGAGGATGGCTGTAGGGGTGGAGCCGATGTCGTGTACTGCCACCACCATGAGCACGAGGGACAGCACGGTGGGCATGAGAGCCAGCTGCGTGGCGTAAATCCACTGGCGTGGAGTGGCGAGCATCTGCAGCGTGCCGCCTGTGGCAAAGGTTACGCCAAGGATGGGGATGAGTCCGAAGAGCAGCACGTAGAACGTAAGCTTGACTGAGGAGAGGCGCAGATTCGACTTGTTGACAACGACGATGTAAATGGCGTAGCTCAGCGAGGACAGCATCACAAGTGTGACGCCGAGGACGGAGAGCGACGAACCGTCGCCGGATTTGTTAAGCAGCGAAATGCCTGCAAGCGAGAGGAGTATGGAGATGACGGTGGCGGCGGTGACCTTCTCGCGGAAGAAGGCTGCCATAATTACTGCCACCATTACTGGATAGACGAAAAGAAGGGTGGATGCTATACCTACATCCATGTGATTGAAACTGATATAGAGTGTTGCGGACGACGTTCCCATGAGGATGCCGAGCGGGATGAGTGTGAGGAGCTCACGACGAGTGAGCGCGAAGGAGCGGCGCTGTACTAACATCATTACAGCGAGCATAACGGCAGCAATGCCGAAACGGAAGAACAATGTGGTGTATGCGGTTATGCCGTCATGGTAAAGGTTCATGGCTCCGAGAGGATTGGTGCCATAGAATACGGCAGCAGCGACGCCGCATATAGTGCCACGTAATGTCGAATTCATTTGTTGTTTGAGTTAAAAAAAGACGAGAAGACTGACTATTACCTATATATAAATGTAAGTAAGAACCAATCTCCTCGTCCGCATCTATCAATTATTCATTTCTTGAGTATTCAGATTACATTCTCTCAGGCACCTCAATGCCGAGCAATGCCATGCCGTTGCGCAGGGTCTTTGCCACGTTGGCGGCAAGCACAAGGCGTACGAGCTTCTCCTCCTTGGTGTCGGCACCGAGAATAGAGTAGTCGTGATAGAACTGATTGAAAGCCTTTGTAAGCTCATAGCAGTAGTTTGCTATGCCGCTGGGCGAATAGTCCTTGCCAGCCTGCTCCACTGCAGCACCGAACTCGCCGATCTTCTGAATCAGCTCAATCTCCTTCTCGTTGAGCGGCATGTTAGCCTCGAGAGAAGCGGGGATGGCGATGCCTTCTGCCTCTGCCTTGCGGAGAATGGAACGGATACGTGCGTATGTATACTGGATGAAAGGTCCGGTATTGCCGTTGAAGTCGATTGACTCCTCAGGATTGAAGAGCATGTTCTTGCGGGCGTCTACCTTCAGGATGAAGTACTTGAGTGCACCGAGACCCACTACGCGGGCAATCTCGCGACGCTCTTCCTCGCTCATATCCTTGAACTTGCCAAGCTCCTCGCTGGTCTTGAGAGCGTCGTCCACCATTGCTTCGATCAGCTCATCGGCGTCAACGACAGTTCCCTCGCGGCTCTTCATCTTGCCGTTAGGCAGCTCCACCATTCCGTAAGAGAAGTGAACAAGCTCCTTGCCCCACTTAAATCCGAGACGGTCGAGGAGGATGGAGAGCACCTGGAAGTGATAGTTCTGCTCGTTGCCAACGACGTAAATCATCTTGTCGATGGGGTAGTCAGCGAAGCGCATCTCTGCAGTACCGATGTCCTGTGTCATGTAAACGCTGGTGCCGTCAGCACGGAGGAGCAGCTTCTGGTCGAGTCCCTCGTCTGTAAGGTCAGCCCATACCGAGTTGTCCGGCTTGCGGAAGAAAAGTCCCTTGGCGAGTCCTTCCTCCACCTTCTTCTTTCCTACGAGGTAAGTGTTCGACTCATAGTAGATCTTGTCGAAGCCGACGCCGAGTGCCTTGTATGTCTCGTCGAAACCTGCATACACCCAGTCGTTCATCTTCTTCCAGAGAGCGCGAACCTCCGGATCGTTGTTCTCCCACTTCACGAGCATTTCGTGAGCCTCCTTGATGAGCGGAGCCTCAGCCTTTGCCTTCTCAGTGGCAGCCTCTTCGTCCATGCCCTCAGCCACATACTTGGCCTTAAGCTCTGCCACTTCCTCGCGGTAGTGCTTGTCGAAAGCCACATAGTAGTCGCCGATAAGGTGGTCGCCCTTCTTGCCTGAAGTCTCAGGAGTCTCGCCGTTGCCGAACTTCAGCCATGCGAGCATCGACTTACAGATATGTATACCACGGTCGTTAACGATATTGGTCTTGATGACGCGGTTGCCGTTAGCCTCCATAATCTGTGCGAGTGACCAACCGAGGAGGTTGTTACGCACGTGTCCGAGGTGGAGCGGCTTGTTGGTGTTAGGTGACGAATACTCTATCATCACGAGCGGCGAGTTCTCTGTTACGGGCTTTTCACCGAACTTCGGGTTGCTGTTCATCTCGTTGAGCAGACCAATCCATGCCTTGCTGTCGATGACGAGGTTGAGGAATCCCTTAACGACGTTGAAGTCGGCGATGGCGTCGCAGTTCTGCTTGATGTATTCGCCAAGGTCCTGAGCTGTGTCTTCCGGCTTCTTGCGAGAAATCTTGAGGAAGGGGAACACTACGAGCGTGAGGTTGCCCTCAAACTCGCGCTTTGTCTTCTGGAGCTGCACCATCTTCTCGGGCACCTCTTGTCCGTAAAGGGTCTTCACTGCCTGCTGTGCAGTGGTGATGATTTGCTGTTCTATAGTCATGTATCTTGTATATATTTTTTAAAATCAGTTTGTTGTTATTTAATTGAACTTGCGGTAGTTCAGTTATTTAATGAATCCGAACGCCTTGTCGTACTCGGGGCTGTTGGCGAGTCGTCCGTTGACGAGGCACACCAGTTCCACTGTGGCGCGGAACGCCAGTCGGTTGTCGTCCTTGCGATAGATGTCCTGGAGGAAGACATATCGCAGTCCTTCCTTTCTGATGGCGAGTCGTGATACGAAGACATCGTCATTGTGGAGCGGCGCCTTATACTGAAGGTTCATGCGTGCCACCACGGGATCAATGCCCTGGTCGTGCAGCTTGGCGAAGCTTACGCCGAGCGACTTGAGGTAGAGGTGTCGCGTATGTTCGGTGTAATGGAGGTAGTTGGCGTTATTGACGATGCCCTGAATGTCGCATTCGTAGTCGCGCACCTCCATCTCTGTCTCAAAGACGTATTCTGGTTGCATATAGTTGCGTTTATGTTTTAGTTTTTATATGCTTTCGCGTTATTATACGTACGTTCTTATAGATGTAACACTCCTTCCGGTCCTTCATTGAAGAGCAGGTCGAGCGCCGACATGTTCGGTTGGAATCCCTGTCTCAGATTATGCACCTGATAGTAAGGCTTCGGCGTGAAGTCGGGGTCGGGCAACGGATGCTTCGGACGTATGGCGTCACGGAAGTCGTCGATGTCTTCGGCGTCAGCGTCGACGTAATGGTCGGTCACGGTTATGTTCGGCTCCACGTCAAGGAGTTCGCACAGCTTCAGCGTGGTTTCCATGTTGAAGTCGAAGAGAAAGTCCCATCTGCGCTCGAAGAACGGTCTGATGTCGTCCTCATAGTAGATAAAGAACGGACTCTCCCCGTAAGCCGAAACAAGGGCGTTCCAGTGCAGGTGTCGCCATGATCCGTGGTCGGAGATGCGTATGTCGCGCATCGGACACTTCGTTCCCTCGTAGCGTTCTATTGGCACGGTGAGCGCCTGTACGCCGTTGGCAGTGGCTATAAGACACCGGTTGCGATAGGTCTGCTTCGTGAAGTTGTCGTGCGCCTCCACCGTTATCTTCCCGTAGCGGTGGAGCTTCTGCATCCACTGCACGGGCGGGAAATAGGCGGAGGACAGGAGCGCTGTCTTCTCGTATGGCGAGGTCATTATGTGCTGTTTTTTATTTGATGTTGTCCACAAAGCGGAAGAGACGGCTCCATCGGATGCCTGAGAATCCAGAGTGGTCAGGGTCGTGGCTCCACCAGATGAAGATGGGCTTGCCGACGATATGGTCCTCAGGCACGAAACCCCAGTAACGCGAGTCGAGCGAGTTGTGACGGTTGTCGCCCTGCATCCAGTAATAGTCCATCTTGAATGTATAGTACTTCGCTTCCTTTCCGTTGATGTATATCTTTCCGTTCTTCACCTGAAGGTCATTGCCTTCATACACGCGGATGGGACGTTCGTATATGGCGATGTTGCTCATAGTGAGCTTCAGCGTGGCACCCTTCTTCGGAATCCATACCGGTCCATAGTTGTCACGTGTCCATCCCTTGTTGCCGTTGAGCGGATAGATGTCCCATGTGGTCGGGTCGTTGACGAGCGTAACGCTCTCCACCACGTCCTTGCGTGCCTTCAGCGCTTTTACGGAAGCGTTGGTAAGCGGAAGATATCCGGATGTGTTGAGGCTGGTGATGTCCTCCATAGAGATGCCTAATTCGTCCATGAGTTCGAGCGGCATCTGGCTGCGGAGCTTCACGTAGTAAGAATACTGTACGTTGTCCGGCTCCTTGTTGGCCTTGCCATCAAGATAGATGATGCGGTTCTTTATCTGGAGAGTCTGTCCCGGCAGACCCACGCAGCGCTTCACGTAGTTCTCGCGGCGGTCAGCAGGTCTTGCCTTGATATGTCCGTATTCAGAAGGATTAGAGTCGATGATGCGGCGTCCGTCAGCATACATCTGTGCGAGGAAGTCGCGCTGCTGTTGGAGTGTCATCTTGCTGAGGTTGGGCAGGTAGCCGCCGTGCGTCTGTGCATAGGCGCCTTCTCCGAGTCCGTAAGCGAGGCGATAGAAGTCCTGCGCCTGATATTGCGGAGCTGTGCAGATGGTGTCGCCTGCAGGATAGTTGAACACTACGATGTCGTTCAGCTCGACGTGTCCGAATCCCTTCGCACGCTCATACTTCCATTGCGGCCACTCGATGTACGAGTCGCAGTCGATGACGGGCAGGGTGTGCTGTGTGAGCGGCATGGTCAGCGGGGTCTGCGGCTTGCGCGGTCCGTAGCTCACCTTCGACACGAAGAGGTAGTCGCCGGTCAGCAACGACTTCTCGAGTGATGATGAGGGGATGACGTAGTTCTGGAAGAAGAAGAGGTTGATGAAGTAGACGGCTACGAGGGCGAACACCAGTGCGTCCACCCATGACATGATGAAGCGTGTGGCATCGTTAGGCGACTCGCGCCACCACTGCCATTTTATCTTCTTTGTGATGTATACGTCGAAGATGAAGGGTACGACGATGAGTCCCCACCAGCTTTCCACCCATACGAGGAAGAGCAGATACAGAATGGTGGCGACGGCGAATTTGGTCCACTGGCAGCGTGGATTTAACTCTTTTTTTTCTTTAGTTGCCATGTTGTTTGTCTGTAATGTGTATGTGAGAGTGTTTCTTTTGTTGTCTTGTCTCTTTGATATTGCCTTGAGGCTTAGAACTTGAAGAGGTCGCTTGTGGTAAGCAGACCCTCGTGGTCCTTGGTGTATTCGGCTGCGAGAACGGCACCGAGGGCGAATCCCTTTCTTGAATGGGCGTCGTGCGTGATGGTTATGGCGTCAGCGTCCGAGTCGTACATGATGCTGTGGATGCCAGGCACCTCGTCGCGGCGGATGCTCTCGATGGGCAGTTCGTCGGCAGGAACGTCGTTGGTGCCGGTCACTGTGCCGTCAGCATGGCGCTGCACGCCCTTCACCCATTCCTTCTTGCGGTCGAGGTCGTCAATGATTTCTTCGGCGAGAGTGATGGCTGTACCTGAAGGAGCGTCGAGCTTGTGGATGTGATGAGTCTCTTCCATGCGTACGTCGTACTGCGGGAAGCTGTTCATAATGCGAGCGAGATAACGGTTGACGGCGGAGAAGATAGCCACGCCGATGGAGAAGTTGGAAGCCCAGAAGAGCGTCTTGCCCTCTTCCTTGCACATACGCTTAACGTCGTCGGCATGGTCTTTCATCCATCCCGTCGAACCGCTCACCACCTTAACGCCTGCCTTGAAGGCACGCAGGTAGTTGGCGTAAGCCGCTGTGGGCGAAGTGAACTCTATGGCTACGTCCGCTGAGGCAAACTCAGGAGAGTCGAAGTCCTGCTGGTTATCCACGTCTATGATGCAAACTATGTTGTGGCCGCGTTCCTTGCAGATGGTCTCTATCATGTGTCCCATCTTGCCGTAGCCGATAAGTGCTATATTCATTGTTGTTGGTTGTGTTTTTTTATATATCTTGTGTGTTATATATGCGTAATATATACGTGTGTGCGCTTATTTATATATGCGTGTGTGCGCCTATCCTGCAAAGGTAGTGGAAAAAGACGGATTAGCGCCCTTTTGCTGCCACTTTTTACCCAAGTTTAGCATTTCACGCAGCAGCTGGGGCAGTAATGATTAGGATAATTCAATAAAAATAGCTAATTTTGCCCTTCATTTAGGAAATAATCACACACGTATGGAGACATTAAAGGAGAAGACGGCAAGAGGCTTGCTATGGGGCGGTCTGAACAGTGGCGTCCAGCAGGTTGTAGGTTTGGCATTCGGCATCATTCTCGGTCGTCTGCTTGCCCCTTCCGACTATGGCATGATGGCGATGATCAGCATTTTCTCGCTGGTTGCCACGGCATTGCAGGACAGCGGTTTCCGCACCGCGCTCGCCAATCTTCCCGACCCCAAGCCGGAGGATTACAACTCCGTTTTCTGGTTTAACATCATCGTAGCGTCCACGTTGTACGCGGTATTGTTTCTTGCCGCTCCACTCATCGGCGACTATTATCATACGCCTCGTGTAGTGCCCTTGTGCCGCTATGCCTTCCTAAGCATTATCATAGCATCGTTCGGCACAGCCCAATCGGCTTATCTTTTCAAGAATCTTCGTGCCAAGCAGCAGGCTGCTGCGGGCGGTTTCGCCGTTATCGCGTCGAGCCTTGTGGGTGTAGGTATGGCAGCGATGGGCATGGCATACTGGTCGCTTGCCACGCAGGGCCTCGTGTATGTCTCCATCAATACGCTCCTTCAGTGGCATTTCTCGCCGTGGCGTCCTTCGCTGCGTGGCGTTACGTTCGAGCCGGTGAAGCGCATGGCGCGTTTCTCATGCAAGATTCTTGCAACCACCATCATGACCTGCGTCAACAACAATGTGCTGAATATTCTCTTGGGACATTATTTCTCGCCCCGCGATACGGGCTACTACAATCAGGCTTACCAATGGAACACCAAGTGTTTCTCGCTGGTACAGAGCATGGTGGCGCAGGTGGCGCAGCCTGTTCTGGTGAGTCTGGGTAACGAGCCTGGCCGTCAGCTTGACGTCTTTCGCAAGATGATGCGTTTCACGTCGTTCGTGACTTTCCCGCTGCTTTTCGGCTTCGGACTTGTGGCGCCAGAGTTCATCGAGATTGCTCTTGGCACCAAATGGCTACCTTCCGCCGAGCTTATTCAGATTCTGTGTGTGTCAGGAGCCGCCATGCCACTGGCGACATTGTTCTCCAACATGATTATCTCGAAGGGCCGTTCAGGCACATTCTTCTGGTGTACGTTCTCTCTTGGCGTGGTCCAGATAGGTCTGATGCTGGTTCTTTATCCGCTCGGCATACAGATGATGGTCATTGCATACATGCTCCTCAACGCCTCATGGCTGGCAGTCTGGCTCTTCTTCGTCCGCCGACTGACCGGCTACGGCTATCTGATGTTCCTCCGCGACGTCCTGCCTTTCGCCATAGCAGCAACGGGTGTGATGTGGGTGGCTTATATGCTGACAAGACACATAGAGAGCCTCTGGGCGCTCCTCGGCACAAGAGTGCTGATAGCCGCCGTGCTCTATTATGTGGTGATGAAGGTGGCAAGAGTGAAGATTCTCGGAGAGTGTGAGAGGTTTGTAAGAGGAAAACTGAAGAAGTAAGCCTGGCGTTATAGTCTCTCTAGCTTCTCTAGGCTCTCTAGCCTCTCTAGAAACTCTAGAATCTCTAGACATTCTAGCAAAAAAGAAAAAAATACAAAAAAGAAATGAAAATAGGAAACATCGAATTTGGTCCGCATCCTCTCTTCCTTGCTCCTATGGAAGACGTTACGGACATTGGCTTTCGCCATCTTTGCAAGCGTTATGGCGCGGCGATGGTCTACACCGAGTTTGTGAGCGCCGAGGCTCTTGTGCGCTCCGTCAACGCCACGCTGCGCAAGCTTGCCATCAGCGACGAGGAACGTCCTGTGGGCATACAGATTTACGGTCGCGACGTCGACTCGATGGTGGAGGCGGCTCGTATCGTGGAGCAGGCAAAGCCTGACGTCATAGACATCAACTTCGGTTGTCCGGTGAAGAAAGTGGCTGGTAAGGGAGCCGGTGCCGGTATGCTGCAGAACATCCCTCTGCTGCTTGAGATAACGCGTGAGGTGGTAAAGGCGGTGAAGACGCCGGTAACGGTGAAGACCCGCTTGGGTTGGAACTCGGAGCAGCTGGTTATCTGCGACCTCGCCGAGGCGCTGCAGGACTGTGGCATTCAGGCTCTTACCATCCACGGACGCACCCGTGCCCAGATGTATACCGGCGATGCCGACTGGACTCTTATAGGCGAGGTGAAGAACAATCCCCGCATCCACATTCCCATTATCGGCAATGGTGACATCTGCACGCCGGAGCAGGCAAAGAACGCTTTCGACCGCTACGGTGTTGATGCAGTGATGGTAGGCAGAGCCACGTTCGGTCGTCCCTGGATATTCAAGGAGATGACGGACTATCTGGAGGGCCGTCCCGAGGACCCGTCGCTGACCATCGACCACAAGATTGACATTCTCCTTGAGCAGCTGCGCATCAATGTGGAGCGCATCGACGAGTATCGTGGCATCCTACACACCCGCCGCCACATCGCCGCTTCGCCTATCTTCAAGGGCATCCCCGACTTCCGCCAGACCCGCATAGCTATGCTAAGAGCCGATACGGTGGAGGAGCTGACGTCCATTATGGAGGAGGTGAGAAAGAGGCTGAAGGAAGCTCGCTAAGAAAAAATGTGCCCAGCTTAAGCTCCGTCAGGGGCTTAGGCTGGGCACATTATGTTTAGGGGGTTAGGCGTTCTAGCCTTTCTAGACATTCTAGAGAGTCTAGACGTTCTAGAAGTTCTAGAAGAGCTAGGCTTTTTGGGCTTTAGGCCTTACTCGTTTTCAGGAGCCTTGTCGAGGAGGTCCATAAACTGGTCGAGCTTCGGAGTGATGATGATCTGGGTGCGGCGGTTGCGCTGCTTGCCCACCTCTGTAGAGTTGGTTGTTACAGGGTTATACTCGCCACGACCACCTGCTGTGAGACGCTTCGGGTCTACACCGTACTGGTTCTGGAGAGCCTGAACCACGCTGGAAGCACGCAGAGCTGAGAGGTCCCAGTTGTTGCGGATGTTCTTCATAGAGGCAGCGCTTGTGTTTACAGGCACGTTGTCGGTGTTACCCTCAATGAGAACCTCGTAGTCCTTGTAGTCAGTGATGATCTTGGCAATCTTGCTCAGAGTCTCGGCAGCGCGATCGTTGATCTCGTAAGAGCCGCTCTTGTAGAGCATGTTGTCAGCAAGCGAGATGTAGACAACACCCTTGAGCACCTGAACGTCCACTTCCTTCATCTCCTCCTTGCTCAGAGAGCGTGTGAGGTTGTTGGTGAGCACCATGTTCAGAGAGTCGCTCTTCGACTTCACCTCTACAAGGTGACGGATGTACTGGTTCGACTCGTTGATCTGGTCAACGAGCTTCGAGATGTTCACGTTATTGGCGCTGGCGTTGGTCAGACTCTTGTCGAGCGAACCCTGCAGCGAAGCGTAAGCCTGCTTAGCCTGAGCGAGCTGCTCCTCGAGAGAAGCCACGCGAGCCTTGGAAGCTGCGAGCTGCTCCTTGGCGTCCTGATAGTTGCCGGTCAACTCTCTGTTCTCAAGGCGACAGTTGTCGAGATCCTTCTTGCTGGCGCAGCTTGTGAATGTCAGCAAGCCAGCCATCATTGCGATTGCAAATACGTTTCCTTTTTTCATATCTTTCGTTTTTTTGTTGTTATATCTATTTAAATATCGGATATATAGTTAGCACTTTAACACAAAACTATGCTGCAAAGTTAGCATTTTAAGTTGTAGCCTCATCTACAATAACGAAGTATTAGGCAAAATGTTGAATCACTTTAATTTATTTTAACTCGACATTTGCATATCTCAGCTATAATTTTTATTTTTGCAACTAAATAAGCATATCTACTATTACACAATTTATCTTATGAATAAGCTAAGACAAATCTTCCTCGCCGCCGCTTTTATGTCCGTACTCGGCGCCGGGGCAAAGGACAATGTCGACTATGTCGACCCCTTTATCGGAACCACCAATTTCTCCATCTGCAATCCTGGTGCCATCATGCCGCACGGTCTGATGTCCGTCGTGCCGTTCAATGTTATGGGCTCTGACCTCAACCAGGACGACAAGGACAAGCGCTGGTGGTCGGCGGTATACGAATATAATAATAAGTATTTCACCGGTTTCGCTCACGTCACGCTCAGCGGCGTAGGCTGTCCTGAGATGGGCACGCTGCTCACCATGCCTACAATGGGCGAGCTGAACGTCGACTATCGTTCGTACGGATCTGAATATAAGGACGAGACAGCACGTCCAGGATATTACAGCACCATCCTCACCAAGTACGGCATCCGCACCGAGGTGACAGCCACAACACGCTCTTCCATCGAGCGCTACACCTTCCCAAAGGGCAAGGGCAACCTGCTCTTCAATCTTGGCAACGGCCTTACCAACGAGGTGGGAGCATCATTGCGCCGCGTCAGCGACACGGAGTTTGAGGGCACGCGTATGCTCGGCACGTTCTGCTACAACCCGCAGGCTGTCTTCCCGATGTACTTCGTGGTACGCGTAAACAAGAAGCCGGCTGCATACGGTATGTGGAAGAAGCAGCCCGACTTCGGCAACGCGCAGAAGCAGTGGGACGAATATCAGGGCAAGTATAAGCTCTATCCCGGTTACGGACGCGACATGGCTGGCAACGACATCGGCTACTATATGACGTACGATTGTGAGGAAGGCGAACAGGTGGAGGTGCAGGTTGGCGTGAGCTTCGTGTCCATAGCCAACGCCCGCGAAAACCTTGACAAGGAGCAGAAGGGATTCAACTTCGATGCCACAGCCAAGGAGGCACACGACCAGTGGGCAAGCACTCTCGACAAGGTAAGCGTGGAGGGCGGCACCGAGCAGCAGCGCCGCGTGTTCTACACGGCTCTCTATCACTCGCAGATTCATCCCACCATTCTTCAGGACGTAAACGGCGAATATCCTAAGATGGAATCGTCGGAGAACGGCAAGACCAGCGGCAACCGCTACACCGTATTCTCTCTCTGGGACACTTACCGCAACCTCTCGCAGCTCGAGACATTGCTCTATCCTGACCGTCAGGTGGATATGATCAACTCCATGATTGACATGTATCGTGAGTGGGGATGGATGCCGAAATGGGAGCTTTTCTCTCGCGAGACATGGACAATGGAGGGCGACCCTGCCATCCCTTACATTGCTGACGCCTATATGCGTGGTCTGCGCGGATTCGACATCGAGACGGCTTACAAGGCATTCCGCACATCTGCCACATTGCCGGGTAAGGAAAACCGCATGCGTCCCGACATCGACCCGTACGTCAGCAAGGGATACGTACCCCTCGGCTTCTATGCTGCCGACATGTCTGGTGACAACTCCGTGTCGCACGCTCTGGAATATTATCTCGCCGACAACGCCCTATCTATCCTTGCTGGCGAACTCGGACACAAGAGCGACGCCAAGCTGTTCCGTCAGCGCTCGCTCGGCTACCGCCACTACTACTCGAAGGAGAGCGGTACGCTGCGTCCCATCAACATGGACGGATCGTTCCTCACTCCCTTCAATCCTGAGGCTGGCGCCAACTTCGAGAACTGCCCCGGTTTCCACGAAGGTTCGGCATGGAACTATACGTTCTACGTGCCCCACGACGTAACGGGCCTTGCCAAGCTGATGGGCGGTCAGAAGAAGTTCGTGGACAAGCTGCAGATGGTGTTCGACAAGGGTCTGTACGACCCCGCCAACGAGCCTGACATCGCTTATCCCTACCTCTTCTCTTACTTCAAGGGTGAGGAATGGCGCACTCAGAAGACCATCAGCGACCTTCTCAAGAAGTATTACACGGACAAGCCGGACGGCATTCCCGGCAACGAGGACACCGGCACAATGTCGTCATGGGCAATCTTCTCTATGATGGGCCTCTATCCGGACAACCCCGGTTCGCCTTACTATACGCTCACCACACCGGTGTTCGACAAGGTGACGCTCCATCTCGACCCGCGCTTCTATCCTAATGGTGACATTACCATCACCACAGACCGCAAGTCGGCTGACCAGACTTACATCAAGGAGATGACCATCGGAGGCAAGAAGCTCTCTTCTTTCCGCATCTCACACAAGCAACTCGTGGAGGGCAAGAACCTCGAAATGAAGCTCAAGTAAGCTTAACAAACGATGAATACTATTGGATAAAAAAAAGGCTTTACATTAGGTTGTCGAGAACTGGTTCTCATAAGACCTAATGTAAAGCCTTTTTTATTTGGATTCGGGTCAACTCACCGATTAGAAGTTTATTCCGAAGTGGGCTAACAGCGCTCTTACGGCGAAGAACACCATTGGCATGAAGAGGGCGGGGAGCAGATTGATGGTCTTGCAGTCCTTGATGTGCAGGATGCCCAAGCCCGAAGCGGCGATGAGAATGCCACCCACTACCGACACCTCACAGATGAGTTCTTCGGAGATGAGGTTGCGCGAGAGGAGGGCCAAGCCATAGATTGACGACATCCATATAAAGACAACCACACCGACGAGCGCTATGCCGAAGCCGTAGGACGACGCCAGGACGAGGACGGTGACGAAGTTGAGCGTAGCTGCGGTCATGAGGTACGTGTTGTCGTCGTAAAGCGCACTCATCACAGGACCCATCATGGCAAGCGTTCCGACGCAGCAGAGCAGCACACCGGTGGTGATGCCCTCTCCAAGGTTCGATCCCGAGATGCTTCGTGTGGCCTTTTCCATGCGCTGGTCCATCTTGAGGAGAGTTCCGATGAGTCCGCCAATGGACAGACAGAAGATGAAGAGCACTGGATATTGCGTTTTCTGCATGCTCTCGATGGCGACGTTCATACCTAAGGTGATGGCACAAAGTCCCATTGCGGTGTTGAGCACATTGACGTATTTCTCGCTGATGCCTCTCTGGAACAATGCTCCGAGGGCGCTACCAATAAAGATGGCTACTGCATTAAGAATGATTGCAAACATGTTGGGGTAAGTAATAGATTTTTCGTTAAACGTTAAAAATATTTATGCAAAGGTAAAATGAATGCCACAAACCACCAAATTTTAACAGAAGAAAATTTGCATTTCTAATGCTCAATACTGCCCGCTGAGCGTACAACAAAATCTTCGGTGCGAAATTCGCGAGTTTTGAGCAGGTTGAGACAATCTGCTTACGCTCAGTATGTTACGCGTTTCCATGACGAATATCGCCAAAATACAAGGCACAGAAAAGCCGCATAACTTTACAATAGAGCCTCTTTTACACTCACATACAGCCTCTCTTTTCACACAATAGAGCCACTGTTAAGCTGCGAAAGCAGCCCTGTAAGAGTGTAAAAGAGGCTCTTTTGCTGTCTGCCTTGTCCAAAGACCCAGCCAAAGACCATCAAAAACGGCAAGACAAATCTCTAGAATCAATTTTTATTTTGTAATACATTTTTACTCTTTTGTGCGATATTTGCATAGCGGACGGCATCCGCCGTCCGAGTTGGGAATTTTGAATTTTGAGTTTTGAATTGTGCGCCAAGGCGCATTATGAATTGTTTAGTTTTGAATTGATATCCCCTAAAATCCTGTCTTCATGCCTTCTTGTCAAAACTTCCAATTCAAAACTCAAAACTCCTAATTCCTAATTCGGGTGTTGCACACCCGTTTGTGTCTTCTTGTCAAAAACATCCCTTCTAACCGTCTGTATTACGTCGGTTTACGACAAAATTCAGAAAAATAGTGACAAAAAAGGCTTGTCTCTCACTTGTTTTAGGTAATTTTGCAATTTACTATAAACTATCGCGAACAAACAAGACACCAATGAGTCTGACAAGTATAATAAGAGGAGCGTTCATTCCCCGACAGCACAAGCTGGAACGCCATTTCACACAACCCGAGCAACTGCAACACGACGTGCTGCAGCATCTGCTCGACGCCGCAGCCGATACCGAGTATGGCAGAAACCATCTCTTCGGCACAACGAAGACATACGACGACTTCGTGCGAAACGTACCCGTCAACACCTACGAGGAGCTGAAGGCCGACATCGACCGTATGCGCCACGGCGAGCCTGACGTGCTGTGGCCCGGCGTGGTAAGATGGTACGCCAAGTCGTCAGGCACCACCAACGACAAGAGCAAGTTCATTCCCGTGTCGCAGGAGGGTCTGAAGGACATACACTACAAGGGCGGCACGGACGTCGTGGCGCTCTATCTGCAGAACAATCCCAAGAGCCGAATGTTCGACGGAAAGGGACTGATACTGGGCGGATCGCATTCGCCCAACTACAATGTGGCGGAGTCGCTCGTCGGCGACCTCAGTGCCATCCTCATCGAGAACATCAATCCGCTCGTCAATCTTGTCCGTGTGCCGAAGAAGCAGACAGCCCTGCTCTCCGACTTCGAGGTGAAGCGCGACCGCATAGCGCACGAATGTCTCAATAAGAACGTCACCAATCTCTCCGGCGTCCCCTCTTGGATGCTCAGCGTGCTGGTGCGCGTACTCGAGATTTCGGGCAAGGAGCACATCAACGACGTATGGCCCAACCTGGAAGTGTTCTTCCACGGAGGTATCGCCTTCACGCCCTACCGCTCTCAGTATGAGCGCATCATAACGAGCGACAAGATGCACTACATGGAGACGTATAACGCCTCCGAGGGATTCTTCGGCATACAGAACGACCCTACCGACCCGTCCATGCTGCTCATGCTCGACTACGGCGTCTTCTATGAGTTTATGCCGATGGACGAGTTCGGCACGGACAATCCCACCGTCGTACCCCTCGAGGGAGTGGAGGTTGGCAAGAACTACGCCATGCTCATCACCACCTCGTGCGGACTCTGGCGCTACATGATCGGCGACACCGTGAAGTTCACGTCCGTCAAGCCATACAAGTTTGTCATCACAGGACGCACCAAATACTTCATCAACGCCTTCGGAGAGGAGCTTATCCAGGACAACGCCGAGAAGGGACTGGCTTACGCCTGTCAGCAGACAGGAGCAGAGGTGAAGGAATATACAGCCGCACCGGTGTTTATGGACCAGAACGCGAAGTGCCGCCACCAGTGGCTCATCGAGTTCGCCAAGGAACCTGCCGACCTCAACGCCTTCGCCGACATCCTCGACAAGCGCCTGCAGGAGATAAACTCCGACTACGAGGCAAAGCGCTTCCACGACATCACCCTGCAGCACCTCGAAATAGTGAAGGCACGTCAGGGACTCTTCTACGACTGGCTCCGCTCAAAGGGCAAGCTTGGAGGACAGCACAAGATACCGTGCCTCTCCAACAACCGCGCCAACATAGACGAAATGCTGGAGATGAATGCACAGTAAATCAATGAGAAGAAAGGGCTAACATTCATATGAATATACTCAGAAGAATATTACATAATAAAAGCATATCGCTCTCCCCGCAAGGATGCAACAAGGGTCTTCTCCTCGTATTGCTCCTCGCCCTCCTCGTCGCCTCGTGCGCACGAATGGGACGACCCGACGGAGGATGGTATGACGAGACGCCGCCCAGCGTCATCGGAGCCACACCGGGCGACGGCAGCGTGAATGCCAAGGCAAGGAAGATAAACATCTTCTTCGACGAATTCATCAAGCTGGAGAACGCGTCGGAGAAGGTGGTGGTGTCGCCGCCGCAGCTGGAGCAGCCAGAGATAAAGGCTACAGGAAAGCGCATCAGCGTGGAACTGAAGGACTCGCTGAAGGCAAACACCACCTACACCGTGGACTTTTCAGACGCCATCAGCGACAACAACGAGGGCAATCCGCTCGGCAACTACACCTACAGCTTCTCCACCGGAGAGGAGATTGACACGCTGGAGGTGTCGGGATACGTGGTGCAGGCAGAAAACCTCGAACCCGTGAAGGGAATACTCGTGGGTCTGTACGCGGAAATGGCAGACTCGGCGTTCCTCAAGATGCCGATGCTGCGCGTGGCACGAGCCGACTCGCGCGGACACTTCGTCATACGTGGCGTGGCGCCGGGCACGTACCGCATATACGCCCTCAACGACATGGACGGCAACTACTGCTTCTCGCAGAAGAGCGAACAGATAGCTTTCTCGCACGACACCATACGTCCCTCGTTCACGGACGCCGTAAGGCAGGACACCGTATGGCTGGACTCGCTCCACATCAAGGACATCACGCGTAAGGGCTACACCCGCTTCACGCCGGACGACATCGTGCTGAGAGCGTTCAACGAAACTCTGACAGACCGTATGTTCCTCAAGGCAGAAAGAAGCTTTGCCAACCACTTCTCACTCTTCTATACCTACGGGTCGGACCAACTGCCCGTACTTAAAGGGTTGAATTTCAACGAGAAAGACGCATTTATCATTGAACCGTCGGAGAAGGGCGACACCATAACCTACTGGCTTCGCGACACAACACTCGTCAATCAGGACACGCTGGACGTGGCTCTTACATACCTTGCCACCGACACGCTCGGCGTGCTGCAGACCCAGCACGACACGCTGCAGATACTCTCCAAGCAGCCTTACGCCAAGCGCATGAAGCAGGCGCAGAAAGACTATGAGGAATGGAAGAAGCAGGAGGACAAGAAAAAGAAGAAAGGCGAGCCTTACGACTCCATTAGGCCGATGCCGTGCCTCGAGCCGAAGCTCTCGGCAGAGTCGTCACTCGACCCTGACCGCAACATACGCTTCGACTTTGATACGCCGCTGGCAAGTGTAGATACGTCCAAGATTCACCTCTACGCCAAGCACGACACGCTGTGGTATACAGCCAACCTGCGCTTCGAGCCTGTCATGCAGAAGCTGTCAACCGACTCCGTACCCGTGCCTTCGCTGCGCAGCTATGTGTTTAAGGCAGAATGGCGTCCAGGCATCGAATACAGCTTAGAGGTTGACTCTGCTGCCTTTACCGACATTTACGGCACCGTGTCGCGAAGCATAAAGCGCGGCATAAAGGTAAGACAGCTCGACGAATACGGCACGCTGCTGCTCAACCTTCGTGGCATGCAGGGCAAGAGGGCAGTGGTGGAGCTGCTCTCGGCGCAAGGTGCACCGTTGAAGAGAGTGGTCACCGAAGACGGCACGGCACAGTTCTTCTACATCAAGCCCGGCAAGTATTACGCCCGCCTTTTCGTGGATGCCAACCGTAACGGCATCTGGGACACCGGCAACTACAGCCTGAATCAGCAACCGGAGGAGATGTATTATTATCCGGAAGAGATGGAATGCAAGGCGAAGTGGGACATCACGCTCGACTGGGACCCCACCGCACGTCCGCTTAACGAGCAGAAACCAGCTGCCATAACCAAGCAGAAGGCGGAACAGCAGAAGAAGATTGCCAAACGCAATATGGAAAGGGCGAAGAAGATGGGCATACCATATCCCTTCTAAGCCAAATATAAACAAGAAAAACAACTAAAGCTATGAAAAGACTCAGAAACGTAATTATCGCCGTCATCCTGCTCCTCGCGGCAGGCGTGACACAGTCTGCTGCACAATGCAAGTTCAGAAACACAGCATTCAAGTCGGGCGAATACCTATCATACAACCTCTACTTCAACTGGAAGTTCGTATGGGTGAAGGTGGGCAACGCGTCGATGTCGACAGTGGAGAGCAAGTATCACGGCAAGCCCGCATACCGCTCCTCACTCATCACACGCTCATCAGCCAACGCCGACAAGTTCTTCGTTATGCGCGACACGCTGCTCTGCTACAACTCGTTGCAGATGGAGCCGCTCTACTTCCGTAAGGGAGCACGCGAGGGCGACCGATACACCGTGGACGAGGCTTTCTTCTCATACCCCGGAGGAAAGACCCACCTGAAGCAGCACCAGCAGAAGAACAACGGCACACACGTTTGGCACGAGTCGAAGCCCACGGAGTGTACCTTCGACATGCTGAGCATCTTCCTCAGAGCACGCTCCTTCAATCCCGAAGGATGGAAGAAGGGCAACCGCATCCATTTCCCAATCACCGACGGCACAAAGGTTATACCTGCCGTGCTCGAATATAAGGGAAAAACCACGGTGAAGGCGGACAACGGACACAAATACCGCTGCCTGCAGCTCTCCTACATGGAGAAGGAGAACGGCAAGTATAAGGAAATCGTGCGCTTCTACGTCACCGACGATGCCAACCACGTGCCCGTACGTCTGGATATGTTCCTGCGTTTCGGATCTGCCAAGGCGTTCCTCGTGGGAATGAAGGGCGTGAAAGGTCCTATCACGTCCATCGTGAAGTAAGCAATTCTTAATAATATACATTATTATATATATATTATATGCAAAAGCAAAGTCACCATATAATATACCGTAAGTTGGTCGCTGCCGTGACCGTTATGACTGTCATGGCAGCGGCATTTACGCTTACCACGTCGTGCGACAACCTGCCGTTCGGAGCAAACGGCAAGGCCGACCATGAGAAGAAGTTCACCAACGAAGTGATGCTGCGCTATTCGCCCGTGAAAGACCAGGGCAACAGTCCGCTCTGCTGGATGTACGCCATGCTCGCCACCATCGAGACGGAGCACATCATGATGGGCGACTCCGTGAACCTTTCTCCAGACTACGTGGCACGAAACTTCCTCTCCGAGCAGGCACGATGCCATTTCCTCTCAGAAGGATATGACCGCGTGACACTCCACGGCACAGCACCGCAGCTGCTGCGCCTGCTTCAGGAATACGGCGTAATGCCGTACGACTCGTATAATCATCCCGGACTAAACTATAACGCACTCGTAAAGCGTGTGGTGATGCTCTCCAATGCGTCCACAGACATGAGCAAGCTGGAGGAGCAATGCCAGCGCGTCTTCGACGAACGCATAGGAGCTCTGCCGAAGAAGGTGTATATGCTCGGAGCCGAATATACGCCCGAAGAATTTGCGCACAGCGTGTATATGCAAGGCGAATACACAGCGCTCACCAGCTTCACACACCACCCCTTCTACCAGACCATTGCCATAGAAGTGCCCGACAATTACAGCGACGAACTGTTCTATAACGTCCCCATAGATGTGCTCATGAAGCGCATAGAACGCTCGCTCCGACAAGGGCATCCCGTATGCTGGGAGGGCGACATCACCGAGCCAGGATTCTCCTTCGAACGTGGCATAGCTGAACTCACAGACGAGCGCCCCTGCACACAGCAGCAACGACAGAAGGCTTTCGAGACAAGACGTACCACCGATGACCACTGCATGTGCCTAATCGGCATCGCACATGACCAGAAAGGTCGCCGCTACTACATTGCAAAGAATTCGTACGGCACAAAGAACCCGTACGGAGGACTGATGTATCTGTCTGAAAACTACGTGCGGCTGAAGACCATCGCCGTCGTCGTAAAGAACATTCATTAACGATTTTGTGGGCAAATAAAACACTATTTAATGCGAAACCTGCCCGTTTAACATTTATTATACCATTTTTTGGAACAACTAATACACTAAAATTCGTATATTTGCCGCTGAATAACCTTAACATACCGCAAAACGTCAACAAAGCATTGACCTTGTGTAATAAAATGTTACAGATTACATACTAAAACAAGACAACAACTTCTACTATATTAAAACAAACAAAATAGTTAACCAAACCCTTAAGACTATGCAGAAAAAACTTTTTCTTACAGTCGTAATGTTCCTTATAGGAATGTTCATGACAGGGGCCTATGCGCAAACGCATACAGTTTCTGGTCTCGTTAAAGACAAAGAAATGGGCGACCCCCTTGTTGGAGTAAGCGTGTCTGTTAAAGGCACGAAGAATGCAACAATGACAGACCTGAATGGCAACTACACCATTCAAACCGGTCCGAAAGACATATTGGTGTTTAAATATGTCGGTATGAAGGACACAGAGGAAGCCGTAGGCGACCGCAATACCATCAACGTACTGCTTGCTCCTAACGCTGAGAGCCTCGGCGAAGTGGTGGTAACAGCCATGGGCATCAAGCGCCAGTCAGAGACCCTTACCTATTCGGCACAGACCGTAGGAGGCAAGGACGTCAACGACATCAAGTCAATCAACATGATCAACTCTCTTCAGGGCAAGAGCGCTGGTCTGCAGATTACGCCTAACTCTACCGGTGCAGGCGGTTCTTCAAAGATTCTCTTCCGTGGTAACAAGTCAATCTCAGGTAGCAACCAGCCGCTTATCGTAATCGACGGTGTGCCCACAATGACCAACACCACTTCTTCACAGGTGGCAAGCGACTACGGTGGCGAGCGCGACGGTGGTGACGTTATGTCAACCATCAATCCTGACGACATCGCCTCAATCACCCTTCTGAAGGGTGCTGCCGCTTCTGCTCTTTACGGTGCAGTGGCTGCCAACGGTGCCATCATGATCACCACCAAGTCAGGCATGGCTGGCAAGGTGAGCGTAAACGTATCAAGCAACACCACAATGGAGACACCGATGATTCTGCCTAAGTTCCAGAACACGTACGGCGGCGGATCAGACGGCACACTGTCATGGGGCGAGAAGCTCGCAAGCAAGTCTCCCAATTACGCAGAGGAATTCTTCCGTACCGGATTCACCACCAACAACTCAGTATCGCTTGCAGGTGGTAACGACAACTTCAAGGCTTACTTCTCTTACGGCAACGTATTCTCTCACGGCATGACTCCGGAGAACACATACCGCAGCCACAACCTCAGCTCGAAGGTTGACTTCAAGGTGCTCGACAACGTACACGTCGACTTCGCAGCCAAGTACAGCAACCAGTACTCTAAGAACCAGGCTGCTGCCGGTTATCTCTGGAACCCGCTTACAGGCGCTTACCTCGTACCGCGTGGCACAGACTGGAACCACTATAAGGATAACTACGAGATTTACGACCCCTCACGTGGATGCAACATCCAGAACTGGACAAACACAAAGCAGCAGCAGTTCGGCAACCCGTACTGGATGCTCAACCGTCAGACTCCTATCTCTGAGCGCAACCGCTACGAGTTCGGCGGTTCTATCAAGTGGGACATCACTGCCGACCTCAACATCCAGGGACGTATGCGCTACGAGCGTGGCGAAGACCACTTCACACACAACGCTTACGCTTCTTCTGTAGGTGACCTTTATCCTATGGGACGCATGAAGGACAACCGCTACTTCAGCGACCAGCTCTATGGCGACGTCCTCGTCAACTATAACCACACTTGGGGCGACTGGGCTCTTACAGCTACTGCAGGCTCAAGCTTCACGAAGACAAAGACTTCTCACGTAGACCTCTGGGGCGAGGGCAATCAGTATGTAAGCCCGGGCAACGGCAACATCTACTATCCGAACATCTTCACTCCGAACAACTACTACGGCAACATGTCGACAACTGACGGCATGAACACCGAGAAGCGCCTCAACGCTGTATTCGCAACAGCTCAGGTGGGATTCAAGGACGCTGTGTTCCTCGACCTCTCTGCACGTAACGACTGGTCTTCGGCTCTTGCCTTCACGGAAAGCTGCTCATTCTTCTATCCGTCAGTAGGCGCCAGCGTGCTTATCAACAAGCTCGTGGACATGGGCAAGCAGGTGAACCTCTTCAAGCTCCGTGGCAGCTACTCTATCGTAGGTAACGACGTGCCTATCTACATGTCTAACCTCCGTTACTCTCTCGGTACTTCTGGCTCTATCTCGGCTCCTGACAAGGCTCCGTTCCGCACATTGAAGCCGGAGAAGACACACTCTATAGAATTCGGTTTCGACGGTACGTTCTTCAACAACCGACTCGACCTCTCTCTTACATACTATAAGACCAACACCAAGAACCAGTTCTTCTCTGTTTCGGCTCCTTACGAGAGCGGTCTGCGCAACCGTTATGTGAACGCCGGTGACGTACAGAACCAGGGCTTCGAGGCATCTATCGGCTGGCACCAGCAGTTTAATGACAACTTCTCATGGTCAACCAACTTCAACATCTCTTACAACGACAACAAGATAAAGGAGCTCGTTGAAGGACTGGAGAACGGACTCACCGTAGCTTCATGGTCAGGCGCCAAGGTGGTGCTCAACGAAGGCGGCTCATACGGCGACCTCTACGTACGCCAGATCAAGCGCGACGAAAACGGCAAGCCGATGAAGAACGAGCAGGGTCAGCCCATCCTTATGGGCGACAACATCGACGAGATGAAGTATGCAGGCAACATGAACGCCAAGGTGAACTTCGGTTGGACAAACACTTTCCACTATAAGGACTTCTCTCTCTCATTCCTCATTGACGGTAAGTTCGGTGGCAGAGTGCTTTCTGGCACTGAGGCTGCTCTCGACGGCTGGGGCGTATCAGAGCGCACTGGCGACGCTCGCAATGCAGGCAAGGTAGTGGTAGACGGTGTAGAGTTTGAGCCGGAGGCTTGGTACACAACAGTGGGCGCTTCCAACTTCAACAGCCCGTACGCTACAGAGTTCTACGTATACAAGGGCACTAACGTACGTCTGCGCGAAATGAGCCTCGGCTATACCTTCCGCAACCTCTTCGGCAACGGCAAGAACCTCACTGCAGCGCTCATCGCACGCAACCTCTTCTTCTTCTACAAGGACGCTCCTTGCGACCCGGACGTATCAATGGGTACAGGCAACGGTGTGCAGGGTGTTGACATCTTCAACCTTCCTTCTTCAAGAAGCTTGGGTCTGAACCTGAAGTTGAACTTCTAATAATTGAGCGAGTAAAAACATTAATTTTTTACAACCGTTTAAAACCTAAGGAATTATGAAAAAGAAAAATATATTCGCGGTGTCATCAATGCTGGCACTGGCTGTGATGGGTGGCGGAATGTTGAGCTCATGCACAGGCGACTTCGAAGATCTGAATACAAACAAGACGCAGGTGGATCCGGGCGATTTGCCATTCTCTGCACAGTGTGCCGAGCCAATGAACTATTGCTACCCGCCTCATCAGAATATGTTCCAGTTCTGGACCAACCTCACCATCGACCTCTATGGCGGCTACTTCCAGACACCTCACGGCAACTTCACCAACTGCGATATGGGTGAAAACCGCGGACACAGTGGCGGTATGTACGAGAACTACTATCTGCATATCTTCAACAACACGCGCCGCAACATCACCAACCTCGACAAGCAGGATAAGGCCGGACTGGCAGGTACGATGCGCATCGTGCAGGCTGTAGGAACAATGCAGGCTACGGACGCATACGGCCCCCTCGCATACTCGTCAATCATCAATGCAGAGAGCGAATCGACGTATCGTTTCGACAGCCAGCAGAAACTCTATGAGCAGATGCTTGATGACCTCGACAAGGCCATCGCCGGACTGCAGAAGATGGACGACGTGGAGAAGGCTTCACTCGCCACATACGACTCATGGTGCGGTGGCGACCCCGCACAGTGGATTCAGATTGCCAACACCATGAAGCTGCGCATCGCCCTGCGTCTGTCAAAGCGTGAGAGCGAGATGGCTGCCGACGGATACGACCTCAAGGCCATCGCCACAGCAGCTGCTGCCAATACACTCGCCGTTTCGGGCAAGGACATCGTGGTGAAGAACCAGAGCAACGAGCTGAAGCGTATGTTCGACTGGCAGGACTGCGGCATGAACGCCAACCTCGTGACACTGATGGTGGGCATGAAAGACCCGCGTCTGCCTCTCTACATGACAAAGAACGCTGACGACATCACCAACGAGCAGGGCGTCAAAACTCCTAAGGGATCCGTTTACTGCGGCATCCGCTTCGCAAGCGGCATGGCACAGAAGGGCTCTAACGGCTCATACGGCTACAAAATGTCACAGTGGGTGGGCGACTACAACACTCCGCTGCCTATCTTCAAGGCTGCAGAGGCTTACTTCCTCCTCGCTGAAGCCAAGTTGCGTTGGGGCATCGGCTCTGAAAGCGTCAAGGCTCTTTATGAGAAGGGCATCCGCCTCTCCATCCAGAACGAGCTTGCATATAAGGGATCGTTCGCAGGTGTGGAGAACATCAGCGAAGCAGACATCGACGCTTACATCAACGGCACAACCGGTCAGGCTGACTACGTAGATCCGGGTAACAGCCAGAACAATTGCGCCGCTGTCAACCACCTCGGTGTTAAGTGGGACGACGCAGCAAGCAAGGAAGACCAGCTCGCACGCATCCAGACACAGAAGTACATAGCTCTCTTCCCGCTCTCTAACGAAGGTTGGGCTGAGCAGCGCCGTACGGGTTATCCGAAGTTCTTCGTGGCTTTGGTCAACAAGAGCAACGGTGACGTCAACACAGCGGAAGGCGTTCGACGCGTCATCTACAGCTCTAATGCTTACGACACCAACGCAGAAGGCGTAAAGGGCGGCATAGAGCTTCTCAACAAGGAGAACACCAGCAAGAACGGCATCTCTGGCGACAAGGGTGGCACTCACGTTTGGTGGGATAACGCCAACAAGGGCAACTTCTAAAAAGAAGACATCATAACTATAAGGGGCATACCTTTCGAGGGTATGCCCCTTTTTTGTCGCCATTTTTTGTTACCTTTGCAATGAAATTAAAAAGAAAATAATAGCAAAATGAAGAAAATCGCAATACTCGACTTTGACGGCACCATCGCTGACACACGCCCCGTCATACTTGCCACATTCCATCGCACATTCGACGCCATGCACCTCCCGCAGCACACAGACGAAGAGATAGCCGCCACGATAGGACTGCCCCTCGTGGAAGCCTTCCCCGTACTGGAGCCGATGGACGCAGAGAAAGCTGCGGAATGTACAGCCTGCTACCGCCGTCTCTTCTTCGAAGTGAACGACAGAATAGGCGTGAAGATGTTTCCCGGAGTGGCAGAAACGCTCAGACAGATGTATGGAAGCGGCATGATACTCACCATAGCCACCAGCCGCGGCAGACAGTCTGTCATCGACTTCATCCGCTCATTCCGTCTTGACGACATCATAACCTACATCATCGCCGCCGAAGACGTCACACACGCCAAGCCCGATGCCGAACCCGTCATCAAGACACTCCGTCACTTTAATCTCAAGCCCGAAGACGCCATCGTCATCGGCGACACACACTTCGACATACTCATGGGACGCAACGCCGGATGCACTACCGTCGGCGTAACATACGGCAACGGCACAAGAGAAAGCCTCAAGGAAGCAGGAGCAGACATCATAGTGGACAGTTTCGCAGAAATATAAACACACCAAAAGGGGACCGACTTCGCAGCCGATCCCCCTTGCTCTTTATACAATAACATTATGAATTTTAATAGTGGCTTTATTTGTGTGATTTACGTCTGCAAAGTTACTCTATATTAGTGTATTGCACAATACCCAATAATCGGTAAATATACAGACAAACGGATGGCAAGCTACAAATAACTCGCCAAAAACATCAAGGGGTAAAAAGATTATGGATTTCAATTTCATCGGGACCATTTGGTCTCTTCTTCCTCCCGTCGTGGCCATTGCGCTGGCTCTGAAGACCAAGGAGGTGTATTCATCGTTGTTCATAGGCATTGTGCTCGGCGCCATACTATATAGTATGTCAATGGGCACTGGTCTTGAAGGATTCCTGACCCATCTGCTCAACGACACCGTCGGAACGGGGACTGACGCCAAGCATTATGGCCTTATTTCCTGCCTGTCCGACCCTTGGAACGTGGGCATCATCGTGTTCCTCGTCGTTCTGGGTTCTATCGTGTCGCTAATGAACAAGGCTGACGGATCAGCAGCCTTCGGACGCTGGGCTTCCAAGCACATCAAGACAAAGATAGGAGCACAGATTGCAACCATCATTCTCGGTCTGCTCATCTTCATCGACGACTATTTCAACTGCCTCACCGTAGGTTCGGTGATGCGTCCGATAACCGTGCGCCATGGCGTGACAAAAGAAAAACTGGCTTACCTTATCGACTCCACCGCAGCTCCGGTCTGCATCATATCGCCCATATCAAGTTGGGCGGCAGCCGTGTCGGGATTCGTGTCGGGCGGCGAGAATGGTCTGGCGTTGTTCTGCCAGGCTATACCGTTCAATTTCTACGCATTCTTCACAATCATCTTCATATTCATGATTGTGTTGTTTGGATTCGACTTCAAGGCAATGAGCAAGTACGACGCACGTCTGCAGGAATGGTACGAGCGCACTGGCGGTCAGGTGGACGAGGTGATTGACACCAAGCTGCAAGTCGTAGAACACGGCGTCGGTGCAAAGCAAGACAGCAATAAGCCGGCATCGACAAACGGTTCGGTTGCCGACCTTGTAGTGCCTATTCTTATGCTCATCGTGTTCTGCATGGCTGGCATGGTTTACTCGGGAGGATATTTCGACGCAACAAGCACTTGCTACCATAACTTCGTGGATGCGTTTGCAGCAAGCAACGCTTCTGTCGGACTGGTTATCGGATCGCTTGCAGCGTTGATTCTCACCATAGCGATGTTCGTAGCACGCCGCACACTGAAGTTCGACAATGCCATGAGCTGTCTTATCAAAGGCTTCGAAGCAATGGTTCCTGCCATACTGATTCTCACCCTTGCATGGACACTGAAGAGTATGACCGACTCTCTTGGCGCTGCCGAATACGTATCGGGCGTTGTGGCAAGCACTGCCTCTGGACTGCAGATGCTGCTGCCGGCAATCATATTCATCGTTGCAGCGTTGCTCGCCTTTGCCACCGGCACCTCTTGGGGAACATTCGGCATACTCATCCCTATCTGCATCGCCGTATTCCCTGCTGCCGCACCGCTCCGCATCATCTCCATCTCAGCCTGCATGGCAGGTGCAGTCTGCGGCGACCATGTGTCTCCGATATCCGACACCACCATCATGGCCTCGGCAGGCGCCGAATGCAAGCACGTTCACCACGTGTCTTCGCAGTTGCCATACGCCCTGACAGTAGCCGCAGTGTCGTTCCTGACATTTGTCGTAGCCGGTTTCACACAGCAACTCGGCATCATAGCCTGTGCTGCCATTTCCTGGGTCTCAGGCATAGCAATGCTTTTCTCAGCATTATGGGGGCTGAGAAGAATCAGTAGATAAAAAGTATCTTTAGACAAGAAGACATGCTTTTATTCTATCAATTTAATTAGAAGAGATAACCTTGCGTTTTTGTTAAGTATAACTAATAAAACAGTGCTTTGGCGTGTTTTTGTTTGGTATACTTAATAAAATCGGTATATTTGCGTAAAGTTTTAAGTATAACTAATAAAAAACTGCCTTATGATTCTGCAAATATTGCAGTTTATTTGTTAGTCTGCTATGTTAGGCAGGGCTTTGACAAAAACCTTACTCCACAGTCCGCTTATGGGCGCAAATCCTATCGGATTTAAATAAAAGGCATTACATTAGGTCTTACGAGAACCAGTTCTCGCCAACCTAATGTAATGCCTTTTATTTGTGCACAGCACGCGCCCATAATCGGAAAAAACAAAGAAAAACACAAACGGGTATCCCCGCAGCCCGGTACAGCAGAAAAGGAGTAACATAGGAGGCTATGGCGAGACGCCATAGCCTCCTATGTTTGTCCCGTTCCCTAATAACCTGTCTTCCTGTCTTCTTGTCTAAAAATCATGTCTTCATGTCTTCCTGTCTAAATAACCTGTCTTCCTGTCTAACCCTCCCCGTCTTCCTGTCAAAAAATCAAAAAGCAATTTGTTTTCGCAAACATCGCGCATTTTGAAAATTCATTCCTGTATATCAATGCGATGTATATACATTTTAGATAAAATTAACCATAATATCGTGCAAGCAATGAGATATTTATATAATTTTGCAACAAAATACTTACAACTATGAAGAAATTAATACTTGCTACTCTTTTGCTGCTTGCAGTTTTCACCACAGCAAGCGCACAGCTTCCTAAGGTAGTCCTTAAGAGCATTGACGGAAAGACAGTGTCTACAGACACACTCCGTAACGACGGTAAGCCGTTCATCATCGACTTCTTCGCTACATGGTGCAAGCCCTGCAACCGCGAGCTAACAGCCATCAGCGAGGTGTATGAGGACTGGCAGAAGGAGACCGGCGTGAAGATCATCGCCGTTTCCATCGACCAGGCACAGAATATTAATAAGGTGAAGCCCCTCGTTGACAACCACGGCTGGCAGTATGAGGTGCTCCTCGATCCCAACAGCGACTTCAAGCGCGCACTCGGCATCCAGACCATTCCCTACGTCATCGTTTGCGACGGCGAGGGCAACATCGTGGCTAAGCACAACGGCTACACTGAGGGTGCAGAGGAAGAACTTATCGAGAAGGTAAGAGAACTCGTTAACAAGTAAAGACAATCAACAACAGAAGGAATAAATGAACAAGACTCTCGCGCTCATGCTCGCTGGCATGATGACGTCGGCTGCGGTCAACGCACAGAAGATAAAGCTCACGAAAGACTACGACGTCACCATCACTGGTAGCGTTCAGAGCGACATCCTCGTGCCGCAGGAAGACCACAACATCGGTACGGGCACGTACGACGACAAGGTGCTTACCAACACCTACGCCGAAGTGCACGCACTCTCTAAGTATGTGGAAGCCGGCGCACGTCTCGAATATCTCGAACATCCGCTCCCAGGTTTTGAAAAAGACTTCAAGGGATGGGGCGTACCGTTCTATTATGTAAAAGGTAAGATCAATAACGCAGAACTCACACTCGGTAACTTCTACGAGCAGTTCGGTTCGGGATTCATCCTCCGCACATACGAGGAACGCTCACTCGGCATCGACAACTCGCTGCTCGGCGGACGCCTCGTGGTACGTCCTTTCAAGGGTGTGCAGGTGAAGGCACTCGCAGGTAAGCAGCGCCGTTACTGGGAGCACACATCACTCGTCTCTGGTGCTGACCTCGAAGTAAGCGTAGACCAGTGGTTCGAGAAGATGCAGCAGAAGGGCACATTCCTTACCCTCGGCGGATCATGGGTGAACAAGCATGAGAAGGCTGACGACGACATCATGGCAGACCCGACGCACAAGCTGCGCTTGCCGGAGAACACCAACGCCTTCGACGTGAGAGCCAACCTTCAGGCAGGCGACTTCAGCGTCCTCGCTGAATATGCACAGAAGACAGAAGACCCCTCGAACGACAAGAACTTCCCATACATCTACCGTAAGGGATACGTGGCAATGCTCTCCACATCTTACTCGCGCAGCGGCATGAGCCTCTTGCTCCAGGCTAAGCGCTCGGACAACATGGGCTTCCGCAGCAGACGCACGGAGAACGGTACGGCGGCTTTCATCAACCACCTTCCCGCATTCGCCTTCCAGCAGACATACGCTCTCGCTGCCCTCTATCCCTACGCCACACAGTTCAACGGCGAGTGGGCTTATCAGGCAGAGTTCGGATATAAGTTCAAGCGTCACACTGCGCTCGGCGGCAAGTACGGCACAAGCCTCAAGCTCAACTTCTCGCACGTTCACTCCATCGAGCAGAACAAGAAGAAGGGCGGCGGACCGGGTACGGACGGATACGGCTCGGCTTTCTGGAAGTGGGGCGACAAGACATACTATCAGGACCTCAACGTACAGATTGAGAAGAAGCTGTCGAAGTCGTTCAAGCTCAACCTCATGTACATGAACCAGTTCTACAACAAGACGGTAGTAGAGGGAGAGGGCGGACTTATCCATTCTGACATCTATATCGCAGAAGGAAAGTATCGCATCAACAACAAGCTGACACTCCGTGGCGAGGCACAGTATCTGCATACTGAGCAAGACCAGGGAGACTGGTACTTCGGACTCCTCGAGCTGTCGTTCCTCCCGCACTTCATGTTCACCATCAGCGACCAGTATAACGGAGCGGAATATTACTACACTCCAACTGGAGCCATCGACGAGGAAAAGGGCACACACAAGGAGCACTACCTCAACGGCTCTGTCACTTTCACCGCTGGCGCACACCGTCTGCAGGTGGGCTACGGCAAGACACGTGCAGGATATAACTGCTCGGGTGGCGTCTGCCGCTATGTGCCCGCAAGCAAGGGCGTGACAGTATCTTACAACTATAACTTCTGATCATTCTCATCATGAAAATAAAGAACATATTCCTCGGCGTGGCAACAGCCGCTATGGCAATGGCTGCCGCTTCGTGCAGCAACATTGACGAGGGAGACCGACTAATATACGTAAAGCCGGCGGAAGTGGGACGCGCCATCCTCATCGAGGACTTCACAGGACAGAAATGCATCAACTGCCCCACTGGTACGGAAACCATCAACGGCATCGTCAGCACCTACGGCGAGGACAACGTCATCGCAGTGGGCATCCACAGCGGTCCGCTCGGATTCGCAGGCAACGCCAAGGTAATGGGTCTGATGACCGACACAGGCAACAAGTATTACAAGTATTGGGATAAAACGAGCCAGATGGGACAGCCTTGGGTTGTTTTCAACAGAAAGACTTCGCCGGACAGCCACTACAACAACTGGGCTGCTATGGTGGGCACCATCATCTCTGAAAAGGCTAACCTCTCCGTGGAAATAGCCAACGCTTATGATGCCGCCACACGCACAATCACCACAACGGTGGGGGCTTACGGCGTTAACGGAACGGTGAACGGAAGGCTTCAGGTATGGATTTTGGAGGATGGCATAAAGGGATATCAAAAGATGCCTGACGGTTCGTCTAACTATGATTACGTCCATAACCACGTATTCCGTGCTGCCGTTAACGGCACATGGGGCGAGGATGTCACTGTAAAGAAGGGCGAAACCACCACAAAGCAGTATTCTTACGTTCTGCCCGAGACTTGGAAAGCTGAAAACATCTCCGTTGTAGCCTTCGTCTATAACTATAACGACAAAAATGAAGTGGGGAGTGTGGAGAATGTGGCAAAGAAGCACCTCGTGGAGCATGAGGGAGAAACAGAAAAGTAAACTTTATACAATCAACAAAACAAAGGAAAAACAATTATGAAATCAATAAAATCACTTCTGCTCATCGCAGCAGCAATGTTCACTACAGCTTCATACGCTCAGGTGAACGAAACATTCTCTTTCGTTGACAAGGACGGCAAGGAGATTCCGAGCGGAACTGTTTGGGCTGCCAACCACGTAGTGGATGACGACGTAGAGGGTCTTATGGTTAAGGACGAAGTATACGTCAAGAACAACACTAACGAGAGACAAGGCGTAGGCGCTTTTGCTAATGTTAAGAAGATTGACAGTGGCAGCTATAAGATATGCTTCCCTTTGAGCTGTCTGCAAGGTATTAAGGGCGGTATGACACGTACAGAAGGAAATGCCATGAATGCAGGTGAGACGAAGCCACTTGCTTCTGAGTGGCTTCCTGAGGCAGACGGTGTTTGCGAAGTATACGTTAAGCTCGAATACTATAACATTAATAAGAACAAGTTTGGTATGGAATCGTTCGCACGCGTAGACGATGAGGACCTTGACAATCCGATGCCTTACATCACCATCATCTTCACAAAGGGCGCTACAGCCATCAACGGCATCAAGGACAGCGAGAACGTTGAGGTTACAGGCATATACGACGCCACTGGCAAGCAGATGCAGACCACACAGAAGGGTCTGAACATCGTGAAGCTCTCTAACGGCAAGACCGTAAAGATTGTCAAGTAATGAGACAATAAGAACAGAAAATTTTCACTGTTATTCACCAAATAATTCTATTATTATGAACAGAATTTTACTTTCACTTTGCGCGCTCATGCTTAGTGCATCAGCAGCTAACGCGCAGAAGCTCCTGTCGTCTTCAGTGCAGGTGAGCAAACTCAATGTGGTGACAGCAAAGGCTGGCAACATCCAGCTTCGTGACCTTACAGCTCCCGTACAGGTAAAGGCAAATAAGAGCCTTGCTCCTCAGAAGCTTAACGCTAACCAGAAGTCAGTAGGCCTTGACGGATCTGGCTCAATGGTAACCTCTCTCGGTGTTCCTAACATAGCTGCACAAGGCGGAACCGTTAAGGGTGCTTACAATCTTATGGAGGCAAGTCTGTTGTCAAGATTTGCAGGTGGTAAGATTGTCGGTATGCGTTATCTTATTGGTGCAGAGCTTGGTTCGTCAGCTAAAGTGCAGCTCTATAATTGTGATAAAGATGGCAATCCAGAACTCTTCGCTGAGAAGGAAGCTGCTCAGAAGGTTTCTACTTATGACTCAAAGACCAAGACTTACAAGGAAGAGTGGAACGAAGTTTACTTCGACAAGGCTCTTAACGTAAGCGATGTCGTAACAGGTCTTTTCGTTGGTTACACATATAAGCAGAAGACTACCCAGAGTGGTGGTCAATACACAGAAGCGTGCTTCCCGCTCGCAGCCGGTCAGGGAACTGGCACAGTTGCCTTTTACGGCGACCTTGGTAAGGGTACTGCTTTTTATAGTTTGAACACTGGCGGTCTTGTACTCTGCGTTCAGGTTATCGTAGAGAAGGAAGGCGGTTTTGCTGACGACCTCGGTATGGTTGGGGTTGCTACCAGTCCTATGTCAAGACCTACGGATAAGCTTCCTTTCCAGTTCTATGTAAAGAATTATGGTTCGAGCGAGTGCAAGGCTGCCTCATTCGATATCACTATCGACAAGCAGGTAGTTGCTAATGTGGCTATTCCTGAGGGAGCTACCATCGGTGGTGAGACCACAGGTTTCAATGCATCGCTCAATCTTTCTGAGTACGATATTGAGAACGGCACACACCTCCTTGGCGTTCAGGTGAAGACAGTTAATGGTGAGGCTGCTTCTGGTTATACCGATGACGACGTCGCTTCTACACAGTTCCGTACTTACTCAGAGACTGCTTCTCGTCAGTATAACCTCTTGGAGCACTTCACAAGTAGCACCTGTACTTATTGCCCGTTGGGTTACGACATGCTTCGTGCTCTCCAGAAGCAGCGTGACGACGTAGCTTGGGTGGCTATTCATGGCACTATGGATGAGAGTAATCCTGACCCATACGAAATTGCGGATGCAACACAAACCATCTTGGCTTACTCTATAGGTGGCTACCCGCAGGCAAACCTTAACCGCTTCCCGATATCTAATGACGGTAGTCTTGCTGTTACGATTGCTACTGACGATCCTGAAGGCATGGCAACAAGCATCGGCAACGTCTTCGACCAGATTGACGAGATTGTTCCTTCTCAGGTGAAGCTTGACATCGAGGCAAACTTCACTCCTGGTAAGGTGCCTGCAATGAATCCTGGTACTTTGAAGATTACAGTCAAGGGTACTGGTGTGAAGGGCGCTGGCAAGATTCTTGAGGACGCAGTTCTCGGTCTCTATATCACAGAGAACGGCCTTGTATCAGGTCAGCTGAACCAGGGCAAGTGGATTACTAAGTATAACCACGAGAACGTTCTCCGCGTAATCGGTACTGACAATCCTTGGGGTGACGCTATCACATGGGACGGCGACAACTTCGAGAAGACATACGAGGTTACGATTCCTAAGAAAACATACGACTACAGCAAGGGCAACACTCTTAACGCTGTGGCTTTCGTAAGCCTCCCGTTCATGTTCGAGATTGACGGTAAGCGCTACGTTAACGGTGACCTCAACAATGTATGGGTTAACCAGTGCCAGTTCCTCCAGATTGCTGAAGGTAACGCTACATCAATCAAGGGCGTTGAGACTTCAGAGAACGCTACAGTCGTAGCTCGCTACGCTGCTGACGGCTCACAGATCTCTGCTCCGGTTAAGGGCATCAACATCCTCAAGATGTCTGACGGTACAACACGCAAGGTTGTCGTTAAGTAATAAGACGAAAGAATGTAAGCGGCATCGCCGCATAGCATTGACATAACAAAAAGGGTTTCGCGATTTAAGATTGCGAAGCCCTTTTTCCGTGTTTAGACATGCAGACATATTTTTTAGACAGGAAGACATGAAGAACATGTTTTTTGACATGAAGACAAGAAGACATTATGAATTGCTCAGTTTTGAATTGACAGCATAAACATGTCTTCCTGTCTTCCTGTCTGAAAAATCATGTCTTCCTGTCTTCCTGTCTAAAAAACCTGTCTGCATGTCAAAAACTTATCCGCCCTAAAACCCTAAACAACCTTAAAAATCATACTATTAATCAATAAATTGCATAATTAAGAGACGAAATACCACACTATTTGCAGAATTCTGATTAAATTTGCAGCTAAAAACTATAGATTGGGAATATTTTGAGTAGAATGAAAAGCAAGACCATTAACATAGCAGTGCTCCTCGCGGCACTCTTCTCACTCGTTTCGTGCCTCGACACCAACGACGGCGACTATGTATACACCGACGACAGCGCCGTGACGGCTTTCTCTGTGACATCAGCAAAGAAGGCGGTACACGTCAGGGCAAGCAACGGCGCGGACAGCGTCTACTATACCACTGCGACGCTCACCGCATATAAGTTTGTCATCGACCAGCAGCGCTGCGTAATCTACAATCCCGACTCACTACCCTACGGAGTAGACCCGACGAAGCTTTTAGTGTCGGCCAACAGCCTAAATTCAGGATCACTGGTACTGAAGAGCATGACCAGCGACTCGCTCTCATATTTCAGCACCACCGACTCACTCGACTTCTCTAAACCCAGAGAGCTGCAGGTATACAGTCTCTCTGGTGCCGCCGTGCGTAAGTATGAGGTACGCGTAAACGTACATCAGGAGCCGGCGGATAAGTTCAACTGGACAAAGCTTCCTAACCCCACAGCCTTCACCAGCGCCACTGGCGTGAAGAGCTTCGTGGTAACCACAGCGTCAGGCACCACACGCCGTTTCCTCCTCGCTTCCGACGGCACGACGACAACTGTCTACAGAGCCGACGGCGACGACGCATGGACAGCCGCCACACCCGACTTTAATCACACTCTCGCTGCTGAAACCTACCGTTCCGCAGCCGTAAAGCACGACACACTCTTCGTTTGTGACAACGGCGTGGTGATGGCTACCACCGACGGCAATACATGGACACGACAGACTACTGCCGAGGCTGGCGTGGCACGCATCATCGCCGCAAACCCAATCCGCCTCTACGCATACAACAACGAGGGCGCAATGGTCAGCTCCGACGACAGCGGAAAGACATGGAAGGTAGCCTCCATTGACGAGAGCGCTTCGCTTCTCCCCAACGGCGACATAGCATACGCCACACTTCCCCTCGCCACCAACCCCAACGCTTACCGCACATTGCTCATCGGGTCAGTGCCCGAAGCAAGCACAACGGCGTTCAGCATCTGGGGCAAGATAGACGAGGGCACAGCGTACAGCGAGAACCAGCCGTGGATGTTCTACGACCATAACTCGCTCAACCGCCACGAACTGTCCTTAATGCAGAACTTCTCAGCCTTCACGTACGACGGAAAGATAATGATGGTGGGCAACGAAGACCGCGTATACCTGCCTAACTTCTATGGCTCACGCGACGGCGGCATCACATGGAAGGCAGACTCGGTGATAACAAGTCCACTCGGATTCTTCGTCACAGGACCTTACACGGTCAGCGTGGACAAGGACCACTTCATCTGGTTTGTCAGTGGCAAAACTGGCGAGACATGGCGCGGACGTATCAACCGCCTCGGATGGAAGAAAGAACAATACGAATATTACGAATAAATCATGAAGCAACGCCTTACCTTATCAATGTGCATCCTTGCCGCCGCTTCTGCCCTTAACGCGCAGACCGACGACCAGTATCGCATGGAGATAGGAGCAGGAGTGGGCCTGATGTCGTATCAGGGCGACTTCAACGGCAGCATAATGAAAAACCAGCAGCCGATGGCTTCATTAGTATTGCGAAGGATATGGAGCCCGTACATGGGACTGAAGTTCTCGGGTTCGTACGGCAAGCTGAAGGGAACGTCGAAGGACGTCAAGACGTATTATCCCGAACTGAAGGACAATCCGTATGAGTTCAGCCGTTCGTTAGTGGACGTCAGCGCCGTATACGAATACAACTTCTGGCCCTACGGCACCGGACGCGACTATCGCGGAGCAAAGCGCCTCACACCTTTCGTCTTCGTGGGAGTGGGCGCAACGTTCGCATCAGGAGGCGACGCAGACAACTGCTTCACCGCAAACATGCCCATAGGCTTGGGCGTGAAATACAAGATAGGACCAAGACTCAACCTCGGAGTGGAATGGACGGAGCACTTCTCGCTCAGCGACAACCTCGACGGAAAGAAGGATCCGTACGGCATAGAGAGCACCGGACTGTTCAAGAACACCGACTGCTACTCCACACTGCAGATAACACTGACGTACAGCTTCTCGGCGAAATGCAGGACTTGCCACAATGAGGACGAGTGACATTTATTAATTGTTATTTATTAATTATTATTTATAGCTATGACCCAACAACTCGATATGAACCGCATACCACAGCACATTGCCATCATCATGGACGGCAACGGACGCTGGGCGGCAGAGCGGGGGAAACCACGCAGCTTCGGCCATCAGGCTGGAGTGGATGCTGTGAGAAAGATTACGTCGGAATGCACACGTCTCGGCGTGAAATACCTCACACTCTACACCTTCTCCACCGAAAACTGGAACCGACCCGCCACGGAAGTGGCTGCTCTCATGGGACTGGTGCTCACCTCTCTGGAGGACGAGATATTCATGAAGAACAACGTGCGATTCGAGGTTATCGGCGACATCGAAAGGCTGCCCGTAGAGGTGCAGAAGAAATTGCAGCAGACGAAGGAGCATACCGCTGCCAACTCTGCCATGACAATGGTCATAGCTCTTAGCTATTCGTCACGCTGGGAGATAACGAAGGCGGCGCACGACATCGCCTTGGAGGTGGCTGAAGGAAAGCTGAAGGCGGAGGACATCAGCGAAGAGACACTCTCCGAGCACATGACCACGGCTTCTATGCCCGACCCCGAGCTGCTCATACGCACCGGCGGTGAGGAACGAATCAGCAACTACCTGCTGTGGCAGATAGCCTACTCCGAACTTTATTTCACCGAAACCTACTGGCCCGACTTCGATGAGGAAGGACTGCATCGTGCCATAGCAGACTATCAGAGCCGCCAGCGCCTATGCCGTGTCCGGACGTCCAGCAGCAAAAA
>OLPC01000338.1_pt1 | contig 47277 bp, 52 predicted proteins | sample 1672341 | NCBI WGS metagenome assembly OLPC01 (sample SAMEA3136673, study PRJEB25190) | human gut metagenome | reverse complement strand
AAACTTTCTGCACACAAAAGATAAGATGTAAGTGAGATCGAGAAATCAAACAAAGATAAGAAGGTCTAGTACATCTGGTCTGAAGGCAAAAAATACTAAGAACAGAAATACTCAAGCGAACTAAAGAGAACCAATCACAAGGTCAAGGAAGAAAGGGCGTACGGAGAATGCCTGGGCACAGAGAGGCGATGAAGGACGCAGCGAACAGCGAAATGCGGCGGCGAGCGGTAAGCACGCGATGACCCGCCGATATCCGAATGGGGAAACCCCTCCGCTTTCGAAGCGGAGACCGCATGACGACCGTCATGACGGGGCAATACGCAGGGAACTGAAACATCTAAGTACCTGCAGGAAGAGAAAGAGAAGTCGATTCCGTAAGTAGCGGCGAGCGAAAGCGGAGGAGCCCAAACCGGACATAGTCCGGGGTTGTAGGACCGCCGATAAAGATGACATGAAGAGTCAGGAGAATCCCATGGGAAGGGGATCCGAAGAGGGTGAGAGACCCGTATCCGAAGGCTCGACATGGATCGAGGCGGCACCTGAGTACGGCGGGGCACGTGGAATCCTGCCGGAATCATCGGGGACCATCCCGAAAGGCTAAACACTACTCTGTGACCGATAGCGAACCAGTACCGTGAGGGAAAGGTGAAAAGAACCCCGGGAGGGGAGTGAAAGAGAACCTGAAACCGCATGCCCACAAGAAGTCAGAGCCCGTCAAAGGGTGATGGCGTGCCTTTTGTAGAATGAGCCGGCGAGTCACGATCAGCAGGCGAGGTTAAGCAGGAGATGCGGAGCCGCAGCGAAAGCGAGTCTTAAGAGGGCGAAATAGTCTGAGGTCGTGGACCCGAAACCGGGTGATCTAGCCATGAGCAGGTTGAAGTCGGGGTAAGACCCGATGGAGGACCGAACCGACCCCCGTTGAAACGTTGGCGGATGACTTGTGGCTAGGGGTGAAATTCCAATCGAACCCGGAGATAGCTGGTTCTCCCCGAAATAGCTTTAGGGCTAGCGTCGCAGCGAGAGAGCCGTGAAGGTAGAGCACTGAATATGCGATGGCCGCATCCCGCGGTACTGAGCATAATCAAACTCCGAATGTCACGGTGTCATCTGCGGCAGTCAGACGGCGAGTGATAAGGTCCGTCGTCAAGAGGGAAACAGCCCAGACCATCAGCTAAGGTCCCAAAGTGCATGCTAAGTGGAAAAGGAAGTGGAGACGTGCAGACAACTAGGAGGTTGGCTCAGAAGCAGCCATCCTTCAAAGAGTGCGTAACAGCTCACTAGTCGAATGACTCTGCGCCGATAATTTACCGGGGCTAAGCATGACACCGAAGCTATGGACAGGAATGTGGTAGGGGAGCATTGCATGCAGCGGAGAAGCATGACCGAGAGGGCATGTGGAGCGCATGGAAGAGAGAATGCCGGCGTGAGTAGCGGCACGTGGGTGAGAATCCCACGCACCGATGGCCCAAGGTCTCCAGAGGAAGGCTCGTCCTCTCTGGGATAGTCGGGACCTAAGGCGAGGCCGAAAGGCGTAGCCGATGGACGACGGGTGGATATTCCCGTACCCGATGTGTGGCGATGGAGTGACGGAGAAGGCTCAGGCAACCAGCTGCTGGAATAGCTGGGGCAAGCGAGATACCTGCGCACCAGGGAAATCCGGTGCGCATAAGGGGAAGGCGCGATGCATACGGAAAGCTTCGGCAAGTACGGAAAAGCTGAGAGCAGGCTTCCAGGAAAAGCTTCTAGCACAACACACATCGGCCCGTACCGAAAATGGACACACATGGGCAAGGAGAGAATCCTGAGGTGAGCGAGAGAACTATAGCTAAGGAACTCTGCAAAATGACCCCGTAACCTAGGGAGAAGGGGTGCTCCAGAAATGGAGCCGCAGTAAAACGGCCCAAGCGACTGTTTACCAAAAACACAGCTCTCTGCGAAGGCGCAAGCCGAAGTATAGGGGGTGACGCCTGCCCGGTGCTGGAAGGTCAAGGGGAGCTGTCAGCGCAAGCGAAGCAGCGAGCCGAAGCCCCAGTAAACGGCGGCCGTAACTATAACGGTCCTAAGGTAGCGAAATTCCTTGTCGGGCAAGTTCCGACCCGCACGAAAGGCGTAACGATTTGGGCGCTGTCTCAGCTGTAGACTCGGTGAAGTCTTAGTACCTGTGAAGATGCAGGTTGCCCGCGACTAGACGGAAAGACCCCATGGAGCTTCACTGCAGGTTGACATTGGGCTTGGATGCATGATGTACAGGATAGGTGGGAGGCTGTGAGCCGTGCGCGCCAGCGTACGGGGAGCCGCTGTTGGGATACCACCCTTCATGCATCTAGGTCCTAACCGGAGGCAACGGGCCACGGGACAGTGTCAGTCGGGCAGTTTGACTGGGGCGGTCGCCTCCCAAAGAGTAACGGAGGCGCCCAAAGATACCCTCAGCATGGATGGAAACCATGCATAGAGTGCAAAGGCATAAGGGTGTCTGACTGCGAGACATACAGGTCGAGCAGGGACGAAAGTCGGGCTTAGTGATCCGGCGGATCCGAATGGAAGGGCCGTCGCTCAACGGATAAAAGCTACCCTGGGGATAACAGGCTGATCTCCCCCAAGAGTCCACATCGACGGGGAGGTTTGGCACCTCGATGTCGGCTCATCGCATCCTGGAGCTGAAGTCGGTTCCAAGGGTTGGGCTGTTCGCCCATTAAAGCGGTACGCGAGCTGGGTTCAGAACGTCGTGAGACAGTTCGGTCCCTATCTGTCGTGGGCGCAGGAGGTTTGAGGAGAGCTGCCCCTAGTACGAGAGGACCGGGGTGGACGGACCGATGGTGCACCAGTTGTCACGCCAGTGGCACAGCTGGGCAGCCAAGTCCGGACGGGATAAGCGCTGAAGGCATCTAAGCGTGAAGCCCCCTCCAAGATGAGACCTCCCATTGGCGACAAGTAAGGCCCCTCGAAGACGACGAGGTTGATAGGCCGCGAGTGCAAGCGCAGCGATGTGCTTAGCGGGGCGGTACTAATAGGCCGAGGACTTGGCCAAGATTGGAAAGAGTAATCATTAGTAGAGATGACGTATCTGGTTTTGAGGGATCCCTCGAGGATCTGGCGGCGATAGCATGATGGACACACCCGTTCCCATCCCGAACACGGAAGTTAAGCATCATAACGGCGACGATAGTGTGAAGACGCGACAATAGCAAGCTGCCAGGTCCTTTTTTTATGTAAAAAATTTCAACACCAATATTTATTTAACACGCTATAAAGGCGTGTTTTTATTATATAAAAAATATTTTCATACATAATATTTGATACATATTTCGTAAAGGCGTAACATCAGATGTTGTTTTAAAATCAAAAAAACAACGATAAATACGCAATAATTGCGTTATGTAAATTCAAAACAATAAAACAAAAATTGTAAATATGTTACTTAACATAATTTTAAATGTTTTACAATAAAAATATGTAAAAAAGCCTTGATTTTTGTGTCATATTTCTTGAAACGTCCATGAAAAAATGTTACATTAAACCCACTGTTTCGGATATAACTATTATTAAAGTAGGTTAACATAAATGTTGCAATTAAATGAGATTGGAATGAAATTATGGATAAAACTGAGTCAATTCATATAGAAAAAGAAAAGTCTAAAAAACAATCAAAGAAATTACATAAAATCATTATTCTAATTGTAGTAATAGCATTCTCTTTCTTAATAGCGACACAATGGATATCTGTACTTAGAATTCAGAGTTCTTCTATGTCACCAACTATTGATGCGGGACAAATTGTGATTGTCCTTAAAAAGAAGAAAGTCCAGACAGGAGATATAGTTGCTTACAGAAAGAAGAATAAATTATTTGTAAAGCGTGTGATTGCAGGTCAGGGGCAATATGTTGATATTGATCTCAATGGAAAGGTATCAGTTGATCAAAAAAGAATCAAAGAAGATTATGTAGGAGAATTGTCTTTAGGCAAATGTGATATTAGCTTACCTCATCAAGTAGACCAGTCTCATTGGTTTTGCATAGGAGATGAAAGAGAAGTCTCTGTTGATTCAAGAAGTTCACTCATTGGAGATATCTCAGAAGATGAAATAGAAGGAGTCGTAGTTTTTAGCATTTGGCCACTCAATAAATTTAGAATAGTTCAATAGAAAGGAGGCGCCTTTAGCGTATGAAAGTTGTTCAATATTTTAAACATGCAAGAAATTTAAATGCCTATAAGAAAAAATATAAACGCTTAACATATGCTTTATTATGTGTCTTTGTCTTATGTGCCGCCTTTGTATTGACAACTTATGCTGGGGCTGAAACACATAATTTAGAGAATTACACATATGTTTCGTATTCACAATCATCTGATTTAGATGACGAGGAAACGTTACAACTTCTTACTATTGATGAGTCTACTCATCCCGTCTATGTCTTACAGAAAAACAATATAGCATCTGTAAAGGTATCTACAGATAAGAATAGCGATGGTATAGAAAATGGTATTATTACACCTGATACCAAATATCTGAAACTTAAAGTAGAATTTAAGAATATCCATGCTGCTATACTAAACAATCAATATGGAGGATCTTTTACATATGATCTTCCTGAATTCTTCCGTTCTACAAGTACAACAGAAAGACCGATTATTGATGATAATAATAAAGTAATTGGGAAAATTCATGTAGAAAATGGACAGGCTATTGTCACATATACAAAAGAATTCTTAGAGAGTCTAGGTGAACATGCAACACTTTCTGGAAACTTCTTCTTAGAAGGAGAAGTAGATTTGAGTACATTAGATAAAGACAATGGTTCTATACAAGCCACATTCCCTAATGGAAGTATTAAATCAGAATATGGTCCTCACTACTTAGAAAAGTACAGTGAGGTCAAAGTAGAAAAGTCTTATACAAAAGATCCAAACAGTGATTATATCAAATATACACTCACTGTATCAGCAGGTCCTGATGGCAGTCAAAATGTCTATGTAGTAGATAAGTTTACAACTAATAAAAACTTAGTGACTTATGCAGGGGATATCTCTCATACACCTACAGAACTAGGTACTACAGAAGATGGACAAAAGCCATATGAAACAAGAAATACAGATATAGCAGGTCAGATTTATTTAACGAATCAGCCTAATTCTGATAAAGAAATACCTGAGTCTGTAACTGATAGCACTAAGATTAACAAGCCGGGAAGTATTGTCTGGGCAGTAGATCAACTTGCTCCTAATGAAACAAGAACATTGATTTACTACGTCAAACTTACTGATAAACAAGATATCAGAAATAAGGATATTACTAATAAAGCATCAGTGCTTAATAAAAAAGGTAATGAAACATACTTAAAGGGGTCTTCTGAAAAAACATTCACTCCATCAATTAACTATGGTATGACGAAAAACATCATTTCTACGAATGGTAAACAGTATACAAAGGATCAAGATGGAAACTATATCGTTCAATATAGATTAAACTTCACTTTAAATGCGAATAGTAACTATCCTTTAAAGAATTATGCATTCTTTGATTATTTAAATTATAGTGGATTTGCGAACGATAATAAGATGTTACCTTATATCTCTTATATGCAGAATTCTATAGAGTTACATCAAATTGTAGGAAGCACAGATACGATTATTGATTCTTCTTTATATAAGGTCCAATGGGAAACAAATGGTACGAACTACAAAGATACATATGATGGTAATTCAAAACGTTTTAAGTTAAGTGGTACAGAAAATCATCCTATTACTATTAATCCAGGTGATTCATATTATGTAACATATAAACTTAAGATTAAACCAGAAGTCTATGCGGCAATGCAGGCAGGACAAGTATTAATCCAAAACATATATGCGAATGATGCAGATAACGCAAAGAAAGTCGCAGGTATGCTGGATAGAACAATTGCAAAACTTACTCTGAATGACTATACATGGATTCAAAAAATCAAAGATAGTAATCTTACTTCAAACGAGCAAACAATCCAGATGAATTCAGATGTCTATGTAAAGAAGAATAATGGTTATGAAAAAGATTCTTCAGTCAATAGTTTTGTAGTCCCACAAGGAAGTTATAAGTATACTGTTAATTTGAATCAATCACAGAATCAATTTGATATCACTCATGCAACCTTAAAGGATGCATTAAGTTCTGATATTATGCATTATGTTGGTTATGTAAAGATTACAGCTTATGAATACGATGAAAGTTCTAATACCTATAAAGATAAAGAATCTAAATGGTTAAAGATAGACAAACAGAAATCATTTGAATTAAAGCTCTCTGAGCTTGGCTGGTCAAACAGTTATGGTTATCGCTTTGAATACTATGCACAAACGAAAGATTTAAGTGAAATCGGTCAGATTAAAGTGACTAATACATTCACATTAAATGGAGATGTAGTAAAAGGTGATCAAACCTTTTAATTCAATAATAAAACAGCCTCTCAAACAACACAGGTCAATGGTTTCTATAATCTCAATGTAAATAAGAGTGCCTGGTATTATGAAAAACCAGTAGAAAATGCGACTACTTGGGAAAATGGTGCATTCTATTGGGTCATTGAAGTCAATGGATCAGCTATTAGAAAAGGAACTCAAATTAGAGACGCAGTAGTAAAAGAAAACAACATCACTGATTCTTATTTGCATTCTGATTCTGTTGTAGGTATCTATCAAGGAAAGCTTACAAAACAGGCAGGTGCATGTAAGAACTATCAAGAGTTCTTAGACTCAAATAAAGGCTTAAAAGATAAAAGTGATCTATTTGATCATGAATATACAAATAGTAAAAACTTTAGTGGAAACAACAAGAGCGAATTAACACTTACTACAAAAGAAACAATCAACCTAGAAAATCAAGAAAATATCTATATTATTGTGAAAACAGAACCTTCCAAGATCCCTTCGGCCAATCGTGCAACATTTGATTACAAGAATGAAGTGTTATTAAAAGATACGACAGATACTTCATTTAATAAACGAAATGATGCGACTCAATCTCTTCATGGTGGAGGAGATTTATTGAAGGAATTTAACTGAACATTTAGTTATGATGGAAAACAGGCCACTATTCTTACACCCGGTACAGATAAAAACACAAATAAAATAGCAACAAATATATTAAAACAGACAACCGGTAATGGCATATATGCTTCTTGGGTCTTTAAAGTCAATTATGCAGGTGACTTAAAAGGAGACTATCGTGTATTAGAAGAAATTCCAGAAGGTATGGAGTTAGGATATATACGTATTAAGTGGCATGGAAATCAAGCAGGAGCTGTTGTATCTAAAACGATGGATGATTTAGGTAGTGATTGGAAGCCGTATTCCAATACAGAAACGAATGACAACGGACGAAGTCAAAATACAACCTATTACTATAATAAGACTACAAATAAAGCTCTTATTAAACTAGGTGAATTTGAGAATAAACATATAAGAGATGATTGTTCTATCGATGTACAGGTTGTATGTCGTGTGACTGATTCTAAAGTATTACTTGGTGGACAGTCTAAAACCTTTGCGAATAAGGTCACATTACAAAGTAATGATGGAGAAGAACATTTAGCAACCTCTAGTTCTACTGCAGCACTTGAGAAGAACAGCTTAGATAAAAGCCATCCTGAAACATTTAATGGACAAACAATCAAGTATACAATTACTGCCAATACATTCTCTCAGAAGTTACCATCTAATGATGGTAATAAGCTGACATTAGTGGATGAGTTAGGAGATAACTTAGAATTAGATATCACAAGTATTGAGGCTAAGGATGATGCAGGAAATTCTGTACAAATAGAAAAAGCATTTAATCCAGAAACAAATACTTTAGAAATCTCAATTCCAAATGAAAAGAAGATCATTATTACTTATACAGTGACTGTAAACATAGCACCAGATACTTCTACAAAAGTGTCTAATAAGGTCTATTGGAAGTCTTATGGGAATGATGGTGGTAAGAATGATGTTATTCCAGACTTCAGCTATAACCTGAATGCTGGTGGTAGTACGACAACAACGGATAATCCTCATCTTACAATCAAGAAGATAGATCAGGATAATGCGAATCAAATGAGTGGAGTTACATTTGATATTTATGAATGTAAGCTCAATGGAGATAAGATTCAAAGAGTTGAAGGTAGTACAACAAGTGGTGAAACAGAAAATGGACTCTATGCAGTACAAGCACCATTTGTGACTTCATATAACACAATATATGAAGTAAAGGAAAGAAATACACCAGATGGATATATGAAGGACGATAGTTCTTACTATATTATCTGTGTAGATAAAAAGAATAGTGATGATTATACAGACTATGTAAAACAATGTATTGCTTATTTTAGGAAACAAAAAAATATGAAATACAAAGTCGCATACTCATCTACGGATTTTAACTTGACTATATATAACTCTCAGAAAGGTATAGTAGTTAAAAAAGCATTTATTAATAATGCAGCGGGTACTTCTCACAAACCAGTGAGTGGAACATATACATTTGGACTATATGAGAATTCAGAAGGGACTGGTTCACCACTACAAGTAAAAACAATTACTTATAGTACAGGTGAAACAGAAGAGAAGACCACGAAGTTCATCAACCTTAATCTAAATACAAATTACTATGTATTTGAATTAGATGATGAAGGAAATCCAATTACTGATACTTCTCAAGAAGTAAAAGTGAATAAACTGCCATATGTTGTAGATTATAAAGTAAATGGTAATTCTACAAGTAAGGCAATAGTAGGAGATGAAGTCATAGTGACTAATAGTCTCCGTACAAAGAAGCTACCTTCTGCAGGTAGCAGATTAACCCTGATTTACAGACAATTAGGACTAGCAATGGTAGGTGCTAGTTGTATTGTTCTGTTGATCGTATATAGAAATCGCGATAAGAAGATAAAAGAAGAGGAGATAGGGAAATGAAATTAATGAAGAGAATTTTAGCTATTGTCTGCACTTTTGTGATGATCATTTCAATGGCTACTGGTGTTAATGCGGTAGATAATACGTCTGCTGCAGCAGCTACACAACCAAAAGGTAGTATTACACTTGAAAATGCAGTTGTAGGAGACGAATATAAGGTTTATAAGATTTTAACACTTGAAAGTTATGTTAAGGATAAAGCTTATTCATATAAGAGAAATGGCGATGGTTGGGATAAGTTTATTAATTCAACACAAGGTACTCAGTTTTTTGAATCAAACGAGAATGGCTATGTGAAGCTTAAGAGTACTGCAGATAATGATACTGCAGCTCGTAAAATTGCAATTTATGCAATTGGTTTTGCGCAGGCAAATAGAGATACTGTTACACCAACAAAAACTGTAAGAGCAGAAGCAACTTCTAAAACTGAAACAACTAAAGTTGTATTTAACGATTTAGAGTTAGGTTACTATGTAGTTGAATCAACTTCAGGAACAGCTTGTGCTATTACAACTACTGATCCAGATGCTACAATTAAAGATAAGCATGATAATCCAAGTGTTAACAAGATAATTGAACATGGTGGTGTAGTAAAAGATAACCACAAAATGAACTCTGTTAATCTTGGCGAAACAGTTTACTTTGAAACAACTATCAATGTAAAACCTGGTGCAAAAAATTACGTTTTACACGATACAATGGATTCGAACTTAGAAAACTTTTTTGTTTATGAAGTTTATTGTAATCTTCCTAATAGCAAAAACCAGAATACAAGCTTAGCTACAACAGGTGCTGAGAATGAGAAGATGGTTAATGTTAGACCAGGCGCTTTTAACTCAGAAAAACCTACAGATGGATGTACTTTCGAGCTTTCATTTACTAACTTGTTCTATACAACATATAGACAACAAATTGATAGAGGTGAGTTAACTAAAATTTATGTTAAGTATTATGCAACAGTAGGTAATAAAGCACCTATTAATACTGCAATGAAGAACACAACATATTTAACATATGGTGAAAATAATCTTGAGACTGACAAATCTGAAACAGAAACTTATACTTACGGTATTCCAGTATTCAAATACACTGGAACTAATACACCTCTTGCAGACGCAAAGTTCATTTTATCTAAAGTAGAAAATGCGACTGAAGCAGATGCAATCAAGTTTACTTCGAATGGTGCATTTTATCGTTATACTATTGATCAGACAAATGGAGGTGGAAACACAACTTTAGTTTCTCCTACTGAGGGTCGTTTTGAAATCCAAGGGTTAGAAGCAGGTACTTATTACCTTAAAGAAACAGAAGCACCCAAAGGTTACAACAAAATTCAGAAATCTATTAAGATTGAAATTTTGGAAGATGGTTCAATTAAGGTAGATAATAACGCAATTACAGGTGATGTAAGAGTACAAAACAACACAGGTTCAATCTTACCTAGTACCGGTGGTATGGGTACAACATTAATCTATGTTGTAGGTTCTATTTTAGTTTTAGCTTCTGGTATTGTATTATTCTCTAAGAGAAAAGAAGGAACTAACTAATTATATAAACATATTATTTAGGGAATGATCTTCATTCCCTATTAGTTATTAAAGGAGAGGATTGTAAAGATGAGAAAACATATTTCGACAATTATCGCAGTACTCATTTTTATTACAGGACTCTCCTTATTACTTTATCCAACAGTAAGTGAGTGTTGGAATTCATTATATCAATCAAAAGTAGTCGCAAACTATTCTGATAAAATGAAGAAGATGACACAAAAACAAAAACAGGCTGCAATAGATGCGGCTGTTGCTTACAATAAGACCTTGGTATTAAATGATGCACGTTTTACTCCTACAGAGGAACAATCAGCTACATACAATAGCTTATTGGATGCGGATGGTTTAGGAATGATGGGTTATATTGTTATTCCGAAGATTAGCTGTAAGCTCTCTATTCATCATACAGTGAATGATTCTGTCCTACAGGTAGGTGTAGGACATCTAGAAGGGTCTAGCTTACCTGTTGGAGGCAAATCAACACATTGTGTCTTATCAAGCCATAGAGGTCTTCCAAGTGCCAAACTCTTTACAGAATTAGACGAACTAGTAAAAGGAGATATCTTCTATCTTCATGTCTATGACCGTGTATTAACATATAAAGTAGACAATATCGCAACTATAGAACCAGATGACTATAGTTTATTTGAAATAGAAGAAGGAAAAGATTTATGTACATTATTTACATGTACACCCTATGGAATCAATACACAACGTTTAGTTGTACGAGGACATCGTATTTCTGATACCCTTGATGGTGCTAAGCTCAATGGTGATGCAATTAAGATCAATGAATATATTGTCGCAATCTGTATTGCGGTTATTATCTTATGTACAGGTTATACTGTTGGTAAGGCGATAAAGAAAATTAAAAGGCATAAAGTATAGAACACACCCTCGTAGGTGTGTTTTCTTATACTCTGAATACTAGATCATTGTATACAATCTTATTTGAGATAGATTCAGATACGTAAAAAACGACCTTTTGAAAAGAAAATCAACTAATTTTATATTATTTTCTAAATGTTTGCGCTTACATCAATAATTCAAAAAGCATTGAATAAACCAATGAAAAATTTATTAAAAAAACCTAAAAAAAGTGTAAAAAGGGGTTGATTTCTCTGTTTTATTACGGTATTATATGACCGTTGTGAAACGCGAAGATGTGCGAGGTTGCTGAAACGCTGACAGCCGTTGTCATGAACGGAAGAGTGCTCAGGGAATTCGCATTGAGCGTTGTCTAACGAATAGACAAGGAGGAATAATCATGGCAAACAACAAAATCAGAATCAGACTTAAGTCTTTCGATCACAAGATCCTAGACGCATCTGCAGAAAAGATCGTAGCTGCAGCTAAGAAGTCTGGCGCTCAGGTAGTTGGTCCTGTACCATTACCTACAGAAAAGGAAATTTATACGATCTTAAGAGCAGTTCACAAGTATAAGGATTCTCGTGAACAGTTCGAAATCAGAACTCACAAACGTTTAATCGACGTAGTGAACCCTACACCAGAAACAGTTGATGTTTTAACTAGATTAGAAGTACCAAGTGGTGTAGATATTGAAATTAAGTTATAAGAAAGGTAAAAGGTGTAACTCATGAAAGGAATCTTAGGTCGTAAGATCGGAATGACTCAAGTTTTCACAACTGATGGTAAGTTAATCCCAGTTACAGTTATCGAAGCAACTCCAAACGTAGTTCTTCAGAAGAAGACTGTTGAAACTGATGGATACAACGCAATCCAGGTTGGTTTTGAAGACAAGAGAGAAAAGCTTGCAAACAAGCCAGAAAAAGGTGTGGTTGCTAAAGCAAACACAGCTCCTAAGCGCTTCATTAAGGAATTTCGTTATGACGAAATGATGAGTTATGAAGTTGGACAGACAGTATCTGTTGATAGCTTTGTAGCTGGTGAAGTAGTTGACGTAACAGGTACAAGTAAAGGTAAGGGCTATCAGGGTGTTATCAAGAGACACGGACAGCACATCGGTCCAAAGGGACATGGTTCTGGAGCTCACAGAATCGTAGGTTCTATGGGTCCAATCGCTCCAAACAGAATTGCTCCTGGTAAGAATCTTCCAGGTCAGATGGGTGGAAACACAAGAACAGTTCAGAATCTTGAAATTGTTGCAGTTGATGCAGAAAAGAACGTATTACTAGTTAGCGGATCAGTACCTGGTCCAAAGAAAGGCTTAGTAATCGTTAAGTCTGGTATCAAGGCAAACGGAAAAACAAACGAAGCTGCTGAATTAGTAAATTATGCTACTGAAGCAGTTGCAGAATAATGAAGTGGAAGGAGGAAAAACTAATGTTGAATATTGCATTATTTAATCAGAATGGTGAAAAATTAAACGATTTAGAACTTAACGAAAACGTATTCGGAATCGAACCAAATAACCAGGCAATCTTTGATGTAGTCTTACTACAGAGAGCTTCATTAAGACAGGGTACTCACAAGGTGAAGAATCGTCACGAAGTTTCAGGCGGTGGAAAGAAACCTTGGAGACAGAAGGGTACAGGACGTGCTAGACAGGGTTCTATCCGTGCACCACAGTGGCGCGGTGGAGGAATTGTCTTTGGTCCTACTCCAAGAAGCTATGACTTCAAGATTAACAAGAAAGTTAAGAATCTTGCATTAAGATCTGTATTATCACAGAAAGTAATCGATCAGGAATTAGTTGCTTTAGATAATCTTACTTTTGATACAATCAAGACTAAGAATGTTGTTAATTTCTTAGGTAACTTCGAAAACCCAAGAAAGACATTAATTGTTGTTGATACATTAGAAGAAAACTTAGTATTATCTGCTAGAAACGTTCCTGGTGTTAAAGTTATCGAAGCTAGAAACGTAAACGTTTATGACGTTATGGATTGCACAAAGCTTATGATGACTGAAAAAGCTATCAAGGCAGTTGAGGAGGTACTAAAATAATGGCTCACATTACTGACGTACTAAGAAAACCTGTTTTAACTGAAAAGACTATGAAGTTAATGCAGGAAGAAAACAAATATACTTTCGATGTTGCTTTATCATCAAACAAGACTGAAATCAAACAGGCTGTTGAAGCTATGTTCAATGTTAAGGTTACTAGCGTAAACACAATCAACGTTAGAGCTAAGACTAAGAGAGTTGGTCGTTATGTTGGTAAGACTGCTAGAAGAAAGAAAGCAATCGTAACTTTAGCAGAAGGTAACAGCATCAATTTATTCGGTGAAGAAGAATAATTAATATAAACTATTGAAATGCACTCCATTTCAGATATTTAAATAGGAGGATTAAACATGCCAATTAAAGCATATAAGCCTACAAGTAACGGTCGTAGAAACATGACTGCTTTGACTAAAGAAGAAATCACTACTTCTACTCCAGAGAAGTCATTACTTGCTCCTTATAAGAAAAAAGGTGGCCGTAACAACATGGGTCAGATCACTACTAGACATCATGGTGGTGGACATAAGAGAAAATACAGAGTTATTGATTTTAAGCGTAACAAGGATGGAGTACCTGGTAAGGTTGCTACTATCGAATACGATCCAAATAGATCTGCAAACATCGCTTTAATCAATTACGCTGATGGTGAAAAGAGATATATCCTAGCTCCTAAGGGACTAGAAGTAGGAACTGTAATTGTTTCTGGTGAAACTACTGACGTTAAAGTTGGTAACTGTATGGAAATGGGTAACATGCCTGAAGGTACAACTATCCACAATATTGAAATGCATCCTGGTAAGGGCGGACAGTTAGCTCGTTCTGCTGGTGTTTCAGCTCAGATCCTTGGTTCTGAAGAAAAATATGTAATTGTTAGACTTCAGTCTGGTGAAGTAAGAAAATTCTTAAAGAAGTGCCGTGCTACAGTTGGTGCTGTAGGTAACGAAGACCATGGTCTTGTTAATTACGGTAAAGCTGGACGTATGAGATGGAAAGGTGTTAGACCTACTGTTCGTGGTTCTGTAATGAACCCTAATGACCATCCACATGGTGGTGGTGAAGGTAAAACTTCAATCGGTCGTAAAGCTCCACTTACTCCTTGGGGTAAGAAAGCTCTTGGTGTTAAGACTAGAAACAGCAAGAAACATTCTAACAGATTGATCGTACGTCGTCGTAATGCTAAATAAGAAGGAGGATAAGTAATCATGGCAAGAAGTTTAAAAAAGGGACCTTTCGTCGATGAACATTTGATGAAAAAGGTTGAAGCATTAAATGCTGCTGGTAAAAAAGAAGTTATCAAAACTTGGTCAAGACGTTCTACTATTTTCCCTCAGTTTATTGAGCATACTTTCGCAGTATACAATGGTAAAGAACATATTCCAGTTTATGTAACAGAAGATATGGTTGGTCATAAGTTAGGAGAATTTGCTCCAACTAGAACATTCAAAGGCCACACAGCCAATGATAAGGCTGCTTAATAAATAGGAGGATTTGAACATGGAAGCAAGAGCAACAGCAAAAACTATTCGTGTATCACCTCAGAAAGCTAGATTAGTCGTTGACTTAGTCCGTGGTAAGTCAGTTAAGGAAGCACTCGGAATTCTTGAATTCACAAACAAGAGTGCTACTCCTGCTATTATCAAGGTTGTTAACTCTGCTAAGGCTAACGCTGTTAATAATGAAGGTGCAGACGAAGATAAGTTATATATTAAGAAGATTTATGTTGACGAAGGTCCAACATTAAAGAGATTCCGCGCAAGAGCTAAAGGTTCTGGAACTCAAATTTTAAAGAGAACATGCCACATCACTTGTGTGGTTGAAGAAAGATAGGAGGACGAACAATGGGTCAGAAAGTAAGTCCAGTTGGATTCCGTGTAGGTGTTAACCGTGAATGGAGTTCAAGATGGTATGCTGATAAGAAAGACTTTGCTAATTACTTATTAGAAGACGTTAAGATCCGTGAATTCTTAATGGCTAAGTTAAAGAAAGCATACGTAGCAAAGATCGATATTGAAAGATCAAAGAAACGCGTCAATATCTTTGTTCACACATCAAGACCTGGTGTAGTGATTGGTAAAGACGGAGAAGCCATTGATGCTTTAAGAAAAGAATTAATGGGTCTTATCAGTGATAAGAAAGTATTTATCAACGTAGTAGAAATTAAGAATGCTGATACTAACGCTCAGTTAGTAGCTGATAGAATCGCAGAACAGCTTGAAAACCGTGCTTCATTCAGAACAGTTCAGAAGAGAGCTATTCAGAATGCAATGAGAAACGGTGCTAAAGGTATTAAGACTTCAGTTTCAGGTCGTTTAGGCGGTGCTGATATCGCTAGAAGTGAAGGATATTCTGAAGGTGTAGTTCCACTACATACAATCAGAGCTGACATTGATTATGCCACTGCAGAAGCTGCTACTACTTATGGTAAGCTAGGAGTTAAAGTCTGGATTTGTAAGGGAGAAATTCTTCCTGCAAAGAAGAAAGGGGATAAATAATCATGTTGATGCCTAAGAGAACAAAATATAGAAGACCTCATAGAGTTAAATATGAAGGTAAGGCTAAGGGCGGTAAGACAGTTGCTTTCGGTGACTTCGGTTTAGTAGCTCTTGATGGTGCTTGGATCACTTCAAGACAGATTGAAGCAGCTCGTATCGCAATCAACCGTCATATGAACCGTGGTGGTAAGGTTTGGATTAGAATCTTCCCACACTTAGCAAAGACTAAGAAGCCTTTGGAAGTACGTATGGGTTCAGGTAAAGGTGCTCCAGAACAGTGGGTAGCTGTAGTTAAGAAAGGCCGCGTAATGTTCGAAGTTGGTCAGATTGATGAAGCAACTGCTCGTGAAGCATTAAGACTTGCTTCTCATAAGTTACCTGTCAGATGCAAGATTATTGGAAGAGGTGAGTAACTCATGAAAGTACAAGATATTAGAAGTATTGAAACAAAAGATCTACTTGTGAAAGTAGAAGAATTCAAAAAAGAGTTATTTAGTTTAAGATTTCAGCAGGCAACTGGTCAGCTTGAAAATACTGCTCGTATCAAAGAAGTAAGAAAATCAATCGCAAAGATCAAAACAGTTATTAGAGAAAGAGAACTTGAAAAGTAGGAGAGAGATTATGGAAAGAAATAACAGAAAAGTCTATACTGGCACAGTCATCTCTACTAAGATGGACAAAACTATAACTGTACTTGTTGAAACACATGTAAAGCATAAATTATACGGAAAGCGTATGAATTCATCAAAGAAATTCCATGCACATGATGAAAATAATGAAGCACGTGTTGGAGATACAGTAAAGATTATGGCAACAAGACCATTATCTGCAACAAAGCGTTTCCGTTTAGTAGAAATCGTAAAGAAAGCAGAAATTATCTAATACAGTCTGAAAGGAGGTCACTACTATGATCCAGAACGAAAGTAGATTAAAAGTTGCTGACAATACAGGCGCTAAAGAAGTTTTAGTTATCAGAAACCTTGGTGGTTCAAATAGAAAGACAAGTAGCATCGGTGATGTCGTTGTTGCTACTGTAAAGCAAGCGGCTCCAGGCGGAACTGTAAAGAAGGGTGAAGTCGTTAAAGCTGTTATCGTTAGAACAAGATACGGTGTACAGCGTGAAAACGGTTCAGTAATCCGTTTCGATGATAACGCATGCGTAATCATTAAAGATGACAATACACCTAAGGGTACACGTATCTTTGGCCCAGTCGCTAGAGAGTTAAGAGATGCTGATTTCATGAAAATCGTATCATTAGCTCCTGAAGTATTATAGGAGGAACGAAAGATATGAAATTACGTGTAGGTGATACAGTACAGGTCATTGCAGGCAGCGAAAAAGGCAAGACTGGCGAAATTCTTGCAATTAAAGGTAATAGAGTTGTCGTTGAAGGTGTCAAGAAGGTAACAAAGCATGTTAAACCTTCTCAGGCAGATCCTGAAGGCGGAATCATTACTGTAGAAGCTCCAATCGATGCTTCTAATGTTGCTTACTATGATACAAAAGCTAAGGAAATCGTTAAACTTGGCTACAAAATTGAAGATGGTAAAAAAGTACGTGTTAATAAGAAAACAGGTGCTGTAATCGAAAATAAGAAGAAATAAGGGGAAGGAGGATAATACATGAACCGTTTACAGGAACGTTATACAAACGAAATCACAAAGAACTTAATGAAGAAGTTCGGTTATGAATCTACAATGCAGATTCCTAAAATGGAAAAGATCGTTATTAATATCGGTGTTGGTGATGCAGTCAACAATTCTAAATTCTTAGAAGAAGCTGTAGAAGAATTGACATTAATCTCAGGTCAGAAGCCAATCGTTACTACTGCTAAGAAATCAATCGCTGGTTTCAAGGTACGTGAAGGTCAGGCTATCGGATGTAAAGTCACTTTACGTGGTGAAAGAATGTATGAATTCTTAGATAAGTTAGTAAGTATTTCACTTCCTCGTGTAAGAGACTTCAGAGGAGTACCTAAGAATTCATTTGATGGAAGAGGTAACTACACTTTAGGTGTTAAAGAACAGTTAATCTTCCCTGAAATTGATTTCGATAAGGTTGCAAAGTTAAGAGGTATGGATATCGTATTTGTTACTACTGCAAAGACTGACGAAGAAGGTCGCGCTTTATTAACAGAACTTGGCATGCCTTTTGCTAAATAATTAGGAGGACAGAATTATGGCAAAAACATCAATGAAAGTTAAACAGCAACGTCCTCAGAAATACAAAGTTCGTGAATATACTAGATGCGAACGTTGTGGACGCCCACATTCAGTTATTAGAAAATTCAAGTTATGCCGTATTTGCTTCAGAGAATTAGCTTATAAAGGTGAAATTCCTGGTGTTAAGAAGGCAAGCTGGTAATTTATAAGTCACATACGGAAGGAGGACATATAAATGGTTACAACAGATCCAATTGCAGATATGTTAACTAGAATTCGTAATGCGAATCAGCAGAAACATGAAACTGTTTCTATCCCTTACTCAAACCTAAAGAATGATTTAGCAAAAATCTTAAAGAATGAAGGTTTTGTTACTGACTTCGTAGTGAATGAAGAAGGAAATCATAAGAATATTGTTATTACATTAAAATATAAAGGTAACGAAAGAGTTATCACTGGTTTAAAGAGAGTTTCTAAACCAGGTTTACGTCAGTATGCTAAAGTAAACGAAATTCCTAAAGTATTAAATGGTTTAGGTATCGTAGTATTATCTACTTCTCAAGGACTTATGACTGATAAAGAAGCAAGAGCTAAGAATATCGGTGGAGAAGTATTAGCTTATATCTGGTAATAAAATTATTTAGGAGGTCAAACAATGTCTCGTATTGGTAAAAAGATTATTATCGTACCTGAAGGTGTAAACGTAGACGTTGCTGCTGATAACACTGTCACTGTTACAGGTCCTAAGGGAACTCTTACAAGAAAGTTTTCTGATTTAATTACTATCGAAGTAAATGGTAATGAAATTGAATGTAAGAGACACAGTGAAGAAAAAACAAACAAGCAGTTACATGGTACAACTAGAGCTTTAATTGCAAACATGATCGAAGGCGTTAAAGATGGTTTCTCTAAGAAACTTGAAATCGTTGGTATCGGTTATAGAGCTCAGATGCAGGGTAATAAATTAGTAATGAATATTGGTTATTCACACCCAGTAGAAGTTGAAATCGAAGAAGGTGTGAAAGTTGAATGTCCATCAGCTACTGAAATCACAGTATCTGGTATCTCTAAAGAAAGAGTTGGACATGTCGCTTCAGTAATCAGAGCTTGGAAGAAACCTGAACCTTATAAGGGTAAAGGTATTAAATATTCTGATGAACATATCATCAGAAAAGAAGGTAAAACTGCTGGTAAGAAGTAGTTATAAACTAAGGAGGAAAATCGAATCATGGCAAAGAATGAATCACGTAACGTTATCCGTTTAAGACGTCATGCTAGAGTTCGTAATAAGATTTCTGGAACTCCAGAAAGACCACGTCTTAATGTGTTCCGTTCAAACTCTCATATTCATGCACAGATCATCGATGACACTAAGGGTGTAACTCTTGTATCAGCATCTTCTGTAGACATGAAGTTAGAAAATGGTTCAAACATTGAAGCAGCTGCTGCTGTTGGTGCAGAAATCGCTAAGAGAGCACTTGCTAAAAATATTGATGTAGTAGTATTCGACCGTGGTGGTTATATCTATCATGGTAGAGTAAAGGCACTTGCAGAAGCTGCAAGAGAAGCTGGATTAAAATTCTAAGAGGGAGGTCAAATAATGGAAGAACGTAAACCTAGAGAAAATTCTAGAGAAAACTCTAGAAGAGGCAATAACCCTAGAAGAAACAGAAAAAACAACAGAAGACAGAGAGCTCCTAAGGAATTCGAAACTAGAGTTGTTACTATCAACCGTGTTACTAAAGTTGTTAAGGGTGGACGTAAAATGCGTTTCGCTGCTTTAGTAGTAATTGGTGATAGAAAGGGTCGTGTTGGTTTCGGTACAGGTAAAGCTAACGAAGTACCTGATGCAATTAGAAAAGCTGAAGAAGCTGCTAAGAGAAACCTTATCACTGTTCCATCAATTAATGGTACAATCCCTCATGAAATTACAGGTAACTTCAAGTCTGGTTCAGTATTCTTAAGACCAGCTGCAAAAGGTACTGGTATCATCGCTGGTGGACCTGTCCGTGCAGTAGTTGAATTAGCAGGTTACTCTGATATCTTATCTAAGTCACTTGGATCAAGAACTCCAATTAACATGGTAAGAGCAACAATCGAAGGTTTAGCATCATTAAAGACTGCTGAACAGGTAGCAGAATTAAGAGACATCACAGTCGAAAAGATTTATGGATAGGAGGAGCGTAAAAATGGCAGAAAATAAAAAAGTTGTGATTACGCTTGTAAAAAGCCCTATTGGTGGTAAAGAAAACCAGAAGGCTACTCTTAAAGCGTTAGGATTAAACAAAATGCATGCTTCTGTTGAAAAGTATGAAACAGAAACAATCAAAGGCATGATCAACGCAGTAAGACACCTAGTAAAAGTTGAAGACAAGTAGGAGGTGTAAACAATGAAATTACATGAACTCAAATACAATGACGGCGCACGTCGTAACAGAAATCGTGTAGGTCGTGGTACAAGCTCTGGTAATGGTAAGACATCTGGTAGAGGTCAGAAAGGTCAGGGCGCTAGATCTGGTGGAGGTAAGAAACCAGGATTTGAAGGTGGACAGACTCCATTATTCATGCGCTTACCAAAGCGTGGCTTCACTAATCATAATGCTAAGGAATATGCAATCATCAACGTTGAAGACTTAAACAAGTTCGAAAACGGTGCTGTTGTAGATTTAGAAGCAGTTATGGAAGCTAAGCTAGTTAAGAAAGCATTAGACGGTTTAAAAGTCTTAGGCAGAGGCGAATTAAATGTTGCTTTAACAGTAAAGGCTAGCAAATTCTCAAAATCAGCTGTAAAGGCAATTGAAGCTGCAGGTGGAAAAACTGAGGTGATCTAAGATGCTTAACTTTTTTAAAGAAGTATTTAAAAAAGGTGAATTGCGTCGTAAGGTCGTCTTTACACTAGGTATACTATTCGTATTCCGTTTAGGAGCAGGCATTGTGATTCCTTATATTGATACAAGTGCAATCACAAGCGCTGCTACCTCTTCAGGAATCTTCGGAATTATGAATATGCTTGGTGGAGGAACATTGGAGAAATTCTCATTATTTTCTTTGGGGGTTTCTCCTTATATTACATCTTCTATTATTATTGAGTTATTATCTATGGATGTTATCCCAGCTTTAGCTCAGTGGAATAAAGAAGGTAATACAGGTAAAAAGAAAAAGGATAAAGTAACTCGTGTGTTAACGCTTGCATTAGCAATAATTCAAGGTGGGTCATTGACATATGCATTCGATAAGGGTTATAGTATTCTAGCGAGTAGTTCTATTTGGACATACGTCTATGTAGTTATAGTTATGGCTGCAGGTTCTATGTTCACAATGTGGTTAGGTGATCAGATTACTATTAAAGGTGTAGGTAATGGTACTTCACTATTGATCTTCACTGGTATCGTCGCTAACCTTCCAAATAGTTTTATCTCGTCTTTTAAATCAATGGTTACATTCGGAAGTGCTTATAAGACTGCAACAAGCTTAGCTTGGTACATCTTATTTGTTATCGTATATTTAGCCATTGTCGTGTTTGTTGTATTTGAAGAAGGAGCAATAAGAAAAATTCCTATTATCTATGCAACAAATACACAGACAGTCATGCATACTAAAGAATCTACTAATCTTCCAATTAAGATTAATAGTTCTTCAGTTATTCCAGTTATCTTTGCTGCATCAGTTTTAGCAGCACCAAGAACAATCATTAGTTTCATGAAGTCTACTTCTACAACTCAGATGATTGACAATATTTTGAATTATCAGAAACCTATAGGATTCGTTCTCTATATCGTTATGATTATTCTATTCACATTCTTCTATTCTAATTTACAGATCGACGCTAAGAAGATCAGTGAAGATTTAAAGAAGAGTGGTGGCGCAATTCCTGGTGTTCGTACTGGTGATGATACAAAGAAATATATCGGAACTGTCTTAAATCGTGTAACTGTGGTAGGATCTCTATTCCTAGCAATCATTGCATCTATTCCAATCATCGCTCCAGAAATCTGGAAGATGACATCAAATAATGCATTGTCTCTAGGGGGTACAGGATTGATTATCGTAACAGGTGTTGCGTTAGAAACTGTAAGAGCAATAAAAAGTATGTTGACAAGAAGAGAATATCATGGTTATATAAGAAAGTAGCAATTAGAAGGAGGAATAGAATTTGAATATTATTCTTATGGGCCCTCCTGGGGCAGGCAAAGGAACTCAGGCTAAAAAATTAGTGGAGGAGTACGGCTTGTACCAGATCTCAACTGGTGACCTTTTTAGAAAAGCTTTAAAGGAAAAAACAAAGTTCGGGGTAATTGCTAGTTATTTTATTCAATTTGGGCATCTTGTTCCAGATGAATACACAGTTGAAATGGTAAGGGAATTCTTAAAGGAAAATATTGATTCTTTTAAGAACGGTTTTATTCTTGATGGTTTCCCAAGAACTATCATTCAGGCTAGAGAACTAGAAAGTATCGCGAAAGAATTTGGCTTTGATATTGATGCTGTCATCAATATTGATGTGCCATCTGAAAAGTTAATCAAGAGACTTTCAGGTCGTAGAACTTGTAAGGATTGTGGAACCACTTATCATGTCGTTTTCAATCCACCAAAAACTGAAGGCGTATGCGACAAGTGTGGTGGAGAACTCTATCAGCGTCCTGATGAGAGCGAAGAAGCTGTACAGGTTAGACTTGATACTTATGAAAAGCAGACTAGACCACTTATTGACTATTATACAATGAAGGGCGAATTAACTAACGTTAATGGCGACCAGTCTATGGATGCTGTTTATGCAGATATCAAGAAAAATCTGGAGGCCAAATAATGATTACAATCAAGGATGAACGTGAAATTGACCTAATGAGACATGCTGGTCATGTTGTAGGTTTAGTTCATCAGGAACTCGCTAAATGGCTTAAACCGGGTTTAACAACAGAACAGGTATCTGATTTCTGTGAAAAGATTATAAGAAAGAATGGTTGTACACCATCTTTCTTAAATCTTTATAATTTTCCTGGTGCTGTTTGCACGTCTGTAAATGATGTTGTCGTTCATGGCATTCCTAATGGTTATGTACTTAAAGATGGAGATATTATCTCTGTGGATGTAGGTGCATGCTGGAAAGGATATCATGGGGACTCTGCGTGGACATTTGCGATTGGCAATGTGTCTCCACAGGCTAAACATCTTATGGAAGTATGTGAACAGTCGCTTTATGCTGGTTTAGAACAAGTTAAACCAGGTAACAGAGTTTCTGATATTTCACATGCTGTTCAGACTTACCTTGAAAGTCATGGCTGCTCAACGCCTAGAGACTATACAGGACATGGCATTGGCACAGAGGTTCATGAAGATCCTAGCATTCCTAACTGGGGTGAACCAGGCAGAGGACCAAAATTAAGAAAAGGTATGTGTATTGCAGTTGAACCTATGGCGCACTTAGGCAAAGCCGAGGTTAAAGTAATGGATGATAATTGGACAGTAAAGACTGCAGACCATTCATTAGCTGCACATTATGAACATACTGTAGCTATCACTGAAGATGGCTATGAAATCATGACAAAGGTACATAAGGAGTTGATCGATTTTGGCAAAGAAGAAAGATGACGTAATTGAAGTCCAGGCAACGGTCGTAGAAACATTACCAAACGCAATGTTTAAAGTCCAGCTGGATAATGGAGTAGTTATTTTAGCTCACGTTTCTGGTAAAATCCGTATGAATTACATTCGCATTTTACCAGGGGACAAAGTAACAGTAGAAATTTCTCCATATGATTTAACACGTGGGCGAATCACATTTAGACACAAATAGATCTTCCCAAAGGAGGCAGACACAAGATGAAAGTAAGACCATCTGTAAAACCAATCTGCGACAAGTGCAGAGTAATCAAGCGTAAGGGTAGAGTAATGGTAATCTGTGAAAACCCAAAGCATAAACAGAGACAAGGTTAATTATTTTTAGGAGGAACAATAGACAATGGCTCGTATAGCTGGTATTGATATCCCACGCGATAAGCGTGTGGTAGTTTCTTTAACTTATATCTATGGTATTGGTCCAACAACAGCTAAGAAAATCTTAGCAGCTGCTGGCGTTTCTGAAGATGTTAGAGTAAAGGATCTTACAGAAGAAGAAGAAACAAAAATTCGTAAAGAAGTTGAACATATTAAAACTGAAGGTGACCTTCGTAGAGAAACTCAGTTAAACATTAAGAGATTAATGGAAATTGGTTGCTACAGAGGGCTTCGCCATCGTAAAGGACTTCCAGTACGTGGACAGAGAACTAAGACTAACGCTAGAACGCGTAAAGGTAAAGCTACTCCAATTGCTGGAAAGAAGAAGTAGTAGGAGGCAGAACAAATGGCAAAACAAGTTGTACGTGGTAAAAAACGTGTAAAGAAGAATATAGCAAAAGGTATTGCTCATGTTCATTCAACATTCAACAATACAATCGTAACAGTTGCTGATGAACACGGTAACGTTATTAGCTGGTCAAGCGCTGGTGCTCTTGGATTCAAAGGTTCAAGAAAATCTACTCCATATGCTGCTCAGATGGCTGCTGAAGCTGCTGCAAAGGCATCTATGGATCATGGTATGAAATCTGTTGAAGTATGTGTAAAAGGTCCTGGTCCAGGACGTGAAGCTGCTGTTAGAGCTCTTTCAGCTGCTGGTTTAGAAGTAACTGCAATCACTGATGTTACTCCAATCCCACATAACGGATGTCGTCCACCAAAACGTCCTCGTGGATAATTTGATTTATATTACATTTATATAAAATAAATATCTCAAAGAGGAGGGAAACAATGCAAAAGTTTGAAAAAGCAAATTTCACTGTTGATACATACAATGAAGATGAAAATTATGGTAAGTTTATCATCGAACCTTTAGAAAGAGGTTTTGGTACTACTTTAGGTAACTCTTTAAGAAGAGTATTATTATCATCTATGCCAGGTGCTGCAGTATTTGCAGTAAAAATCAATGGCGCTATTCATGAATTCTCAGCAGTTGATGGTGTTTTAGAAGATGTTACAGCTATCATCTTAAATATTAAGAAATTAGTATTTGAATTAGATTCTGATGAAGATGTAACAATGGTTATTGATGTAACTGGTCCAGCTACTGTAACTGGTGCAGACATTCAATGTCCTTCTGAAGTTAAGATGATTTCTAATGATTTAGTAATTGCTCATGTTGCTGAAGGTCAGCATTTCTATATGGAAATGTATGCTCATAAAGATAGAGGTTACATGAGTGCAGATCAGAATAAGAAGTTCGTTAACAGTGTTGACGTAATTCCTACTGATTCTATCTTCTCTCCTGTTGTTAATGTAGCATATTTAGTTGAACCAACTCGTGTTGGTCAGTCAGCAAAGTATGATCAGTTAACTATGGAGATTACAACTGATGGTTCAATTAAACCTCATGAAGTTCTTGCAATTGCTGCAAAAGTATTAGTTGAACATTTAAATATGTTCGTTGAATTAACTGATCAGGCAATGAATATGGACGTTATGAGTGAAGTACAGCAAGATACAGGTAACAAGGTTCTTGATATGACTATTGAAGAACTTGACCTTTCTGTACGTTCATACAACTGCTTAAAGAGAGCAGGAATTCAGACTGTTCAAGAATTAGCTTCTAAGACTGAAGACGATATGATTAAGGTTCGTAACCTTGGTAAGAAGTCTTTAAAAGAAGTTAAAGAAAAATTAAATGAATTAGGTCTTGGTTTTAAACCAATGGACTAAGTTTGTGGAAGGAGTACACTAATGGCAAACAATAGAAAATTAGGCCGTGTATCTAGTCATAGAAAAGCTATGTTACGTAACTTAGCTACTGATGTCATCATGCATGGTAAGATTGAAACAACTGCTACTCGTGCTAAAGAAGTACGTAAAGTCGTTGATAAATTAATCACTCTTGGTATTAGAGGAGATCTTCATGCTAGAAGACAGGCTGCTGCTATTCTTCAGAATGTAGTAGATCCAGCAACTGGAAAGACAGCTGTACAGGTTCTATTTGATGATGTTGCACCTAAGTTCAAAGGTAAGAACGGTGGTTATACTAGAGTTATCAAAACTTATAACCGTAAAGGTGACAATGCCCCAATGGCAATCATCGGATTATTCTAATCACAAAGCCCCTATGGTTTCATAGGGGTTTTTATTTTCCTCTCTTTTGTAAATGGTATTCACAAATTCATAAAATGTAAGTGCTTCTCTTTGTCAACTAGGTTTAAAGTAGTTTTTAAATCATTGTTTATGAGTAAATATAAGACTATGATGAACTCGTAAAGAAAAGAGGAGGAAGTAATTATGAATATAGATGTTAAAAAAATTTTAGATCAGGCAAAGGATTCATATGATCGTTATTTCAAGGATGCACCACAATTACCAGAAAACCATGGACAGGATGTAGTTTTTGATAAAGAAAAGATGAAAGAAATCATCAATAAAAAAGTGAATCAGCTTGAAGGACATGTCAATAACTTAAATACACTTAAGAAAGAACTTGAAGGTGAATCTGCAACGGTTCTTAATAACACATTCTCTAAAGATAAAGAAGAATATACTAAGACAACTGTTAACCAGATGCTTAAAGATTATGAAGAAGAAAGAAAAAGAATTGATGATTTAGAAAAGAAGCTTGATGAAATCAAGAAATAATGGAGGAAATAATTATGAACACTAACAAAATTATTGAAAAAGCAAAAGAATCTTATGATCGTTACTTTAAAGATGCACCAGTTTTACCAGACAATCATGAACAAGATGTAGTTTGTAATACAGAAGAAATCGAAAAAATCATTGAAAAAAAGAAAGCTCAATTAGATGGTCATGTAGAAAACCTCAATGCATTAAAGAAAGAAATCGAAGTAACAGCAACTGATAAATTAAATAAGACATTTACAGAAGATTCTGCTGAATATGCAAAGAAAGCTGTTAATCAGATGTTAGCTGATTATGAAGAAGAAAATAACAGAATTGCAGATTTAAAGAAAAAATTAGCTACACTAAAGAAATAATACCAGATGAATTCTGGTATTTTTTTTACGAAAAATTCATTCACACAATTTCACATTGTAAGGGAATTCATTTGTATACGTTGTTTACAATTAAAAAAATACTGTTGTCATCATGTAAATTCTTGATTATGATACAACTGTAATCGGAAAGGAGGGAGTCACTAGTATGAAATCAAACATAGAAAGCCTTCAGCAAGCTTCTTATACATATTCCACTGACCCTCGACAAGTCAGCAAAAAGCGTCCAAAACCTTCAGTAAATCAAACTCCCGCTTCCGATCACTATAATATATCTCTGCATATATTATCCACTCAGTTGAAGTGTGATGATAAAGATGAGCTTTATAAGAAGGCTATTAGTAGAGCAAAAGATTCATTCAATCGTTATTTTAGTGATCAGAAACATTTAAAAGACATTGATAAGAATAACGATATACTTATAAATGTAAATATACTTGAGGAAACATATGATGAAAAGAAGAATCAGTTAATGGGTCATATGGAAAATCTAGAAGCAATAAAAAAAGAACTAAATGAACGTGCTAAAAACAGCATAGGGCATTATTTCTCAAAAGAGAAAAATCAATATTATATGGATGAAGTCGATCATCTTTATTCTAGCTATCAAGAAGAACAAAGACGACTGAAAGAATTTAAACAAAAGATAGAAGACTTAAAGAAAACAGCCTAAAAGCTGTTTTCTTTGCGTTTTAGACCTCTTTTCACTATAATGGGCGATAGAGGTGAAAACTATGATCATTCATCAAATTGAACAAACACATTTCAGTGATTCTGAAGCACTTATTATCCAGTTTATTTTGAATAAGGGTATGGATATTAAAAATATGACTACTAAAGAGATTGCAGAAGCTACTTTTACTAGCCCTTCACTATTAATACGTATCGCAAAGAAAATGGGTTATGATGGCTGGAATCAATTCAAAAAAGCATTTCTAGAAGAATTAGAGTATATGTATGCATCTCAGGACATTGATGCATCTATTCCATTTCTAATAAGTGATGATATTTCTGTCATATCAAATAATATATTTAAACTACATGAAGAGACAATAGAAGATACAAAACACTTGATGAAACATGATGATCTCATGAATGCATTAAAACTCTTAAGAGATGCCAAGTATATTGATATCTATACTCGCCCTAATAAACAACATTTGGCTCAATCTTTTGCCCAGAAGATGTATTCTATTCAAGAACGTGTCGATACCGTTATGATATCTGGTAATGACCTAGTTCAAGCATCCATGAGTGGTCCTGAACACTGTGCCATTATTATCTCTTATTCTGGTGAAACAACACATATAATCCATCTTGCGAAGAAACTAAAAAGTAAACATACACCAATTATTGCGATTACTAGTATCTCTAAAAGTACACTTGTTAAATTATCAGATGTGAGCTTAAGAATCTCATCAAGAGAAATGTTGAATACTAAGATTGGTGATTTTGCATCCACTGAATCTATTACCTGTATTTTAGATATTCTTTATAGCTGTTATTTCTCACTTAACTATAAAGAAAATCTTAACTATAAACTCAGTATTGCCGGGGAAATAGATGATCAGTACTCAGAATATGAATATATTGATGAAACAAAAATAAAATGATACACTTAGAACACGTGTTTTAATAATTAGGAGGCAAACCATGGCAAATGCGGTAGATATAAATAATCTAAGTTTTGAGTACGAAGAAGGTGCCAAAACAATTGATCAAATTTCTTTTTCAGTACCTAAAGGCAGCTATACAGTTGTATTAGGTCATAATGGTTCTGGTAAAAGTACTATTGCGAAATTAATCATAGGATTACTAGAACCAAAAACAGGTGATATCACTGTAGATGGTATCCACTTAGATGAAGAACATCTCTATGATGTCAGAGAAAAGGTAGGTATTGTATTCCAAAATCCTGATAACCAGTTTATTGGTTCAACAGTCAGAGATGATATTGCCTTTGGTTTAGAAAACCTATGTGTTCCTACAGAAGATATGGAAGATATCATTCAGACATATGCGAAAAAAGTCAATATGACTGAATTCCTAGATCATGAACCTACAAAACTTTCAGGAGGACAGAAGCAGCGTGTCGCCATTGCCGGAATTCTTGCAATGCATCCATCTATTATTATTTTAGATGAAGCCACAAGTATGCTTGATCCTCGTGGTAAGATTGAAATCAATAATCTTGTTCATGAACTCAATCAAACACAGAATATGACTATTCTCTCTATTACTCATGATATAGAAGAAGCAGCTCTTTCTGATCATGTCATATTATTAGATAATGGTCATATTATTGATGAAGGAACTCCTGAAGAAGTATTAACACAAAAGGAAGAGTTAGAACGTATTGGCTTAGATGTACCATTTGCCTATAAGATTTCTAAAAAGCTTCATGATTCAGGCTATCCAATTAAACCAATCATAAACAAAGAAAAGCTGGTGAAAGAATTATGTCAATTGAATTTAAAAAAGTAAATTATATATATGGAGAAAATACGCCATTTTCATATATTGCCTTAAAGGATGTCTCTTTAAAAATCCCTCAGGGTTCCTTTACAGCTCTTATTGGTCATACTGGAAGTGGTAAATCTACTCTCATCCAGCATATCAATGCCTTACTTTTACCATCTGATGGTGAAGTAGATATTGATGAATTTGTGATTCGTGCTGGAGAAAAACCAGAAGTACTTAAACCATTAAGAAAAAAAGCAGGATTAGTCTTCCAGTTCCCAGAATATCAGTTGTTTGAAGAAACAATTGAGAAAGATATTATCTTTGGTCCTACTAACTTTGGTATGTCTGAAGAAGAGGCAAAAGAACGTGCAGGTAAGGTATTGAAGCTTGTTGGCTTAGATGAATCATATCTTGAAAGATCACCATTTGAATTATCAGGTGGACAAAAAAGAAGAGTAGCCATTGCTGGAATACTTGCCATGGAACCAGATATTCTTGTCTTAGATGAACCAACAGCAGGTTTAGATCCACAAGGGGCTAAAGAAATGTTGGAACTATTTAAGAAGTTCCAGGAAAGCGGCAAGACAGTTATCATGGTCTCTCATGATATGAACCATGTATTACAATATTGTGATCATGTAGTAGTCATGAACCATGGTGAAGTAGAACGATATTGCGATGTAGATGAACTCTTTAGTGAAAGAGATTATCTTGAATCAATGAGTATCGATCTACCAGTTATCACTGATTTCATTCAAGAACTTAATATGGGTGGTTTCCATATCAACCCATTTATTAAAGATATAGATGAATTAGTTCACGCAATAGGAGGAGAATACAATGGATAGTATGATCATAGGACGTTATCTTCCTCTTAACTCTTTTATACATAAAAGAGACCCACGTTTAAAAATAGGTCTTCTTTTATTATTCTTAATTGCTGTATTTTTTGATGCAGGTTTTATTGGTTATGGTATTTTATCTGCCTATGTCATTTTATGTCTTCTTTTATCTAGGATTTCATTCAAGGATGTTATGAAGGCTATGAAGCCAATGATTTTCATGATGGCTTTTCTTGCCTTATTCAATCTCTTGTTCTTACAGACTGGTTCTGTTGTATGTGCTCTAGGACCTGTTAAAATCTATTCTGGAGCCCTAAAACAGACAGCCTATATTCTTATACGTTTAATCTTAATTATCTCTATGACAACCCTTCTAACAGCTTGTACAAAGCCATTAGACTTAACACTAGGTCTAGAAAAACTCTTTGGACCACTTAAGAAGGTTGGTTTCCCAACTCATGAAATTGCGATGATGATTTCTATCGCTTTACGATTTATTCCTACATTATTAGAAGAAACACAAAGAATCATGAAAGCACAGGCATCTAGAGGTGTAGACTTCCAGGAAGGCACATTTAAAGAGAAGGTATCCGCTATTGTCTCTTTAATTATTCCGCTATTTATCTCTGCCTTCATGCGTGCAGATGATCTCGCAAATGCTATGGAAAGTAGAAACTATAACCCAGAAGCAACAAGAACACGTTACCATCAGGTAAAGTGGGATTTAGGTGATACACTTTCTCTCATCTTCTCACTCATTGTTGTAACAGGTGTTGTAGTATTGAGCTTTATACTATGAGAATAAAATGTATAGTGACTTATGATGGTACACACTTCTATGGCTGGCAGATCCAGCCAGATAAACGTACAGTACAAGAAGAAATACAAAAAGCCATTTATAAGATCACTCATGAAGAAGTCACAATTCACTCATCAGGAAGAACAGATGCAGGTGTCCATGCAGTAGGACAGGTATTTCATTTTGATATTAATAAAGAAATACCTGAAAAACAATGGATTCGTGCCTTAAACAATTTCCTTCCTGATGATATCTATATCAAAGATTCATTCATAGTTGATGAATCTTTTCATGCACGCTATAGTGCAAAAAAGAAAGAATATCGTTATCTTGTTTCTACAAAACCTTATAACCCAATTGAGAGACTCTATGTCTATCAGCACAATCGCCCATTAGATATAGAGGCTATGAGGGAGTGTGCTCAAATCTTTCTAGGAGAACATGACTTTGCCTCTTTCTGTGTCTTTAACGGTTTAGGGGATACAATCCGCGTTATAGAAACAATTGATATACAAGAAGAAGATGGGATTGTCACAATGAGATTTGTAGGCAATGGATTCCGTCGCTATATGGTACGTTTAATCTCTGGTGCACTTATTCAAGTAGGATCTCATTGGCGTACAAAGGAATTTGTAGAAGAACTACTTGAATCAAAAGGAAAGAAAAAATGTTTATTTAAGGCCAAACCAGAAGGTCTTTACTTACAGGAAGTGTATTATGAAGAAGATGATTAACTATCATACCCACACATATCGTTGTGGACATGCAGTAGGAAATGAATATGAAATGATAGAAGCAGCATTACATGAAGGCTATCAAGAAATAGGCATGAGCTGTCATATCGCTTTACCTCATTACCGTTCTCATCTTCTTCATTCACTTCCTTCAATTCGTTCTATTCAAGGTCTTAAATCATGTATAGGTGCTTTTTTAAGAAATGGTCCTAAGATGCGTATGCCTTATGATGAAAAAGAAGATTATCTAGATGCGCTTAATAACTGTCAGAAGCATTTTCACTATATCAAGATATATAAGGGATTTGAGGCAGAATACTTCGAAGACTACCTAGATTACTATCAGAACTTATTAAGCTCTGGAGAAGTCGATTATTTGATTCTAGGGCATCATTTCCATAAACATAGCATCCATGACTGTTACTATGGAAGAAAGAATCTTACAAAAAAAGATTTACTCAATTATGTAGAAGAATTAGAAAAAGCCATGGATACAGGACTATTTACTTACATAGCCCATCCAGATCTCTTTTTAATGGGATATGGAAAAATAGACGATGTCACTAAAGAAGTCATCTTACGTATATGTAAGAAGGCAAAAGCCACACACACCCCTCTAGAACTTAATGCAGGAGGTGTACGTAAAGGTGAAGTGAAGATGAATGGGAAGGATGTTTATCCTTATGCCAATGCCTATTTCTTCCAGATTGCCTCTATGATAGGCAATGATATTATTCTTGGATTAGATGCTCATTCACCTGAACAACTAAGTTCTGAGATGTATCATTATCTAGAAAAACTAGCTGAAGAATATCATCTTCATGTTCTTGATCACATCGAATTCAAGAAAGGAAAACAATAGAAAAATTCAAGAGAATTTTTCCTTTAATCATTGACAAAAGTGCGAGTGTTGCTATAATAAGATTGTTCTGTTCAAGGGGTATTACACCTTGATACAAGAATGCATGAGTTTGTTTGTTCAGGAAACAGTCTGACCCTTATCAACGGACAATACGTTTCCCTGGATAAAATCATTTTAAAAAGACCCCGGTAAGGTTATTTTAAAAGGAGAAAAAAGAATGAGACAAACAACAATGGCTAAAGAAGCCACAATTGAAAGAAAATGGTATGTTGTAGATGCAACTGGTCTTACATTAGGTCGTTTAGCATCTCAGGTTGCTACAGTATTAAGAGGTAAGAACAAGCCTACTTATACTCCACATGTAGACACTGGTGACTATGTAGTTATCATCAATGCAGAAAAAGTAGTAATGACAGGTAAGAAGTTAGACAAGGTGAAGTACTATCACCATTCTGGATTCTTAGGTGGTTTAAAAGTTAAAACTGCTAGACAGTTCCAGGAACAGAATCCAACTGGATTCGTAGAAACTGCCATCAAAGGTATGCTTCCACACAACACTCTTGGCAGACAGCAGGCTAAGAAATTATTTGTTTATGCTGGTAGTGAACATCCACATGCTGCTCAGAAACCAGTAGAATTAAAGTTAAAGTAGGAGGAAGAATAAATGGCAAACGTACAGTACAGAGGAACAGGTCGTAGAAAATCTTCAGTAGCTCGTGTTATCTTAACACCAGGTACTGGTAAATGCGAAATCAACGGTAAGGCTGCTAAGGAATACCTTCCTTCAGACGTATTATTAATGATCGTTGACCAGCCATTAGAATTAACTGGTACAAAGGATAAGTTCGATGTAAAAGTTAATGTTAATGGTGGAGGTATCTCAGGTCAGGCTGGTGCTATCCGTCATGGTATCGCAAGAGCTTTACTTGAAGCTGGTTCTGATTACAGACCAACATTAAAGGCTGCTGGCTTATTAACTCGTGATTCAAGAGTTAAAGAACGTAAGAAATACGGTCTTAAAAAAGCAAGACGTGCTCCACAGTTCTCAAAGAGATAATATTATTTATCACTTATTACAAGAGACATACAAGAACTCCCTTTTGGGAGTTTTTGTTTTACCTTAAAATAGAGTTTTTGAACTTTGCTAGATACTGTCTAACAAAATATATTAAATGTTTCTCAGATAAAAAGGTAGTTTACATCTCTTTCCTAAATCGCTACAATAGGGAATCGAGGTATTCACCTCTTATATCTTATGTAAAGGAAAAGGGAAAATGGGGATTTATTTCATTGTATGTCCGTTAGTATTTCTAGCGGGCTTTGTAGATTCAATTGCAGGTGGGGGAGGTCTGATTTCGCTTCCAGCCTATATGTTTGCAGGAATACCAGTACACGCCGCAATTGCGACAAATAAGCTATCATCATCAACAGGCACTGTTGTATCGACTGCAAGACTTATTAAGAATAAAAAAGTAGATTGGGGATTTGTACCAGGAACAGTCATTGGCGCACTCATTGGTTCTGTCGCAGGCGCAAATCTTACACTCATTATGAGTGATCATATTTTAAAGATGGTATTAGTTGTTCTTTTACCAGTTGTTGCAATCTGTGTATTAAAAGATAAGAATCTGGATGTAGACGTTCCAGTGGGAATGACAAAGACTAAACAGTATTTGATTGCGATTGTATGCTCATTTGTGATTGGCTGCTATGATGGATTCTATGGTCCAGGAACAGGTACATTCTTATTACTTGTATTTACTAAGTTTGCGAAGATGCCAATAGATAAGGCAACAGGAAATGTAAAGGTAGTAAATCTATCTTCAAACATTTCAGCATTAGTCACATTTATCTTAGCAGGAAAGATTCTATGGGGATTAGGACTTGCTGCTTCATGCTTTAGTATTGCAGGACATTATGTAGGTGCTGGAATGGTTGTGAATAACGGTTCTAAGATTATTAAACCATTAATTCCAATTGTATTAGTATTATTAATGATTAAAGTTGTATCAGGAATATAGTATTAAAGTTTACGAGGTAAATGCGAGCTTAAGCGCTATATACTCATATACGAATATAATTAATTCTACATTTGAAGGTAATAATGCAAATACTGGTCAGGGTGGAGCATTATTTGTTTCTGGTGGAGAATGTATTATAAAAGAATCTATGTTTATTAATAACAAAGCTAATCCTGGAAAATTCAGTGGTGGTCAGGGAGGAGCAATATACACTTCATTAAACGGTAATGTCAGTGTTGCAGATTCTGTTTTCAAAAACAATCAGGCTAAATTAGGTGCTGCATTATACTTAAATGGTGGCAGTAATTCAACCATTTCATATTCAGTTTTATTAAATAATGTTGCTGAAGGAGACTATGCAATATCTAATGCTGAATCTGCATCTGGTGTGGCTACAGTTAATTACAACTGGTGGGGAACTAATTCTCCTAAGAATTTAGTGCCTTCAACAGTAACATTAAACAATTGGGTAATTATGAGTGCAGATCCAACTACTGTAACAGATGCTGAAATAGGTGATGTAAAAACAATATCTGTTAATTTCAACAAATATTCAAGTTTTGATACTATAAATGACTTGTCAAAACCTCTTCCTGCTATTGATGTAGAATTTAGTGCTGTTAATGGTACTTTAGCAAGTAATCTTGTTTCTACTGTTAATGGTGTTGCTGCTGTTTCATACACTGTAAACGGCAACGATCAGATTGCTGTTAAATCAGGTAGTCAAACTTTAACTATTGAAGTTGTTGCAAAACTTCCAGTAACTGATGTTTGGGTATCTGCTAGTGGTAGTGATGCAAATGACGGTAGTCAGGATAGTCCTGTAGCTACTATTGCAAAAGCAATTGAATTAGTTGCTGAAGGTTACACTATTCATGTAGGTGAAGGTACTTATATTGCTAATTCTTTAACAATAGCTAAATCATTTGCAATGATTGGTTCAGGAAAAGTTATCATTGATGGTAATGCTTCTAAAATCATGAATATAAATGAGAATACAATTGTTAACTTCACTAATGTTGCATTTACTAATGCATTAAATAATTTTGGTGGAGTTATGCAAAGTAAAGGAACTGTAAACTTAAATAATGTAAGCATTTACAAAAACACTCAAAAATCAGGAAGTACTCCTACTGTAAGTTCAATGTATAATACTGGTGTAATGACTATTGTTAATTCAAATATTTATGAAAATGACGGTTACGGATTAATATTTAATTCAGGTAATCTTGATATTATCAATACATCTATTTCCAGTAATAATGTTGCTAAAGGTACTACTTATGCATTTTTATATATTGATAGTGGTGCGGTAAATGTAATTAACTCTACACTATCTGATAATACTGCTAGATTAGGTGGTATTTGGCTTAATAAAGGAACTTTAAATGTTAATAATGCAACATTTGAAAATAATGTAGTTACTGTAGGAAATGGTGGAGCAATTCACATTGAATCTGATTCAAGTACTGCAACCATTAAAGATTCCAAATTCATTGGAAACAAAGCTAATAAAGATGGTGGGGCTATTTATAATAAAGGTGCCTTAAATATTGAAACTTCCATTTTTGATGCTAATGTAGCTTCCAATGGAAATACTGGTTATCATGGTGATGATATTTACAATTCAGGTATCTTAACTCTACATTACTCTGCATTACTTGGAAAAGGAACTAATAAATTAATTTACAATGAAGGTCGTGAACCAAGTGCTAATGCTCAATATAACTGGTGGGGAACTAACAGCAATCCTTCAACTTTAGTTGGTGCTGGTTTAGATTATGATGATGAACCATGTGATGATGTTGATGTTTCTAACTGGGTTGTCATGAGTGTTGATCCAACAAGTATTGAAAAGGTCATAGTTGGAAATGAAAAAACATTAACAGTTAACTTCAATCATTATAATGCAAATGGCGTAATTAAAGAATTAGCTAAATCTATTCCATCTATTAATGTTAATTTTGAAGCTGTTAATGGAACTTTATCCAGTGATGTTGCAGCTACTGATAATGGGGTAGCTAGTGTAACTTACACTGTAAAAGGTAATGATCAAATTACTGTTAAATCAGGCAGTCAAACTTTAACAGTTCCAGTTACCACTAAAGAATTAACCAATATTGTAACTAATAATACATTCTTTGATTACTTTGGTGATGACGGAATGTTATTGGGAGATATTACTTTTGATACTTTAATCTTCAAAGGTGAATTCTCTAATCTTGGTGTAAATGTTGTTTATGTTCCAAGAGCTATTGTTATTAATGGTGATAATGCAGTATTAAGAAATATTGCAATAATGTGTGAACAAGGAACTACTTTAAATAATTTAACTTTAAATGCTACCAATTATGTTGCTGATACTGATGGTGCTCTTATATATGCTATCGGTAGTGATGTCACAGTAAATAATATTACTATTGATTATAATGCTACTGATGGTTCTAATAATGCAATTGCAGTTTATGCTAGTGGTGCAGATAACTTTAAATTAGTAAACAGTACAATTACTTTTACTGGAAACAATGTTGACGGTAAAGTATTTGCTCAGGGTATAAAAATAGCAAAAAGTAACAATGCTGTTGTTGATTCAAACATAATTACTACTTCATGTCCGTTAGTGGATGTTGATTACAGCCATTGGGGAAGTATTGACACTGATTTGGTATTTGCAATTGGTGTGGAAAAATCAGAAAATGTTAAAATTATTAATAATATAGTGGATAATTCTGCTTGGACTAAAGGAAATAATGCTAATTTCCCTACTTTCGATGCATTTATTGCTCATACTGCTAATAATTTATTAATTAAAAACAATACTATTTCTCATACTGATTTAATAACTCCGAAAGGAACTTCAAGTTATATTTATGCACTTGATTTTTATGAATCCAACAGTGTAATTGTTGAAGATAATCGTGTATTACTTAATACTACTGGTGGTAAAGAGGGTGCCGGCGCTGCTTATGCTGTACAGGTTACAGGTCCTTATAATAATTTTGTAGTTAAAGGAAATAATTTAACCACAGTATCTAACGGTCCTAATTTAGGAGTGTACTCACAAAATTATTATGGTACTACTGAAATTACTGCTGAGAATAATTGGATTAATGTAACTGGTTTTGCTGGAACTGCCGAATTTGCTTTGGTTTCAGGTATGGAATTCCAGGATACTGTAGCTAAAGCATATAATAACACTATCTATGTTCAAAATGTAAACGAATATAATGATGACAATAATATTGCAGGAATTACTTATGTACAATCAACCAGCGGAAGCCACCAATTTGATATTCAGAATAATACCATTTATTCTGAAGGAAAATATGCAGTATTAATTAAATCTGCTAAAGATTCACAAATAATTGGAAACACATTGTATGCACATGAGTTAAACGGTGATGATGCAGCAATATTTAAATCAGGAACTAATAATGTAGTTAAAAATAATTATCCTATGTCTACCGATATTATAATTGATGTAAATAATGCATGGATTGGTAAAGAAGCAGTTATTGGCATAACTCTTAATTCTGCTGCAACTGGTACTGCAAACATCATGGTTGGTGGTAAAACTTACACTGTTAATTTAACTGATGGTAAAGCTACTTTAAAAGTATCTGATTTGCCTGCTGGTGAAAATACTGTTAAAGTGGATTATGATGGTGATGGCAAATTTAAATCTTCAACCAACAGCACAACATTTAAAGTATTTGATGGTATTGTAACTAATGAAACATTCTTTGATTACTTTATTAACGGTACTTTAGCAGATTATGTTCCTGAAGGTGCAACTTTAGACTTCAGAGGTAAATTCTATAGTCATGATGATGTTAAATTTGATTTGGTTATTAATAAACCAATTAATATGATTTCAACTACTGGTGATGCATTCATTGATTTAAACACTACTGCAGGTAGTTTACTTGGAGAAAATCCAGGTTCATGCTTCACAATCAATAATGGAGGTTCCGGATCCAATGTGTCTGGTATTATATTCCATAACACTCAGGTTTGGATTTATGATGCTCATAATGTAGTTTTAAATAATATTAGTGTAATTGTTGAAAATAAAAGAGTTGGTTCTGGTGTTGGAACTACTGCTATACGTCACGGATCTACTAATGTAACTCTTAAGAACAGCTACATTTACACCAGCAATAATGGTGGGTCAAGCAGCATTGTTTTAACTCACGTTCAAAATTGTACTGTTGAAAATAACACTATTGTCGGTGAAGGTAATGTAGGTAATTTACTTTACTTGAATACCTTTAATGATGCAGGCTGTGATTTAAGTAATGATTACAATAAAATCATCAATAATAAAATAACAGGTCCAAGTCCTGCTGCGGGAATTTGTTACGGTATTGGAATTAACGGTAATAATAATTTAATTGCAGGAAATGTAATTAATTATGCGGGTAATGGTATTGTTCCTGCATGGGGTGCTACTCCTAACAACAACACTTACTGTGACAATGTTTTAATTGGAGGAGCTAGTATGAGTGTTGCAGCTAGTTCTATTGCTTACAACAACACTGTTTCAGGTACTTTAACTATAGGATCAGATTCAGTTGCTTACAATAACACTGCAAAAGCTATATCTGTCAGTTCTAATTCTGTTGTATCTAACAGCAGTGCAACTGCAGCTTTAACAGTTCAGGCAGGAGCTAAAGTAGCTAATGTAACTGCTGCTTCTTTATCTGTAAACGGTAAAAATGCAGTTATTGAAAATGTATCTATTAGTGGTGTTGGAACTATTAAATCCAGTGCAACTAACACTACATTAATTAACTCCACATTTGGAGGTATGCTTACTGTTCAAAGTGCTAAAAACACAATTAAATATAATAATATTGTACTTGCTATTGGTGATGCAGCAATTCTTGCAACTGGTGGAGATAATGTAATTACCAATAACTATTTAATTGCTGGAGATAAATTAGGTGATAATGCAGTTAATTCTACTGTTGAAACAAACATTGTAAAAGACAACCTTCCTGGAGGAATTGTCAATGTTACAATTACTGCAAAAGATGTATTTGAAGGCAGTGATGTAATAATTGATGTGACTGTTGATTCATTATCTAATTTAACTGAAAAATTCATGCTTAAAATCAATAATAAAGAATATGTTCTTTCATTTACCGATTCAAAAGCTAATGTAACTATTTCTGATTTGACTGCAGGTAAATATGATATTGCTGTAACTTATGGTGATGAAACATACACTTTAATTAATGCTACTTCTGATGTCTCAGTTTACGGAAATGTTGTAACTAATGAAACATTCTTTATCTACTTTGATGAAGACGGATTATTAAGAGAAGAAGTTCCTTTCGATGAATTAATATTTAAAGGAGAATTCTCAGATATTGTAAATCTTATTTCTATTACAACTCCTCTTAAAATAACCAGCGATAATGCAGTATTAAGAAACATAGCATTTGCTGTGCTTTCAGATAATGTAGTATTAAACGGATTAACTTTAATCTCTAATGTTTCATGTGCTGATAATGGTGGAGCTCTCATATTAGTAGCTGGAAATAATGTAAATGTTTCTAATATGAACATTAGCTATATTATTAAAGAAAGTGTAGATGCTGTTGCAATTAATGCAAATGGTGTTTCAAACTTAAATGTTGTTAACAGCAATATTTTCTTTGAATCATGTCCTAAAGATGATACATTAACTGCATCTGCTATTAATATAGATGGTGTTTCTAATTCATTCATTAATGGAAATAATATTACTGCTGTTTTACCTTACCTATTTGCATCTAATTATGATATGAAATACTTCATGATGGGTGTAAACACTGTAAATCCAATTAGGATGAGGGAATGTAATAATGTAACATTTTCCAAAAACAATGTAAACACTACTGCAAATGATGGAAGTGCTAGCTTCCCTACTTTACAATGTATGTTTATTGTCGGATCTAATGACTGTGTAATTGACGGAAATAATTTCTCAATGATTGATACACTTATTCCTGCTGGTACAAGCAATTACCTCTATGGAATTAACATTGGATACAATAAAAACTTAATGATTTCCAATAATGACTTTAAAATGTCTACTGCTGGGGGTAAAGATGCTGCAGGTACTGCATATGCAATACAAGGTGTAGAATGTGAAGTATCTATGATTGGAAACAACATTACAAGTATAAGTAACGGTCCAAACTTAGGTATTTACTTTGCAAGTATGACTGGCGGAACATCTGAACTTTACATTGCAAATAACTTAATTAATGTAACAGGTTTAGCTTCTGCTAGTGGTAGCTGGGCTTTAGTTTCAGGTATTGAAGTGCAAAACGGTAATGCAAAAATATACAACAACACAGTCTACACTTACAACGTGGGTGATTATAGTCCTGAAAATTATATGTATGGTATCAGTTATGCTCAATACATGTACGGAGACCGTTCATTTGATATACGTGACAACAGAATATATGTTGACGGCCATTATGCAGTTTCATTTATTAATGTAGACGGATCTAATGTAACTGGCAACTTATTGATTACCCGTGATTTAGGTGGAGATGCTGCTGTTGAAATTAAAGCAGGTAAAAACAATGTAGTTGAAAACAACTATCCTAGAAGTTCTGATTTAATATTCAACATTACTTCTGAAGAACCTGGAAAAATTTTAATTGATGTGACTATTGATAAAAAAGCTACTGGAAACATTGCTGTTGTTGTAGACGGTGACAAATATGATGTAGCTATTGTTAATGGTTCTGCTAAATTAACTTTAAGTGATTTGCCTGCTGGAGTATATTATATTGAAGCTAAATATAATGGAAATTCCATTGTAACTGAAAGTTATAATTCCACTAAATTCACTATTGATTTAATTGATTCTTCAATTGCTGTTGAAGCTAAAGACATTAAATGCGGTGAAGAAGCAGTAATTACTGCAACTGTTACTAATGGTGCAACAGGAACTGTTACATTCTTCGTAAATGGTAAAACCTATGTTGTAGATATTACAGATAGTGTAGCTACTTTAAAAATAGCTGATTTAACTACTGGTGATTATCCTGTATTTGCTTACTATAATGGTGATAAATACTATAAAACTTCATACAATTCAACAACATTCAATGTAGCTAAATTAGCTTCTACAACTACTGTCAATGTTAGTGATATTAAAGTTGGTGAAGATGCTGTTATTAGTATTGCTGTTCCTGAAATAACTTCTGGAGTAGTTAGTGTTACTGTTGGTGATGCAATTTATAATGTTGCTGTTGTTGATGGTAAAGGATCTTTAACTTTATCTGGTTTGGCTAGTGGTTCTTATGATGTTGTTGCTAAATTTAATGGTGATGACAAATATTTAGCTAGTGAAGATAGTGCTAAATTCAATGTAGCTAAATTAGCTTCTACAATTGATATTGCTGTTGATAATATTAAAGTTGGTGAAAATGCTGTAATTAGTGTTGCATTACCTGAAGATGCAACTGGTGAGGTAATTATAAGTGTCAATGGTAAAAATTACACTGTTATGACTAAATATGGAATGGCTAGTGTAACCATCTCTGATTTGGCTAATGGTACTTACAGTGTAGATGCATTCTATAATGGTGATGACATTTATGCACCTATTAAAAACTCTACTGCTTTTACTGTTTCCAAAGTGTCTGATTATAATATGACTGTTGATATTGCAGATATTGTTAAAGGTGAAAATGCTACGATAACTGTTAGTGTTCCTGAAGACGGAACCGGAAGTGTAATTGTAACAATAAACGGAACCGATTATAATGGAACAGTTGTTAACGGTACTGCTAAAGTTATTATTCCTGGTTTGGATGAAGGAAGCTACAAAATTGTAACATTCTACACTGGAGATAACAAATATGATTCTATGGTTGTTAACGGAACTATAACAGTTAATAAAAACACTAGAACCACTTTAATAATGGATGATGTTGTTAAATACTTCGGAGGTTCTCAAAAACTTATTGCTAAACTTGTTGACGGATTTGGAAATCCAATAGCTAATGCAACTGTTTACTTCACAATAAATGGCGGGGTTTATGCCAGAATCACTGATGAAAATGGTACTGCTTCAATAGCTATTAGATTACTTCCTGGTGAATACAAAGCAAGTGCATTATTTAATGGAACAAAAGATCATGATAAAGCAACAGCTAATGCAACAGTAACTGTTAAAAGCACAATATTCGGAAATGACACTACATTATACTTCCGTAATGGAACACAATATATGGCTAAATTCTTAGACAGTGATGGAAAAGCATTAGCAAATACTGATGTAAAATTCAATATTAATGGTGTGTTCTACACTCGTGTAACTGATGAAAATGGTATAGCTAGGTTAAATATTAGATTAGACCCAGCATCATATATCATAACAGCTTACAACCCAGTAACTGGCGAACAAAAAGCTAATAACATAACTGTTCTACCAAGAATAATTGCTAAAGATCTCTCCATGAAATATCTTGACGGCAGCACATTTAATGCTGCTCTTGTTGATGGTCAAGGTAAAGCAATATCTGGTGTAAACATAACCTTTAATATAAATGGTGTTTTCTATCATAGAACAACCAATGCTGATGGAGTAACTAAATTAAACATTAGATTAATGCCTGGTGAATATATCATAACATCAATGTATGATGAGTGTTGGGCATCAAATAAAATAATAATTTCAGCTTAAGAAGTTAAATTTCAACTTCTTAACTTTTTTCTTTTTTTAACTTATTTTAAAACATAATTATTAAATAGTATACACTCCAAAAATATGAATGTATATTAAATAATTTTTTAAGCTAGTTGCTTAACTTTTTATTTTCTACTAAACTTTAGAATATACAATTTTGAGGTGTTTAAATGAAAACAACTGTTAGTGTAATTAAAGCTGATATTGGAAGTGTGTCTGGACATTGTGTAGCACACCCAGATTTAATGGATATTTGTGATGAAGTTTTAGCAGAAGCTTTAGAGACAAATATTTTAACTGATTATTATATCTCCCGTTGTGGAGACGACATTGACTTGATTATGACTCATAGAAATGGGGAAGAAAACGAAGAAGTTCACGAAACTGCTTATAATGCTTTTATGAAAGCTACTGAAAGAGCACGTGAATTAAAATTATACGGTGCAGGTCAAGATTTATTATCTGACACCTTTTCTGGAAACATTAAAGGTATGGGTCCTGGTGTTGCTGAAATGGAATTCAAAGAAAGGCCAAGTGACCCTGTTTTAGTATACTGCTGTGACAAAACCGAACCTGGTGCATTTAACTTACCTATTTTTAAAATGTTCGCAGATCCATTTAACACTGCAGGTCTTGTTATTGACCCAAGTTTACATGATGGATTCAAATTTGAAGTATTTGATGTAATTGAACACAGAAAAGTTATCTTAAACTGTCCTGAAGAAATGTACGATTTACTCGCATTAATCGGTTCTACTGGAAGATACGTAATTAAAAGAGTATGGAAGAAAAACGGAGAAATCGCAGCAGCTATCAGTACTGAAAGATTAAACTTAATGGCTGGAGAATACGTTGGTAAAGATGACCCTGCAGCTATTGTAAGAGCACAATCTGGTTTCCCAGCTAATGGTGAATGTGTAGAACCATTTGCATTCCCTCACATGGTAAGTGGATGGATGAGAGGTTCCCACAACGGTCCTATGATGCCTGTATCTGAAAGAGATGCAAACCCAATTAGATTTGACGGACCACCTAGAGTAATCGGTTTAGGTTTCCAAGTATCTGATGCTAAATTAATAGGTCCTGTTGACTTATTTGATGACCCTGCATTTGATCCTACTAGGGAAGAATCTGCAAGAATCGCTACCTACATCAGAAGACACGGTCCATTTGAACCTCACAGATTACCTGCTGAAGAAATGGAATATACTTCATTACCTGGTGTAATGGCAAAACTCGAAGACAGATTCGAAGATATGGAATAAATTTAAGGGATTTTAATTAATCTCTGCTTTTTTTTACTTTTTTTAAGTTATTGTAAATCAAATACTTTATTTTTAAGCTGCAGATGGTAAAAGGTGACGGTTTTTTATTAAATGGTGGAATTTAATTGATTTTTTGTTTAAATTAAACCATGAATCATTCTAAGAGCATCTAATAATCCATGACTATATTCGATACATCCAAATGCTGTACGCATATCTTTTTTCTTTTCAAGATAATATTTTGAATCGTTCATATAATCAACAGCTCTGTCATAAACTTCTTTTTCTTTACCTTCAAAGTTTATGTCTTCAACCTGTTTCAGATTGCGTTCCAATTTCTTAATGTCAATACTTATTTTTTCTGCACTTTCTAAATCATTCATTTAAGTTGTCTCCATACATGATATATTCTTTGCCCTACTGTAATGTAGGATAATATTACTAAAATTATTATGGTGTATGTAAAGTAAATTGGGCTTGTTAAATATCCGATAATTGCTCCGATCATTAATATTATCATACGGACAGCTCTTTCAGCTATTCCAACTTTACATTCAACTCCCTGGGACTCTGCTCTAGCTCTAACATAACTGACTGTAATTGCTGAATGTATGGCCAGAACACCGATAAACCAGTCACAGTATCCTCCAAATATTATTCCTATGTAGATTATGGCGTCTGCAAATCTGTCCATTGTTGAGTCCAGAAATGCTCCAAATTTTGAAGTTTTGTTGTGATATCTGGCTACTGCACCATCTACAACATCTAAAAATCCGCTTAGTAAAATAGCTAATGTTCCAATAATCAGTAAATGATTGGCAAATCCGTAAGCAGCAAGAACTGCAATAAACGGAGAAATCACTGTTACGATATTCGGATTTATATTTAAATGTTTGGCCAGCGGATTTAATATTTTTGTTAAAAAAGGACGTAGACTTTCAAGCATAATTTATATATAAAGATTTTACTCATATATAATTGTTCACAAAATATTCAGGTAATTTAATGAAAATATTAAAAACTAATCAAAATAAAGTAGATAAAAAGGTCATTGATGAGGCTGTAAAAGTTTTAGCTGATGGCGGAGTTATTTTATATCCTACAGATACTGTTTACGGTTTGGGAGCTAATATTTTCAATAGAAAAGCTGTTAAAAGAGTTTACAATATTAAGAAAAGAAGCTATTTAAAACCGATTTCTCTTTTAGTTTCTTCTAAAGATGCAATTCCTTTAGTTTCCAAGGCTTCTGTAAACCAGCTTAATTTTATGGACAAATATTTGCCTGGACCTTATACATTTATTTTAAAAAAGTCAAAAATTGTTCCGAGACATCTGACAAGCGGATCTGCTAATGTGGGTATCCGTGTTCCTGAAAGTGAGATTGCATGTAATTTAGCTAGACTTTTTCCAATAACTACCACCAGCGCCAATATATCAAGTGAAAATACATTGGACACTCCTGAAGAAATATTGAAACAATTAGGATGTGAAGTTGATTTGGTTATTGATGTAGGTCCTTTAAAATCTAAAAATCCATCAACAATCATTGATTTGACTGCTGAAGAACCTATTTTTGTTAAAAGGTAAGCTTAAAAATATATACTTTGTATAACTAAATAATATATTATGAAAGTCTTGGCTAATTTTGAGGATAATCATAAAATCCCAACTAATTCAGGTATTGATAATCTATTGGACGGGGGAGTGGAAAAAGGAACTGTTACTCAGATATTCGGTCCGCCCGGTTCTGGTAAAAGTAATATCTCTTTGGTATTGGCAGTTAATGTAGCTAAACAGGGTAAAAAAGTTGTTTATGTTGATACTGAAGGGGGAATTTCAATCAACAGAATTAAACAAATAGCAGGGGAAGATTTTCCTAAAATAGTTAATAATATTATAGTTTTTGAACCGACTTCATTTTTAGAGCAAAATGAAAATCTTAAAACTATTGAGCTCTGGATTAGAAAGCATCATGATGATGTGGATTTATGTGTTTTGGATTCAGCTGTTGCTCTTTATCGTGTTGATGATATGAAATCTTCAAGACTTAATAAGGAATTAGGTAAACAGATGGGGATTTTAGCTAAAATAGCTCGTAATTATGATGTTGCAGTTGTACTTACCAATCAAATTTACAGTTCTTTTGATGATGATAACAAGGACGTTGTTAAAGCAGTCGGAGGAACTATTTTGCAGTACTGGAGTAAAACTATTATTCAGTTAGAGCGAAATGATGAGTTTAATAAAAGAGTAGCTACACTAAAAAGACATAGAAGTATGGGTGAAGGTAAACAGGCTACTTTTAAAATAGTGGAAAGGGGAATTATTTAAACATTAATTTTATAAATAACTTAAAATAAATAATTACTTTGGAATTTTATTATTATGTGATTTTTATGAAAAATAATTTAAGCAGTTATGGGGAAGGTAACATAAAACATCCTAAAAAGAAATTTGAAAAGGTTGTAAGAGTTCCTCCTGAAGGATATGAATCTTCAAACGATTTTT
>OLPC01000320.1_pt1 | contig 49460 bp, 43 predicted proteins | sample 1672341 | NCBI WGS metagenome assembly OLPC01 (sample SAMEA3136673, study PRJEB25190) | human gut metagenome | reverse complement strand
TATTCTATCATAATTTCTTGAATCTGCAAGGTTTCTTTTAAATTTTTTATAAAAATAAAGTACATTACATAAGCTGCTTTGACAGAAGGTACATAGGTTTTTTATCAAGAGTAAATATTTATCGACAACATTTGAGGAAAAATACACGGCGTGAATGGTAAAAATACATTCGAAAAGAACATTTTACAAAAGGAAGGGAGAAAAATATTCATGGCAGATAAAATGTTTGAAAACAACCAGGTATCCATAATCGGAGAGATAGTATCAGATTTTCAGTACAGTCACGAGGTGTATGGAGAGGGCTTTTATATGATGGAAGTCTCGGTAAGAAGATTATCTGATTTTGTAGATTACATACCGGTTATGGTTTCGGAGAGAATAATTGATGTTGAGGCAGACTACATAGGACAGCTTGTGTACATAAGCGGGCAGTTCCGGTCATTCAACAGGCATGAGGAACGCAAAAACAGACTTGTACTATCAGTTTTTGCAAGAGAACTTGAAATACTAGAACCTGATTGTGACGAAGATGCGGGAAACCAGATATTTTTGGACGGGTACATATGTAAGGAAGCAATATATAGAAAAACACCGCTTGGAAGGGAAATTGCGGATCTGCTTGTTGCGGTAAACAGATCATACGGAAAATCGGATTACATACCATGTATCTGTTGGGGCAGAAATGCAAGATTTGCAGCCGGGTTTGAGGTCGGAACACATGTACAGATATGGGGCAGGATACAAAGCCGCGATTATGTAAAGAAGCTGAGCGAGACACAGGTCGAGCAGAGAACAGCGTACGAAGTTTCGGTAAGCAAGATAGAAATATAAGCGTTACTGGTCACACTGTCAGGTGTGAACAGTAAGATATAAGCTGTTGTCAGGTTGCAAATTTGTGAATAGTATGGTATTTTAGGACATATTGTTAATATAAGATATCGGATTGAACTGATTTTATAATGTAATTATTCCGGTAAGAGTGATTACAGATCGGTTGGAATTGATCATGATATGGAGGCATAAATATGGAAAAAGGTGCAGTACGGATCTATTATGGCGAGGGTCATGGAAAGACAAATGTTGCAATCGGAAGTGCCATATGTGCGGCATGTGAAGGAAGAACGGCAATCATAATCCAGTTCCTAAAAGGCAAAAATGAACAGGAATTTTTAAGCAGGCTTGAGCCGGAGGTAAAGTTCTTTAATTTTTCAAGGGCAGGAATTCTTTTTGAACAGCTTGATGAGGACAGCAGACAGGAAGAAATCATGAACATAAAGAATGGCTTTAATTATGCAAAGAAGGTTGTTTCAACCGGAGCAGGGTCAGTCGTTGTGTTAGATGAGCTTCTCGGTCTTATGGATCTTCATCTGATAAGCAGGGATGATATAGCAGAGCTTTTAGCATCAAAGCCCGATGATGTGACTGTTATAATCACTGGACGTGTCCTTGATGACAGTGTAAGGGAGCTTGCAGATGAAATTTATAATATAGCGCAGGAAAAATAATGTTAAGTAATTATAGGCATTGACATTATATTAGGGTGGTGCTAGTATGGATTATAGCAATTGGATTTAGTAAATTAATTATCCGGCTGAGTTAAATTAAATATTTTAATAGATAGAGGTCGCGCGAATTATGAGTAGTCTGCCGGATATCAGCAGAGATATGTGAACGCAGATGAAAGGAATAGCGCCGAAAGGATATTATTACTGCAGATTATATTCTTGGGCATAGAGTGAACAACTTTATGACTGTCATCATATTTGATGGGGAGCTATCATGATTCACAGTGAATTACGACCGGCTCAAAAGAGCCGGTCTTTTTAGCGCATAAGAAAAGGAGAATAAAATTATGGCAATTTTCAAAGGAGCAGGAGTAGCGATCGTCACACCAATGAATAAAAATGAAGAGGTAAACTACGATAAGCTTGAGGAACTTATAAACATCCAGATAGATCAGGGAACAGATGCTATCATTATTGCAGGAACAACAGGAGAGAGCGCATGTCTTTCAATGGAAGAACATGCCGATGTAATAAAAGCTGCAGTAGAGTTTACAAAACATCGTGTACCTGTAGTTGCAGGAACCGGATCAAACTGCACAAGAACAGCTGTACAGCTTTCAAAAGAAGCAGAGGGCTTTGGTGCAGACGGACTTCTTGTAGTGACACCATATTACAATAAGGCTACACAGGCAGGTCTTATAAACCATTATTCACAGATCGCAGATAATACAAAATGTCCTATTATCATGTACAACGTACCAGGACGTACAGGATGTAACCTGCTTCCGGAGACAGCAGCAGAGCTTTTCCAGACAAAAGAAAATATCGTAGGATTAAAAGAAGCTACCGGAAATCTTGCACAGGCATCACAGACAATGTATTTAACCGATGGAAAGATCGATATGTATTCAGGCGAGGACGGACTTGTACTTCCACTTATGTCTATCGGAGCTATCGGAGTTATTTCCGTATGGAGCAATGTGGCACCGGCAAAGGTACATGCACTTTGTGACAGCTTCTTTAAAGGAGATATAGAGACTGCACAAAAGCTTCAAAGAGAAGCACTTCCACTTGTAAATGCACTTTTCTCAGAGGTTAACCCTATCCCTGTAAAGAAAGCATTAAATCTTATGGGACTTGATGTTGGACCACTCAGAAGTCCAATGTGTGAGATGGGACAGGAAAATGCGCAGAAACTTGCAGAAGTTATGAAAGAGTACGGAATTAAGCTGGCATAATAGTATTATTATAATAGCATTACGGAAAGGATACGATACAAAATGACAAAAGTAATAATGAATGGCTGCAACGGAAAAATGGGACAGACTATAACAAATATATGTAAATCTGATGCAGATGTAGAAATTGTTGCAGGAATTGACCTTTATGATGGGATAGATAACGATTACCCGGTATTTTCAAGCATTGATAAATGTGACGTGGATGCAGATGTTGTGATTGATTTTTCTAATGCAAAGGCAGTTGACGGAGTACTTGATTATTGTGTAGATAAGCAGATCCCGGTTGTTTTATGTACTACAGGACTTTCAGATGAGCAGCTTGAAAAGGTTGACGAGTGTTATAAAAAGGTTGCTGTTCTTAAATCAGCAAACATGTCTCTCGGAGTAAATACTCTTATGGCGCTCCTTAAAAAGGCTGCACAGGTATTTGCACCGGCAGGATTTGATATGGAAATCGTGGAGAAGCACCACAACTTAAAGCTGGACGCACCATCAGGAACAGCGCTTGCACTTGCTGATTCAATGAATGAGGCACTTGATAATGAATATCATTATGTGTACGACCGCAGCCAGGTAAGAAAACAGCGTGATCCAAAGGAAATCGGTATTTCAGCCGTACGTGGTGGAAATATCGTTGGAGAACACGAAGTATTATTCTGTGGACAGGATGAGGTTATAGAATTTAAGCATACTGCATATTCAAAAGCTGTATTTGCCAAGGGTGCAGTTGAAGCTGCCAAATTCTTAAAAGGAAAGGCTGCCGGACATTATGATATGGCAGACGTTATAGCAGCAAAATAATATATTTTCTAATATTTTGCATTTATAGCGATACACATATAATACTACTTGATTTAATTAAATGAGCGTATTATAGTAATAAATGAACATGATTAATTGTTCATAATTATTGAAAATAAACAGGGGAGCTGGCATAAAGCCGGCTGAGAGTAGGCTGACAGTGTCTAGACCCATAACCTGATTTGGATAATGCCAACGTAGGATAATATCGCAGAAGTAGATTCAGTAAGCGGATATGCCTTGGGGGATATCTGCTTATTTTAATATGCGGTAAATGTTTTTTATCGGCCAAGCTGCTAACAAACAGGAAGCTTTATGGCAGAAATGGTATTGGAGTCTATATGGATAAATACATAGAAAATCTTAAGATAAAAAGTCCTCTTATCCACAATATTACAAATATGGTTACGATAAATGATGTGGCAAACATAGAACTGGCATGCGGGGCACGTCCTATAATGGCGATGGCACCACAGGAGATGGAAGAGGTAACAGGCATATGTGACGGATTAAACATTAATATCGGGACCCCGACCGAGGAACGTTTTGCGGCAATGCGTATAGCAGCCCGGACGGCACAAAAAAGGGGAATACCGATAACACTTGATCTGGTCGGTGTAGGAGTAAGCCGTTTTCGAATGAACTTTGTTCAGGAACTTTTATCTGAGACAAAAATAGATGTGATAAAAGGAAACCTGTCTGAAATCAAAGCCATAATGGAGCATGGAAGATGCGAAGGCGGCGTGGAAGCTGTGGATAAGGCAGATGAAAACGAGATAAAAAAGCTTGCGTGCGCGGCTGCTGACAGATATAACTGTGTTGCAGTGATAACCGGAAGGGTGGATTACATCGCCGCAGTGAGTAAAACTACAGATCCATGTAATTTGGCAGAAGAATCACAGTATCTGGGAAAATTCCGTGTTGCGGCTGTGACCGGTGGACATCCGATGATGAAAAAAGTGACAGGAACAGGATGCCAGCTTTCGGGGCTTATATGTTCATTTACTGCGGCAAATACGGATGATAAATTTGGTGCAGTAAAAGCTGCTTTACAGTGTATGAAAAGGGCTGGTGAGATCGCAGCAGATAATTCATATATTACAGATAAAGATAAAGCAGTACAGATGGATGATGGAAACTCCATCATTGGAAATGCCACATACAAAAACAGGATAATAGATGCGGTTTATCAGAATAATCACATAAGGCAGGAAAAGATATGAATATTTCAGATTTAAAACTATATGCAGTGACAGACAGAAAATGGCTGAATGGTGCAAAATTATCCGAACACGTAAAGCTGGCTCTTGAGGGTGGAGCTACGATGATACAGATACGTGACAAAGATATTTTGTCACATGAGGGCGGCATGATCACAGATAGCATGATAAAAGAGCAGGAAAAAGAAGAAGCTCTTGAAATTAAACGTATATGTCATGAATATAAGGCACCGCTTATTATAAACGACAACGTGCAGTTTGCAATGGAGATAGATGCTGATGGAGTGCATTTAGGACAGGATGATATGGATCCGGAGACAGCACGAAAGTTACTAGGACCTGATAAAATAATAGGTGTCACTGCAAAGACAGTAGAACAGGCAAAGACAGCCGAAAGAAAAGGGGCAGATTATCTGGGCTCAGGTGCAGTATTCGGATCGACAACGAAGCTTGATGCAAAGCCGATGTCAAAGGAGCTTTTAAAAGAAATAACATCATCGGTAGATATTCCGGTAGTGGCTATCGGCGGCATAAATGCAGAAAATGCAAAAACACTTAAGGGTACCGGGATCGCTGGAATAGCAGTTGTCGGAGGAATATTTGCAAATGATGATATAAAGCTGGCAGCAGAGCAGCTGGCGCATATATGTGATGAATTATAATTGTGCAGCTGTAAAACAGCTCTACAATTAAAAATAGATAAAATAAAGTAATAGGAGATAAAGCGTATGAGTAATTACACAACACAGATGGATGCCGCAAGAAAAGGCATCGTGACACCTGAAATTGAAAAAGTAGCAAAGAAAGAAAAAATGGAAGTAGATAAGCTTATGGAGCTTGTTGCAAGCGGTAAAGTTGCCATTCCTGCAAACAAGAGACATAAATCACTTGAGCCGGAAGGCGTAGGAAGCATGCTCCGCACAAAGATCAATGTAAACCTTGGTGTATCGAGGGACTGCAAGGATTATGATGTCGAGATGGAAAAGGTTATGAGCGCTGTAAACCTTGGTGCAGAAGCTATTATGGATCTTTCAAGCCACGGAAATACACAGCCGTTCAGACAGAAGCTTACAAGTGAGTGTCCGGCAATGATAGGAACAGTTCCTGTTTACGACAGTGTGATCCATTATCAGAGAGATCTTGCAACGCTTACAGCTAAAGATTTTGTAGATGTTGTAAGACTTCATGCAGAGGATGGAGTGGATTTCGTGACACTTCACTGCGGAATCACAAGAAAGACAATAGAGCAGATTAAAAAGCATAAACGTAAAATGAACATCGTAAGCCGTGGAGGAAGCCTTGTATTTGCATGGATGAGCATGACAGGTGAGGAAAATCCATTTTATGAGTACTATGATGAGATCCTTGATATATGTGAGCAGTATGATGTCACAATCTCACTCGGTGATGCCTGCAGACCGGGATGTCTTGCAGATGCGACAGACGTATGCCAGATAGAGGAACTTGTAAGACTCGGCGAGCTTACAAAACGTGCATGGGATCACAATGTACAGGTAATGGTTGAGGGACCGGGACATGTTCCGCTTGATCAGGTTGCCGCAAATATGAAAGTACAGCAGACAATCTGCATGGGAGCACCTTTCTATGTACTTGGACCTCTCGTAACAGATATCGCACCGGGATATGACCACATCACAGCAGCTATCGGTGGCGCAGTTGCAGCCATGAACGGAGCAGCATTCCTGTGTTATGTAACACCGGCAGAGCATCTTGCACTTCCAAATGTTGAGGATACAAAGCAGGGAATCATAGCATCAAAGATCGCAGCCCACGCAGCAGACATTGCAAAGGGAATACCGGGCGCAAGAGATATCGATGACAAGATGGCTGATGCAAGGCGTGTGCTTGACTGGGATGCGCAGTTTGCCTGTGCGCTTGACCCGGAAACAGCAAAAGCTATCAGGGATGACCGTCTTCCGGAGGATGACCACAGCGAGGCATGCAGTATGTGTGGAAAATTCTGTGCAGTCAGAAGCATGAACAAAGCGCTTGCAGGAGAATACATAGATATCCTGTAATTAAAAAAGTAACTGTTCAGTGCTGTCACAATTGAAAGCCGCATATTTTTACACGGAATAGTTATAAAATAAGCAACAAATAATTGCCAGCAGGATACTATGTCCGGCTGGCAAAATTTATAATATGGCAGGGAGATAAAATGAAAGACGCAAAAAATAATAAAACTATATCAGTCCGTAAACTTGCAATGGCGGGAGTTCTTGTTGCTGTTGCCGTCGCAGGAAGCTTGTTCAGTTTCCCGGTAGCGGGAAGTAAATGTGCTCCAGTGCAGCATATGGTAAACATATGCGGAGCGGTATTTTTAGGACCGGCATGGAGTGTCGGCGTGGCATTCTGTGCCAGTGTAATAAGAAATCTGACAGGGCTTGGAAGCCTGATGGCTTTTCCGGGAAGTATGGTCGGTGCGTTATGCTGTGGACTGATGTATAAATTCAGCAAAAAGATCATTCCGACATGTATCGCAGAGGCTCTTGGAACGGGAATACTCGGAGGGCTGGCTGCATACCCGCTTGCAAAATATGTAATGCTCATACAACCGGATGGAATGTTTATTTATATAATACCTTTCCTGATTTCGACAGTTGTCGGAAGTGTAGTCGCAGCAGTTGTAATGCTGATACTGAAAAAGAGCGGAGTTTTAGCATCATTTTCAAATGAATAAAAAATTTGTATATAAAAGTACTTACATTTTTATAGAATGTGGGTACTTTTTTTATGGAATAAATGGCATGAGTGATATAATAGTCATATATGTACTCTCGGAATCTTCTTTAAACGAATAATTCTGGCTATATTTCCGATATACTGCTTCCATTTTCTCGTCGTACACACCGTGTACGCACTGCGAAAATGTCATTGTATATCAAAAATCTATCTCAGAATTCTTCATTTAGAAGATTCCGAGAGTACATACATAAAAGCAGGAGGAAGTCACATGAGGCCGGTTAATTTGTATTTACTTACAAGAGATATGGATAAAAATACATATACAGAGTTTGAAAATATTTTATCTGCGAGAAAAGAGCGCATGCAGGTCAAAGAGCATGAGTTTGGCAGTCTGCGGAGGCTGGTTGATATTTTGCAGGAAAAGGGAGTTACAATAGCCCAGCTGGATGGATTTTTTTACTCATATACGATACGGCAGATAGGGAAGGAATTTGATCTTCTAAAGATAGATGCTCCAAACAGAGTCCTTAATATCGAACTCAAAAGTATGTCTGTCACGGAAGAAAAAATCGAAAGACAGCTTTTAAAAAATAAGTATTATCTGGGAACATTAGCCGATAGGCTTGATATGTACACATATGTGGAGGAAACTGACAGTCTGTATACTTTACAGGATAATGTATTAAAGAAGGCTGAGTTTAGTGAACTTGTCTGTGCAGTAAAATCATTTTCTGAATATGGGACAGACAATCCGGATAAGCTGCTGCAGGCAAAAAATTATCTCATATCGCCGCTTAATATGCCAAAAGAATTTCTGGAAGGCAGATATTTCCTTACACAGCAGCAGGAAATGATAAAAAAGAATATATGCGACAGCCAGTCTTTAAAAAGCAGCGGCACAGGTTTCTGGGGAATAACTGGAATAGCAGGAACGGGAAAGACACTTCTTATGTATGATCTGGCAAAGGAAATGTCAAAAAACGGAAGAGTACTTATGATCCATTGCGGAATGTTAAGTGAGGGGCACAGAATGTTGAATGATATGATGGAAAATGTTGACATAATAAGTGGAAATGATATATGCAGAAGCAGTTTCGGTGAAAAGAAAAGCGTACAGGATAGATATCAGTTTTTACTTGTAGATGAGGCACAGCGGATGTCCGAAAATGCTCTGGAATTTATTAAGTCCGTAACGGGAAATGGGATAAAGATCTGTGTTTTTTCGTATGACTATTTCCAGATATTATCAAAGACTGAGCAGCGCAGAAATATACCGGCAAGGATTGCCACACTTCCCGGATTTACAGAACTTAAACTGTCCGGGAGGATCCGCAGCAACAGGGAGATGAATTCGTTTATACAGACACTTCTGGATCTGCGTGAACGTGACCAGAATCATATTTATCAATATGAAAATGTAGATGTTCTTTTTGCAAAGAATGATAAAGAAGCAGCACAGATTATCAATTTCTACAGAAATGAACGGGGATACACATTTATAGAATATGATGATCCAATCAAAGACTGTCCCGGGGATATAAATGTTCTGGAAACATCTGGCATGGAGTTTGAGGACGTTATAATCACATTGACGGATCATTTCAAATATAGCGATGAAGGTGTGCTTATGGGAAATGCACATCCCAATCCTGATTACAGCTACTACAGGCTGTTGTTTCAAAGTGTCTCAAGAACGAGGGAGAGACTTTGTATAGTGGTTGTTGGGGATGGAGTGCTGTTTGGAAAAGTGCTGGGGATACAGAAAAAAATGTAGTGTCTATAAATATCTTGAATGCGTGAAGACGACATGGTACAATAGCGACAAAAAAATCTACATTTTTGCAAAAAATGCAATGAAAATTAAAAAAAGTTACATAAAAGTAAAAAAAACATGGTTCAAAAGGTATATATTTAAGATAGGGAGGTTAAACGATGACAATAAAAAGAATCAAAACTTAATACAGCTTCATTCAGGAGGTGAGAAACAGTAATATATACGTAATTAAAAGAAGCAATAAATATAACATAAAACACAGCAAAAAACGAGGTAAAAAAGATGAAAAATATCACAAGAAAAATATTAATGGCAACAATGGCTCTCACAGTAGCCACAACATCTGTTCCGGCAACAGCAGCATTAAATCCGACTGGTACAGTTTCAGTACAGGCTGCTGAAAAGAATGGTTTATACCATGAAGGATCTGACTGGAATTATTATAAGACTGGAAGAGTATCTACAGATACAACACTTGTCAAATATAACGGCTCATGGTGGTATGTTAAGAATGGAAAGATTGATTTTTCAGCAAGAACGCTCTGTAAATATAATGGTACTTGGTGGTATGTATCAGGCGGTAAGGTAGACTTTAGCGCTGAAACAGTTGTTAAGTATAACGGCACCTGGTGGTACGTAAAGGGCGGTAAAGTTAACTTCGGAGCAAGAACACTCTGCAAGTACAATGGCACCTGGTGGTTTATAGAAAATGGACGCATACAGTGGAATGGTGAATCTATCGTGCAGTATGGCGGTACATGGTACTACGTTAAAAATGGACAGGTAGACTGGAACAGCGGTGAGACATTGTGCAGATATGACGGGGCATATAAAGGACCGACTACAGAGGAAATGCCTTACAATGAAAGTGATTATTGCGCATGGCATACTCCTACAAGTAACTGGTATTCAGAAGAAGGTACCTATAAAGGTTCATGGTGGCATGTAAAAGATGGCAGGGTAAAGTTTGATACCACGTTAGTCAGATATAATGGCACATGGTACTACATCCATAATGGTGTGGTAGACTGGGGAACTTATTTACATAAGAATTCAAGACCTGTGTATCACGAAGTTATCGGAACTGATTCAAATGGAAATGACATATATAATGTAAATCATAACTGCTACTCGCATTTTACGTTATGTTACTATAATGGCAACTGGTGGGTAATCCACGATGGTACCGTTTCATTTGACAAATTTTTTATAGGAGATGTCAGATATGGTGACAGAATATATAGGGAATATGCTGATGAAGATAAATGGCTGCCTATAATTGATTTTAGTTATTCTGGCAGCTGGGGATATAAGAATGGTTCAACACAGGAAGAAAAGGCATATCATTCTCAAATTAGAATGCATTAATAGCACTATTATAAGGAGAGGTGTAATAATGTAAAAGGAAGTGAATAAATGATAAGAGCAATGAAACATAAAGGTTTTAAGTCATTGTGTAAGGTACTGGCAGGAATAACATTTTGTTTTTTAGTTGTATGGTGTGGGATGATGTTTTCGTCTGCAAGTGTAAGAGCATCATCACATTCGTGTGGGAGTTCAGATATAGATCCTTATCCGAGTGATTCAGTGGGAACAATAAATAGCAGCAAAGGTAAATATCCGCTTCATAAGACATGGACATTTTATGTGTTGTCTACCGAACCACTTAATCTTCAGGTATGGGGATATAGAGATGGACAGGATCCTGACTCACATACTGATTACGGAAGAGCATGGAATTCAAGAAATGGATATGATGATACTATATCCATTACGACATCAGGAAAAAGAGATTACAAGGACAGTGATAATGTAATGAAATATAAATACACTATCACGATGAATAAGACACGTATCGATGGAAGAACTCCGTGGCTTGATATCTCAGCGAAAAATACAAGTGCTTATACTGTACAGAAAATTGACGCAGATAAAAATGTAGAATACTATGATGAATGGCAATATAATCATGATCCATATGGATGCTGCCGAAATGCCACTTCTGACATGGATGGTTCAGATGAAAAGTGGGATGAAGGACATGTACATACATATATGGGATACAGCTTTCATGCAAAGATAATCCGTGTACCTATAAAATACAACCTGCAGTTAGATTTAGATGGTGGAAAGATCACAAATCCAGCAGCCAAAAGTACATATCCGGGATTCTATGCAGCCGGAGAACGTCTGACTGGTGGAATCATAGGAAGTGCATCTGTTGCAAAAGACGGATATACATTCAAAGGCTGGTCAGGTGGTGGAACAATCATATATGACCAATATGGAAATCTTAATTATCCGGATAGAAGTAAAACCATTACGCTAAAAACTGGCGAAACATGGTGTAAAAATGGAATATACACATATAATAAAGGTACATATCTAAAAGCGGTATGGGAGAAAAAACCTGAGAAGTATAATCTGACATTAGATTTTAAAGGTGCAAAGAAAATACCGTCATATTCTGGAGATTATGAAAAAATCAATGACCAGAAATATAAATACAAATCATACTTTACTGAAGGATCCAAAAAAAGTGTGTATGGAAAAGGCGCCATTTTTAAAGATAATTATGTGTTCAGAGGATGGTACTGGTCTAACGGAATTACTGAGACACAAGTATTTGACAGCAGTGGTGAACCGATACCAAATACAGTACTGGGCAATGGAGAGCAGATATTTGATGAACATGGTAATTATGTAAGAAAATCCGGAACAGAACTGTATGCCAAGTATTATGCAACGACTACAATTAAATATCATGCAGAAAATGAAGCAAACAGCTTCAGCAAAAAATATACCGAGGATGATGGCCAAAAACTTACAAAAGTAAATGATTGGTGGAAAGCACAAAAGGTCGTATATGGAATAAGATATCAATGCAATATGCTAAAGAAAATGATGTAATAAATAGTTGAAAGTTGAGGTGAGAGTGTGCGAATTAGTAAAAAAACAGCAAAGAGTCAGAGTATATTGACTGGAAAAATAAATATTATTACTGTAATATCATTGATATTTTTGATTTTAGTTGATATGTATATGTTGATTGTACTAAAAATTTCTTGCAAACCTATTGTGGAATATACTTTTGAAGTGATAATAATAGTGTTTGCTATTTCCTTATTTTCATACAATCAAAGAACCAATAAGTATTTTTTCAAAATAATAAAGTGGTGGACTTCGGTTATTACATTTTTACTTGGTGTATATTTTAAGGATATATTTGAATCAATAATAGAATTTATTAAAATATATGCAGTCAGAGATTTTATCTTAATTATGTTACCTGTTATTATAGAAATAATAGGATTTATAATATCACTTTTACGGTTTATTTTGTGGAAGGGATACGAATTGGAATTAAATGAAAAGAATAAAATAATTACTATACACAAGAAACACGCTAAAGCTAATAGATTACTTGGTAACGTTATTTATACTATAGGTGATAAAACTATATTTGCTAATTTAAATACTTTTTATTCAAGTAAACGAGTTATGGATTATGAAAAAATATTTGATGAGCTAGCGTTAAAAGAAATTATAGAAGAATTAAATAAAGTGGCAGAAATTGAAGAATGTACAAAAATATCAATCTGTTGTGATAGATATGCTCCTGAATTACAATGTAAATATGGATTTAAAAAAATAATATATATGGAAAAGCTTACATATTATGAGAGAGATGTATCATTACATATGAAGTGACTTTTATCTCAAGCTTTTGGGATATAAAAAAATTATAAGTGTGCGATACATATAAATACCATTAATAAAAACATAGATAGCATAGCCGACGAGATTATAAAAAATTTCCAATGAAACAAGTTGTAAAAGCAATAAAGGGTTACCCATGGGAACAAAAAACAACAACAATTTATTTTACACCTGTGCTCTTATCGAATACATAGGGAGACAGGTAAAACGCAGGCGCAGCGATGTGGTGGACTTACTTACAATAGACCGTATCAAACGTATATATGAGTATGCAGATGTATTTCATTGTGAGCCGATAGAGAAGGTGGCATATGAATTTATCATGGAATGCAATATGAGTAAGGGAAACTATGACAATGTGGCAGAGTGTCAATATAAGATACCGGATTATTGGGATATCGGAGAAGTTTACGAAAGATTAATAGAGGATAGTTATGATGATGAAGATATTGTAAATGGTATATGGGCAGTATACCATTCATGGATAGATTCACATATTTCATACTACAACTCAGATTTCTACTATCAGCCAAGAGACTATATAGCAGCGTGTTTTGATGAGGGGGATGTTTTATAGAATATTAAGAGAAAACACTAACACACCAGCTATGACATGTCATGGTGCAGAAAAAAGAGACTCTATCTGTTTTTGATATGATTTACCACCAAATAAGCTGCTGAGTGGTCAAGAAAATCTTTCAAATCTGGATAAAATAAGGATAATTAATCTTAATATTGCTATGCGATAATATAAATGTTATTCTGAATTAAAAGAAATTAATCAGTGGGAGGCACATATATTGGGTATTTATATAAATCCGTCAGCCAGATCATTTGAAATGGCATTAAATTCAGAAATTTTTATTGACAAAAGTGGGTTGATAAAAGAAACAAATAGATGCATAAATACACTCCAAAGATATATGTGTGTAAGTCGTCCGAGACGTTTCGGAAAATCAATGGCTATGGATATGCTTTCAGCATATTATGAGAGAAATATCAATACGGAAAACCTTTTTGGCAATTTGGAAATAAGTCAGGATCAATCATATAAAAAGCATCTTAATCAATATGATGTTTTAAAGATTAATATGCAGGATTTTTTAAGTGCGGCTCATTGTGTTGATGATATGCTTAAGATGTTGAACAATGATATAATTAAAGATTTTTCATTAGAATATAGTGAGGTAAATTTTCGTGATGAAAATAATCTTATGCGTGTGATGCAGGATGTGTATGCGGCAACAGGAAGACCATTTGTGATACTTATTGATGAATGGGATTGTCTGTTCAGGGAATATACACAAGATAAAGATGCACAGAAGAAATACCTTGATTTTTTGCGTGGCTGGTTAAAAGACAAAGATTATATCGCATTGGCATATATGACAGGAATACTTCCAATAAAAAAATATGGATCACATTCGGCTCTTAATATGTTTACTGAATATTCTATGACAGATATGGGAGCGTTGGCAGAATATTTCGGTTTTACAGATGATGAAGTGAAAAAAATATGCGCTAGATATGAAATGGATTTTGATGAAGCCAGGGCATGGTATAATGGATATAAACTTGTATCCCACAGCAGATATGGCACAAAAACATATGCGATGTATAGTCCAAAATCTGTAGTTGAGGCAATGCTGAAGCATAAATTTGGAACATATTGGAATCAGACCGAAACATACGAGGCTTTGAAAGTATATATACAGATGAATATGGATGGACTTAAAGATGCAGTGATAAAGATGCTGGCAGGTGAGAGTATTATGATAAACACAGGCACATTTGCGAATGATATGACATCATTTGCAACAAAAGATGATGTGTTAACACTTTTGGTTCATCTTGGATATCTGACATACGATAGTGAAAATGAAATGATAGCAATTCCAAATCGTGAAGTATCAAAAGAATATATAAATGCGATAAGTACGATGGATTGGACGGAAGAGATAAAATTTAAATGACTACAAAGGAAATCTGCTTTTAGCTGGGATCAATTATAACAAGAAAACTAAAAAACATGAATGTGTTATTGAAAAATGGGAGCTGTAGGCTTCCATTTTTTACCTATAAGCTTCCATTTTCCACCTTGCAAGATATCCCATTATGCTTTAAAATATTTATAACTATGTACAGATGTCTGAACCAGAATACATCTGATCTTATAACAACTACAAACATAAATATTTAAGAGGACGAAAACATGATAAACAAATTAGTAGACAAAATCAAAAAAACAAATGCACCTATAGTAGTAGGCCTTGATCCAATGCTTTCATATGTGCCTGAGCACATCCAGAAGAAAGCCTTTGAGGAGTTTGGCGAGACACCGGCAGGAGCAGCCGAGGCAATATGGCAGTATAACAAGGCAATTGTAGATGCTACATATGACCTGATCCCAGCTGTAAAGCCACAGATCGCCATGTATGAGCAGTTTGGTGTTGAGGGTGTAAAAGCATTCCAAAAGACAGTAGATTACTGCCATGAGAAAGACCTTGTAGTTATCGGAGATGTAAAGAGAGGAGATATCGGATCTACATCTTCAGCATATGCTACAGGACATCTTGGAAAAGTACAGATAGGAAGCAAGAGCTATTCTACATTTAATGAGGATTTTGCAACAGTAAATCCGTACCTTGGAACAGACGGAATCAAGCCATTTGTTGACGTATGTAAAGAGGAAAAGAAAGGAATCTTCATCCTTGTAAAGACATCTAATCCATCAAGCGGGGAATTTCAGGACAGAGTTATAGACGGACGTCCATTATATGAATGGGTAGGCGAGAAAGTTGCTGAATGGGGAGCTGACTGCATGGGTGATTCATACAGTTATGTAGGTGCTGTTGTTGGAGCAACTTACCCAGAGCAGGGAAAAATCCTTCGTAAAGTAATGCCAAAGAGCTTTATCCTTGTACCGGGATATGGTGCACAGGGTGGAAAAGGTGCTGACCTTGTACATTTCTTTAATGAAGACGGACTTGGCGCTATCGTAAACTCATCACGTGGAATCATTGCAGCATACAAACAGGACAAATATAAAGATATGGGAATCACACCTGAAAACTTTGCTGATGCATCACGCAAGGCGGTTGAAGATATGATTGAAGACATCGCAGGAGCGCTTGCAAACCGCTAAAAAGCTGGATTTTGTTGAAGAAAATAGTAAAGAAAGTTATATAGAAAGTTATATAGAAAGCTATAAAGACAATTAGAAAAAAACGCAAACAGGTTCATTTTAAATATTAAAAATAATGTACGCTCGGAATCTTCTAAATGAATCATTCTGAGATAGATTTTCGATATACAATGACATTTTCGCAGTGCGTACATGGTATGTACGACGAGAAAATGGAAGCAGTATATCGGAAATATAGCCAGAATGCTTCGTTTGAAGAAGATTCCGAGAGTACATAATATAACTAGGGAGAAAAAATGGCAGAGAAATTTGAGGAGATAGCGGTTGTAGTAGACCAGAATGCGCTTGGCAGCGGGATCTATGACCTTACACTTAAGACAAAAAATATAGCAAAAGCGGCAAAAGCAGGACAGTTTGTATCAGTTTATTCCAATGACAGGAGCAAGCTTCTTCCACGTCCAATCAGCCTTTGTGGAATCGACAGGGATGAGGACACGATAAGACTTGTTTACCGCGTGACAGGTGAGAATACAGGAACAGAGGAATTTTCAAAGCTTGTTATGGGAGACAGGATACGGATACTTGGACCTTTAGGTAACGGATTTACAGTAGAACCGGGAAAGAAAGCATTTCTTATCGGTGGAGGAATCGGAGTTCCACCAATGCTTCAGCTGGCAAAGGATATAAATTCAGGTGTTGTTCAGACATCCGGTGCTGTTGATACAAATACTCAGGAAAAAGGGCAGACAGAGGAAAAGCAGATAAACGGTCATGGCAAAAAAATATGCGATATGAACATCATCATGGGATACCGTGACGAGAATACATTCCTTCTCGATGAATTTAAAGAGCAGGCAGATTCATTTGTCGCAACAGAGGATGGAAGTGTCAGAACAAAGGGCAATGTCATTGATGCGATAAAGGAAAATGGTCTTGAGGCGGATGTGATCTATGCGTGTGGACCAATGCCAATGCTTCGTGCATTAAAAGCTTATGCGATGGAGCATGATATGGAATGTTATGTTTCGATGGAAGAGCGCATGGCATGTGGAATCGGTGCATGTCTTGCCTGTGTCTGCAAGACAAAGGATAAGGATGCACACAGCAATGTAAACAACAAGCGTATCTGCAAAGAAGGTCCTGTTTTCAATGCGAAGGAGGTAGAACTGTAATGAACTCATCAGGTATAAATAAAACAGATATCAATATGTCGGTAAAAATAGCCGGAGTTGAGTGGAAAAATCCTGTTACAGTAGCTTCCGGAACGTTCGGTTCAGGTGCAGAGTACAGTGAGTTTGTAGATTTAAACAAGCTTGGTGCAGTCACTACAAAAGGCGTTGCAGACAAGCCATGGGAAGGAAATCCTACACCGAGAGTTGCAGAGGTATATGGAGGAATGTTAAATGCGGTAGGCCTCCAGAATCCGGGAATAGAGCTTTTTTGCAAGAGAGATATCCCTTTCTTAAAGAAATATGATACAAAGATCGTCGTAAATGTCTGCGGACATTCAGCGGAAGAGTACATTAATGTCGTAAAAAGACTTGCGGATGAGCCAATCGATATGATGGAGATCAATATATCATGCCCGAACGTCAAAGAGGGCGGTATTGCTTTCGGAACAGATCCAAAGGGAGTCGAGGCTATAACAAAAGAAGTCAAAAAATACGCAAAGCAGCCTGTCATCATGAAGCTTTCTCCTAATGTCACAAGTATTGCAGAGATAGCAAAAGCAGCTGAGGCTGGTGGAGCGGATGCGGTTTCACTTATCAATACAATAACAGGGATGAAAATAGACATTAACAGGCGCAAGTTTGTACTTGCAAACAAGACGGGAGGCATGAGCGGTCCAGCGGTACATCCGGTCGCAGTCCGCATGGTTTATGAGACTGCAAATGCAGTAAACATCCCGATCATAGGAATGGGTGGAATAACAAATGCCGCAGATGCGATAGAGATGATCCTTGCCGGTGCAACAGCTGTGTCGGTCGGAACAGCAAATTTTGTAAATCCAAAGACAACAGAACAGATAGTTGATGGAATTGCAGAATATATGTACAAATATGGTGTAAGAGATATAAAAGAGCTCGTAGGAGCTGTGAAATAAGAAAATCTGATCACGAATTTAAAATATCATGGTTGATGTTTTCTTTAAAAATATGGTGGAAATCGTGAAATGAACCACTGAAATTTCCGAGTATCCACATGATCTTTGTAAAGGCAGCCTCAAGGGTCATATCATACGTTTGGAGATATCTGAAGCGGTTCTGTATACGTTGACCGACTTCATAAGTTGCGATATCACTTCCTTCGTATGTGACCTGGGTTGCCATTATTATTATCTTTTCGTTTTCTGCGTATTTATCTTTTAATCTTCCAAGATCATCGATCAGATTGATCGGTATACCACCGACACCGAAGCTTTCTATAATAATGCAGTCATACTGCCGAAACAAAGTTTCAAGAATGTCGGAAGTTATTCCCGGGGTAAGCTTTAATACAAATACTTTGGGATCAAGTGAATGATAGAATTTAACCCCGCCTGTCACAGGTTCTTTTATGAAACGGATGATTTTTCCGTTGTTCTGGACAGATGCAATGGAGGGATAATTAATGCTTGCAAAAGCATCAAAACTGAAGCTCTTGTTCTTTTTAGCGCGGGTTCCTGCGATAACTTTTCCGTAAAAAACAACATTTACATTATTTGAATCAGGGTCAGCTGCATATAAAATAGAATCCATGAGATTCTTTTTCGCATCAGTTATCTCCATGCCTATTGGTTTTTGGGAACCTGTAAGGACGATAGGCTTTGGGCTGTTTTGTATGAGATAAGAAAGGGCGGCAGCTGTATACGCAAGCGTATCAGTGCCGTGACATATGACAAAGCCGTCAAATCCTTCATAATATCTTTCAATTGCTTCTGAAATCATAAGCCAGTGTTTATAATATACGTCAGTACTGTCAAGGTTACAAAGCTGAAGAGTTTCTATTTCTATGTCAGCTGGAATTTCTGGTATGAATTCTAAAATCTGTGGTGCGTTTAATCCGGGAATGAGCCCATTTTCACTCTTTACGGAGGCTATCGTTCCACCGGTAAATATTATAAGAATCTTTCGCTGTGCCATATAATTCTCCTGATTACTGTTAAATTCCATGCCTGTCTGTGGTGGACGACGTATAGTGTGGACACTCGATATGTTTTTGAGTCGTGTGGGCGTTAATGTCGCAATAGACGTAGCGGTCGGCACAAAAAATTCTCGTTCAAGCCTCAAAGTCTTCCTACTGTGATAGCGGGTCGATGGCGCGTTTGATTTTTTGTGCCGTAATATACAATACGGCTATGCGGCATTTACGCCCACTAGACGAAAAACCTTGAGAACGTCCGCACTATACGTCGTCCACCACAGACAGGCATGGAAAGTTTCTGTTATTTACACATATTTATAAAGTGTTCATGAATGACTGTATTGTCGCTCATTTCAGGATGAAATGCAAGCCCAATCTGGTTTTTATATTGTACGGCAACGATTTTATCGTCGACTGTCGCAAGAATATCGACATCCGGTGTACATTTTTCGATATAAGGTGCGCGGATGAATACCATAGGGTATTCGCCGAAGCCTTTAAGAGGCGCATCTGTTATAAAGCTTCCAAGCTGGCGGCCGTAAGCGTTCCTTTTTACGGTTACAGGCAGTGTGCCGAAATATCTGGCATCGTCATTAGATATATTTTCAGATAAAAGTATAAGTCCGGCGCATGTCGCAAGAACCGGCATGCCATCTTCGATCATCTTTTTTATCGGGGTAAACATATCAAGCTGCTTTAAAAGCTTGCCCTGGACTGTACTTTCGCCGCCCGGAAGGATCATGCCGTCTATACCGTCAAGGTCAGATTTCTGACGGAGTTCGACACACTCGGTGCCGAGACTCTCTATCATTTTTTTATGTTCGATGAAAGCGCCCTGAAGTGCTAGAACTCCAATCTTCATTCTATTTACCTCTTTCTTCCATTATAAGAGAAATTTCATCTGCATTTATTCCGACCATTGCAGGACCGAGATCCTCTGAGAGCTTTGCGATAAGAGCAGCATCTTTATAATTAGTAACTGCCTGTACGATTGCTGAGGCTCTCTTCTTTGGATCGCCTGATTTGAAGATTCCTGATCCGACGAATACACCTTCTGCTCCGAGCTGCATCATAAGAGCTGCATCGGCAGGAGTTGCAACACCGCCGGCTGCAAAGTTTACTACAGGAAGTTTTCCGTTATCATGCACATACTGTACAAGCTCATAAGGAACCTGAAGCTGTTTTGCTTCTTCAAAAAGCTCATCCTCACGAAGTGATGTGATCTTTCTGATCTGTGAATTCATTTTTCTCATGTGGCGTACAGCCTGAACGACATCACCTGTACCAGGCTCACCCTTTGTCCTGATCATAGAAGCTCCCTCGTTGATACGGCGGAGTGCTTCACCGAGATCCCTTGCTCCGCAGACAAATGGAACCTTAAACTGTGTTTTGTCGATATGATAAACGTCATCAGCAGGTGAAAGAACCTCTGATTCGTCAATATAATCGATCTCTATGGCTTCAAGGATCTGTGCCTCAACAAAATGACCGATACGGCATTTAGCCATGACAGGAATGCTGACGGCCTCCTGGATACCCTTTATCATTTTAGGGTCGCTCATACGTGAAACACCACCGGCTGCTCTTATATCAGCAGGGATACGCTCAAGTGCCATAACTGCACATGCGCCTGCCTCCTCAGCGATCTTTGCCTGCTCCGGTGTAGTGACGTCCATGATGACGCCGCCCTTTAACATCTGGGCTAAGCCTTTATTTAATTCGTACTGTTTATTATCCATTTTAAAAATCCTCCTGATGCGTAGTCATTAGAAATAAATTTGATCAAATTAAAATTGTAATCTGTAAAAATGTAACGCGTTAACAATTTAAAACCTGCGATAAAGATAAAACAAAACTGGATATATTGAAATATCCAATTTGATATTAAAATATAAGACCAAAATAACTTGCTGGAAATTGTTAACCGGTAAGTCCACATCCCGGACTGCACGAACAACAATTTAAATGTGGGGAGTTTTAGGTATTGATACATTGAGAAAATATACATTGATATAAATTAAATTTATAACCGGCTAACAAATATTGATAACCCTAATTGCATTTACAAAATTAAATATAAGTGTTAACATACAATTACTTACAAATCATATACGAATAGTAGGATATGAAGCTGGAGATGCAGTTTATTATGCACAGCATATAGATCAGCGGATTCCACATATATTTATATAAAGAGGTAACAGATATGGCAAAGATAGCAAAACAGTTAACTGAACTTATAGGACACACACCATTGCTTGAACTTACAAATTATGAAAAAAACAATGGGCTTGAGGCAAAGATAATAGCAAAGCTTGAATATTTCAACCCGCTCGGAAGTGTAAAGGACAGAGTTGCTGCGGCAATGATAGAGCAGGGGATAAAGGACGGAAAGATAGATAATGAAACCATTATAATAGAGCCGACAAGCGGAAATACAGGTATAGGGCTTGCATTTGTGGCAGCTGCAAAGGGGCTTAAGCTTATCCTTATAATGCCGGATACAATGAGCGTGGAGAGAAGAAAGATAGTTACTGCACTTGGAGCACAGATCATACTTACTCCGGGACGTGAGGGAATGCGTGGTGCGATAGCAGAGGCGGAGAGGCTTAAGAAAGAATATGGCAATGCATTCATACCGCAGCAGTTTGAGAATGAGGCAAATCCTGATATACACAAAAGAACAACGGCACAGGAAATATGGGATGACACGGACGGAAATGTTGATATCTTCATATCATCAGTAGGAACAGGCGGAACGATAACAGGAACCGGGCTTGGCCTTAAGGAAAAGAATCCTGATGTAAAGATCGTAGCGGTTGAGCCGGCAGGATCACCTGTACTTTCTGGAGGAAAACCCGGACCACATAAGATACAGGGAATCGGTGCAGGATTTATTCCAAAGGTTATGCGGATGGACATCGTGGATGAGGTCATTGCGGTTGAGAACGATGCGGCATTTGATATGGCACGTCAGGCAGCAAAAAGTGACGGACTGCTTGTGGGAATTTCATCAGGTGCTGCGCTTTATGCGGCTGTTGAGCTTGCAAAAAGACCGGAAAACAAAGGAAAGAACATAGTTGTCCTTCTTCCGGATACGGGGGAGAGATACCTTTCAACACCACTGTTTACAGTAAAATAGATTAGAGATTACACTGGGAATAAAGACATGAAAAAAAGACTGATAATTGCGGCAGTTCTGTCATCAATGATGGTATTTACGGCATGTTCCGGAAAATCGGATGACGGTACTATTACGATAACAAATGTTTCGTATGATCCGACAAGAGAATTTTATGAAAAATATAATAAGATTTTTGAGTCATATTATGAAGAAAAATATGGCACAAAGGTGGATGTCATTCAGTCACACGGAGGATCAGGAAGTCAGGCACGTTCAGTTGTGGAGGGCTGTAATGCTGATGTGGTCACGCTTGCATTAGAGCACGATGTGGATCTTATACAAAGGACAGGACTTATAGATGATGGCTGGATAGATGAGTTTCCACAGGATTCATCGCCTTACACTTCAACAATAGTATTTCTTGTAAGAAAGGGAAATCCCAAAGACATAAATGACTGGGATGACCTCGTAAAGGATGGTGTGGATGTTATAACGCCAGATCCCAAAAGCAGCGGCGGTGCATGCTGGAATTTCCTTGCAGCACTAAGCTATGCAAAAGAAAATTATGATGATGAAAAATCACAGAAAAGCTTTATGAAAAAGTTATATGAAAATGTTTCGGTTATGGATTCGGGAGCACGCGGTTCCACCACAACGTTTGTTGAAAACGGTCAGGGTGATGTACTCATTGCGTGGGAAAATGAAGCCCTTGCAACGCTTGATTCATATCCGGGCAAATATGAAGTTATAGATCCGTCGGTCAGCATACTTGCACAGCCGAGTGTTGCGATCGTGGATGATAATGCAAAGAGCAACAAAACAGAAGAAGTAAGCAAAGAATATCTGGATCATTTATATAGTGATGATGCGCAAAGACTCATAGGAGAGAGCGGGTACAGACCGGCAAACGAAACGATATTAAATGAGTTTTCTGATAAGTTTGATTTAAATATCAGGCTTTGGAGCATAAATGATTATGGTGGATGGGATGAAGCTTACAAAACATATTTTGATGATGGAGCAATGTTCGATGAAATCTACAGCAACTGATAAATCAATTAAATCAAAGAACATAAAGACAAGAGTTATCCCCGGATATCATCTGACATTCGGAATAGTAGTCGCAATGTTGTCGGTGATCGTCCTTATTCCGCTGGCATCAGTGCTTGTTTATTCCTTAAAGATTTCACCGGCTGAGTTTGTCGGACTTATTTTAAAGGAAAATGTAAGAAATGCATTTATAACAAGTATAGTAAGTTCGTTTATCGCAGCAGTGATAAATACAATTTTTGGACTTATAGCTGCATGGACACTTGTAAAATATGATTTTCCGGGAAAATGGCTGCTTGACGGACTTATTGAGCTTCCGTTTGCACTTCCCACAGCAGTAGCGGGAATCACGCTTTCAAAGCTTTATTCGGATACAGGATTTTTCGGAAAAGGTTTTTCAAAGCTTGGGATAAACGTAGCATATACACAGGCGGGAATTATTATGGCGCTTGTATTTGTTGGACTTCCATTTGTTATAAGAGCAGTACAGCCTATACTTGAAAAGATGGACGGACAGTACGAGGAAGCCGCATTTATGCTTGGGGCAAGCCCACGGAAAACATTTTTTAAGGTTATACTTCCGGAACTTAAGCCGGCACTGCTTACAGGCTTCGGACTTGCATTTGCAAGGGGGATTGGAGAGTACGGAAGCGTTATCTACATATCAGGAAACAGCGCAAAGAACAGGACACAGGTCGTATCCTATGTCATAATGCAGAAGTTAAGCTACATCGACTATGAGAGTGCGACAGCGATAGCGCTTGTGATGCTTATAATATCATTTTTATTACTCTTATTTGTAAATATAGTACAGGTAAGACAGTCACAGAGAACAAACTTATTATAGAAAGGAGCCGGAAAGATGAGTGAACAGCAGAAACTCGAAAAAAGTAAAAAGCGTACAAAAATATGCATGATCACCATAACGGTTCTTTTCATTTTTATTATGCTTGTCGTACCGCTTGTGTCAGTCATGGCAAGTGCATTAAAAGAAGGATTCGGATTTTATCTTAAAGCGGTATCGACAGAATATGTAGTGTCTGCGCTTAAGGTAACACTTATAGCAACAATATTTGCCGTAGTCATAAACACATTCTTTGGAATATGTGCGGCATGGCTTCTGACAAGATTTTCCTTCAAGGGAAAACAGATACTGGCTACACTTATAGATATACCATTTTCTATTTCACCGGTTATCGTCGGACTTGCATATCTTATGACATTCGGAAGACTTGGATGGTTTTACCCGGTGATCAGGGCATTCAATGAATTTTTCGGAACAAACATAAGGATAACTTTTGCAATTCCGGGTGTTGTGCTTGCAACTATTTTTGTGACTTTTCCATTTGTGTCGAGGGAAATAATCCCGGTTTTAAACGCACAGGGAAAAGACGAGGAGGAAGCAGCAGCCCTAATGGGAGCATCAGGACTTACCATTTTCAGAAAGATAACACTTCCTCATATGAAGTGGGGACTTATATATGGAATCATACTTTGCACGGCAAGGGCACTCGGGGAATTCGGTGCGGTAAATGCCTTATCAAAGACAAGGGGAGAGACATTTACACTTCCGCTTGAGATAGATGCGCTGTATATGTCCGGGACAGAAAGTTCGATAACATCGGCATTTGCAGTATCATCAATACTTGTTATAATAGCACTTATAATTCTCTTTGCCAGAAACATCATAGAGCACAGGTTTAAAACAGATCATTAGGATGCAGGAGGATAGAACATGTACGTTGAGATGAAAAATATATACAAAAAATATGGAAACTTCCTTGCATCGGATAATGTAAGCTTTGGTGTTGAAAAAGGAAAACTAGTCGCATTGCTTGGCCCGTCAGGCAGCGGCAAGACAACACTTCTGCGAATGATCGCAGGACTTGAGACTCCGAATTCCGGAGATATATACATAGACGGAAAAAGGGTAAATGATATACCTGCAGCAAAAAGAGGGATAGGGTTTGTATTCCAGAATTATGCATTGTTCAGGTATATGACAGTTTACGATAATGTCGCTTTTGGGCTTGAGCTTCAAAAGGTCCCGAAAAAAGAAATAAAAGAAAGAGTTATGAAACTTCTTGAGATGACAGGACTTTCCGGTATGGAAAAAAGATATCCAAACCAGCTGTCGGGAGGTCAGAGGCAGAGGGTTGCGTTTGCCAGAGCACTCGCACCTAACCCACAGGTACTTTTACTGGATGAGCCTTTTGCGGCAATCGATGCGAAAGTCCGTGGAGAACTAAGGACCTGGCTTAAGGAACTTGTGGAAAAACTTGGGATCACAAGCATTTTTGTAACACATGACCAGGATGAGGCGGTTGAGGTCGCAGACGAGATAATAATTACTAATCATGGTACAATAGAGCAGATGGGAACACCACTTGAGATATATAAATCACCGGATACACCATTTGTGGCACAGTTTATCGGACATTCAACGGTCGTTGAGGATTATGACAGACTGAAAGGCTTCGATATGATCGAAAATGCAAAACGTGCTGTGATAAGACCAGAGTTTATAAAGATCTCAAAGAGCGGCAACTTAAACAGGTATATGTCGGCCGCAGAGGAAGGAATCGTTACAGATGTTGTGTTCAGGGGAAACAGGGTAGATGTGACTGTAAATATAAACGGAATTGAGGTTACCGGTGAAAGATCATTGGAAAAAGATCTGGTAAGTGTAGGCGAGCGGGTGCATGTCCTGATCTATAGATTGTACATATTTGATGATCACAAGACATATCTCATGGAAAACAGTGAGATGCAGGAGCAGGATGTATTCTATATTTAGTATAGTGTATTATGTTTGAGGTTTTGCGTATGTGTGGTATGATGCTATGAGTAATGCAGATATAAAGGAGATAAATATGAAAATTGAGAGCAGAAAGATTTTGCACACGGACATTCTCATAATAGGCGGCGGAACAGCTGGATGTTATGCAGCGCTTACTATTCGTGAAAAATCAGATTATTCAGTTATAATTGCCGAGAAAGCAAATATCAAAAGAAGCGGCTGTCTTGCAGCCGGTGTAAATGCAATAAATGCATATATAGTAAAGGGCAGAAAGCCGGAAGATTATGTTGACTATGCTAAAAAGGATGCTGACGGGATCGTAAGGGAAGACCTTCTTATGACCATGTCAGAGGGATTAAACCGTGTTACAGCAAAGATGGAGAGCCTTGGACTTGTAATCCTGAAGGATGAAAATGGCGAGTATGTTGCAAGAGGAAACAGAAACATCAAGATAAATGGTGAGAATATGAAACCTCTTTTGGCTGCGGCTGTTGAAAAACTCAAAGATGTTACTGTGATAAACAGGATAAATATCACGGACTACATAGTAGAAGATAACACGATAAAAGGAGCTTACGGCTTTTCTATAGATGATGGAACAGCCTATGAGATAAGAGCAAAAAAAGTACTCTGTGCGACAGGTGGTGCGGCCGGTCTGTATAGACCGAACAATCCGGGATTTTCAAGGCATAAAATGTGGTATCCGCCATTTAACACGGGTGCAGGATATGCAATGGGGATCAAAAGCGGCGCTGAGATGACAACGTTCGAGATGCGTTTTATAGCATTAAGATGTAAGGACACGATAGCACCTACAGGCACTATAGCACAGGGTGTCGGTGCAAAACAGATAAACTCAAAGGGCGAGGTCTACGAGACAAAATATGGTCTTACAACATCCGAGAGGGTTTATGGAACTGTAATGGAAAACTTACAGGGACGCGGACCATGTTATTTAAGAACCGAAGGCATATCGCCACAGCAGGATGAATCGCTTAGAAAAGCATACCTTAATATGGCACCGGGCCAGACACTTAAATGGGTTGAGGCAGGCAAAGATCCAAGCAGACAGAATGTTGAGATCGAGGGAACTGAACCATACATTGTCGGAGGACATACGGCAAGCGGTTACTGGGTGGATACAAACAGGCAGACAACAATAAATGGTCTTTACGCAGCAGGAGATGTTGCGGGAGGATGTCCACAGAAATATGTGACAGGAGCCATGGTAGAGGGCGAGATTGCAGCACTCGACATGATAAAAAGACTCGATGAAGAAGGCGGAAATAAAAACATTAAAGCCACAGATGAAAATGACCGGAAAGCCTTTGATGAGAAAGTAAACGAATACAATAGTTTTCTTGCCGGTAAGACGCAGCAGTTTACAACGGAAGCTATCGAGGAAGCAATGCAGAAGGTCATGGATAATTATGCCGGCGGGATATCGACACATTATCAGTTTAATGAAAAGCAGCTTGAACTTGCGGATGAAAAGATAAGACAGCTTATAAGGCTTGTCGATGGACTTCATGCTGATGATATGCATGATCTGATGTTTGTATATGAGTTAAAAGAAAGACTTACGGTATGCCTTTCGGTTATAGCACATCTGGGAGCCAGAAAAGAAACAAGATGGCACAGCTTTGCTGAGAATCTGGATCATCCTGATAAAAGTGATGAATGGATGAAATATGTAAATTCTAAATACATAGACGGAAAACTTCAGATAATATATAGAGATCTTGTCGGAAGGGAGGCACATTATGAGCATAATGATCGATAAACAAAAGTGTAAGGGCTGCGGACTTTGCACAGATGTATGTCCGGGAAGCCTTATTTATCAGGATGATGATAAAAAGGCATACATAAAATATCCAAAGGACTGCTGGGGATGTGCATCCTGTATAAAGGAATGCCATTTCGGGGCAATAGCACTTTATCTTGGAGCAGATATAGGTGGAATGGGAAGCCTTATGACAGTAAGATCGACACCGGACACGCTCACTTGGAACATAGAAAAGCGTGATGGAACAAGTGAACAGATTCTGATAAATAAAAAGGAATCGAATAAATATTAGATTAAGTTGTTAATACAAAAATAAAAAAGGATGGTAGAAAACATGAGTGAATTATCACATCTTGATGAACTTGAAGCAGAGGCAATATACATAATACGTGAAGTAGCTGCTGAATGTGAAAAACCTGTTATGCTTTATTCAATTGGAAAGGACAGCTCGGTAATGCTTCATCTTGCTATGAAGGCGTTTTATCCGGAGAAGCCGCCATTTCCATTTTTACATGTAAATACAACATGGAAATTCCATGAGATGATCGAATTCCGTGACCGTATAGCAAAAGAAAAAGGAATTGAGATGATCGAGTACATAAATGAGGAAGGTGTAAAGCAGGGAATCAACCCGTTTGACCACGGCTCAGCATATACCGACATCATGAAGACACAGGCATTAAAGCAGGCTCTCGATAAATATGGCTTTACAGCTGCATTTGGCGGCGGACGAAGAGACGAGGAAAAATCAAGGGCAAAAGAGAGAATCTTCTCCTTCAGAAATGAGAACCACGCATGGGATCCAAAGAACCAGCGCCCAGAGATGTGGAAACTCTATAATTCAAGGATCCAGAAAGGCCAGGAGGTCCGTGTATTCCCACTTTCTAACTGGACTGAGAAGGATATATGGCAGTACATAAAGAGAGAAAACATAGAGATACCTTCACTTTATTTTGCAAAGGAAAGACCTGTTGTATACAGAGATGGAAATATCATCATGGTTGATGATGAAAGGATGAAGCTTCGTCCGGGAGAAGAGGTACAGATGAAGAGTGTCCGTTTCCGTACACTCGGATGTTATCCACTTACAGGTGGATGCGAGTCTACAGCTACAACACTTGACGAAATCATAGATGAGACATTAAGCGCTGTATCATCAGAGAGAACAACACGTGTTATCGATAATGAGGCAGCAGGAAGCATGGAAAGAAGAAAGAGAGAGGGATATTTTTAAAATGAGCGGATTATTAAAATTTATAACATGCGGAAGCGTGGACGACGGAAAATCAACTCTGATCGGACATATCTTATATGATTCAAAATTATTATATGCGGATCAGGAAAAGGCACTTGAGCTTGACAGTAAAGTAGGAAGCCGTGGCGGAGCTATAGATTACTCACTTCTTCTTGACGGACTTATGGCAGAAAGAGAACAGGGGATAACAATAGACGTTGCATACCGTTATTTTACAACAGATAAGAGAAGCTTTATCGTAGCTGACACTCCGGGACATGAGGAGTATACAAGAAACATGGCTGTAGGTGCATCATTTGCGGATCTTGCCGTAATACTTATCGATGCAAAGCAGGGCGTTTTAGTACAGACAAGACGACACGCAAGAATCTGTGCACTTATGGGAATAAGATATTTTGTATTCGCAGTAAACAAGATGGATCTTGTCGGATATGACGAGAAGCGTTTTGATGAGATCACAAAACAGATCGTTGAGCTTACAAAAGAACTTGGACTTGCGAATGTAAGGATCATTCCGGTTTCTGCAACAGAGGGTGATAACGTTACAACAAAATCAGAAAATATACCATGGTACAAAGGACCGGCACTCCTTCCTTATCTTGAGGATATAGATATCACAGAGGATGATTCGGAAGCAGGATTTTATATGCCTGTACAGAGAGTATGCCGTCCTGACCATACATTCAGAGGATTCCAGGGACAGATTGAAGCCGGAACGATAAAGGTCGGAGATGAGATCGTAACACTTCCAAGCAATGAGACAGCACACGTAAAGAGCATACATGTAGGTGACAAGGAAAGTGATTCTGCAAAGAAAGGACAGCCGGTTACGATCCAGCTTGACCGCGAGGTTGACGTATCAAGAGGATGCGTACTTACTGTAGATTCAGGTGCACAGACAGCATCATCTATCACAGCAACACTTCTTTGGATGGATGACGAGGAGCTATACAAAGGAAAGAACTTCTTCTTCAAACTCGGAACAAAGACAATTCCAGGAATTGTGACAAGCATTGAACACACTATCGATGTAAACACTGGAGAAGAAAAACCTGCTGAGACATTAAGCAAAAATGAGATCGCTGTCTGCAAAATTTCATTTGCTGATAAGATCGTTGTCGATAAATTTAAAAATCATAAGACATTAGGAGAATTCATCCTCATTGACCGTGTTACAGACATGACATCAGCATGTGGTGTTGTTGAGGAAGTACACACGGAGGAAAGCGGTCTTTACGAGGGAAGAATTGACAGAAACGTAAGAGCCGCAATAAAAGGCCAGAAAGCAATCACAGCAGTATTTGTCGATGGCGTAGATGGTGTAAACCGTGGATTTGTCGAGGATGTAGAAAAAGCATTGAATATCGACGGAAGACACACATATCTGTATGCGCCAAAGGACGGCGAGGATTTCGTAAATGTTGTAAAACATTTAAGCCATGCAGGAATAGTTGTACTTCTCCTCATAAACAAAAAGCAGGAAAAAGTACTTGAGGCTGAGAACATCGAGTTCACAAAAGACTGGAACAAAGATGGAAAAGACGTTGAAAAAGCTGCTGAATTTATCAAAAAACAGTCAGTGTACGACGGAGTTATCGTAAATACAAGCGAGTACATTTAAAATATAAGCAGATGGATAAGCATTCTGGCATATGAAAGCCGGGATGCTTATTTTTAATGTATAAAATATTAAAATATAAATGTATTATTTTTAAACACATGATGATAATATAAGAATACTAATGCAGACTTTATACATATAGAGTGTCGATGGTGTCGGCGGGAATCCGGGCTGGGGGCTGTGCGCCCTACGGCAGTGGAACTCATTGGAATTGCTAATTTGTCGGTGTCTGCTTCCGGCTCCTTCGATTATTTATGTTCATTCTACAGCTGTACACTCACACCGCGGCGTCCGTCTATGGCACACACTCGATTTCTGACGTGTCGTGTGGGAGTTAATGCCGGTTTACAGCTATAGGTTGCACGGGCGCGCACACGTTCAAGCTCGTAAACTAAATTTACTTCACAACGTAAATAGCGCGTTTGGAGCACCCGTGCATAATAAACTCAGCTGGAAACGGCATTTACTCCCACTAGACTAAGGAGTATGAGAGCGTGTGTCATAGACGGACGCCGCGGTGCGAGTGTGCATCTGGAGAATGTACACAAACTTCGAGCCGGAAACAGACACCTGACAAATTTACGCAATTTCAATGAAATGTTCCGCTGCCGTAGGGCGCACAGCCCCCAGCCCGGATTCCCGCCGGCACCGCACCGGATAGTATGTAAAAAGTTAAAGGATAAAAATGAGAAGGAGTATTTTATATGACAACAGAAACATTTAACATCAAAGTCGCAGGCTCAATGCCATACGCAAGACTAAATACTTTTATATGGGATGAATCAGAGGAGATGCCAAAAGTAAAACGTCCTCTTATATTTATGTGCCCGGGTGGTGGATATGAGATGACTTCGGACAGGGAGGCCGATCCGATAGCACTGCAGTTTGTGGCGATGGGATATAACGTTGCAATACTGCGTTATTCGGTTGCACCGGCAGAATATCCGGTTGCGCTCAATGAGGCATTTTATGCCTTGAAACTTATATATAAAAAAAGTGAAGAATGGAGTGTCGATATAAATAAAATCTATGTGCAGGGCTGCTCTGCCGGGGGACATCTTGCTGCAAGCATAGGTATGTTCTGGCATGAGGATAAGGAACTCATAAAACCGGCAGGAATGATCTTGTGTTATCCGGTGATCACATCAGGAGAGTTTGCACACAGAGGGTCATTTGAGGCATTGCTTAAAAGCTGCTATACACCGGAAATGTTAAAGAGAAATTCGCTGGAGCTTCAGGTGACAGAAAACACACCAAAAGCGTTCATATGGCATACATACACAGATGACTGTGTTCCGGTAGAAAATTCATTGCTTCTTATCCAGTCAATGAAAAAATATGACATTCCTGTGGAATTCCATATGTATCCACAGGGCGGACATGGCCTTTCGACATGTGATGAGCTGTCAATGTGTCCAAATGGATATGGAGTACAAAAAGAGTGCAGCAGCTGGCTTGGTCTGGTAAAAACATGGCTTAGATCAGAGGATTGATTATGGATATGACAGGAAAATTAAAAGATGCTAAGGCGGATAATATTATCTGGTATAAAAACGCAGCCGGATGCTGGGAGGAGACACTTCCCATAGGAAATGGCAGCCTTGGTGCGATGATATGGGGAACACCGGAAACCGAAAAGTTTGGACTGAATCTCGACACACTCTGGTCAGGAACGAAGCGTGATACAAATAATTATGATGCAATAAATTATCTTGAGCCGGTAAGAAAAGAAATATTTGGTGGGCATTACAAAAAGGCAGCCGGTATGATAGAAAATAATATGCTCGGTGAGTTCGGCGAAAATTATCTTCCGATGGGGAATCTCTATATTAATGTTATGAAGGAAGCATATATTGCGGAAAATGATAAAAATGATACCTATGTCAGAAGCTTAAATATAAATGACAGCGTTGCACATATAAGTTACAGAATGGGAAACGCACATTACGAAAGAGAATATTTTGCAAGCTATCCGGATAAGCTTATAGCTGCATCGTACAGGGTAAGATCTTGCGGAGAAAAACAGGACAAGACATATACAATGAATCTTGAATTCTGTTTTGAGAGTGAATTAAAAACTGATGTGACGGCAGATGATGATTCTATAAATATAGAAGGACAGTGTCCGGTCCATGTGGAACCATCTTATATAGAATGTGAAGATCCTATAATCCAGGGGGATGGCGGCATTTGTTTTACGACAAAGATAAAAATTATTTCGACAGATGGAATAATAAGCTCATCTGATGAGAGAATGTGTGTAAAAGAAGCCACATACTGTCAGTTTATTATCAAATCCGTAAGCGGCAGCAGGGACGATCCTTTAAAGGTGCCAAGACTAAGAGATACTGAATATGACTACGACAGACTAAAAGAGCGACATATAAAAGATTATAAAGAGCTGTTTGACAGAGTGGATTTTTGCCTTAAATCCACAGACCCGGATGTGGAAAAACTTCCTACAGATCAAAGACTGCGTGGATTAGCAGAAGGAAAAAGCGATAACGCTTTGTATACACTTTTTTTCCAATACGGAAGATATCTTTTAATATCATCATCGAGGAAAGGCTCGGAGGCCGCAAATCTGCAGGGAATATGGAACTGGCAGATGAGGGCACCCTGGAGCAGCAATTATACAACAAATATAAACCTTGAGATGAACTACTGGCCGGCATGGGTGTGCAATCTTAAGGAATGCCTTGAACCATATTATAAGCTTCTTTTTGAACTTTCAGAAAACGGAAAGAAAACTGCTCAGGTTCATTTTGGATGCAGAGGCTTTTGTGTTGGACATAATACAGATTTCTGGAGGATGACAAATCCTGTGGGTGTAAGATATGGTGCAAAAGACCATAAGGCACAGCCGGGCAGCAGTCTCTATGCGTTTTTTGTTCTGTCAGGGCAGTGGATGTGCCAGGAATTGTGGAAAAACTATGTGTACAGCAAAGATGTGGAATTTTTACATGATTTTTCATATCCGATACTTAAGGAAGCTGTACTGTTTGCTATAGACTGGCTTGTAGAATATGAAGGCAGCTATGTCACATGTCCGTCAGCGTCACCTGAAAATTCTTTCAGGACGGATGAGGGAACATCTTCAATAAGTATGGGATGCACGATGGATATGGCTATAATCCGTGAACTTTTTCAGGACTTTGAAAATACATGCCGTGTGCTCACAGATAAAAAGAAGTTTGGCAGCAGTGAACTTGCACAGGCTGGTCAGATTTTAGCTGAAATGAGAAAAAAACAGGAAAAACTTTTACCATATAAAATTGCAGATGACGGACGTCTGATGGAATGGATATATGATTTTGAGGAAACAGAACCGGGGCACAGGCACATTTCTCATGCGTTCGGGCTTTTCCCGGGAAGAACCCTAAGAGATGATAAAAAGCTAAGGGATGCCTGTGAGAAATCAATAAAACACCGTCTTTCATGTGGAGGAGGACATACGGGCTGGAGCTGTGCATGGATCGCAAATCTCTTTGCAGTGCTCCATGATGGACAGATGGCGTATAAGTATGTCAATACACTGCTTACAAAATCAATATGTCCCAATTTGTGGACAAGTCATCCACCATTTCAGATCGATGCAAATTTTGCAGGAACAATGGCAATAGCACAGATGCTTGTATGTGAAGAAGGTGAAAGCATAATAGCGCTTCCAGCTATACCAAAGGAGTGGCAGAGCGGATATGTAAAGGGACTTAGGATAAGCGGAAACAGAATTGTTGACATAGAGTGGGATGGAAATAAAAAAGATATAAAAATCAAAGATTTAAATTAGAAATACTATAAAAAATAGAGGGGAAATACATAAAAATTCCGATATCAACCATAAAAATCTAAAAAAAATCTAATTTTATCTGAAATCTATCTGAAATTTTATAGGTATCTCCTTTTTGAGAGTAATGATAATATTTTGTTAAATCAAAAGGGAGGTATGGATATGGCAAAGCAAAAAAAGAAAGCCAGCAAAAGGGCAGCCGCTGAAGGAAAAAAATTATTTCTTTTGATACTGCCGTTTTTGATTCTTACATTTATGTTCTCCTATTTTCCGTTACACGGATGGATATACGCATTTTTTGATTACAGGGCACCGCTTAAGTTATCACAATGCGAATTCGTAGGACTTAAATGGTTCAAAACTTTATTTAGCAACAAAACACAGGTTGCCCAGTTGATCCAGGTAATGAAAAACACATTTGCAATGAGTTTACTTGGAATAGCAACATCATTTTTACCGGTACTGTTTGCAGTATTCTTAAATGAGATAAAGTGCAAATGGTTCAAAAATGTTGTGCAGACACTGACAACACTTCCAAACTTCATAAGCTGGACACTTGTATATGCAGTTGCATTCAGCCTGTTCTCAACAACGGGTATGATGAACTCAGTACTGGAACATATAGGACTTATAACAGAGCCTATCAAGTTTCTGGACAGCGGAGATCATGTATGGCTGTCAATGATACTCTGGTCTACATGGAAAGGTCTTGGATGGGGATCTATCATGTATCTGGCAGCGATAGCCGGTATAGATCAGGAAATGTTTGAGGCAGCAAAGGTTGATGGAGCAGGAAGATGGGCGATCATCAAAAACATTACGATACCATCAATATTACCTACATATTTTGTAATGCTTATGTTATCGATCGCCAATTTCCTTAACAACGGAATGGATCAGTACTATGTATTTATGAACTCATTCAACAAATCATCGATCCAGGTACTTGATCTATACGTTTATAACATAGGTATGACAGGAAAGAGCTTATCTCTCGGAACTGCAATCGGTATTTTAAAGAGCCTTGTCAGCGTAGTGTTACTGTTTATTGTAAATACAGCATCAAAGAAAACACGTGGCGAGACAATAGTATAGGAAGGAGAATATTATGGACAAACCAATCAAGATAAAAGTAAGTAAAGCAGACCATGTATTTAACTTCTTTAACTATTTGTTTTTTGCACTTATAACTTTGATATGTGCCTATCCGTTTTACTATCTGATCATCAATTCGATCAGTGCGAATGATTTAAGTGCGAATGGTCTTATAAACTTTTTACCAAGAAAAATACATTTCCAGAACTACATTGATGTTTTGAAAATGAGTGGAATCGGTACAGCTGCACTTGTATCTGTCGCAAGAACAGTGATCGGTACAGCCTGTACAGTGCTTGCATCAGCATACCTTGGATTTATGTTCACACAGGAAAAGATGTGGCACAGAAAATTATGGTACCGTCTTTTTGTCGTAACAATGTACTTTAACGCAGGACTTATCCCGATGTTTATGACAATGAAGACATTACACCTTACAAATTCATTTTGGGTATACATTATTCCGGCAATCGTCCAGCCATTTAATATCATAATGGTAAAGACATATGTCGAATCAATACCGAGATCACTTCAGGAAGCTGCTGAGATTGACGGTGCGGGTGTACTTACAGTATTTTTCAAAGTAATCCTTCCTACAAGTAAACCAATACTTGCAACAATAGCTATCTGGGCTGCAGTAGGACAGTGGAACTCATTTCAGGATACTTTGATATACATAACAGACCAGAAATTATACTCATTACAGTATTTATTGTATACATACATAAATCAGGCAAGCTCACTTGCTTCACTTGTTAAATCAACAGGAAATGCAGCTGCGGTAGCAAACATTGCCACGCAGCAGACACCGACATCTATCCGTATGACAATTTCTGTAATAGTTGTGTTACCAATATTGTTTATTTACCCTATGTTCCAGAAATACTTTGTAAAAGGTATCATGATAGGTTCAGTAAAGGGTTGATATTAATAAAACAGGAGGTTTTTATGAAAGCTAAAACTTTTAAAAAAGTCACAAGTCTTGCACTTGTAGGCGCAATGACAGCATCGCTTTTTGCGGGCTGTGGAAGTGACAGCAGTAAATCAAGTACTGCAAAAAATTCTAAACACGGAGGACCATACGAAGATTTTATAACAGTTGATGTGTATGATTCACAGGCAAACTTCCAGGGCATCCAGTCTGGATGGTTTGCAAAAGTTGTAAAAGACAAATTTAATATGGAACTCAATATTATTGCACCAAACGTTGCCGGTGGTGGAGATACACTTTACCAGACACGTTCAGCAAACGGAAATCTCGGAGATCTTATAATTATCAATGCTGACCAGAGTAAGTTAAAAGATATGGTTTCAGCAGATCTTCTTTACGATATGACAGATCTTATAAAAGATTGCGACAACCTTTCACAGTACAGCGATGCGATCACAGCATGTAGTGATCTTGCCGGAAAAGATGGCACATGGGCAGTCCCAAGTGAGATTACACAGGGCGATCCTACAGAACCTTCAGAAGCATCAGATCCTACAAATGCTCCATCGATCAGATGGGATGTTTACAAAGAGATCGGATATCCACAGATGTCTACACTTGAGGATCTTCTCGATGTAGGTGAGCAGATGCAGAAAGCTGATCCTACCAGTGATTCAGGAAAGCAGACATATATGTTCTCATGGTTTAAAGACTGGGATGGTGCTACAATGCAGAACGCAACAGGTATTGCAGCATTATATGGTTACCGTGCAGTTTCAGGATTTGCATTCGGAAAGAGCGATGGATCAGATGTTCAGAGTGCTATCGACAGCGATTCAGTTTATGTACGTGCACTTAAATTCATGTACGAGGCAAACAAGAGAGGTCTTGTAGATCCGGAATCTACAACACAGAACTTTGATACTCTTGCAAGCAAATACACAGATGGACAGGTACTTTACTCACTCTGGCCATGGCTTGGTTCAGGATACTACAACACAGCAGATAACATTGCAGCCGGAAAAGGTTTCCAGTCAGCTGTTATAGATGATATGCAGTGTCTTGGATACGGCGGAAGCCCACTTGGTAAAATGACAAACGCTATCATGATCGGAAGCAAAGCACAGGATCCACAGAGACTTGCAGATTTCATCGACTGGTTATACAGCCCGGAGGGAATCGAGATGAGTGCTACACAGACAGGTGGAGCATGTGGTCCAGAAGGTCTTACATGGGAAATGGGAGACGATGGACAGCCTAAACTTACAGATTTTGGTGTTAAAGCGTTCGTTGACATTGACGATACATTACAGGTTTCTGATGACTGGGGCGGCGGAACATGGAAAGATGGTATTTCAGCCCTCAACTACAAAGCAGTCGGCATGACAGCAAAGAATCAGGAAAACGGCATGTGCTACAACTATCAGACATGGGATGATTATCTTGAGAGAACAGCTTCTCCACTTTCAGAAGACTGGGCAGCACATTTTGGAGTAGATAAGACAACTACAGCTATCGACTACTTGGATAGTGTAGGAAAGATCATCACAGAGCCTGGAACAAACTATGCAGTACCTGAGTACTCAACTGATATTGCCACGATCAAAGAGCAGTGTGCACAGGTTATTCTTGAGAAATCATGGCAGATGGCATTCGCTTCAAGCGATGAGGAATTTGACAGCCTTCTCAAAGATATGCAGGATACATGTAAAGGTCTCGGATACGATCAGGTATATGAGATCGATAAAGAAAACTGTCAGGTACAGTTTGACGCATTCAATGATTCAATTGCATCAGCTTCAAGCGAGACAAAATAAAATAAGCATAATACAACAATACAAAAAGCAGCGGTCATCTGACCGCTGCTTTTGATAAAAATAACAAAAATTATAAGTTTTTTCTGAATTCGGCAGGGCTTACATTTTTTATCTTTTTAAATTTCTGGTGGAAATAGTCCACGTTTTTGTATCCTACCTGGGCTGAAATCTCATAAACCTTAAGGTTTGTATCTTTTAAAAGCTTTGCGGCTTCTGTTATACGGACGGAATCGAGATAGCTGTTAAAGGATGTGCCGGTCTTCTGTGAAAACAGCTTTCCGAGGTATGAACTGTTGTACCCAAAGAGTGGGGCAAGTGTTTCAAGCTTAAGAGGCTTTGAAAAATTATGGTTAATATAAAAAATTATATCGTCAAAAATACTGTCGCTTGAATTGTTTCCTATAGTGCGTATTATCATTTCAAACTGTTCCGAAAAGTATGCAAGTATTTCGTACAGATAATATTTTCCTTCAATGAGCTCTATTATCGAAGAGTTATGTGCAAAAGGAATATCGGAATTTGGAAAAAGATGAAGAGTCATCTGTTTTATCTGCATGAAAATATCTGTAAGAAAATGTTTTATAGTCATAATTTTTTCGTCACATAAGAAAAGCTCATCACTGAGTCTGGAAAGCTCCTGTGATATCATGCGTCTGTTAAATGTCTGGATATAGTTCATGATTCGTTCGCTGTAGGCGTTTGCACAGTCCTGATCAAGAGACAGACCACAAACATCATGATCAGGGAGCATTTCTGCGGACAGCACATGCTGGTTTTCACTGCAGAAAAATCTACGGTTCATCAGTTTAAGGCAGATCTCGTATGAATGATGGATCTGTGAAAGGTTTGAAACGGATGGTCCATATGTAAGAAAAATGGTATCAAGCGGAGAGTTTTTCTCAGTTCCGTTATTATAATATTTAAGGCACGATTTAAAACGGTCAAGGGCAAAGTTTCCCTTTAAAAGTATGACATTTGAGTTATCAATGGTTATGTGTTCAAATGAATTATTTCCGTTGTTCGTCACACGCAGCATGTCTGCAAAATTATATGACTGGTAGTATGGAGTGTAGCCTTCATACATTACGACCTGATATATCGGTGCAGTAAGTCCAAATTCCATGTAATTTATTGAGTCGTTGAATTCCCTGCCAAGTATTAGATCGCAAAAAACAGCAGATTTTGCTTTTTTTAAGTACTGGCTCATAGAGTGTGCCTGTGTACGTTTTTTACTTATTTTTTCTTTTACGGCAAGAACAGAATTTATGAGTTCATTTTCGTCTATGGGTTTGGTTAAATAAAATGAAGCACCATAATGAAGGGCTGTCTGAGCATAAGAAAAATCTGTATATCCGCTTAGTATGATGAAATCCCCTTCAAAACCATCTTCCCTTACCTTTGCGATAAGATCTGTACCATAAAGCTTTGGCATGCGGATATCGAGAAGCACAAGACCGGGATCGTAAAGCTTTATCATGCTTAGGGCTTCCTCCCCATTTGCAGCTTCGCCGCAGATACAAAAGCCAAGATTGTTCCAGTCGATGAGATGCTTTATTCCTTCTCGTACTATTTTTTCATCATCAACAATAAGTACATTTATTAACGGATTTTCCATGATGTTCCCCCTGTTTTATTCATCGTATTCAAGTTCCTGTTCGAGGTATTTATCGCGCATGAGATATAAGTCAAACAGGTCGTTTTTGTCTATGATCTTTGATAAAGGAAGTGTAAGAGTAATTGTTGTACCGGCGCTGTTTTTACTATCCACTTCAAGACCATAGTCCTCACCATACATGAGTGTAAGTCTCATGTTTATATTGCGCAGTCCGATGGATGAGGCTGTACTTAAGTTTTTCTGATAGATCCGGTCTTTTAATTTCTGCAATGTTTCTTCATCCATGCCTTCGCCGTTATCATGTATTGTAACATAAAGGTTTGGTTCTTCAAGTATAAAAGAGATTTCCACATGTCCATTCTGCGTTACACCCTCAAGACCATGAACGATTGAATTCTCAACGATCGGCTGCAACAGGAGAGGCAGAATATGAAACTGCTCAAGATTTAAATACGGTGGAACGTTTATTTTGTAGTTTACGCGGTCACCGAACCTCAGTCTCTGGATCTCAAGATATGATATAACGTGTTTGATTTCTTTCTCTATTGTTGTAGACTCGGTTCCTGTATTTTCGAGCACGTAATGCATTGTTTTTCCGAGAAGGTTTATCGAGTCGGATACATCACGGTTTCCATGTGCAACTGCCTGCATGCGGATCGTCTCAAGCGTATTGTACAGAAAATGCGGATTTATCTGGCTGGCAAGCATCTTAAATTCCATCTGCTGCTGGGAATTTAAAATCTTCTGTTCCTTTAATTTTGCCTGATAGTAAATGGTTTCCTTCTCATGTATGTAATTTACAGTAGTTTTCAGGTCATTAAATGTATCGGAAAGCTCATCGTCACCCCTAAAAGTGTCTATTATATTATAATCCCCAAGACTTGCCTGATGCATTGCAGTTTTAAGTGTCTGTATCCTCATGCTGAAATAATTTGAGAAAAATAAAATTATTCCAAGTGGGACAAGCGTTGCAAAAAGCAGGATCACACTGTAGAGTATCGTGATCTGGTTTATGTTGTCGTATGCATTTTTATCACTTACCAGTACATACATATGGTTGTCGGACTGATATGGAATGGATTGGTAAGGAATAAAGGTCTTGATCGAGGTCATACATTCTTTATTATTTATAGTGACAGGTCCTGTGTATGAATATGTCTGGTTTTTAAATTCACTGTAATGAGGCATATACTTCCAAAGCCATCCGGATTCAGAAGAGAAAAATACACGTCCCTGATCTATTGATGCCATTATTATATTATTGTTTACGAGAATTCTGTTTCTCAGGGAATTTGAATCGAGCCTTGTAACAAGGTATGTGCTGTATGGGCTGTCATTTGTCAGAAATTTTTCTATCAAAGTAAGTTCATACTGTGTATTTCCGAAACGATCCACATATGGTGCACTTGTCCATGTGGTGTATGTGTTGGCGGACATATGCAGATACCAGGGCTCTTTGGTAAATCCATCCGGAAGGCAGTATATATGCCCATTGGATGGAATGTCAGGATTGTCTGTATATACATTTATTGATTTTATCGCAGCCGAGGTTGAATAGTACGTCTCAAGCTGCGAATTGATAAGGTCGTAGGCTGCTTTTGTATCATCACTATATGAAGTATTAAAAAGATTCCTGAAACTCTGATTTTCTATTATGCTCTGGGTATTTGTACGCACAGAAGTAGTTATATCAAAAAGAGTTGATTTTACTCGTATCGCTTCTGTTTCAAGCTGTGTTTCATAGTGGCTAAGCATCTGTTTTCTTGCATTTATGATTGCAAAAAGGCCGACAACGCATATCGGGATAATGGATGAAAGCAAAAATATGAAAGTGATCTGTTTTTTTATTTTAGAGCCGGGAATGTGGCTTTTTATTTTCTCGATTATCATTGTGTATTATCCTTAATATATGTACTCTGAACTGTAATTTATAGAGAAAGTGTTGGGAGGAAGCTGCACTCCCCTCCCCCTGCCACCGCGCGGCTTCCATTTCAAAATTTCTCTATCATCATTATATCATGTGCTTACGCACATGATAGCCTGCGGCTGATACCTATGCGCATTCGCGCAGATATAATTCGCTTATGCTCATTATATCATGTGTCACAAAGAAAATAATATAGACCATTTTAGAGATAAAATACTGTAAAAATCAGATATGTTTTACATAAAAAATCCTAGATGAAAAGTCGCACATATCACTTAATTTACAGGTATTAAAGGTGGAATTATTGAGGTATAAAATAGGATATTTTCAATATATACTGTAGTAAAAATAAACAACTGCAAAATAAGGAGGAACTATGAAATTTAGTAATGGTTGCTGGCTTCAAAAAGAGGGGATCGGATGTTTCCCACCAGCTGAGGTATATTTTACAAAGATAGAGGACAAAAAGGTGACACTCTGTGCACCGACACATAAAATAAATCACAGGGGAGATACACTCGGTGGAGCAAATCTTACAATAGAGATCACGACTCCTATGCCGGAAGTTATAAGAGTAAAAACGTCACATTATCTCGGAGTTAAGGATGACTCACCTAAGTTTGAACTTAATATTGACGAAAACGCAAAAGTTGATGTAGAGGACAGTGATGAGAAGATCGTTGTAAAGAGCGGGGATGCAAAGCTTGTCATCACAAAAGAAAGCTGGTCTATGACTTACTACAATAAAGATCAGGTGATGTGTAAAAGCAGCGGACGTGATCTTGCATATATGAAGACTGACTGGAAGGGTGAAGCTTACGACTCAAGCTGTCACAAAAATTCTTACATGAGACAGGAACTTTCAATCGGTGTAGGAGAACTTTTATACGGAACAGGAGAACAGTTCGGACCATTCGTAAAGAACGGACAATCTATCGATATCTGGAATGAAGATGGCGGTACTTCAACAGACCAGTCATACAAAAATATTCCGTTTTATATTTCAAACAAAGGATATGGAATATTCGTAAACCATACAGATGAAGTCTCATTTGAACTTGCAACAGAGGCTGTCACAAAGGCAGAGTTTTCTGTAAAGGGAGAGAGCCTTGACTACTTTTTTATTAACGGACCTGCGATGAAAGATGTATTAAGACGATACACTGATCTGACTGGAAAACCGGCACTTCCGGCACCATGGACATTCGGATTATGGCTTTCTACATCATTTACAACAAACTATGATGAGGAAACAGTAATGAGTTTTATAGACGGAATGCTTGACAGAGGAATTCCTATGAAAGTTTTCCATTTTGACTGTTTCTGGATGAAAGATTTCCACTGGTCTGATTTCTGCTGGGATTCAAGAGTGTTCCCAGATCCTGCAGGAATGCTTTCACGCATCAAAGCAAAGGGACTTAAGATCTGTGTATGGATAAATCCATATATCGGTCAGGAATCATACATGTTTAAAGAGGGAATGGAAAATGGATATTTCCTCAAAGAACCAGACGGATCTGTATGGCAGTGGGATATGTGGCAGCCGGGAATGGCGATTGTTGATTTCACAAATCCGGATGCCTGCAAGTGGTATCAGGATAAGCTTGAAGCTCTTATAGACATGGGTGTTGACTGTTTTAAGACAGATTTCGGAGAGAGAATTCCTACTGACTGCGTATATTATAACGGCATGGATGCCCACAAGATGCACAACTACTATACATATTTATATAATAAGACAGTGTTTGATCTTTTGGAGAGAAAGAAAGGCAAGGGGCAGGCTGTTCTTTTCGCAAGATCTGCCACAGCAGGCGGGCAGAAATTCCCTGTACATTGGGGAGGAGACTGCTGGTCAGATTATGAATCAATGGAAGAAAGCTTAAGGGGCGGTCTTTCACTCCAGATGTCAGGATTTGGTTTCTGGAGCCATGATATCGGAGGATTTGAGAGCACATCCACACCGGACGTGTACAAAAGATGGTGTGCATTCGGTCTTTTATCATCACACAGCAGACTTCACGGAAGTACGTCATACAGAGTTCCGTGGGCATATGATGAGGAAGCTGTTGAGGTTGTAAGATTCTTTACAAGACTGAAGGCAAGACTTATGCCATACATTTATAAAACAGCAGTACAGGCACATACAGAGGGCGTTCCATCTATGAGAAGCATGGTACTTGAATTTACAGGTGACCGCATGTGCAACTATATAGATAGACAATACATGCTCGGTGACAGCCTCCTCGTTGCTCCTATTTTTAATGAGGATAGCATTGGTGAATATTATCTTCCATCCTCAGAAGGTGGAAAAACACAGACATGGACAAACTTCTTTACAGGAGAGGAGCAGGTAAGTGGTCAGTGGTACACAGGAAAATATGGTTATTGTGATATCCCTCTTATGGCAAGACCTAACTCAATAATTGCGGTGGGTGCATCGGATAATGGACCTGAGTATGATTATGCAGACAATGTTCTCCTTAGAATATTTGCTCTCGAGGATGGAAAAGAAGCATCGACAGAAGTATATGATATGAATGGCAGCCTTGAGTTTACTGCAAAAGCGCTAAAAGAAGGAAACAAGATCACAATAAAAACAGACGCAAAGAAACCATATAAAGTTGAACTTGTAAATGTCTCAATTTCTTCAGTCACAGGTGCAAAATTAGAAGATGGAAAAATACTTACAGATTGTGCCGGTACAATTGTTGCAGAGTTGTAGGGCTTTAAACTTATCGTTTACGAAAATATAAAGCAGCAGAAAAATATTTTAAGATGTACTCTCGGAATCTTCTAAATGAATCATTCTGAGAGTACATTAAGGGAATGGGAGGATAAAATGAAACTTGAAGAGATGAACAGCAAAATAGAAGAAATCTTAAAAGAGCTGACACTTGAGGAAAAAGTAAAAATGATCCATGGTGATGCACTTTTTTATTCGGGAGCAGTTGAAAGACTTTCCATACCTGCTGTGAATATGTCGGACGGACCGATGGGAGTAAGACAGGAATTTCCAAAGGCAAGCTGGGTTCCGGTAGGAAATTCGGATGATTTTGTCACATATTGTCCAAGCAACAGTGCGATCGCAGCCACATGGAACAAAGATCTGGCATACAGAGCCGGTGTTGTCATGGGACAGGAGGCGAGAGGCAGAGGAAAGGACATAATTTTAGGACCCGGGATCAATATAAAGAGAATTCCGGCAAACGGAAGGAATTTTGAATATATGAGTGAGGATCCTTATCTTATAAGCCAGCTTGTAGTGCCACTCATAAAAGGAATACAGGAGAGTGATGTGGCTGCGTGCGTCAAGCATTTTGCCCTCAATAATCAGGAAACGGAAAGACTCTGGGTGAATGTCGAGATCGATGAAAGAGCACTGCGTGAGATATATCTGCCGGGATTTGAGGCAGCTGTAAAAAAAGGCGGTGTAGAATCTTTGATGGGAGCATATAACCTTATCAGAGGACAGCACTGCTGTGAAAATAAGATGCTCCTTAAAAATATTTTGCGTGACGAGTGGGGATATGATGGAACGATCATATCAGACTGGGATGCTGTCCACGATACAAAGGCAGCAGCCGAAAGCCCACTAGACATTGAAATGTCCGTTACATATGATTTTGATGATTATAAGCTTGCAAATCCGCTCATCGAGGCTGTAAAAAAGGGCGAGGCGAAAGAATCAGACATAGATGAAAAAGTACACCACATACTTCTTATGATGTTCAGGCTTAAAATGATAGGTGCCCTGGCAGAAGAAAGAAAGGCGGGCTGCTACAATACACCGGAGCACAGAAGTGAGGTAAGAGGTGTTGCAGAAGAGTCGTTCGTGCTTTTGAAAAACGATGATAACAGGCTTCCACTCTCGGACAAAGGTCTTAAGGAGCTTCTTGTGATAGGCGATAATGCGGAGAGACTTCATGCACTTGGCGGAGGAAGTGCCGAGATAAAAGCACTTTATGAGATATCACCGCTTATGGGTATAAAAAGCCAGCTTGGCGGTAACACAAAAGTGACTTACAAGAGAGGATATTATGTATCCCCTAAGGAAGAATCACAGGAAAGCTGGCAGGAAAAGAGCACGGACGAAAACCTTGATCAGGGTGCGGTTGTAAATGCCAGAAAACAGGTAAGCGATGAGGTAAGAAAAAAGCGTGACGAGTTAAGAGCGGAGGCTGTTGAAGCGGCAGCTCATTTTAAGGATGTGATACTTGTCGTAGGGCTTAACCACGACTATGATGTCGAGGGATTTGACAGGGATGACATCACGCTTCCATATGAGCAGGACAGACTGATCGAGGAAGTACTAGAAGTAAATCCTGACACAGTAATTGTCATGATGGCGGGAAATGCTGTTTCCATGGGAAAATGGAAAGATAAGGCGAAGACGATATTATGGCAGTGGTACTGCGGCATGGAAGGCGGAAACGTTCTTGCTGATATAATTTTTGGCAGGGTCAATCCATCAGGAAAGCTTCCAGAATCAATGCCGTACAGGATGGAGGATTGTGGAGCAATCGCTCTCGGGGAATATCCGGGAAGACCTCTTACGGATGAAGAAAAAAAACTCATGAATGCCCACATAACAGAAGAATATAAGGATGGGATCTATGTGGGGTACCGCTATTATGAAAAATATAATGTTCCTGTACAGTATTGCTTCGGGCATGGACTCAGTTATACAACTTTTGAATACAGTGATATTACCGCAGTTATAGATGAGTTTTCGGTTAAGAACTCAAAAGATAAATATCAGGATGGCGGTGAAATCATCCTGGATGAAAGCATAAAAGATAAAATGGCAGCAAAAGTTTCACTTAATGTAAAAAATACAGGAAAACGTTTCGGAAAAGAAATCATAGAGGTTTATGTAGGAAAGAGTGACAGCAGGGTAGACAGGCCTGTTAAAGAATTAAAAGGTTTCGAAAAGGTATCGCTTGAAGCAGGAGCCAGCAGTCATGTGACAGTAGAACTTCCTATTATGGCATTTTCTTACTATAATGAAGCGAAAAAGAACTTCGTGGCCGAGAACGGTAAATACCAGATCTATGTAGGAAAATCACTTGAAGATATACAAAAAGTCTGCGAAGTAGAAATTTAAGCCAAAAAGCACCGGCGGAAAGAAGAAAAATCTTTCTGTGGGTGCTTTTGTCAGTTGAAAACACTATCTTGAAATGATATACTAAGCATAAATATGCAAATCGTTAAAAAGCAAACAATAAGTAAGTGTATTTTTTGCTTTAAAGCGTATCAGAAAAATGGAGGATACAGGATAAATGGAAAGCTACAAGAGTGAATTTATAGATTTTATGGTGGAGAGTGACGTTTTGAAATTTGGTGAGTTTACACTGAAAAGCGGACGTAAATCTCCTTTTTTTATGAATGCGGGAGCATATGTCACAGGATCACAGCTTAAAAGACTCGGTGAGTATTACGCAAAGGCTATACACGCAAATTATGGTGATGATTTTGATGTGTTATTCGGACCGGCATACAAGGGAATACCGCTTGCTGTTGTGACAGCCATAGCATACCATGAGCTTTACGGAAAAGAAGTACGTTACTGTTCAGACAGAAAAGAGGCAAAGGATCACGGCGCAGACAAGGGCGGATTTTTAGGAAGCAGTTTAAAAGATGGCGACCGTGTTGTCATGATAGAGGATGTTACAACATCAGGAAAATCAATGGAAGAGACTGTTCCAAAGGTAAGAGGAGTTGCTGATGTAGAAATCGTTGGTCTTATGGTAAGCCTTAACCGCATGGAAGTAGGACAGGGCGGAAAGGTCAGCGCACTTGACGAGATCCATGAAAAATATGGATTTGAAGGCAAGGCTATCGTTACTATGGAAGAGGTAACTGAATATCTGTACAACAAAGAGCATAACGGAAAAGTTGTAATTGATGATAAGATAAAAACTGCAATCGACGATTACTATCAGCAGTATGGATGTAACAAATAATGACCGCCACAGAAAAGTGGCTGTAGGGATATTTGTGCTTTACATCATATTGCTGCTATACTTTCTGTTTTTCTCTGAAAATCTGGGGCGGACGGGAAGAATAGAGTACCGGTACAATTTTGTGCCATTTAAAGAGATCAAACGTTTTTTGTTTAACGTAAAAATACTCGGATTAAAAAATGTTATTATAAATCTTGGTGGAAATATAGTAATGTTTATGCCATTGGGATATTTTCTGCCGAGAATCGCAAAATATAAAAAGGGTATTGTTTATACAACGTTTGAATGTTTTGAATTTAGTTTTCTGGTAGAAATTTTCCAGCTCTACACCAAAAAGGGCTGCTGTGATGTGGATGATATAATTTTAAATACACTTGGAGGATTTTTAGGTTATATCGTTTACTATATTTGTTTACGGGAGAAAATCAAAAAGTGCCAAGAAAGAGAAGACGTAATAGATTTAAATTTACAGAAAAAAAACAATCAAAAAAAGGGATAGCAGCGTTTTCGTTAGCTGCTGTCTGCGAGATTTTTTATGGGGTTTTCGTTTTCTACTCATACAAGGGAAACGGAAATCTTTCCATGTATTTCGGAAGTGCCGGAATACTTATATTTGCCGTGGCATTTGTGGCATTTGTTCTTTCAATGAGAAGTCTGTTTGAGGAGGATTCCTTTAAGACATTCCCAAGACTTGCCATTATAATGTCACTTATAGCCTTATTGAGCTGGGGAGGAACCTATGTGAGAGGCTTTTTGTTATAGGAGGAAAAATAAGTAATTGAATATATTGTCAAATGTGATTAAATGTGTTTAAATATACTCAAAGGAGTAAATTATTATGAATACATCAAATATCACAAATTATAAGCCAAAAGATTTTGCGGAATTGTTAGGTGTGTCTGTTAAGACATTGCAACGCTGGGACAGAGAAGGAACTTTAAAGGCAAATCGAACTCCAACTAATAGGCGTTATTATACTTATGACCAGTACCTTCAATTCAAAGGCATAAATATTGAAAATGATAAACGTCAGGTAGTTATTTATGCCAGAGTGTCTACAAGAAATCAAAAGGATGATTTACAGAATCAAGTTGCATTTTTGCGACAGTTTTGTAACGCTAAAGGTATTATTATAGACCAGTGTATTGAGGATTATGGAAGTGGTCTTAATTACAATCGTAAAAAGTGGAATGAATTATTAAATGAAGTAATGGAACAGAAAATAAAAACCATAATAGTAACTCATAAAGACAGATTTATCAGATTTGGTTACGATTGGTTTGAAAAATTCTGTATGAAGTTTAATACAAGTATTGTGGTAGTGAATAACGAAGAACTATCACCACAGGAAGAACTCGTACAGGATATTGTTTCTATACTTCATGTGTTCTCTTGCAGGTTGTATGGACTTCGTAAGTATAAAAAACAAATAGAAAGGGATGAGGAAATTG